>UMDJ01017419.1_pt1 | contig 40002 bp, 28 predicted proteins | sample 1964471 | NCBI WGS metagenome assembly UMDJ01 (sample SAMEA4835992, study PRJEB28245) | human gut metagenome | biome: gut microbiome; material: fecal sample | place: Denmark | collected 2008
TTTAGTGTCCTATGCACAACCGGACTCTGTTGCAAATCCGGTTCGCTGCATGAATCAAAAGCAAAGCTGTAAGCTTCTTACAGAAACTAGAATCTGTAATGTGCGAATGCCTTGTTTGCCTCTGCCATCTTGTGCATATCTTCTTTTCTCTTAACAGATGCGCCTGTGTTGTTAGCTGCATCCATGATCTCGTTAGCTAATCTCTCAGCCTGAGTTTTCTCTCCTCTGGCACGTGAGAATGCTGTTAACCAACGAAGGCCTAAAGCCTGACGACGATCAGGGCGAACCTCGATTGGTACCTGATATGTGGCACCACCGATACGTCTTGCTTTTACTTCGAGAGCTGGCATTACATTGTTCATAGCCTCTTCGAATACTTCAAGAGCTGGTCTTCCTGTCTTTTCTTCTACTGTAGCAAATGCTCCGTATACAATCTTCTGAGCTACGCCTTTCTTACCGTCTAACATAATGCTGTTAACAAGCTTTGTAACTACTTTGCTGTTGTACATTGGATCTGCTAATACGTCTCTTTTCTGAGTATGTCCTTTACGTGGCACGTTACTTCCCTCCTTAATCATGATATTTGTGGATTAATTCATCGGTACTCACATGTGTCTCTCTAATGTGTTCGTGCGGAATTGTATTCATAAAGTGAAATCCTGCATCTGCAGGTCTAATCCCAACACTAACCTACTTTAGTTCTGTTTGTGATACACAATGTTGCTAAATTATTTAGCAGCTTTTGGTCTCTTTGCGCCGTACTTAGAGCGGGCCTGTTTTCTGTTTGCAACACCTGCAGTATCTAATGTACCACGGATGATATGATAACGTGTACCTGGTAAATCCTTAACACGGCCACCACGAATCAGAACAACGCTATGCTCCTGTAAGTTGTGTCCCTCACCAGGAATGTATGAAGTTACTTCGATTCCGTTTGAAAGACGAACTCTGGCGATCTTTCTAAGAGCTGAGTTAGGCTTCTTAGGAGTAGCTGTCTTAACAGCTGTACATACACCACGCTTCTGTGGAGAAGAAGTGTTGATTGGCTTCTTCTGGAGAGAGTTAAAGCTTCTCTGAAGAGCTGGTGCTGTAGACTTCTTTACAGATGTCTGACGTCCTTTTCTTACTAACTGGTTAAATGTTGGCATTATTTTCACCTCCTGTTTTATTTTAAGCAGTGCAATCTTATGCACGCTAAAATATTATACAAATCCTTGTCTGTTTTGTCAAGACCAATTTTGTTTTCAATATAATACAAGAAAGAAGTCCGGTTTCCCGGACTTCTTTGTTTTTTGGTTTGTAGCAGCTTCTGTAGCTTAAGTACAAACATCAGTAATTATTCTTCATCAACTGATTCAGCATCTGTATCAATGACTCCGACTGCCTCTTCCTCTGCGAAATCCGCAAAATCATCATCAAAATCAAGTGTATCGTCATCGTTTACATCACTGTCAAGCTTGATATTACGATAAATCTTCATACCTGTTCCTGCCGGGATGAGCTTACCGATGATTACGTTCTCCTTCATACCGATAAGCGGATCAACCTTGCCCTTGATTGCTGCCTCAGTAAGAACCTTTGTGGTCTCCTGGAATGAAGCTGCTGACAGGAATGAGTTGGTTGCAAGAGATGCCTTTGTGATTCCAAGTAATACCTGTGAGCCAACTGCAAGCTCCTTACCCTCTTCCTCAAGCTTCTCGTTGAGCTCTAAGAAGTCAAGGGCATCAACCATGCTGCCCGGAAGTAAATCTGAATCTCCCGGCTCCTCTACGCGGATCTTCTGTAAGCACTGACGAACTATAACCTCGACATGCTTATCGTTAATCTCAACACCCTGTAAACGGTAAACACGCTGTACCTCGCGGAGCATGTAATCCTGAACCGCACGAACGCCCTTAATCTTGAGGATATCGTGTGGATTTACAGAACCCTCTGTAAGCTCATCGCCGGCCTCAAGCTCCTGTCCGTCTACAACCTTGATACGTGAGCCGTAAGGAATGAGGTACGCCTTTGTCTCGCCTGTCTCGTTGTTTGTAACGATAACCTCACGCTTCTTCTTTGTATCCTTGATTGTGGCAGTTCCGCCGAACTCTGTGATAATAGCGAGTCCCTTAGGCTTACGTGCCTCGAAAATCTCCTCTACTCGAGGAAGACCCTGTGTGATATCTCCACCGGCAACACCACCTGTATGGAAGGTTCTCATGGTAAGCTGTGTACCAGGCTCACCGATTGACTGTGCTGCGATGATACCGATTGCTTCACCAACCTGTACTGCCTGACCTGTTGCAAGGTTTGAACCGTAACACTTAGCACATACTCCCATGTGTGAACGGCAGGTAAGCACTGTACGGATCTTAACCTGTGTGATTGGATTACCATTCTCGTCAACACCCTCTGCCATAACCTTTGCTGCACGCTTTGGTGTAATCATATGGTTGGCCTTAACGATTACATTGCCATCCTTATCGCAGATTGTATTGCAAGAGAAACGACCTGTAATTCTCTCCTGAAGGCTCTCGATTTCCTCTCGACCCTCCATGAATGCCTTTACAACCATTCCCGGAATCTCACGTCCTGTGCCTGCACAGCAGTCTGTCTCACGAACGATCATATGCTGTGAAACATCTACGAGACGTCTTGTAAGGTATCCTGAATCGGCTGTACGAAGCGCTGTATCTGAAAGTCCCTTACGAGCTCCATGTGCTGACATGAAGTACTCGAGTACGTCAAGACCCTCACGGAAGCATGACTTGATAGGAAGCTCAATTGTACGACCTGTTGTATCAGCCATGAGTCCTCGCATACCTGCAAGCTGTTTGATCTGCTTATCAGATCCACGGGCTCCGGAATCTGCCATCATGAAGATGTTGTTGTACTTATCAAGACCTGTAAGAAGTGCCTTTGTAAGGGCATCATCTGTATCCTTCCATGTCTCGATAACCTCTTTGTAACGCTCCTCATCAGTGATAAGTCCACGCTTGTACTGTCTTGTAATCTTATCTACAGTGTCCTGTGCATCAGCGATCATCTGTGGCTTCTGTGGTGGCACTGTCATATCTGAAATTGAAACTGTCATGGCAGCCTGGGTTGAATACTTGTATCCCATAGCCTTGACATTGTCAAGAACCTCTGCTGTTGTTGTAGCTCCGTGTGTGTTGATAACCTTCTCAAGGATCTGCTTGATCTGTTTCTTACCAACGTGGAACTCAACCTCAAACTTGAGTGCATTCTCAGCCTTTGATCTGTCTATAAAACCAAGATCCTGTGGAATGTTCTCATTGAATATCAAAAGTCCTACTGTTGTCTCTGTAAAACCTGAAACCTCTGTGCCGTCAGGAAGCTTTACTGTACGGTGTACAAAGATATTCTGGTGAAGAGTAATCTCCTTGTTCTCGTAAGCGAGCATTGCAAGATTAACACTTCCATAGTAACGGCCGAGAAGATCTATCGGTCTGCAAAGCACACGACGGTTTCCGTCTGTGACATCCTCAAACCAGATGAGGTCATATAAGCCAAGCTCAGCCTTTCCTGTATTTTCATCAGGAGTTGTGAGCCTTCTAAGCTCCTCAATATCATTGTATACAGTGTCTGATGACACCTGTGCAACCATCTTTGGATCATCCTTGTAATCAGCGAGCTTTCTCATTGTGAGGTAGTAAACTCCAAGGATCATATCCTGTGAAGGAACGGCTACAAGTCCACCATCGGAAGGCTTAAGCAGGTTGTTAGGTGACAGAAGCATGAATCTACACTCAGCCTGTGCCTCAGCAGTCAGTGGAAGATGTACAGCCATCTGGTCTCCATCGAAGTCGGCGTTGAACGCTGTACATACGAGTGGATGAAGCTTGATTGCCTTACCCTCTACAAGGATTGGCTCGAAGGCCTGGATTCCAAGTCTGTGGAGTGTAGGAGCTCGGTTAAGCATAACCGGATGCTCTTTGATGACGTCCTCAAGGACATCCCATACCTCCGGCTGAAGTCTCTCAACCATCTTCTTTGCACTCTTTATGTTGTGTGCGGTTCCGTTAGCGGCAAGCTCCTTCATAACGAATGGCTTGAAAAGCTCGATAGCCATCTCCTTTGGAAGACCACACTGATAAATCTTAAGCTTTGGCTCTACACAGATAACTGAACGTCCTGAGTAGTCAACTCGCTTTCCGAGAAGGTTCTGACGGAAACGTCCTCCCTTTCCCTTGAGCATGTCTGAAAGAGACTTAAGGGCTCTGTTTCCGGGACCGGTAACAGGACGTCCACGACGGCCGTTGTCGATAAGTGCATCGACAGCCTCCTGAAGCATACGTTTCTCGTTACGAACGATGATATCCGGTGCTCCAAGATCAAGAAGTCTTCTAAGACGGTTGTTACGGTTGATGATTCGTCTGTAAAGGTCGTTAAGATCACTTGTTGCGAAACGTCCTCCATCGAGCTGAACCATTGGACGAAGATCCGGTGGAATAACAGGAATAACTGTCATAATCATCCACTCAGGCTTGTTTCCTGACTCACGGAAAGCCTCTACAACCTCAAGCCTCTTGATGATACGTGCACGCTTCTGGCCTGTAGCATTCTCAAGCTCTGCCTTAAGCTCTGCCGAATCCTTCTCAAGATCGATTGCTGCTAAAAGCTCATGGATAGACTCAGCACCCATTCCTACACGGAATGCTGAGCGGCCATAAGTATCGCATGCCTCCTGGTACTCTGACTCGTTGAGAATCTGCTTGTATGCAAGCTTTGTCTCGCCCGGGTCAAGCACAATATATGAAGCAAAGTACAGTACTCTCTCAAGTACACGTGGAGATAAGTCAAGGATGAGTCCCATACGTGATGGGATACCCTTGAAATACCAGATATGAGATACAGGAGCAGCAAGCTCGATGTGTCCCATACGCTCTCTACGAACGCTTGACTTTGTGATTTCTACGCCGCATCGGTCGCAGACAACACCCTTATAACGTATCTTCTTGTATTTACCACAATGACACTCCCAGTCCTTCGTTGGTCCGAAAATCTTCTCGCAGAAAAGACCGTCTTTTTCAGGCTTTAATGTTCTATAGTTAATAGTCTCAGGCTTTTTAACCTCGCCATGTGACCACTCTCTGATCTTTTCAGGAGATGCTAATCCAATCTGAATCGCATCAAACTGCATTGCCTGATTATTTTCTATATTATTTGTTTCTGGCATTTTGGCACTCCCTTCTAATTATTCTTCGTCATCAAGAACTTCATCAGCAAAAATATCGTCATCCGCTGTCTCAGGAGACTCTTCCTCTTCTATGTCAACAAGCTCTTCGTTGTCATCAAATTCTTTCTTTGAGAAACCATGCTCTGCGAATGACTCACTGTCCTCGAATGCATAGTCCTTATCGTTTCCGATAATTGAGTTGATATCTGTATTACCGTACTCACTTGTCTCGATAAGCTCAACCTCTTCTCTGTTCTCATCAAGTACCTTGACATCCAGACCAAGTGCCTGAAGCTCTTTGAGAAGTACCTTGAATGACTCTGGAATACCAGGCTCAGGGATATTCTCACCCTTGATGATAGCCTCGTAGGTCTTGACACGGCCAACAACATCATCTGACTTCATTGTAAGGATCTCCTGGAGTGTATATGCAGCACCATATGCCTCAAGAGCCCAAACCTCCATCTCTCCGAAACGCTGTCCACCGAACTGTGCCTTACCACCGAGTGGCTGCTGTGTTACTAATGAGTAAGGACCTGTTGAACGTGCATGGATCTTATCATCAACAAGGTGATGCAGCTTAAGGTAATGCATGTGTCCGATAGTTGTCTTTCCATCGAAGCACTCACCTGTTCTACCATCACGAAGCTGTACCTTTCCATCCTTTGAAATCGGAACGCCCTTCCATAAGCTTCTGTGAGCTCTGTTTGTTGAAAGGTATTCCATAACGTCCTCACGGAGTGTATCAACATATTTATCATAGAAGATTTCAGCATCTGCGCTCCAGTATGGATGCTCAGCCTGTAAATCCTTTTCAAGCTCTTCCTTATCGAACGGAAGATTTACGTAATCATTTGCAAGCTCAAGTGTATCCTCGATATCTACCTCGTTTGCTCCGTCAAATACAGGAGTTGAGATATTGAAGCCAAGTGCCTTTGCAGCGAGACTCAGGTGAATCTCAAGGACCTGACCGATGTTCATTCGTGAAGGAACACCGAGTGGGTTAAGTACGATATCCAGTGGACGTCCGTTTGGAAGGAATGGCATATCCTCAACAGGAAGCACACGGGAAACGACACCCTTGTTACCGTGACGTCCGGCCATCTTATCACCGACAGAAATCTTTCTCTTCTGTGCAATGTAGATACGTACTGACTGGTTTACTCCCGGAGAAAGCTCATCGCCGTTCTCTCTTGTAAATACCTTGGCATCAACAATGATACCGTAAGCACCATGAGGCACCTTAAGTGATGTATCACGAACCTCTCTTGCCTTCTCACCAAAGATGGCACGAAGAAGTCTCTCCTCTGCTGTAAGCTCTGTCTCACCCTTTGGTGTAACCTTTCCTACAAGGATATCACCGGCACGAACCTCTGCACCTACACGGATGATACCTCTCTCATCAAGGTCCTTGAGTGCGTCGTCGCCGACACCAGGGACATCACGTGTAATCTCTTCAGGTCCGAGCTTTGTATCACGTGACTCTACTTCATATTCCTCGATATGAACTGATGTATACACATCATACTCTACGAGACGCTCTGAAAGAAGAACGGCATCCTCGTAGTTGTATCCTTCCCATGTCATGAATCCGATAAGCGGGTTCTTTCCAAGAGCAAGCTCTCCCTGACTTGTTGAAGGACCGTCTGCGATAACATCGCCTGCCTTAACCTTGTCACCCTTAAATACGATAGGTCTCTGGTTGTAGCAGTTTGACTGGTTAGAACGAGAGAACTTTGTAAGGATATACTCTCTCTTGTTTCCGTCAGTCTCTTTTATGATAATGCGGTTTGACTCTGAAGATAATACCTCTCCGTCTGCCTTTGCAACTACGCAGACACCTGAGTCAACTGCGGCCTTTGTCTCAATACCTGTACCAACTACAGGAGCCTCTGTGGTCAGAAGCGGAACGGCCTGACGCTGCATGTTTGATCCCATGAGGGCACGTGTAGGGTCATCGTTCTGTAAGAATGGAATCAGCGCTGTAGCTACTGAGAATACCATCTTTGGAGACACATCCATATAATCAAATGCAGACTTATCGTACTCCTGAGTTTCCTCTCTGTAACGACCTGAAACTGAGTTACGTACGAAATGTCCTTCGGCATCAAGCTTCTCATTAGCCTGTGCTACGTGGTAGTTGTCCTCCTCATCGGCTGTCATGTATACAACCTCTTCTGTGACTACCGGGTTCTTAGGATCAGTCTTGTCAATCTTACGATATGGAGCCTCTACGAAGCCATACTCATTGATTCTCGCATAGCATGCAAGTGAGTTGATAAGACCGATGTTTGGTCCCTCAGGAGTCTCTACAGGACACATACGGCCGTAGTGAGTGTAATGTACATCTCGAACCTCGAATCCGGCACGGTCTCTTGAAAGACCACCAGGTCCAAGTGCTGATAAACGTCTCTTGTGAGTAAGCTCTCCAAGAGGGTTATTCTGATCCATGAACTGTGAAAGCTGTGAAGAACCGAAGAATTCTTTAACAGCGGCAGTTACAGGCTTTATATTGATAAGTGACTGAGGTGAAATTCCCTCTAAGTCCTGTGTAGTCATTCTTTCACGAACAACACGCTCCAGTCTTGAGAGACCGATACGGTACTGGTTCTGTAACAGCTCTCCAACCGCACGGATACGTCTGTTTCCAAGATGATCGATATCGTCATCTGTTCCTGCGCCCCACTCTAAGTGCATATTGTAGTTGATAGTTGCGAAGATATCCTCTTTAGTAATATGCTTTGGAATAAGGTCAGATATATCTCTCTTTATAGCCTCGATTCTGTCCTCAAGAGAATCATACTCCTCGAGAATCTGAGCGAGTACCGGATAGTAAACAAGCTCAGTAACACCGATAGACTTAGGATCCTCAAGCTCAGGAATCCAGCTTCTGATGTCAACCATCATAGAAGAAAGAATCTTGACATTTCTTGTCTCTGTCTGAATCCATAAAGCAGGAACAGCAGCGTTCTGGATCTGTGTAGCAAGCGCACGGTCAACAACAGTACCTGCCTCAGCGATAACCTCACCTGTAGAAGGATCCACTACGTCCTCAGCTAAAACCTGTCCACTGATACGGTTCTTTAAAGCAAGCTTCTTATTAAACTTATAACGTCCTACCTTGGCAAGGTCATATCTTCTAGGATCGAAGAACATTGCTGTGATAAGGCTCTCTGCACTCTCAACTGAAAGTGGCTCGCCCGGACGAATCTTCTTATATAACTCTAATAAACCAGCCTCATAGCTTCCCTGTGGCTCACGCTCTGTGATTGCAGGGTCCTTGCTGAATGATGCCTGGATCTTTGGCTCATCTCCGAACATATCGAGAATAGCCTGGTTTGTACCTACTCCAAGTGCACGTAAAAGTACTGTGATAGGTACCTTACGTGTTCTGTCTACTCTTACATAAAAAACGTCGTTAGAGTCTGTCTCATACTCAAGCCATGCACCACGGTTTGGAATAACAGTACAAGAATACAGGGTCTTTCCGAGCTTATCATGAGCAATTCCGTAATAAATACCAGGAGAACGAACTAACTGACTGACAATAACTCGCTCTGCACCGTTGATTACGAATGTACCGGTCTCTGTCATTAAAGGCAGATCACCCATGAAAATTTCATGCTCATTAATCTCATCTGTCTCTTTGTTGTGAAGTCTGACTTTAACCTTTAAAGGAGCTGCGTATGTTGCATCTCTTTCCTTGCACTCAGGAATTGTATACTTTACATCATCTTCGCATAATGTAAAATCTACAAAATCAAGACTAAGCTTTCCGCTGTAATCTGTGATTGGAGAGATATCCGCAAAAGCTTCCTTGAGACCTTCGTCTAAGAACCACTGATAAGAATCCTTCTGGACCTCAATCAGATTTGGCATCTGCAGAACCTCTTTTTGTCTTGAGTAACTCATACGCATGCTTTTTCCGGATGTGACCGGACGTATTCTGTTTTTCTCCATTGACGTTTCACCTCTCGTTTTTATTTTAATCTAGCAAGTATCTAGATAATGATTCAAAAACCACCCCAGTTACTATATCTTGTGGTTTTTCTCTTGTGCACATATTTGCGAATGCATTTTAGTGTAATTTACCTATTGACAAATTTGCATCATTTAAAAAATTGCATAAAAATGCCACTGCACCACAATAGTGCAACGTATACTATACAACAAATCCAGCACGAATGCAAGTGTTTTTTTATTTTTTGTAAAATATCCAAAGTATTTGCGCAATAAAAGCAAAAAGAGCCAAGGCGCAAATAAAATTTGTCCTCGACTCTTTTTATATTTTTAATTAGCTCGTAACCTATCCGACTATTTAAGAGTAACCTTAGCGCCCTCTGCCTCAAGTTTAGCCTTAGCATCCTCTGCTGAAGCCTTGTCAAGCTGCTCTTTGATAACCTTTGGTGCGCCATCAACAGCGTCCTTAGCCTCTTTAAGTCCAAGACCTGTGATCTCACGAACAGCCTTGATAACCTTAACCTTGTTTGGTCCAACCTCTGTAAGCTCTACGTCGAACTCAGTCTTCTCCTCAGCTGCTGCTCCGTCAGCTCCTGCTGCTGCAACTACAACACCTGCTGCTGCAGAAACACCGAACTCTTCTTCACAAGCTTTTACTAAATCATTTAACTCTAATACGCTTAACTCTTTGATAGCATCAATAAACTCTGCTGTTGTTAACTTTGCCATTATAATTTCCTCCATTTAAAAATTTAATTATGATAATAAGGTTCAAATATAATATTTGAATTATTCTGCTGCTGGAGCTTCCTCTGCAGCATCCTCTGCTGGTGCTGCCTCTACGGCTGCATCTGCAGCGCCACCCTGCTCTGCGATCTGATTGAGTACACGAGCAAGATTTGTGATAGGTGACTGAATGCTTCCAAGTAATTTTCCAAGAAGCTCATCTCTGCTAGGTACAGCGGCGATTGCCTTCATACCCTCAGCATCATAAAATGTTCCCTCAACTACACCTGCTTTAATCTCTAAAGCCGGAGCTGTTTTAGCGAACTTAGCTAAGATTCTAGCTGGTGCTGTTGCATCCTCTGTTGATACAGCGAATGCGCTTGGTCCTTCAAGGACATCCTTTAATCCCTCGAACTCTGTTCCCTGGATTGCACGGTTTACTAAAGTATTCTTGTATACCTTGTAAGTTACACCGGCTTCTCTTAACTGTTTACGTAACTGAGTATCCTCTGCTACTGTGAGTCCTAAGTAATCAACAACTACTACTGACTGTGCACCATTGATAACACCGGAAATCTCATCTACGATTGGCTGTTTAAGTTCTACCTTTGCCACGATTCATTTACCTCCTTTTAGATTTTCGCATAAAAGACATGAGGTATTTGATTTATTAATCAAAGAAACCCTCCTGCCTGTCGACAGAAGGGTACAAGTCAAAATTCAAGATAAATCTCGAAAATTCCCTCGGTAGGTTCTACGTTTACGCCTTGCGGCACCTACTGTCTTCGGCAATATGCATTGCAATTATATCAAACTATATTACGGATGTCAATTACTTTCCGCAAAACTTTTGCTTGGCGTTTGATAGGTCTTGTAAATTGTTTTACTGTAACTGTTTAACTATCTTACTGTGTAATCTTAACCACGTTTAACTTAACGCCAGGTCCCATTGTAGATGTAAGAGTTGCGCTCTTAATGTACTGACCCTTTAAGCTAGCAGGTTTTGCTTTATTAATTGCACCCATAAGAGACTGGAAGTTGTCGTTTAACTGCTCGTCTGTGAAAGATGCTTTTCCAACTGGCACATGGATAATGTTTGTCTTGTCCAATCTGTACTCAATCTTACCGGCTTTGATATCGTTAACAGCTTTTGTTACATCCATAGTAACTGTTCCTGCCTTTGGGTTTGGCATTAAGCCCTTTGGTCCAAGGACACGTCCTAAACGACCAACAACACCCATCATATCAGGTGTAGCAACTACAACGTCGAAGTCTAACCATCCCTCGTTCTGGATCTTTGGAATTAACTCCTCGCCTCCAACGAAGTCAGCTCCTGCTGCCTGTGCCTCGTCAACCTTAGTTCCCTTAGCGAAAACTAAAACCTTAACTGTTTTTCCTGTTCCGTGTGGTAATACAACCGCACCACGGATCTGCTGCTCTGCGTGACGTCCGTCGCAGCCTGTTCTAAGATGAAGCTCGATTGTCTCGTCAAATTTAGCTGTAGCATTTTTCTTTACGATAGAGATAGCGTCAGCAACATCGTACTGCTCTTTCTTATCAAATGCCTTAACAGCGTCTTGATACTTCTTTCCTCTTTTCATGAAAAAATAACCTCCTGGTGGTAATATCGGGAGAGGGCCCTCCCACATTTACGTTTCTTTGTTATTATTTTTGGTTGCATAAATTTGCAACTATTTTAGGGGTATGTTGGCTTCGCTAAGTGTTAGTCAACCACTTCAACACCCATTGATCTTGCTGTACCAGCGATCATGCTCATTGCAGACTCAAGTGAAGCTGCGTTTAAGTCAGGCATCTTAAGCTCAGCGATTTCCTGAACCTGTGCCTTTGTGATCTTAGCAACCTTCTTCTTGTTTGGCTCGCCTGAACCAGACTGAATCTTGCAAGCTTTCTTGATTAATACCGGAGCAGGTGGAGTCTTAGTAATGAAACTGAAACTTCTGTCTGCATATACAGTAATAACTACAGGGATAATTAAGTCGCCCTGATCGGCTGTCTTTGCATTAAACTGCTTTGTGAACTCTACGATGTTTACACCGTGCTGTCCAAGTGCAGGTCCAACTGGAGGAGCTGGAGTTGCCTTTCCAGCAGGGATCTGCAATTTAATGTATCCTTCTACTTTCTTTGCCATTTGGAATTGCCTCCTTAATTTGTTTTCTTAACATCTGCGAAACTTACTTCTACCGGTGTCTCGCGACCGAACAGCTCTACATTAATTGTAACTGTCTGCTTGTGATAATTCATAGCTGTGATAACACCGACTGTATCCTTCCAGACACCGCCGATAACGACTATCATGTCACCCTCAGCAAAATCAACTACCACGTTTTCCGTCTTAATACCCAAAGGTCTCATCTCGGCTTCTGTGAGAGGAACCGGTTTGCTTCCCGGACCTACAAATCCAGTTACGCCTCTGGTATTTCGTACAACGTACCATGTATCATCATTCATAATCATATGAATAAGAACATAGCCTGGAAACATCTTCTTGGAAACCTGTTTACGAACACCGTTCTTCACCTCTGTGACGTCCTCCAACGGAACACGTACTTCAAGGATCTGGTCCTCAAGATGTCTGTTTTCGATTGTTTTGTCAATATTAGCTTTGACTTTGTTTTCATAACCTGAATAGGTATGAACTACATACCAGTTCGCTTCTGTCATAATCACTTTGCCTCCGTTTTAAAAATGTAAACCAATAAGGAAATCTACGCCCTGCTGGATGCCCCAGTCAAGAAGCGCAATAATAAGACCGGTAACTACTGAAACCGCCAGTACTGCAATGGTCTGTCTGATGACCGATTGCTTCTCAGGCCAGATAATCTTCTGAAATTCAGCTTTCAGACCTGAAAACCAGCTTGTTTTTGGAGCCTTTTCGACTTTTTCATTCTGTCCCATAATGTACTCCTTCACTCAGTTCCTAGACTATTTTGTTTCCTTGTGCATTGTATGAGTTCTGCAGAATCTACAATACTTCTTGGTTTCCATTCTGTCCGGATGAGTTTTTTTGTCCTTTGTCATGTTGTAATTACGACGCTGACATTCTGTGCACGCTAATGTAATCTTTGTACGCACGACTTCCACCTCCGTTTAAATTCTTTGTTGTTTGTACCCTTAAAAAAAGGCATAAAAAAAAGACCTATTTCCAAGCCTGTATACTATATCACAGTTGAGCCGTAACCGTCAATAGCTATTTTAAAATTTATTGTAAATTCTTTTGAACAGTGCCGCTGTTTACACCTTTTTTGTGTCCGGCAGCAATTAATTTTTATAAATCTTACAGATACATAACTAAATATAGTACATTTATCTGAATTTTTCAAGTATTTTGTTGTTGTAAATCCTCAATTATGACGATATAATATATGTGTATAAGTAGGATTTGATAATTAAAAATTTTACATAGCTTATTATAGCTGCAGTTAAGCATTAGTAATCGCAGCTATACAATATAATATTTAAAGGATTACCATTTAACGGATTAAACGATTTTCACGGATGAAAGGAGGGGTCTTTATGGCAAAGATAGACAGTGCCTACGCTTACTATGCCAGCACTTATGCCAATAAAGAGGTATCGCGCTATGATTCGCACAAAAAAAGCGACCTGCGCAAGATATACAACAGAATAATAAAGACAAATAAAGAGTCCCCTCTGTACAAGATTTCCAATATGTCCGAAGCCAAGAAATATGCTATCGATATAAAGGAAAGCTCTAAGGCCATCTTAAATGCCGTGGATTCGCTTTCTGATAAATACGCAGGCTCCTCTGACTCCTTCCAGAAGAAGGTTGCGGAGTCATCTAATGAGGATGCTGTAGGCGTGCGCTACGTGGGTGACGGCTCAGAGAATAAAGGAGCAGACGGCTTTGATATAGAGGTCAGACAGCTCGCCGCACCACAGGTCAATACCGGCAGCTACTTAGACAGCAAGGCCCTGTCCTTTATACCGGGCAGCTATTCCTTTGACATAAATACCAATGCATCATCCTATGAGTTCCAGTTCGGAGTGAGCACCGGTGAAACAAACGGCGAGGTGCAGGACAAGCTCAAGAGGCTCATAAACGCATCCGGTCTTGGCATCGAGGCAGACATAGTCCATGATGACTCAGGCAAGGCAGCGCTTCAGCTTACATCAATGCAGACAGGTCTCAGCGAGACTGAGGATTCTCTCTTTAGTGTGGCTCCGTCAGCTAACGCAGAGTCCATAAGCATGATGAAGCAGCTGGGTATTGATAAGGTATCATCCCCTGCCCACAACTCTGACTTTTCGCTGAATGGCACCGCGCACTCATCCTTGTCCAACACCTTTACCATCAATAATACCTTTGAGCTCACGCTCAAAAAGCCGACCACAGATACAGGTGCCGCAGCCATCGGTTTTAAGGCCAATTCCGATGCAGTTGCCGACAATGTGCAGACTCTGGTTGACGCATACAATAAGATGATAGACGTGGCAGATGATTATTCAGTGAACGACTCTGCAGATGCCACAAGGCTGCTTCGTGATATAAGCTCCATCACAAAGGGCTCACAGTCAAAGCTTTCCTACATCGGTCTCATGACAGACGATGACGGCAAGCTCACTATTGACCGCGATATCCTCGCCGGTGCGCTTAGTCCGGACAGAGCTGATGACACCTTCAACACTCTTACAGCACTAAAGGATGCAATAGGTGACAAAGCAAAATCTGTGACAGTCAACCCTATGAACTATGTGCAGAAGGTTGTTGTGGCATATAAGAATCCCGGACACAATTTCAACACACCATATATTTCGTCAATTTATTCAGGCATGATGCTTGACAGCTACGCATAAACGGCTGTTGTACCCAAATCAGTACAACAGCCGTTTTTTTATTTTTTTTATAATAGTGGCTGCAGATCTCCCACCATTTTTTCCTCCAGTGTCCTGAGCCTCTCTGCAATTGCCACACTCTTTGAATCAGCATCGCGATATTCATTGAGACTGCCGCTGATTGTCTCTATGCCCATATTACAGCCCTCCGTCAGTAGCTTTGCTGCCTGGGACTGATCATCATTCACCGCCATCTTCATTGCAGTCTGCAGCTTCGCAGCCATCTTTGCAAACACACCCGGTTCCTTAATATCTGCACCTGCTTTGTCAAGCATATCCCTGCAATCCACTGACAGCCTGGTGTGCTCATCATAGTACTTGTCTATCAGCTCACGAAGCTGCTTGTCATCTGTGTGTTCTCTTATATCGTCCATGCTCTCAAGTGCCATCTTACAGCCCGCTATGCAATCCTGAAGCAAGAGCACCGAATCATGATTTTCAATATTTCTGCTCATAAAAACCTCCATACTTCTTTTCTATCAGTATGGAGGTTTTCATGAAAAAATATTCACTACACAATCGGAAACTCCAGTTTAACCCAAAACTTCCCATGTTCCCTTTTAAAGCTCATACTTCCATTCATGCGCTGCATCATCGCATCCACGCTCTTAAGCCCTATCCCGGCACTTTTAAGAAGCGTTTTATTGTCACATACGCCATTGCCAATTTCAACGCTAAAAATTTTTTTCGTAAAAGCTGTTTTCATAACAACAGGCTTCTTATTGTCCGCATATTTATATATATTATCCGTCAGATTGGAAAATATTCTGGTCAAAAATGCCATATTAACAGCAACCTTTACCTGCTTAAAGCTTATTCCTTCTGCATCAACCTCATAATTACTTTTCATAAGCTGAGCACACACATCTGAGAGGTAATCTCCAAATATATACTCAACATCCATTGATGCATCCAATTCAATAGGTCTTTGTGAACCGGCAATTGAGAAATCCAGCAGATTGTCTACCTGAGTCCTGATATCCAATACCTTTTCACTTATAAAATTAAGATTTTTCATATTCTCGGCATATGCTTCGTTCTCCAGTTTCATTACATCAACATATGTCATAACACCAGTCAATGGCGTACGCAGGTCATGAGCCATATTACGCATCAGTTCATCCTTTTCCTGTCGCGCTTTTTTCTCCTGTTCCTGTGATGCTTCAAGCTCTGTTTGGTAGCCCGCTATAATTTTTCTGATGCGTAAATACACAAATACGATTCCCAGCATAAGAGATAATCCCACATCAAAAATCATTAAAGCTATATAATATTTTATCGTAAATCCTGTATATATAAATACTTCCGCTTCTATATCGGTGAACTGGACAGGCAGCTGATAGCTTCCTGTAAATCGGTAATCATACATATTTTTAGCCGGAAATATAAGCTTATCTACATTTGACTTGTTGTATATTACCTTTCCCTCTTCCTTAACACTATAAAACGAAACATCATGCTCCGACATCCATTCATCATATTGCTCGACATCTGTAGTACTTATATCATTATCAGTCACATATTGTTGAAACTCATCTATATATGGCTTTTCGTTATAGTAGATCAAAGTTGTACCTTCAATATAATTGTTCAACAAATCAATTCCCAGATCGTATAATATTCCAAAAACGACACATGTCCCTATAATCGCAATTGCAAATGTCAAAAACAGCTTTTTCTTTACCCTCTTTAAATCATCTCTCAAAACGGTATCCTCTTCCCCATTCTGTGTGTATGCATGCATCGCCGCATGCCTTTATAAGCTTATTCCTAAGATTTTTAATGTGTACCATAACAGTATTCTTTGCATTATAGGTAAAAGCCTCATCCCATACCATCTCGTATATCATCTCAATCGTATATATCCGGTTCGGATTTTTCATGAGCAATTTTAATATCTCATATTCCTTTCCGGTTAATTTTATCTCATTATCATTAAACTCAACCTTGTTTCGATTCGTAAACAGTTTAAGTCCATCTGTCTCTATAGATTCATCCTTGTTTGTGCGATTTGCACTTCCGCTGTCATATACCCGATATCGTCTGATAAGAGCTTTAACCTTTGAAATAAGCTCCATGTTTGAAAATGGCTTAGTCATGTAATCGTCACCGCCCACTTCAAGCCCTTCCAGCTTATCCAGCTCTTCCGATTTTGCTGATAAAAACAATATCGGAACACTGTGTCTTTCACGCATTCTCCTGCAAGTTTCAATGCCGTCTAACTGTGGCATCATTATATCCATTATTACAAGGCTGAACGATTCATCTATTTTTTCCAAAGCCTCCATACCGTTTTGTGCAATTACCACACTATAATGCTGCAATTCGAGAAGCTTTTTTATGCCACTGTATACTGTTTTATCATCCTCAACAACAAGAATTTTGTCCATTATATGCTCCTATCATATTATACATGTTTATTACATCAAAAAGATTATACCACATAACCGCTCCTAATTACTCCTTAATGTGCGCAAACCCTTATTAGCATAAATGCAGCTTCCAATCATAGTTATTAAAATAATGCTAATTTCCAAAAAACCGATTCTATACACAAATTGCCAGATATTCATTTCAAAGTTCCATATATCAAGTGAAAAGCTTTTTTGAAAATTCGAAATCTCACAAAATTCAACAAAGTATTTAAAAATATTGACAGAAAATCTATTAAGCAACCCCAATGTCAATATTCCTGCCCCCACAAGCGCCGGAACAGTTATCATCAAAATCTCATATAACAGAATTTGAATTGTCCTAAATTTTCTCTGTCCAAGTGTATTGTATATTGCGATCATTTTTGAGTGTCCTTTAAGCCATAAAACAGTCAGTAACGACATAACCACAACACATACAATATACATAACGCTCAACGTCACACTTGTCATACTTTTTAACATTGATATTACATCTGTCATTTGCAGTTCCTCATTCAAAACCTGATTGACAACTGCCGAATTCGGAACATTTTGAAACATTTTACTCATATCATCATATAAAAGTGATGTGCTTTTATAATCTGTGCTGAAAAAATTTATCCCATAACAGCTTGCTTCATTGTTTAATTCTACATATGAATTATAATCAGTGAATACTATACTGTCAGCCACTTCTTTATAGTAGCCATCGCTCACCTGTGTCTTTGGAGTATTTATTACAGTATAAATCCCAATTACCTTAATACTGATTGTATTATTTTCATACTGTATAGATACATTACTGCCAATTGACAGGTTATTTTCAGAGGCGAGCTTATCTGATATCATTGCCCCTTTATCACCTGACATCGGATATTTTCCTTTTGAAATCTTAAAGATACCACTACTGAAATATTCATTGTAAGAAGTATTTATGTTTCCACTGACATATATTTTATTTTCCTCAAAATCGCTTTGTTTTTCTGTATATGGTACATTTTCAAAATCTACTGCTTCACATATAATGTCACTTGTAAATGCATTATTATATCCTACAACATTTTTATTATTATCTGCATATTCTAAAATATCTTTCCAATCATCTAAAGTAGAAAAATCGTCTAATTCAACAAGAACACAACATCCTGCCATATCTGCAAAAGATTTGTAAAAACTCTCTATTGCCGAATCTAGAAATGTTGCAATTCCGCAAAACAGTGTCAGGACAAATATGCAAATAGCAATTAGTATATTCCGCCCCGGTCTCCCTAATAATTCTTTGCATGCCTGCCACCATTTATTCCTCATCGTCATCTCCCATTTCATAGCAAATATCACATTTTTTCTTTACATAATCCGAGTGGGTTACTACTATAACACATCTGTCCTGTTCATGAGCTATCTGCTGCAACAATTCGACAATTTTTCTTCGATTTTCTTTATCCAGATTTCCTGTAGGCTCATCTGCCAGAATATATTTTGCATCTGTTATCAACGCCCTCGCTATTGCAACTCTTTGTTGCTGTCCACCTGACAATTCCGTAACCTTTCGGGTTATCTGACTATCATCAAGTCCAACCATTACAAGGCTGTCTCTACACATTTTAATTAATTCTTTTTTGGGTACATCAGGTAAACTTATCTGGGCTGCAACCATTACATTTTCAAGGGAAGTCATATAATCAAATAACTGATAATCCTGAAAAACCAATGATATACTATTTTGGCGCAGCTTTCTTCCACCAATGTTTTGTATATTTTCTCCATCCAGCAAAATCTCCCCCTCATCCGGTTTTTCTAAACCGGCAAGTAACGATAAGCACGTTGTCTTTCCTGAACCTGACGGACCAAATATTCCATACATTTCTCCTATTTCAAATCTGTATGTAACTTTATCCAGCACATGCACAATTTCCTTCTTCGATTTATATGCATACGATACATTAATCATTTCCAACATATTTACCACTATCCCTTCGAATTTAACAGTTTCTTTGCATTTTCTTCAACAGTTGTTACAACAGGCAGTACCATAAATGCAATCCAATTAACCAACGAAATTATTAATAGAATTATAATGTTTTTCAGAGTAAAAAAAGCACTCATTTCTATACGTACCTCAAAGCCTTGAAATATTCCGGGTGTATCATATCCACCTATAGCTCTATCTGTACTATTAATTATGACATTCTTACCTATACCACTTATAATGCTACATATGAAATTGCCAAGCACACAGTATAATAGCACACCCAAAAGCAAACCGCTAATTGTATATATCATTCCTATAAATGCAAATCTACCTATACACCATTTTCTTGACCTTCCGAGTACCATAAAAAGTCCTGTATCTTTTTGGTATTGGATTGTATAAAACGAGAAAACGATTAACAAAATAATTTCACCCATTATAATTATCATCCAGCAAATTATTTTTGATGTTTTTCCCATCAATCCTACGACTTTACATTCTGAATCGAGATAATTAGAAGTATTATCATATATCTCCACATTATCTCCATACATTTTCTTTAATTGTTTTTTTACTGCATCTATATGCTCTATCTTATCAATATACACTTCGCTTCCCGTTGACGCTGTGTACTCTAACCCTAGTAACTCTACAATATAATCATAATCTACATATATAGAATTATATGGACTATGTATGTATACCGAGGTTCCCTCTTCATTTGAATCATATATTTCGAAATCACTGTCCACTTTATAAATTCCGCATATTTGTAAAGACGTTGCCTCCGGTTGGTCTCCTATAGTATATTTAACTTCATCCCCTACCTTAAGGCTATTTTTTTTCGCATATCGCTGTTCTACAATAATTCCTTTATTTTTGTAAGTAGGAAATTCTCCTTCAATAAGAGAAACATTCTTTTCCCATGAAAACAAGCTATATTTTTGCACATCCATATTTGCAACAATTACCATTTTATCAGCCCGATTGCTTACATCTTTATTCTCCGGATCTATTCCTTTATGTTCCTTTACATTCTCTGTATCCACTGGATCTGCAATCAGCTCTCTCCAAGCCCCAAGTCCTGTTACATATTTTACTTTTCTGATTTCATCATAATCACTCTTTGTAAAGCCTCCATTATCATCCTCAATTACTAAGGCTGCCCCATTATATAAATATGCATCTCTCTCAGATTTTTCCGAGGCATTGCTTAATAGCAGGCCAATAATTTCACCCAGGATTATTGTCGCGATAATCAGTATGATAATCAACGATTTTATTTTATTTCTTTTTATATATATAATAGCTGTTTCTATCATATCCCATCTCCTCAATACTACCAAACATTAAAAAAGCCATAGACATCTATGGCTTTACAATACTATATACATATAAAGAATAACCTGAAAAATCATTTAAGAATTATAAATAATTCTAAAGAAACCTAAAGATTCACATACCCATTTTTTATACTATAAACCTGGTCACACAGAATTTCTATGTCTTCCTTATGGTGACTTGTTATAACCATAATAGCAGGTTTTTTATTCACATATTCCCTAAACATTATTCTCATATCCTGAACAGACTGTTCATCCAGTGCGTTCATCGGCTCATCCAAGAGCAATACCTTAGGCTCTTCCATAAAAGCCTGAGCTATTGCCAGCTTCTGCTTCATACCTAAAGAGAACTTACGATAAACCTTTTTGGAATCCGGCTCAAGGCCCACCTGTTTGAGAATTTCATTGATTCTTTCTTCTCCTGTTTTCTTATTAATTTTTGCCAGTAAAAGTAAATTTTCCTTTGCAGTATACTCCGGCATGAAGCCTATGCAGTCCAGCACTATTCCAACATCCTTTGCATACTGTCCTTTTTTCAGAGGGATGCCTCCGTATTTTATTATTCCATCCGACGGCTCCATTAACCCAGTCATTATCTTCAATAAAACACTTTTTCCACTACCATTTCTTCCAACGAGACCATATATTTTCCCGGATTCCAATTTTAAATTTACATTTTCCAACACGGTCTGATTTTTAAAATTCTTTGATACATTATCCAGCTCTATATTCATATATTTTCTGCCTTCCACTTGCGTAAAATTATATACTCTTGTTTATTTTTTAACATTACAGCAACACCCAATCCTATAACCAGACACTCTGCTATTTGAAATACCATACACTCAGGCTGAGATGTCATATGCGAAATATACAGCCCCTGTGTAAGCGGCAGCCACGAAAATAATGTTCCTGCCACAATATGGCATATAATAATTATTATAAACCCAATATGTTTATCTCCGGCTTCATGTAACCAGCATAAAAATACCAGTAGTAACAATACTATTGTCTGTAAAATCATATTACTCATTTCAATTATCAAATTTGCATTTATTACCATTCCCGAAATAAATGCTATTACTATCATTCCCACTCCGTAATACAGATAAGTACATACCAGAAATATTATCGCCAAATGCTTCATCCAGCTAATTGCATTTCCTTTTCTCAAGGCATACTGAATATAGTAAAACGAAAAGTTCTTTGTCAAAAAATAATACAATAAAGCCCAGATTGGCATTTGATAAAACAGATATAGCAGTAAAAAAATATCAAGATTTTTAAATCCGGCAAAATAGTCTGTTACGCCTGACATATATTGTTTTGAAACAAATCCGTATATGCTCCATATAACAACTGCAGCCATAAACGTAAGACCATAATATGACTTAACACATATTGCAATCAGTCTTTTAAAACAGTTTAGTATAACGGCCCTATAAAATATAACCATTATTACAAACGCAATACTTACAAACCAATAAACAATATAAAAGCTATATGTTTTTACATCTGTAACCATCAAATGGGCAATCCATGATTTTCTTCCAACGAAAGAATCTTTAAAGCTTATCCTATTGCTGATAACAACATTTATAAGCAGACACACAATACTACAGATATTAGCTGCCCATCCTGTATTTAGCAATTTGTTAAATAAAATGGTAACACAACCAAGCAGCCAGTAAAATAACAATAAGTTTCCAAATAGCTGATACACGTTTGTCACATGAAGCATCTGTGACTTAACATTATAAAAATTATTTACAACAGTAATCATATTAATTACCACCCACTGAATAACTGCAATGATAACCGCGTATTTGAATGCATACACTACTTCAATGACATTTGCCCTATGTTCACTTCCAATCCGCAATTTAAGATAAAAATTATTCTGTGTAACCGCCAATAATCTGGCAATGATCCATACAATTAAAATCCCGTTGACAAGCAATATTAAATATCTATCTCCTACGATATTTATAACTGCATTGGCATATGAATACTCCTGATATCCGGCATCACATTCCATACAATAACGAACATATTCAAATTGCATATAGCTAAAAATAATGAATATAGTTATTAATAAATGCAACCATCTACTTTTCATTATTTTTTACTCCTACCGCAAACAAAATGATACCGGTTAAAATCAATATACCTGACATAATTAATATTATCGGAACCGATGCCCATGCATACCCATTAGGTGCAAATATTAAAAGCAGATCAAATCTGTTATCCGGTATCAATATTGCCATGGCTATGCAAAGGACAAATGGCAATATCAGCGTCAGAAAAGTGTTTTTAATCCATGCCGATATGCCGATTGCAAATGTAGCAAATGTAACTCCTGCCAATAAAACAAACGTACCAAGTAAACAAACATATGCTATAGTATTCGAGGCTGCCAGCTTAGGATGGAACATAATAACCGTCTCTCCCTCTTTTATATTCAAGTAAGCCTTAGTTCCATACTCAAAATATAAATGCAGACAATATACAACATACGGAATAAGCAAACCCAAGCCGCCAAGTATTGAGTTTTGTATTAATGTTACAGCAACATACCTTTTTCTTGACATTTTTTGCAGGCGCAGCTTCAAATATCCGCTTCTATATTCTCTGACATATGATATTCCCATAGGAAGTGCTGCCAGTATCGGAAAGAGGATTCCATTCCAGCCACTGCTTCCGGATCCCATACTAAGTATCAGTCTGTATATCATATGATCAGAATAAGCAGTTGCAGCTCTATATGTATATGCGTAATTTGCTTCTTCATAAAGGAGCAGTCCAATAACAATAGAAATAATAAACCCCGAATACTTTTTTATATATAGCATATTTTCCTCTTCCGTTTTCATTTATTTATTAATAGTTCCTATAGATATCTACAAAAAAATCGTATCACAATATTTTAAAGAAAAAGAAAGGAACTTCTGAAATTTTCTGAAAATTTCTAAAGATTTCTGAAGTTTGTAGTTCAGTTCGTAATCGGAAATCGCAATTTTACATAATAGCAGTATTCTTTTGTTTCGTAAATTGCTCTGCCATGCATACGTCTCATCAACAGCTCAACATTTTTTAGTCCTAATCCTGTACTCTCCAATAAGCTTTTTTCCTTACACACCGTGTTGCTTATGCATATTTCAAATATATTTTTTGAATATACTGTTTCCATGACCACTTGCTCATCAATATCAGCATACTTGCAAATATTATTAGTAAGGTTACTAAATATTCTTGATAGTAAACTTCCATTTACAGCAACTTTAACCTTTTCCCAATAAATGCCATCAATATTAACACAAAAACCATTCTGGCTTATAATGGTATGCATTTCAGAAAGATAATCTCCTATTGCATATTCTACGAAAGAAGGCTCGTCCAAATGTATATTCTCGTCTGAACTTGCAATAGAAAAATCCAGTAACAGATTTGAAAGATCTCTTAATTCATTAACTTTAGATGTCAGAATATCCAAAATTTTGTTAATGCTCTCATTTGATTTGTTTTGCAATTTTAAGATATCAATGTATGTCATCAATCCCGTTAATGGTGTTCTTAAATCGTGAGCCATATTTCTCATCAATTGATCTTTTTCATCCCGTGCTTTCCGTTCCTGCTCATGTGCCTTACCAATATTTACTTTATAATCTTTTATGATATTATTAACACATCTATAGATTACATAAGCTCCGCTTAAGATTGATATTACAATGCCTAAAATTATGACTCCTAAATAATACTTTTCAGTATATCCGGCATATATATATACATTAGCCTCTCCGTCAGCAAAATTTACCGGTAATTGATATTTAGCAATTTTTCTACTATCATACATGTTTTTCGCTGATACAATAAATTTATCTACATTCAATTTACTATATACAGCTTCCCCATCTTTTTCTATAATGCAAAACAAAACACAATGATAATCCATCCATTCATCACATTCCGATATATCTGATGTGGCTATATTATTCTGAGACACATACTGTTGAAATTCCTGAACATATGGAGATTCATGGTCATAAATATATCTTGAATTATTAAAAAAAATAGTAAGACCATTTATCCCTATGCCATATATCCCCCCAAATATACAGCACGATAATATTATTGCACCAAATATAATTTGAACTGCCTTTACTGCTTTAAAATCACTTTTCAAATTTGTATCCCTTTCCCCATATAGTTTCTATGACAGCCCGGTTGCATATTTCATAGAATTTATTCCTTATATTTTTTATGTGTACCATAACTGTATTTCCCGAATTATATGTATACAGTTCTTCCCAAATATTTGAATAAATCACCTCAAGTGTATATATTCTATCAGGATGTTTTGCAAGCAATTTGATTATTTCATACTCTTTTCGTGTAAATTTAACACCTATGCCATTCACTTCTACTCTATTCTTATTTTCGTATATCCTTATATCTTTTCTGTCTATATATTCATTTCCTGCATTGTCATCAATTATTTCTCTATCATATACATTTCTACGCCTTAATAATGCCTTGACACGCGATATAAGCTCCATATTGGAAAACGGCTTCACAAGATAATCATCACCGCCCACTTCAAAGCCTTGCATTATATCTATTTCTGATGATTTTGCAGTAAGAAATAAAATTGGGACACTTGATTCTTCCCTCAATTTTTTGCAGGCATCTATACCTGATAACAACGGCATTATTATATCCATAATAACCAGGCTATATGTTTCATCGAATTTCTTTAAACCGTCCACACCATTTACAGCAATATCGACATAATATCCCTGTAATTCTAATAATGTCTTTATTCCATTACGAATTGTTTCATCATCCTCGACTATTAATATCTTGTACATCTTATATCCTCAACTTTGATTAAATTCAGTAAAAAATCCATATATACTTAAAAAGCAGTTATCCCTCTATCATTTAAATATTCATATATCTGATCATATGTCACCAGCGATACATTTCCCATTTTTCCGGCTTCCTCAATGCACCCTTGGGTAAATCCTTTTTTTGCGAATAAAAATAAATGGACATTCTCATATCTAAATAATCTGCTTCTCTTTTTCAGCTTTTCGAGCACTTTTACATCCACATTTTCATTTATCCACTTACATTCTCCAAACAATGCAGTGCTTTTATCCTGATCACCCATTATATCAATTTCTGTCTGTATTCTCTCTTGCGGATCCGTTCCCCACCATCGTCCAAGATTGCTAAATTCCACAGGTGCTTCCCCATCAAGCAGCAATTTCCACAGATACTGCATACATATTTCTTCAAATATCCTGCCCATATAATCTGACAGATTTGGAGCAATTCTTTTATACGCAAGTTCTGTTGCACCTCTGCTAATGATAGAATTATTATCAGGTATAAACCGATACCAGAATCTAAACATATTATCAGCTATTGCATATGTTGATTTTCTGGACTCTTTTTCGCCATATGGAGTTTCTTTCCGTATTAAGCCAAGATTAATCAGATTTTTCATATACTGTGAGCATACACTTGTCGTTTCGCCTATCTTGGTTGCGATTTCCGACATACGGGAGCTGCCTGTTGCTACTGCTGTTATTATTGCATTATATACAGCAGGTTCACGGACTTCCTGCTTTAACAGATTTTCAGGTTCCTCGAAGATTGCTGATGCGGGGTTGAGGAACACATTTTTTATATTATCCTCTACACTCATGCTGTCATTCATCTGTAAAAGATATTGCGGAGTACCACCAACAATACCATATATCAGAGCCATATCCTCTGCTGAAAATCCGTTGAAATATTTGCAGCTATCCTCAAAATCAAACGGAAGTATTTTCATCTGGGCAGTTCTTCTACCATACAAAGGTGCCTTATACGCCAGCACATTATCTTCCATGTAAGACATAGATGAGCCACATAATATAAGCATCATTTTAGAATTATCTTTATTTTTATCAATAAGCATCTGCAAGGTTGAAGCCATGCTTTTCGAAGCTTTTGCCACATATGGATACTCGTCTATGACAAGCACCAGTCTTTCATTTTCACATAATTTAAATACATATTCTATTGCAGCCTGAAATGACACGAATGAAGTCCCCGGCATTATTCCTGAAGCATATTCCATGATTGCCTGACTAAAGTTCTCCAGATTCTGCTTTTCGTTGCTCTCTACTCCCATAAAATATATTGCTTTTTTATCCTGTATAAAATGGCTTATGAGAGCTGTCTTCCCCACTCTTCGTCTGCCGTATATTACTGCGAATTCAAATTTATCCGAATTATATAATCCGTTTAAAGTTGCAAGCTCTTTTTCTCTTCCTATAAACATAGCTCTTCTCCCTCCATTTCTATACACAATATTTTATTACTTATATATGGTTTAGTCAATCGTAATTTAGTTAATCATAAATAACTAAATCGTAAATAACTAAATATTTATCTTTCATTTCGTATACACAAAAAAGACGGCCGTCCCGGTCCCCACCGGTTCAGCCGTCTTTATAATAAATTTCAATGTTATACTTTTATATTTTACTCTTATTTATACTCTTTTACTAACTTTTATACTTGTTTAAATTTAGCATCTACTGCTGTGCAAGCACTGCCTGTACCTCTGCCTCTGTAGCGCATGCCATTACCTTGTCTGCCAATGCCTTGCATTCTGCCATACTGCTGTCTGCGATGGTCTTTCTGGTCTTGAGCACACTTGTGGCACTCACTGAGAACTCATCAAGTCCGAATGCGAGTAACAGCGGAATGAGCTTTGGATCTGCTGCTGCCTCTCCACACATGCCTACCATGATACCCTCTTTCTTACCGCACTCGATGATACGCTTGATTGCGCGAAGCACTGCCGGATTGAAGGCTGAATAAAGGTATGCTACCTTTGAGTTTCCACGGTCTACTGCCATTGTGTAGCCTGTCAGGTCGTTTGTTCCGATACTGAAGAAGGCTGCCTCTTTTGCAAGCACATCTGCCATCATGCAGGCTGCCGGTGTCTCCATCATGATACCAATTTCGAGGTTCTTGTTGTATGCAATGCCCTCTGCATCAAGCTCTTTCATGATGTCAGCTACCATTGCTTTTACACTGCGAAGCTCATCTACGCATGTCACAAGCGGAACCATTATCTTTATCCTGCCGAATGCACTGGCTCTAACAAGTGCACGAAGCTGTGTATTGTAGATGTCTGTTCTCTGGAGACAGAATCTGATAGCTCTGTAACCTAAGAATGGGTTGTCCTCTTTCTCAAGACCCAGATATGGGATTTCCTTGTCACCTCCGATATCGAGTGTACGGATAATGACAGGCTTGCCCTTCATTGTCTCTGCTACTGATTTGTATGCCTCAAACTGCTCTTCCTCTGTAGGAATTGTGTCTCTGTCCATGAAAAGGAACTCTGTACGGAAAAGTCCTATTCCCTCTCCGTCACACTCTACAGCTTTCTTTGCGTCCTCAGGCTTTCCAATATTGCATACAAGCTCTACCTTTGTGCCGTCTGCTGATACTGTCGGCACACCCGCAAATTTCTTTAAGAGCTCTTTCTCTTTTTTGTATTCCTCAAGCAGCCCAGCGAATTTCTGCTCTGTCTCAGCGTCAGGGTTTACGATTGCCTCTCCGCTTGTTCCGTTGAGTACCACTCTGTCACCATTTTTGACAGCTGTGCAGATTCCATCAATACTGAGAACTGCCGGGATTTCCATTGCTCTTGCAAGTATTGCTGAGTGGGAGGTTCTGCCGCCCACCTCTGTGAGTATTCCTGCGATATTCTCTGCCACGATACCTGCTGTCATGGATGGTGTCAGGTCATGTGCCACGAGCACTGTGCCTGCCGGAGCTGCTGAGATATCATAGTCCTCGATTCCAAGCAGAATCTTAAGGATTCTGGCTTTGATATCCCTGAAATCTGTTGCTCTCTGCTGCAAAAGCTCATCAGGTATCTGTGCAAATATCTCTGCTGTCTGCTCAAGCACCTGGTCGAGCGCCTTCTCTGCCGTGATTTTCTCACTTACTATGAGCGCTGTAATCTGCTCCTCTATGGTCGGATCCTGAAGCATCTGGATATGTCCGCGAAGGATATCCGCATCCTTTGCTCCGACTGTCTTTTCCATTCTGTCTGCCATGGCGTTTGTATCATTTACAAATTTCTCAATGGCTCCCTGGAGACGTGCGATTTCAGCGTCTGTATCTGTAATTTTCTTATTCTCAATCACTATCTCATGCTCTTCGATAATGACCACATTTCCGATTCCGATTCCTTCTGAGCCGGCGATTCCTTTGTACATATCACACCTCCGATTGACTTTGCTGGTTGATTAATCTCCGAAGTTGTCTGCCTCGAGCTCTTCCATCTTTGCAAGTGCTGCTTCCTCGTCAGCTCCCTCACACTCGAATGTAATCTCTGCATCCTTCTTGATGCATGCTGCGATGATGTTTACAAGGCTCTTTGCGTTGATTCTCTTGTCGCCGAATACGATTGTTACATCTGAATCAAACTTGCCTGCCTCTCTTGCGATAACTCCTGCAGGTCTCATGTGAAGTCCCTCTGCTGCTTTTACTACCATTGTCTTGCTTACCATAGTTTTGTCCTCCTGAATTTAAAATTATTGGTTTGTTTATTTCGCTCACACATATGATTAACTGTATCGCTCTCTGCTATTCATCAGCCTGTCATATGTCCGTTGCTTTCTATGGTTTTATTGTACTGTGCGGTATGAGTTTTTTCAATATTCCCCAAAATGCAAAATTGCACCATCTCTGGTGCAATTTTGTATTAATGTGATATTCAGTTCCACCCCAGCTCTTTCCTGATAGCTGCACAAAGCTCATGAGGTGAAGCAGCCTCCCTGAGCCTGTCAGTCGCTCCATTTTCATTCAGAAGCTTCGTGAAGTCATGGAAAAATGCCTTTGTCGTGTTGACACTGTCAAAGTTTATCGCAAGCAGAAATATCATGTCTGCCATTCTCTCGCCCCACTCTATCGGCTTGTCGAGACGTATAACAAGTATCTGGCAGCGGTTTACATGCTCAGGCTTTCCGTGCGGTATGGCTATATTGCAGCCCACAGCGGTTGCCTCCACCTTCTCACGCTCCAGTACATCCCTCGCAAACTCGCTCTGCACTATTCCTTTGTTTATGAGAAGCTGGCACGCACGCTTTAAAACATCCTTACGGTTTTTCGCCTTTTTCTCAAATATGATAAATTCCTCCGACAGCATCTGTGAAAACTCGCTGACCTCCGCGCTCTGGCCGGTCATGAGCTCAAAGCACTTGTTTCTGATATTTTTCTCATCCTGCGCACTGATTAGTGGAGAAACATACAAAAATCTCATATCATTGTGGATATCTGCCTGTGTGTCTATGGTCGAGAGTATGAGGTCGCAGTCATACTCGTCAATATGCTCTATGCGGTCTGACGACAAAATGCTTACTATCCTTACATCCGGCACTCTGTTTTCTATTTTACCCGCTATTATACTGCCGGTCGCATAGCCTGCTGCACCGATTAACACTGCGCGCACTGTCATAGGATTTCTGTGCAGGGCTCCGCCCACCTGCAAAGCAATAAATGCTATCTCATCCTCGCTCGGCATGGCACCTGTGTACTTTTCGTAGTATCTCGATACAGTAAAGCATACCGTAAAAAGACTGGCATAAGATTGTGTGATATCAGAAAGAAACGGATTGTCTATCTCTATGCCAAAATGAGTCCTCGCAATGGAGCCCGGTAAAAAGCTTCGCATGCTCTCGCGCAGAAGCTCATTTTCAATCAGATTGGCAGCGAGAAGATTTGACAGATACACTATCATCTCATCCTCTATGCTAAGCGCCTCCTCACAGGACATGACAACGCGGTTTTGTCCCTCGGCACAGGAAAAAAGCATTGCCAGATACATGATTTCAGGCTGTGAGAGGCTGATGCCGTGATGCCTTTCCAGAAAGCCTGCTGCTTCCTTTGCCATGTTCTCATGCTCTGTCATTATGAATCCATTTTTCTGTACCTGCTGCTCTGTTTCGGTGCCCGCATCCTCATCACTTGCAGCATCACACATTCGGTTTGACAAATCTAACTCATCAGGCTTCAGCTCTTTCTCCACATCCACCCTGAAAAGCGCAATGGCTATGTACTCTGCCAGCATCTGAAATGTGTAATCCGTAAAGATGATATCAAAGCGTCTCTCCACATGATGTATCACGTCAATTGCCATCGACAGATTTACGCTTCTGAAATTATTGGCTATCACCTCGGCCGCGCGTCTTGAAAGCCTGTGGTCATCGGTCTTGATAACCTGCTTATCACTGATTGGATATCTGCAGAAATGCCTCATGGCTTTTCTGATATCAAGCTCACTGCCTGTCGCATATATTCCGTAGCCCGCCGTTCTGTGCACCTTAATGCCATAGAGCAGAAGCTCTGCGTCAAGCTCATTTATATCATCCATGATGACATTTTTGCTGACATTTAACTCCTCCGAAAAAAGCGCATACGTGTATGTATCCCAGCCGCTTAGCAGAATATACGATATGTAGTTCTGTCTCTTCTTCTGCGATACTGCTGCCGATCTCCGCCCTGCCACATCCAGAATCTTTCCTATCTGTGCATCACTAAAGCACGGCTTCATGCCCTTGCCCGGCTTTCTGTCGAGCACCATGGAATTTTGCTCACAAAAATCAGCCACCTCCTTCAGATATGTCTTCACACTTCGCTCCGACATACCTGTGGACGCAGCAAGAGCCTTTGATGTGACAAGCTCATTGTTGTGCTCTGCCAGCTTTTCAATTATCAATAGTCCCTTTTCTGAAAGCATAAATCAAAGTTCTCCTGATTATACGTAATTTAACAATTCGACCGGTTCATCTATCAGATTTGTTGCACCATGCTCCTTCAAAAACTCTACATCCCTGAAGCCCCATGTGACAGATACGCACTCCAGACCTGAGTTTTTCGCTGTGGCGATATCCACATCGGAGTCCCCCACATAGATTGCTTCATCTGCACTCACCTGAAGCTCTTTAAGTGCCTTCTGCACCATATCCGGTGCCGGCTTTTTGCGTATACCCTCTTCCTCCATCTCGCCGACTGCCGATGTCATATACTCCTTGAAATAGAGCTGATTGAGCTCCTTTACCGCCGGGTCAAGCTTGTTTGAAACAATAGCAAGCTTTATACCGTTTAATTTAAGCTCCTTTAAAAGCTCCATGATTCCATCATAAGGTGCTGTATTGTCATTGCAATGAGTCTCATAATATTCCTTGAAATCCGAAAATGTCTTTTCAAACTTTGGATTGTCTGCTCCGTCCGGCACTGCGCGCTCCATCAGAAGCTTTACACCGTTTCCCACAAATCTGCGCACCTCGTCGAGTGTACGCTCCGGCATGCCATTTTGTTTCAATGCATAGTTTGTTGCATTTTTTAAATCCTCAAGTGTATAGAGAAGTGTTCCATCAAGGTCGAAAACGACCGCTTTTTTACGGTTCTCCTCCTCACCCTTTGCTATATGTGTCTTTTCAAATTCTGTCTTGCTTATCATATATGCCTCATTCCTATCATCATTTGGCAGAACCATAATATCTCCGGGTCTGCCTGATATATAACTGCTGTCATCCTTATTCCTAAATAGCTTTACCTTGTGCTTTAGCACAAATGCCCTTGAAAAATCCGCCTCAACAGGTATGCACACTCTGGCATGTGCCATTCCATCCACTATAGTCTCCGTATCCTTATTCTTGAACTTCGGGACATAATCTGTCTGTTTCACAGTAAACCGCCAGTCCTTGTATATCCTGAAGCTTTTGTTCAGCCTGTCCAGATTTAAAATCCGTACACTGCCGTCTTCTCCTATTATGACTACCGTATCTTCACCAACAGGTGTGGAGATATCCCCCTTAGCTGTCCGCACTCCCATGCAGCAGCTCACAGGCAGTATATCCTTTGCAATGATACATCCCATCGGTATCGGGCGTTTTTTATAATCCACTTTTTTGAAGCCACTCGTATCAAAATCTTCTCCGTAAATTATCTTTGTATCGTTTAAATAATCAAAAATCCTCTCTTCCAATAATGATTTGATTGCAGAATCCGAAGGACGTTTGTGTGTACCATCGCTGCTGTACTGAAATCTTGGTGTCAAGTCTTTTTCTCTGCAGTAGACATTATAGCTGTCTATCAGCAGATCCATCGGAATAAATCCACCGGCCTTGTAATAATGTCCTCCGCCGGAGCCTATGTCCCTGCACACTTCCTGCGCCATTTCGCTTGCGCTCACCTCTTTTATGCAGCTTCTAAACGAAAGCTTCACTCCATTCTTAATCACTGAAAATACCATACATATGTCAATAGCATCCACCTCCAGCACAAAATCGCTTATGATGCCGAGTACATTTGGGTCACATGCCCCTGCCTTTACGATCGCCAGACGATATTCCTCTATATAATCGCGCCCCAGCAATGCTGTTGCGGCTATGTCCAGCTCCTCAAGTGACATATTGGCATTTCGGAATTTGGCCACTATAGTGTTGTCAAAATCCGCCTCATCGCGCAGGTCCCTATCAAGCGAATGTGTTATCTCGGTAAATTCTCCGGTGTCGGTGTAAAGTCCATAATACAGTGCTGTTGCCAGGTTTCGATTTATCTCTACGCCCTCCTCACGCAGCATATCCCACACAATTGTCGCACATGAGCCCATATAGCTCATGACACGGTTCATAGCAGGAAGCTCTCCCGATACTCTGTGGTGATCTATGACAGCTACATTTTCTGCCTTGAAAAATGTGACATTCCCACCACCGTACTGACAATCGACAGTCACAAGCAGCTGCGGATTGTCTAAAAAATCCACATGCTCTATCGGTATGCCAAGACTGTCTACCATAAGCACCAGATTGCTCTTGTGTATGATATTCCTGCCTCCGTATACAAGTCTGGGACTTTTTCCATTCATCCTCAGATATTCATAGACTCCAAAGCCGCTTGCCAGTGCATCTGCGTCCGGATTATCATGACATTGCACAATTATGTTATCAAATTGTAATAAATCACTTAGCTTCATTATTAGCTCCCTGAATAGTTATATTAATTCATTTTCTCATATGTGTATTTATGGCTGCTTCAAATCATCACATTATTTCAGGTACGGAAACAACAGTGAACTTCTGTCCTTCTCGTCAAACATCGAATTGTACTGCAGGATATTGTATGCCTTTATCCATTTTGCCTCGTCTCCTGTTGCGTCATCCACATGCATAAAGCACTCATTCTTTTTCGAATAATAGCCCCTTGAATTTATGGCCGGAATCTTCTCCATCAGCTCTGCGAGGAATCGGTTGTATGCCGGCAGATCTATGTTGGCTCTCTCAAGCGTCAGTGTGGACAGGTAGTTGAGGCTCGTCACATCAACTGTCTGTGCATCCGTCTCGTAATTGGTCCATATGAAAAACGGCACCTTGTACAGATTCTCAAGCTCCTGCTCCGTAAGTCCGGAATTGCCCTTGCCATTTAAAAGCTTGATAAAATCATTGCATAATCCCGGCTGATGGTCTCCAAAAAACACAATCTCTACCGGATCATCCACACCCTTAAAGTATGTGATGAGATTTTCGAGCGCCTTGTCACTCTCATTCAAAAGTGACAGATACTGGTTCGCATCGGTGTATGACGCTCCAACCTTGTAAACCTCCTGGTTGAAGTTGTCATATCTCTCACCGTAGCCACCGTGGTTTTGCATCGTGACTCCCATGATGTAAAGCTTCTCGTCATCGCTCTTTTTCTCGTAGCGGTCAATGATCTTATCATAGAGCTCCTGGTCAGTGATATATTCCCTTAGTATCTTTGTCTGGTCAAAATCATCTATAAAGTAAGTCTCATCATAGCCCAGATGCGGATAAACCTTGTTTCTGCTCCAGCCTGTCGCATAGTACGGATGCATCGCAACCGTCGTATAGCCGATATTCTTCAGGTTTGAGACTATGGAGGTCGGGTCATCATTTATATACTGCTGATAAACCACCGAGCCGTCCGGCAGAAATGCCATCGAGTTTCCTGTCTCAAATTCCCACTCAGAGTTTGGCGTCTTCGCACCGTACACGGACGAAAGAGCATAGCCTTTAAGCGTATTTTCACTCAGAGAATCCATAAACGGCGTAACCTGCGTGTTGGTCTCAAAATCTCCCACCACCGACAAATCCGCAAACGACTCATTCATGATAACAATGATTGTCGGATTTTTCGCATCAGACTGCGAATATGAGCTGTCCGTTTCCTTGAAATTGCCCGCTATCTTGTCAACTGCTGCCTTGCTGTAGCCATCAGGTGCCTTCACAAAGCTGTCCCTTATGCCGAGCACAAAGTTCAGCAGATAGCCGTTTCTGTACGTGCCCTTTTTCTCCCAGGTCTCGGTGTTCAGTGACATGGAATTCATGATGACATACAGCACGCATATTATTGTGAGAAGAATCGAAATAATCCTCATATGGATAGCCGACTCGAACTGCACTTCTATGCGCCTTACCAGCATGATATACAAAACAGCCGCCAGAATCACATACAAAAATTTGTAGTCTATGACGAATTTGTATTTTGTCACGACAGAAAGTCCTGTTCCCGCTGACTTCAAATCCGCATACGTAAACTCATTACCACGAAATTCATAGACAAAATAATCTATAAATCCAAACGCGAGTATAGCAATTGATGCTATGGTACATGTCAGCCTCGTGTTGTTTGTGATAAAAAGTATAACCAGATATATAGCGAGCGCCAGAACCATATTCACCACGCATATCATATCGGTGGTTTTCACAAAGTCCTCATCCGTCAGCAGCACATACTGCACCGAAAAAACAGATAGTATCGCTCCGATGACAAGCAGTATCGCAGCCCAAAGCCACGACAGCTTCACCGGAAGCTCAAGCTTCACATTTACAAGTCCAAAATATACTGCCGCAAACAAAAGAATCACCCACCAGCTTGCCGATGTAAAGTAACCTACCAGCGCGGCCGCCACTGCTGCAATTCCAAAGTGTATGTTGTTTTGTTTTGTTATCTCAAATTTGATGCTCATTTCTGCCTCTTCATATTGCCTCTTAATATTGCTTCTTAATGTTGCTTCTTAATGCTTCCTCTTAATGTTGCCTCTTAATGCTTTCTCTTAGTGCTGCCTCTTAATGTTGCGACTTGATTTTAAATTATATTTCCTAATTAGCAAAGAAGTCCTCAATTTGACTGTATATAATGTGCATCAGATTTGTTCTTGCCTCAACGCTTGCCCACGCTATATGCGGTGTGATAATCAGCTTGTTTGAATCCTTTATCGCACGGAGCGGATTTTCCTCACTCATAGGCTCCTGCGCCAGCACATCAAGACCTGCCGCCGCCAGTTCTCCATCCATAAGCGCCTGTGCCAGATCCGCTTCATTCACTATAGGACCTCTGCCAAGATTTAAAAATATCGCAGATTTTTTCATCTTTTCAAACGCAGCCTTGTCCATCAGACCAAGTGTATCATCTGTGAGCGGTGCATGCACCGACACGATATCAGACGTGGCAAGCAGAGTATCAAAATCCACCCTCTCATAGCCCGGCTGCGAATTTCTTCCTGATGTAGAATAATAAACCACATGGCAGCCAAAAGCCTTTGCAATATCAGCCACGCGTCTTCCGATATTTCCAAGCCCCACGATGCCCCAGGTCATACCGCTAATCTGGTGAAACACATTAGAAAAATGCGTAAACGACGTATCACCCACATATTTCTCGCTCTTCACATAATCATCATAATATCTCAGTTTCTCAAGCAGGTAAAATAGCAGTGCAAACGTATGCTGCGCCACGGTCTCTGTAGAATACCCTGCGACATTTCTCCATTCAATGCCTCTTTTTGCCAGATATTCTTTATCCAGATTGTTTGTGCCTGTTGCAGTCACACATACAAGCTTTAAATTTTTTGCCTGTCCTATAGATTTCTCATTTACCTCAACCTTATTTAAAACAATCACATCAGCATCCCTTGTGCGCTCCGCTGCTTCCTCTGTTGTCGAAAAATCATATTTGACAACCTCTCCGAGCTTGTCATATTCGGAAAGGTCGATGTCGTCACCAATTGTTTTGGAATCTAAAAATACTATTTTCATGGTTTGTTTCCTCTGTGCTATATATTTATTTGTTTTAATTTCTATTTTTAGGGGACTTCGCACTTGCAGGCTGTGATGATGCGCCGGCATATGGTATATTCCTCAGAAATATATGAAGTCAGCCACAAAAAATGTATCCGGATAGTCTGTTTTATCAGTCTGCTTTTTATCGTTACCGAAGTTTAATGGAACCTTGTGGCAGTTCATATATTTCTTCGGAACACACCATATGCCAGCGGTAATGCAGGTTTGCGTGTGCGAAGTCATCTCAATAATTATCTATATTTATCAATGTTTATCACTATTTATTGTTATTTGACAATTTTAATCTTTATTTGCCAATGTTTATGATTACTAAAAATACAGCTTGCTTTAAATACTAACAAATTACCTAGCATAATAGCATTAACATAATAGTATTAGCGCAATTTATAAATGTAATCATATGTTCATTTCATACATATAAATATATTTATACCACATTTCCGGAAATAAAACCACTGTATCAGTGTTTGATTAAACAAAGCTTAAGAAAGCCCACCATATTAATGATAAATTTCATCAATATGGTGAGCTTTAACTATTCTGTGTATCTCTCTTATGTTAGCATTTTATCTCACAGAGAATTTGTAATCTGTCTCTGTGTGGTATGTATCGCCAGCCTTTGTAACAGGTGTACTGAAGTTGGTCTCATTTATTGAGTTTGGATAGAACTGTGTCTCGAGGCAGAATGCATCGCGGTTATTGTATTTAACTCCGCCCTTGCCTTCCTGTCCCACGATAAAGTTGGCAGTATAAAGCTGAATTCCGACACAGTCGGTGTATACCTCCATCTGTATGCCACTCTCAGGAGAGTATGCTGTTGCGACCTTTTCTACTCCCGGAGCGGTCTTGTCTATTGCAAAATTATGATCATATCCACTTCCATAGTGAAGCTGTGTATCATTTGCCTCGATATCTCTTCCGATTGGCTTAGCCTCTGTAAAATCAAATGGTGTACCCTCAACCGGTGCAATCTCACCTGTAGGAATAGCCTTGGAATCCTTTACAGGTGTATAATGCTCAGCATTTATCTGCAATGTGTGAGTGTATACGCTTCCTGATGTATGACCGTTCAGATTGAAATAGCTGTGGTTTGTCATATTGAAGGTAGTTGTCTTATCTGCCTTTGCATTATATATAATAGCAAGTGCATTTTCTTCTGTTACCTTAAATGTCACATCAACGACTGCATTTCCCGGGAAGCCCTGCTCCAAATCTGCATCCTCTATCTCAAAGGTAATCTCATCTGCCTTCTGCTCCTTAACAGTCCAGAAGCGCTTAGAAAAACCATTTGAGCCACTGTGAAGACTGTTCTCATTGTCATTAGCCTCAAGCTTATATTCCACTCCATCAATATTAACCTTTGCATCAGAAATCCTGTTTGCATATCTGCCGACAGTAGCACCAAAATAGCTGTACTCCTTCTCATATGACTTTACATTGTCATATCCTAAAATGACATCTCTCTCATTGCCATCCTTGTCCTTTACAAAAATAGATACAACTGAAGCGCCATAGTCTGTCAAAAGTACTCTCAATCCACCGCCATTGCTGATTTCGTAAAGCGATGCCTCCACTCCTTTTGATGTTGTACCGAAAGTTTTTTTACTCATGCCCCATATCCTCCTTTGGTTACATTATGTCTGTTGCATTTTTTGTAACTTTATGTTTGTTACATTTTGTTTTAGTACATTATGTTTTTTACATTATGTTCTGTTACTCTTTGCCTGGTAGCATTTCGATTGCATAATCGCGTTTTTCTTATTCTACGCATTCCTTTGTATTTTACTTCTTTTGATCGCATAAGTAAACTTTTTCGTGCAAATATCCGATAAAATATTTATAACAATTATTTAAGTGCGATTATACGTTCAAAATAGAACCTAAAATCGCAGTTATAACGCAATTATTTTAAACTTTAAAATTTAAAAATATAAAGAGGATTAACATGAGTACACGAGTAAGTTCAGCAACAAATCTTTCAGCAACATATTTTATGAGAAATTTTTATTCAAACAACCGCGATGCCATGAAATCATCCAAACGCAAAGAATATAGTATTACAGAGCTCGCTTACGATGATTCAACCGCCCTGCACCGCGCAGCTAAAAAATTAAAGAACTACAAGTATTCGGACGACGAAAATACCGATAACATCCGCGGAACAGTCATGGCTCTTGTTGACACATACAACAATTCCATTGATTCCGCCTCAAACAGCAGTTCAAGCTCCATGAAGCGTTATGCCAAGCAGCTCAAAAAGCTGGCAGGCAAATACAGCGACGAGCTTGAGAACATTGGCATCACAATAAACAATGATGGGACCCTGAAAGCAAATGAGGAGCTTGTCAAAAAGGCCGACGCAGACACTCTTAATTCTCTGTTCGGAAATGACAATGACTTCACAAGCGGTCTGTATCGTGTCTCACGCCAGATGAGCAGCTCGTCATATGATGATTACTACACATCACTGCGGACAGGAAGCAATATAAATCTGACGGTGTAAATCTAACGGTGTAATTTTTATAATGTAATTTTAGCATTTCAACTGTAGAATTTCGACTTTGCAAAAGAATAATAGATAATAAATATTTGGCTGTCTTTTTCTTAAAATATAGTAAAAAAAGACAGCCATCGTTCTGCTGTCTTTTAGGAGAAGGTATTTTACTATGGGGATAGTAAAAAATATATAATGTATTGGGGGGTTTTTACAGTTATTATAGTATCACCTTGGCCTCTGAAAGTGTTAACAAACATGCACAAATTTTTAATTATTTTTTGTGCAGTTTTACTAATTAAAATATGTTGTCCGGAGTTCAATTCACCATATATCAATAGAAAAAGAAAACCACCACTCTTACGAGTGATGGTTTTCTTTTTCTAATGAGACATCGGGGATTCGGTCTACGCTCCGCTTCGGTCCGCGCTGAACAGACGTCCCCCGGACGTCTAGCGCCCCGACCAACTACGTTGTCCGGAGTTCGAACCCTCCGATGTCTTGCATTAAAAAACGCCTCTCTAAGAGAGACGTTTTCCAATGAGACATCGGGGATTCGAACCCCGGACAACTTGATTAAAAGTCAAGTGCTCTACCACCTGAGCTAATATCCCATAATAAATTAAAATGCCCAGTTCCGGAATCGAACCAGAGACACACGGATTTTCAGTCCGTTGCTCTACCAACTGAGCTAACTGGGCACAATGCTTACGCATCGAGTTGCGGGAATAGGATTTGAACCTATGACCTCCGGGTTATGAGCCCGGCGAGCTTCCAGACTGCTCCATCCCGCGATAGTATTTAGTTACTCTAAAAAGAGTAATGGGCAGAGATGGATTCGAACCATCGAAGCAA
>UMDJ01029756.1_pt1 | contig 35383 bp, 20 predicted proteins | sample 1964471 | NCBI WGS metagenome assembly UMDJ01 (sample SAMEA4835992, study PRJEB28245) | human gut metagenome | biome: gut microbiome; material: fecal sample | place: Denmark | collected 2008
ATGTAACGAGCCAAAACAGCATCTGCGTTCCATGAGCTGAACTTATCCATTTTCTTCATCGGACCGCCATCATTGCCACGATACCATGTATGAATAATCTGATCCAAATATTTCGGATCACGCAACCAACGGCTTTCATAAATATGATGTCCAATTGCACAAGCAATCAAATTATATTTATCTGAATAAGAACGCTGAACGAGAAACTCGGTCATGCCATAGCCAACAGGAGTCTCCTTGATATGCTTACGCAATGACCACCAACGATAATAATACATTTCTTCAAAGTTATGTTGCGGACACTCGAACAAAGGAATATTTTCCTCCATCCATTCTGAAGCCTTTTCATTGGGAATTGCCTGAACAATATTTTCGTCTTCCATACCGTTGAAATAGTCTGCATAATGACTGAAGTCAGCATACTTTAAAAAAGCAGAAGACGCATCCTTATCTGTAGAAGATGTTTTTACATTGGCAATGCCATATTCAGCCAATGGATCTTGCGCACCTGCATTCGGCAGATCATAAGTCTGGTCGGCAGGAGTATCTACGGTTGGGAATGTACGAGGTACGCCAGTACGGAATACAATTCGTTCCACAGCAGCCACGGGCGCATAGAACATACGCAACCCTACTCTCTTGCCATCTACATACACTTGAATATTACGATCAACAGTAGAAAGGACTGCTTCTACATGATAAATCTTTCCTGCTTCATATTTCATCATATTTGCAAACCGGGAGCCGCCTTTCAATCGAAAAATGCCATCATCAGTAAGTTCTATACGGGAACAGGCTATTCCATTCTCATCCAGAAATTCAATGTGGAGTGTACCTTTATTATTCTGGCCGGCTTTCAAATCAAATGATACTTTTAATTCTTTAGAGGCCGGAATTTTACGTTCCACTTTGGCATAATCAAACGGATCTTTATCCTGCAACTTCAACCATTGATCCTCCAAAGAAACAGGGGCCCAAACCGGAGAATAAATATTCCAGTCAGTCAGTTCCGCAATTGATTTATTTTTTGAGAAATCATCATCCGCATGTGCTGAAGCATTTATTTCCACCGGAACAGGAATACGGGAAATCCACATATCTTCCTTGTTCACACTGTAAGAAACCCACAAATCACCATCGGCAGGCACCCCATTGCCTTCCTGAATACCACGCGGATATTGAGGACCGTATGATTTATAATTTCCTCCATAACGCATGGGAGTGATTTCACCATGCACCAGATTCAATGTTGTATATTCCAATCCATCTTTACTCAAAGATATAGCCAGCGGCCAACGAAATTCCGACGGATTATACACGGTAGCGTATGTACCATCACTTAAACGCTGCCCCCAAATTTTCGCGTTGCTATTGACGAAACCTTTTGCACGAAGCACAGGCTCTGCCCAAGTATGTCCGCCATCCTCGCTGATAGAGGTAAGCGCATGTTTCCAAAGACTGGCAATACGTCCATCCGGCAATGTATAACAATTGAATGCTTTGTATCCTTTCTTCAACGGAAGAATAGGATCTTCACGGTCGGCTTCTTCCACCCACTGCATCATATACAGCGGATTGTCGAGAATTTCCTGGCAAGCCTTCACAAACTCACGATCCTTGCTTTTCTTAAAATACGGAAAATCAGTATTCTTTTCATTAAATCCATGATTATAATAAATGAAATAGATCGGTCCGTAAGAACCGTCTTTCTTTATTTCACGAACCACCCGGCCAATACCGTTTCCATCATTGGGATCATCTTTTTTATCCAAAGCAACTCCATAATTTCCCATTGTAATCAGCTTGCCGGATTTAGAAACATAGAATCCGACACGCTGGTGCATAATGGCAATCAGATCTTTGGCCTGCACACCCGGACGAGACTCTTTGGTGTATCCATCAGGAACTTGATAAGGAGGAAACACAATTTCCGGATTTGTCCAGCGATATCCATCCTTCGATGTCATCAGAAAAGTCTGTGAAGGCGGTACGTGTTCGTCAGAAGGATCTGCCAGGTATTGATAGAAAAACTGTCCATTCCAATAAGCCAGCATCGGCTGATGATTATACGTCCATCCATTGCCGTTCGAAGCATCGGGATGTTCACGATTGGCACGTACCAACTGAATGTTATGTACTCCGACTACCGGAGACAGTTGTCCGTCGTGACAAGCAGGGTTCGATAATTCTTTTCCTGTATAATGAATTCTATCTTGTGCAAAGGCTGTAGTAGTCAACCAACCGGCAGCCAGTACAAAAAGAATTTTAGCAGAGTTGTTCATGATTTATTCTGATTTAAAATTGTTTCCGGGTTTATTTCTTTTCTTCCAGCAATGCTTTTACGACTGATTCCGGAGCCGTAAATATGGTTCCATGCTTATGCCCTACAGGGATGCTTACCTCTTCTGTTACATCTGTAAAGTTCCGGAAATCCTTCGTACGCATAGCGCCATATATTTTTTTCTTATATACATCAAAATAGATTAGATAATCGTCTCCCACTTTCTCTACAGACGGTCCTTCTACAAAGGATTCAGTGAAAGGTTGGGATGCGGGCGAATAAGGACCGGTCATAGAATCGGAAAAAGCGATTTTCAGATTACGTTCCGGTCGGGTGTTATCCTTGAGTACCATTACATAGTCATTCTTTGCCCGTTTCACGATAACGGCATCAATGGTACTGAATCCCGGATCATACAAAAGTTTTGCTTTCGAGACGGTTTTAAAATCTTTTGTAGTGATATAGTATAAACGATGATTATTATTCTCTTCTTCTATCCCCTTTTCGAAACGCCCGGGAACACAGGAAGCCCATACGACCATAAACTGATCGTTCTCGTCGTCATAGAAAATTTCCGGAGCCCATACATTAATAGTAGTCGGTTCGTCTGCCATTACAGGAATCATCTGTTGTTCCGACCAATGGATCAGATCTTTGGAATGTGCGTAGCCAAATCCTAAATCACCTTTCCAACTTGTAGTCCAGACCAAATGGTAGGTTCCATCCGGAGTACGTACCATCGAGGGATCCCGCATGAGCTGGTGCTGTCCCAGTTCCGGCTTTAGCCAAACTCCCGGAATACTGTCCCAGTGAATTCCGTCCTCACTATATAAGTATCTCAACCCCTCATCAGCCGGTTCATGAAATGAAGTGAACATGTAGTAGTCTTTGTTCCCCCCACAAGAAGCCAGAAACAAAAGACTTATTGCGACTAATGTATTTCTTAACTTTTTCATTTCTATATTCTATATTTGTATCTTTTATACAGAGGAGACGATAGAAAGTGTCATTTGTACTCAAATATACTAGAAGAATCAATAGATTCAAAATTTATATACGATAAAAGGGCGACTCTCCGAGCCACCCTTTCCACCATCAAACAAACTAACCATTTACAATGGGAAAGAATTTCACTTCTTTTTATAGTATCTTATTTTTTAATTATATAGAACCTCCACGGGCTTTTATACGTTTATACCATTCCTCTCGTTCTTTCTTCAGGTCATATCCACGTTTAGCCAGATAGTTGTTGATACGTCCTTTGTATTTTCCGAAAGCAGCGTGTTTCTTATTCGAATTTTCTGCATCCAACGCAAATTCACGGGCCTCTATCAACCAAGCATAGATTTGAGCTTTTTCTTCTTCTTTCAAAGTAGGAATCATGTCTAGATGTGAGTCATAAGTCACTTTTACTACTCCATAAGTCATGCCATCTTTAACAGCTTCTATTTGCTTTTCATCAAGAAAGAGAGATAAATTGGCAGGAAAAGCGAAATGTGAACGATATAGCGCCGCATCTTTTTCATTTTCCGCAGCTTTCAAAGCTTCATTTTTAGCCTCACCAGTCAACCCGGATTCTTTTACTTTCTTGACTTTCGCATCCCGCACCTCATAAATATCATTTAATTCGAAGTAACGATTGGCTATGACATTGCGAACATCTTCGGCTATTTTCGCATCTGTAAGTCCGAGTTTATCAACGATCTTTTGTGATCGGCCGACAATAGACTTTACATATTCAGGATCACGGTTCTCTTTATTTAAGTCGACTGCTTGCGCAGACATCCAACCGGAAATAAAAAGCAATGATAGTATCAGTATCTTTTTCATAATTACATTAATTTTCCTTTTTCAGCCAATGTATCGTAGTTGTTCTTCATATCTCTCCAATCTACTTTATGCTTTGTGCTGATACCGTTGATATATTTTTCAATATTCGTATATCCGTCACCAGTACAGTCTTTATTGGCATCACTCGGATCGTTCGGATTTAATCCGTTAGCAATTTCCCATTCGTCCGGCATACCATCTTTGTCTGTATCAACATAAGGAGTACCTTTGTATTCAGGATAACCACCCATCTGGCGAACATCAGTAATAATACCCTGCTTATAAGAATCTTTCGGCAAACGACGATACTTGAACTGTCCGTCTTCCCCCATTGACTTAGGAGACAAACCTGTCAAGTCACCATAAGCGTCTTTAGGAAGTTTCTTTTCATAATAAGGAATACCTGTTCTTACTTCTTCAATCACACGTTTGTCAACAATATCACGACAAGGAATATTCGCACCTACATGTTTCAATACATAGTCATAAGCATCTTTAGCCCCCATGATATTGATATACGGCATCTCGAACGGCTTATAGCTACGCATGTATTCAGTATATCCGTCAGTGTTCGGTTGAGTTTCAATCTGAATACCGCCATTCCAGTTGTCTTTAGTTATTTCAGGATAGCCTTCCATTATATTTCCGTCGGCATATACTCGTCCATATTCTTTATGATCCAGCTTACTACGTCCTGCTTCCGGTTTCAAGATACGATGTCCTACATTGGAATCCTTAGGAGTAGCAGGTCCCGGTTTGTAGTAGTTGTTAATCATATTGAACATAGCGGTATAATCACCACCATCAGAAGAACGGTGCACCCAATTGAATACTACATTATTAACGAAATTGAATATGCCATTCCAACCGATAGAAGGATTACGTCCGGAGTTACTAGCCCAGAGGTTACGGGCAAATGCACAGTTCTCACCACCTAACGTGCTACCAAACGCATGATTGTATGTATCCAACGCTTTTGCCGAGATAGTATTTTGAATAGTTACGTTTACAGTAGGAAGTTTCAAGTCTTTGCTTTCATATTGTCCTTCACTCGGGTCGTACATGTGGCGATAGAAAGAAATGTTTTCATCCAATCCCCACGTACAGGAGCAGTGGTCGATCATTATATTACCAACAGGGTTACCTCCGAAAGAATCATCACGATGCCATACTTTCGTTTCTCCACGACGGAAACGCATGTGACGTACCACCACATCATGTGTATCTACCCAAAATGATTCTCCAGCAATACAAACACCGTCTCCCGGAGCTGTTTGTCCGGCAATAGTTACGTAAGGAGCACGGACGATAATCGGAGATTCCAGACGGATGATACCAGCAACATTAAAAACAATAATACGTGCACCACCAGTTTCACATGCTTCACGGAAAGAACCCGGTCCACGATCATTCAGATTTGTGACAGTTATCACTTTACCTCCACGACCACCGAAACTGTACATACCACCACCTTCAGCACCTGGGAATGAAGGGATATCAGCCTGCGGCAAATCGTACGGACGACCAGCCCAAGGAATATATGGACGTCCTTCTCTAGCTTCTTTTTGTACTATCGGCAACGCTTTTGCCCATGCTTCATCAGAGCGTTTCCGCTCTTCAGTCATCATTTTTGTATAATTTTCTTTGGCTTCGCCAGATATTTGTGGGTATTGCGCCCATGCAACGGTCGGAGTCAACATTGTTGCAGCAAAAACTGCTAAAAGTACCTGTTTCTTCTTCATTTTTATTTGGTTTTGTGAAGTTGTTAATTCAAAAATACAATAATAAGACGAAAGAAGAAAAGATTTGTAATCAGTGATGATGATCTTTTATCAAATGCGGGGGAGAGAAACGACTTTCCAGTCTCCAATGGTCCGTGTAGTACTATCGAGAATCACTTTGCTGAAAAGTGTCTTTTTCTGCCGGTCATTTCTCTATCGGAAGAAAAAACGACGAAGGAAGGAATGTGTCACACACGAAATCCGAATAACCGGAATAGCTTGGTGTAAAAGAAAAGAGGGAATCTTAAGATTCCCTCTTTTCACATTTTCTCTTCTATTGGCTGCCGTCAGAGAGCCGGATCGGGAGCTTCGCCACTGTCGCTGCCACCGGAAGGAGGAGTTACTCCACCGCCTTCATCAGGATCGGGAGCTTCACCTTCACCAGGCGTTATCGTTCCGTTGCCTCCGGAAGGCTTTGAGGGAGCCGTAATACCTTTACGACGATTATAAGCAGCTTTTGTTTCGGCTATGACTTGGTTGAGAGCAGTAAGAAACGCTGAAGCTTCCGTTATGGAGGGAGTCAGTATATTGACAGCGGTTATGTGCATCACCAAGTCATCGTAGAGTGAATCAAGCTGCGCACGCACAGTCTTTGAGTCCGCAACCGATTCTGCTGTACGAGTAACGGAACGGGCGTCTGTCAGTGCCGAATAGTTTTTATTGGCGGTTTCGAGTGCCGTTAATATGGCATCCAAATTGAGTGCCGTAACGGCGGTTTTCACGGCTTCCTTGCGGAAATCAAGCAGTAGTCCGCTGATGGCTGCCGTTTCCTCCATATTGCGCATGCGTGCCAGTCCGGTATAAGGGCGCACCGTGATTTCCAAGGTATTATATGCATCTCGTTGCGCTGCCAACGGTGAGTTTTTGGCCGCACGGACAGTAGCCAACAAATAACTGACATACGAATCGCGTTCGGCATCCAGTTTCAGTAAATCCTTTGTTTCGGCGTTGGCCGTGGAACGGTTCACCAGGTCTTCCATTTGTACCAACTTCGGCTTGATGCTGTTCACGATGTTTGTTACTGTCAGTTTGGAAATACTTCCTGCGGTGAGGAGTGTCAGCACACGATTCATGAAATTGGTGTACTCAGTGTTGTTCAGTTGTGACAGTGTGATACCGTCTGCTTTTTGATAACTTCCCATAATTTTTTCTTTCGGGATTCATACTTGTTCTATCTATCTCTGAAAAATTCGAAGTCCGGACAAGCCCGCGAAATGGTTGCTGTAAATTCGCGGACGTTTTGCATACCTGTGAAAGCATTTTTTAAAATTTGCAGGCGTTTTTCAAGCTTGCAAAAGCGATTTAAAAAGTTTTCCGGCATTTTACAAGCTTGGGAAAGCGTTTCTGGAAGTTTGCAGGCATTCAGCAGGCTTGGGGAAGCGTTTTGAGAAGTTTGCGAAGGCAAAGATAACTAAAATCAGCTGATTTAACGAACAAAAATTCACCAATTCCTGCCGTCTTCTCAAAGAAAAGAGGGAGGAACCGGTGAATTTCTATGGTTTTCGATGCCGAAGCATCCTGTGATTCATCTCCGATGTAATTATCCCTGCACCGAAATGCAGGGTTCTTATCGAAGGAAGTTGAGTTTTTTATTCAGCCAGCGGGTCAAAAGTACCGTTTGCGCCACCGTTGTTGTAATCTCCCCAGCCGATGGTTTGCAGCAATGTACTATTATTACCCTGGATACCTTGATGGAAACCAAGGATATAATACCTTGGAAGGAACGCGATATACAATGGAGAATGGCTATCATCATAAGAATCGCCTTTCTTTGTCTTACGGGTCAAATAATTTGAATAAAATTCTTTCAGCCTATCCTGTTCGCTGGCAAGATCCTTTCTCAAATCCATTGCAGCCGGACGGGTAATTCCAGCTTTTACTAACGGATCGTCGTCAACATTTGTTCCACCAATGCCACCGTTTACAGTTGTACGGAATTCAAGATTCTCGCGACGTTGTCCGTTGAGTGGCTTAAAACCAAGATATGTACATGTGTTTCCACCCCAGCCAGTCAGTTTCCAAGTAGCAGGCGCACCTTCAGGAAGTTCTATGCCGCCATCAAACAACATCCAGCGACGCATATCATCGAAACGTTTTCCTTCGTATGCCAATTCAATTTGACGTTCATACATGATAGCTGCCATACATTTAGCTTGGTCACCGTCCAAACCTGCTTCCAATCCATAATTATTTTCAGCTTTATAACCAACACGAGCACGGATTTTTTGTAATTGATCAACGGCAACTCCCATCTCACCCGCATTACATGCTGCTTCTGCATAATTAAGTAATACTTCCGCATATCTAATCTCCATATACGGCGCGGCAGAACGTGTGAATCCCCCGGACTTTTCATCATAGACATAACGGGCAATAGCATTCACATCTCTGTCATCAGAGCGTTTACGTACATAAAAACCTTTTACATCATTAAGGAGACCATCAGCGCCATAGGTCACACTGCTATTGGCTTCAATATCATCTACATAAGCTGCATCCGTATACCAGGTATAGTTCCAAAGTTCATAATCAGGACCATTGTGCGGGTATCGGTTCCCTTGTGTCGTAGGATTACCGACAAACGACCAACGAACTCCCGGGAAAGCGAATGTACGATAGAAGCGCGGATCACGATCGACGAAAGGAAATTCGCGATAATAAGGTATATCTGATTTAGTTAACGTATTGTATGTTTCACAAGTTGCAGGTATCTTGCCGTCAGACATAGGAAACATATCTACCAACATGGCGGAAGGTGTTTTGCCACCTCCTCCTCTAGCATTGTACGGCCGGATGCCATTTTCCCATGTATTATTCTTACGATAATCAGGAACTCCTTCCGTCAGCGTGTTGTGTAGCGTTACAAATACAGCTTCTTGACTCGGCACTTCAGTAAAAAGATTAGCCCAACCGGAAGCGTTCACACCGGGATTACTTTCATTAGCCAAGCCATATCCGGCAGCTGTCAGCACGTCAATAGATCTTTTTATATCATTGTAAGCCTGTGTCCAACGAGACAAATCATTGGAGCGATTAAATAACGGACTGGCATATAGTACACGTACTCGACCCAACAAAGCCACTGCTGTACCGGAAGTAACACGACCGTAATTATCACCAGACATCCATTGTCCGGCTCCCGTAAAAGGTGCTAACAATGTTTCAGCTCTCTCCAAATCGTCACAAATAAATTTGAAACAATCCTTTGCGGAAGAACGGGGAACAACAGAACTTTCAACAGGTTCCTGTACTTCCGTAATGATGGGCACACCACCATACCATTTCACCAAATTATAATAGCACCATGCACGAAAGAAGTAAACCTGCCCTAACAACTCATTCTTTTCTTCCTGCGAAAGCGTGCTTCCTTCAATGCCTGCAATGACATCATTAATATTACGAATACGTCCATAAGCGGAAGTTATAGGATCACCTTTCGTTCCTTCAAAGTAATCAGGTACAGGATTATTTCCGGTTTGATAAGTCAACGGCTTGAGTGGATCGACAAAAGCACTGAATCCACTATATTCTTCAGTCGACTTAGATTGGTCGTCTGCTAAACCGGTACTGTTATACATTGAACTGGGAGTAGCCTTAGGATCTGGCAGACATACTCTATAAACATCTGCTACACGTCCCAGTGCACCACTCCAATAATTATAAGCATCGGCAGTAGTGCTGTCAAAGTTCTGCTTGTCTTGCATGAACTGGTCGCTACAAGAAGTAAACGCAGTCATCGCCCAAAAAGCTACGCTGATACGGAATATATTTTTTCTTTTCATTTTACTGTTCTTTTAGAATGTTAAATTAACACCAATCGTGAATTTACGCAGGGTAGGATAATTCCCATAAGTAGTCATCGGATCAATAAAATTATCCGGATAAGGATTATAGAAACTTAATAGATTCTGTCCTGTAATGTTAAAACGGCAACTTTCGATACCTATCATTTTTGTATATTTTGACGGTATACGGTAAGCTAATGTAACGCGATTCAGTTTGACACGTGTTCCGCTTACTCTCCAGAAAGAAGAAGTTACTGCATTCACGCTGCCCCATCTCAAGTTCGGATATTTTCCATTGCGATTGGCTTTCACCACTACATTACCTGCTGCATCTACTACGTCGTTATACACAAACATATTGTCTGTAGTCCAGAACGAAGGCATATTTGCATATTCCAAATCATTATACTTATTAGCCGATGTTCCTTGGTTTCCTAAAGAAATTGCATCATCAGGCAAGAAACTATAACCACCCCAGCTCGCATTAAACTGAGCTGTCAAAGAAAGCCCCTTCCATTCTGCGTTCAGGTTCATTGTCATACTGTAAGGATTGCTTCGATTAGATAACCGTACTTGGTCATCTTCAGAGCTAACCACACCATCCGGTCCGGCGTATGTACCATCATCTTGTCTGGCTCCACGCACGTCTTTATAAATCAACATACCCGGTTTTACATCTTCTTTAACGTTACCCATATAGGAAGTAATATTGTACTTGGCAAAATACTCGTCAATATCCTGATAGCTGCGGAACATACCGATACACTGCATACCCCAGATGCCTTGATCCAAACGATCACCCTTCTTATAGCTCTTATAAGTAGGCTTCTGATCCCAGTCTCTTACCAAAATCTCATTATCACTATACCCGGTGTTCAACTGAATTTTATACTTAAAATCCTTACCTATCTTGTCTCTCCATGTAGCAGACAGTTCGACACCATAAGTATTCAATTCTCCATAATTCACTTTCGCAGAATTAGCTCCCACTGTAGATGGAACAGAGGCATTATAACTAAGCAACATCTCACGGTTCCATTCATAGTAAGCGTCAATATTGAATGATAAACGATTATCGAGAACATTGAAATCAAGCCCCAAATTACCTTTATAAGATTTATCCCAATGAGCATCCCGATTGATTGCTGCATTGTTTTTATTCATTGTGAGGTGACTACCGGCATTGGCCTCTGTACTAGTGCCAAATACTGGCCCTTTATCCTTATCTGTTCCGTAAGTCTGCAACCATTGCCATGCTGTTGTATTATCACGACCGGTCAAACCAAAAGATGCACGCAACTTTAAGTAATCAATCCATGTAACGTTCTTAGTAAACCATTCTTCTTGTGAAACCACCCAACCAGCAGATACTGACGGGAAAAATCCCCAATAATTTTCAGGAGCAAACTTGGTGGAAGAATCCGAACGAAGCAGGAACTCCAGTAAATATTTGTTATCATAAGAATAATTCAAACGACCGATATAAGATAAATTACCCGACTCAAAACGAGTGAATTCTGTACTAGGAGTACTATTCCAGTCTACCGAATTAGATTGTCCTGTCGTAAATTCGTATGGGTTAGTAACCATACCGTACAAATATTCTGTTTCTGATTCAGACTTTTCAATGGAGAATAAACCTCCTACAGAATGTAGTCCGAAATCCCTATTATATGCTGCAGTAAAGTTCATCTGATAGTTATCCGAACGAGTCATGGAACGAGACAAATATCCAGTAATATCACTTGTACTGGAGTTAACCACCGGTTTTCCACTATTTGCCAAATAAAAACTAGTATTTTCAAATGCACTGTTATCCGCTCCTTCAATTGGAGTATACAAATGTTCTCCACTACCAGAACGAGTCTCCAAATAATAAAGATTATAAGAAGTACCATAATCATTTGTCTTATTCGTATTGACACTCTTCGAATAAGTAAACTTCAATTTCAGTCCTTTCAACCATTTATTCCATCCGAAATCGTATTCCAACCCGGCATTAATATTCATGTTTGATGTCATGTTTCGTTTATAGTCGCCATTATTCTGAAGTACATTGAAATTGTAATTCTGAATATTACTTACCGATGAATTAGTAGGACCGTAAGCAGCTACCGCATATTCACCCACATATTCGGGAATATAATAAGGATGTGTCAACAGCGTATTGTAATCTTTCTCTGCAGACGAACCTCCGACCTGATTCAGAGGAGTATTTTTCTTTCCATAATCACCGGAGACCTGTACATTCGCTTTTATCCACTTGCTGATTTTCACATCTACACCAGCACGGTAATTCCAACGATTGTAATCCAGCTTACCTAAGTTACCATCCTGATCAAAATAAGAAATTCCGGCAAAATAACTGGCTTTTTCAGTAGCACCGCTCAGGTTTACACTATGCTGCTGCGTCAATGCGGATTCCCAATATTTATCCAGTAAATCATAGTGCAAACTTTTCATGGCATTCAACTCATCCTGCTGAAAAATAGCTCTTAACGGATCAATACTTGTCTCCGTCGGGTCAGCCATACGTACTGCATTCCATAACTTGCCATACTCATACGCATTCAACATCTTAGGACGAGATACTTCATCTGTAATACCAAATGTTCCATTATATGAAATTTTAGGCGCACCTAACTTTCCCTTTTTTGTGGTTACCAGAATAACACCATTTGCTGCACGAGCACCGTAAACTGCTGCAGAAGCATCCTTCAAGATAGAAATACTTTCCACAACTGATGGATCTAAGTTGTTAAACGCTTCCGCACCCAAATTAGTATAAGTACTTCCCACTTTTACTTCCGTAGGATAAATGTAACCATCAATAACATACAATGGCTGCAGGTTGGTACCTCCCATTTCTTCCAACTCACCATTCTGACGAATAGTAATCGTAGCGTTTTGTCCCGGACGAGTATCACCTCCGTTTACAGAGATACCATTTGCCAAACCGCTCAATGTACTGGCCAAACTTCCACTTGAAATATCCTGAATATCATCAACGGGAACAGTGGCGATAGCACCAGTCAAATGCGCTTTCTTCTGCGTACCATAACCCACAACTACAACTTCATCCAATTGCTGCGTATCTTCCTTCAAGATGATCTTTGTCAATTTGAATGGAGCAGAAAAACGTTGTGGTACATATCCTATATAAGAGATTTCCACTTCCTTACCATCAGGAACATTCAATGTGAAATTTCCATCTAAATCCGTTATTGTTCCCACTGTTGTTCCTACAACCTTTATGGCAGCTCCAATAATAGGTTGCTCGGTCTCATCCAGCACAACTCCTTTGAATGTTTTAGTATTCTGTGCTATTGTCGGCAAAGCCATCACAAAAGCTAGAAGCAGGCTGATACTGATTCTATATATATTCTTATGTTTCATCTTTATCGTATTCTAGATTTATTATCTTTTTAATTTAACCAACGCGGGTCGCCACTACCATGAGCAAATACTTCGGGAGCACTCGGAGTAAAATCACCGTTTGCAGCATCAGCGAATCCCGGATCCACGCCATAAGCAGAATTGCTCTTATCACCATCCGCACGATTTGAAGTCTCATCCAGTGGCAATGCGCCATTGTACCAATAACAGTTATTTTCAAAAGTTGCAGCTACCTTTGTACCCTGCATTCTTATACGACGATTGAAATTTCCCGAAAATGAGTCAATAAACAAATTGTTCTTTGAAATTACCTCATTATGTGTCTGTGACCAACCATTGCCATTAAAACTCTGTCCGGAATAGGAGAGATTATAGAATGTATTGCTTATAAATGTCATCGATCCTCTTGACCAACCATCATAACTGGTTGTTTGTCCACCTCCATAACGTAAAAAACGAGAACCGTTTTGGTTATGACTATAAATCGTAGAGTTACTTATTTCGAAGTCTTTCACAATCGAACTGCTAGAGTTAAAGTTTATCAGGTCAGCAGCTTGATAGCAATCTATTACACAATTTCTGATTGCAAAATTTTGAATACCATACTTCTTTCCGTTAATGTGAACTAAGTATTTTCTAACAGCCTTGATATTGCAAGATTGAATAACCATAGGATTAGTTACTTTTCCATGATCGGTTCTCTTTGTATCCAATATCTCTTCCGGAACATCACCAAACTTTAAAAAAGCCCCATCTGTCACTACATCACAATCAAAGTTGATAAACTTCAAGGCTAATCCTCCACCACAAGTAATAATAGAAGCCGGAGCAGTGAATTTCACATTCGCATTCCCGCGTGTTTTATTTCCGCGCAACTGTACATTATTTACGCCAAAGTTCAAATCTCCTGAAATATAATACGTCCCTCCTGCTTCCAGTTCGAAAGCAACTTCTGTATCTTTTCCCGTAGTCACCGGATGTTCAGCAAAATATGTAGTCAAGTCTGTACCATTAGGAACAAGCGTTGCGGCAACAAGTGTAGACCAACTGATTTCAGTGGCGGAAACGGAAGCTGTATTATTCAACTTTTCATTCCCCAATGCTGCAATCTCAACCTTATAGTTCGTATCTTCTACCCAAGGACATACTACAGCCGTCCCGTCTACAATACTGTCCTTCACTACAGCTACAGGATGATCAGGGTCATCTACAATGTACATAGAAAATTTATAACCACCTGCCCCCATAACAACAGACCAAGTAACTTTTACATTATTTTCAGTTGTAGCCAGTTTTTCAAAAGCCACATCCGATGCTTTCGGCGAATCCAATTGCGTATTCGTCACGCCACCGGAGAAGGTTTCTTCATCAAAACCATCTCCAGCACAAGAGCCCATAAATAAAATCATCGATAAACAAGCTATGCTCCCGACAACTTTCATTTTAATCTTCATCTTACTCTTCATAGATTAAATTTTAATTTAAACAAAAATAATATATTATATCTTCAAAATCTAAAAGTTCTTTTAAGGAAAGACGTACAATCAAAAAATATGTAATCACTTAAAAGAATAAAAAAATAGATTTTGCACTTTTTTCTCTCTTAACTATATCATAATATCCTCCTATCTCTGTTGAAACACTTCTTTCAAATACTTAATATTCGTACCATAATTCTTTTTCACGTTCCGCACGTCATTCTTGTCACGCGAACGTTCTACCACCAGCCATCCACTCCATCCCATCTTATCCAGTGTCTTTTTCACCTTATTCATGTCCAATCGTTCATTATAAGGTAAAGTCACTCCATCTGTGTCCGTACAGTGAATCTGGCAAATCCTCTTTTTCCCCAGAATCTTCAACTCCTTGCACAAATCCCTTCCATTCTCCAATGCATTTTGATATTTAAAATAGATCTTGATTCCGGGAGAATTAATTTCTTTCAGTAGTTTCACATCTCCTTTTGCATCCAATTGAGTTTCAATACCAATCACCACTCCTTCAGAAGCAGCCATATCTCCTATCTCCTTCAAGCGTTTTACAACTTCTGTCCGTAGTGCCGGAATCTTTTCCCATCCGGCTTTGATTCCTCCCAAAGGAAGAAAGGCTACTTTGGCATTCATCACTTTCATGGCACAAAGGCAATCCTGAACTAAATCTTTATAGTTAGCCCGCTCCAGAAAAGACTGTCCATAGAAACCGGACATAGCAATAGAAGAAACTTCTAATTGATATTTTTGAGCAGTTTCACGAAATAACTGCTGGAAATGGGGCTCGCGCAATTTATTATCAAACATTTCCCTCTTGCCAAGGCCACCCATATCCAATTCTACACCGTCACCATTCAATTCATGTACCAATTGGAATGAACCGATTTTCTGACGTTTCAGAATCATCCAGTCACATACGGCTATTTTATAACGTTGTTCCTTTTGCTGCGATCCGGCAATTGCCAATAGAGGAAAACACTCTGCAAGTATCAATATCCAAAGGATATGTTTAAATAAATTTCTTCTCATTTTTTATTTTATTGCATACGATTTACATAGTAGACGTATGGAATAGATTTTTGTAATCACCTATAAAACAGAGAATAACTAAAAATACTACGGAGTATAATTTAATAAAAGTAAGATAGTGACGGTATCCAAGACAAATAGTGACGCTATCTTGGTCCGATACCGTCACTATCCCGGGCATATACCGTCACTATTTTCGAAGAAGTAATAACAGAAGTAAATGTAAAAAAATGGGCTGCCGGACTATAAAAAGTCCGACAGCCCTGTCAACCCAAAAACGATACCTATGAAACACTGTGTGTTATTTCAAATCAAACTTTAAATATTTGCCGTGAACAAGTTCATCATGTGTGATATGATATTTATTGAACTTCTTGCCATTCAATAGTACCTTATCAATATATAAAACTCCTGGTTGAGTACGATTGGTTTCAATCACCAATTCGTTTTCTTTATACCATTTCGGATCTAACCGGATCGTTACCTTATTAAAGACCGGAGTCGTCAATGTATATTCGGGCAGTCCGGGACAATCCGGATAAAAACCGATCATATTGAAAATAGCCCAGGAAGACATCGTTCCCGTATCATCATTTCCTGGAATACCATCAGGTTTTGTTGTAAAGTACTTATCTAATAAACGCTGCGTCTCTTTCTGCGTACGCCATTCTTCACCTTTAAAGTATGAGAATAAATGAGCATAAGCAATATCCGGTTCATTTGCCGGGTCGTAAAGTCCTTTGTCAAAAACCATTTGTAGTTTATCGATAAAAGGTTTCTTTCCCCCCATTAATTTCGCCAAGCCATATACATCATGTGGTACATAGAACGTATAATTCCAGGAACTACCTTCATGGAAACCGGGATTCGGTTCAAAGTTCTCTCCTTGTCTCGGATTAAACGGGCTATAAAACGTTCCATCGGGGAGAATCGGACGGAAAGTACCAAATTCTTTACTATAATAATGTTTGTATCCTAAAGAACGTTTATAGAACATCTCTGCATCTTTCTTTTTACCTAAAGCAGCTGCAAAACGAGACAATGCAAAATCGGCAATATAATATTCCAATGCATGAGAGACGGAATTGTCATACTGTTCACGAAGGGGTACATATCCTTTAGACATATAATCATCATTATCAGGACGCATCAAGTTTTCCGCCCCCGGTAATGTAGCAGATTTGTACATTGCCTCATAAGCCAAATCAACATCAAAGTCACGCAAACCTTTCATCCAGGTATCTACAATTACCGGAATACTCGGATCACCTTCCATTGTCAATGTTTCTCTGCCATATAATTCCCACTTAGGCAACCATCCATGTTCACGATACATATCAAGCATTGTGCGCACCATTTCCATCTGACGTTCCGGATAAACCAAGGTCAGCAATTGATGAACATTGCGGTAGGTATCCCAAAGAGAAAATACGGTATAGCGATCACCTTTGGTTGTCAGGATTTTATCACTTTCCATTGCCGGATATTCTCCGTTTACATCCTGCAAAATATTAGGATGAATCAGCAAATGATAAAGCGCTGTATAAAACACAGTCTTTTGGGCATCTGTACCACCTTCCACTGTTATGCGTGACAAGTCATCATTCCATTTGGAACGTGCTTCCGCATGAATCTTCTCAAAATCCTTTCCAGCCTGTTCACGATCCAGATTCAAACGGGCATTTTCTATGCTTACAAAAGAAACTCCCATTTGTACTTCTACTTGTTCACCTTCTTCTGTATCGAAGGAGAAATAAGTACCAATGTCATCTCCTGCTATTTCTTTTCCGTAGCGAGTATAAAGTTTATACTTTCCCTGATCCTTATCCCATTCAGCCTCAACCCCCATCATCGGACGTTGTTTCTTCCAATACCCTGTTGCAGAAGGATTCTTCTTAACCCGCAATACAAAGTAAATGGGGAATACAGCTTGAGGATTATAACAAAATGTACCAAGTAGTTTGACTCCTTCCACTTCGCTATCGCTTACACGACGAAGCATAGCGCCACTCTCATTCGTTAACCCCTCACCCAGATTCAGCAGGATGTGGCTTTTCCCTTTTGGGAAAGTAAACCGGGCAATACCGCTACGCGGAGTAGCCGAAACTTCTGTTTTTACATTATATTTAGTCAGATAATTAGAATAATAGCCCGGTGAGGCCTGTTCATCCTTATACTTACTACCATATTCTTTATAATCCACATTCAGTTCTCCGGTAGTAGGCATCAATAATAAAGAACCTAATTCCGGACAACCGACTCCACTCAAATTCACATGAGCATATCCGGTAAAGAAACAATTTGTATATTCATAAGGCGTAGACCACCATCGGGCATCTTTATCGTATGTGTTTTCGGAAGATCCCATCACATTGAAAGGAACCACAGACATCATACCATTGGGGCAAATCGCTCCCGGATTGGTCGTTCCGAAATTTGTAGTTCCGATAAAAGGATCCACATAATCTATCAAAAGACTTTTATCCGTATTTTTAAGGGGAGGGCTCCCCCCTTCCCCCGCATAGGCGGAAAGAAGGGAAAAAGCAAGTGTGTAAGTTAATATAATACGTTTCATATCTTTATTAAATGATACTCGTTCGTTTCGTAAAATCGATAATCTCTTTTATATATCCGAAGGCCATACCTACCACAGTATCTGCCGCACCATAATAAACAGCAACACGTTCACCATCTTGCAAAGCAGCACAGGGGAATACGACATTAGGAACGTCACCTTGAAGTTCGTAAGGAGCAGCCGGACCAAGCAGATATTCACGTGTACGGTAAAGAACTTTTTCCGGATGATCTTTATCCAATATGGCAGCTCCCATAGCGTAACGGAAACCATTACAAGTAGTGATTACACCATGATAGAACAGCAACCAGCCTTCATCTGTAAGGAAAGGAACTGAACCTGCACCAATCTTCGTACACTGCCAAGCGCTTTCCGGGAAAGGAGTCACTTTCATTACACAACGGTGTTCACCCCAATATTTCATATCCGGACTATAGCTGATGTATATATCGCCAAACGGAGTATGTCCATTATCACTGGGACGACTCAACATCGCATACTTGCCATCGATCTTCTGCGGGAAAAGTACACCATTACGATTGAAAGGCAAGAAAGCATTTTCGCACTGGAAAAACTCCTTAAAGTCAAAAGTATAGGCAATACCAATCGTAGGGCCATGATAACCATTACACCAAGTCACCCAATAACGGTCTTCAATCCATGTAACACGAGGGTCGTATTTATATTCCGACTCAATCATTTCCGTGTTACCTGCTTTAAACTGAATAGGTTCATGATTGATATCCCAATGAATTCCGTCCTTACTAAAACCTGCAAAGATATTCATCTGTACAGCTTTGTTATCACAACGGAATACGCCTGCAAAACCATCCTCAAAAGGAACAACAGCACTATTGAAAATACTATTAGATGAAGGAATATGATAACGTCCGATAACTGGATTTTGTGAGTAACGCCACATAACGTCCGTACATCCGACAGGACGATCTTCCCAAGGAATTTGAATTTTATTCATAATCGTTGATTTTATATTATTTATTTTTTGAGTCATCATACGTGAAAGGTATGAAATAAGTAATCAGAAAAGCTGGAATAGTTGCGATTAACACATAGATAAAGAAATTACGATATCCTAATAAGTCACTAAGATAACCACTAACCATTCCCGGAAGCATCACTCCCAGATTCATGATTCCTGAAGCAAATGCGTAATGTGACATTTGATGTTTGCCTGGAGCAATCTGTTGCATCATAAACAACGTCAGTCCGACAAAACCAAAGCCATAACCAAAATATTCCATTGTTATACAAGTTCCGATCAGATATACATTAGTAGGCTGTGCAACTGCCAAAAAGGTATAGGCTACAAACGGAAGATTAAAAATACAGCAGAGAGTAAATAGTGTCTTTTTCAATCCGAACTTAGAGACATAAATACCTGCTAACAATGAGCCTAAAACGAAAGCAGCGGAACCAAAGATACCATTTAGCGTGCCGATCTCTGTCAACGACAGTCCTAAGCCGCCTACATCCCTTGAAGCACGTAAAAACAGCGGAGCTATTTTCATGATAAAGCCTTCTGCCAAACGATATAAAATAATAAAACAGATATAGTAGAGAATATGCTTTTTAGTAAAGAAGTTAGCAATGACTGCTACCAGTTCGTGCCCAACTTCTGATGCTGTTTTCTTCGTTGTTGACGGAACCTGTGTAGAAGGTAACATTTTTATATGATAAATACCGATCAGTACCATTATTGCCGCAATTACGCCGAAAATAATCATCCATGCAGATGAATACGCTCCTTTGTTAGCATCTATCGAAGCACCTTCTATTGCTCCGAAATGCTCTGCCAATGCTCCTGCCATAGCAACTAATCCTCCATTAGCAACCAATTTGGCTACATTATAAAAAGCACCCTGCACTCCGATATATTTTGCCTGATCTTCTTTGTTCAATTCAGCCATATATACACCATCACAAGCAATATCGTGCGTTGCTCCACTAAAGGCAATCACTGCCATTGTAGAGATACTTATGGCGAAAAAGTAATCGAAAAACAAAGAAAAGGCTACTACTCCAAACAATACACCACTCAATAATTCTGTAATCAATACGAAGAATTTTTTCGTACGATACATTTCAAGAAAAGGACTCCACAAAAATTTCAGTGTCCAAGGCATCATAATCAGAGAAGTCCAGAATGCAATTTGCGTATCCGAAATTCCAAGATCCTTAAACATGAAAACAGAAACCAGATTAATAGCAATAAAGGGAAGTCCCATTGCAAAATAAGCAGTAGGTACCCAGCAAGCCGGGTTAATAGTTTTTCGTTGAGAAGCAGTTTTATTCTGTTGCATAAATCATAGTATATAGATGAAAAAATTCATTTTTCTGACCCATCTATATATAATACAACTAAAAGGGGGAAACTACTAACGTCTCCCCCCTACTTTTTTTATTTTATTATCACTTCGTCTATAAAGAACCACGAAGGATGGCCTACACCATAATGCCAAGTCGGACATTCTTTCGTTCCGGTGACTTCTACTTTCACATAACGAGTTTTTATCGGTTCGGCTGATTCAGCCTTGACTCCACGGAATTTTACCTCACCCGTACGTTCTTCCGGTAAATCAATCGTTTTCCAATGCGTATAATGTTCACCGTCATCAGCGTATGAATAAACCACCTTTAGAGGAAAAAGAATCCAGGCCCCTATTTGATGAAGAAAATCTATTTCCACACTATGTATCTCTTTCGCTTCGCCCAAATCTATAACGAATGCACCATCGGTTCCTTCCCAACCAATCCAGCTATCAACAAAGGTTGCTCCACCAAACAAACCGTCAACCAATGCGTTTTTTCCTAATGCCGCATATTTTCCGGTAGGAGGAATTAGATAAGTAACTTTTGCACCCAAAGCTAAACTTCTTTCTTTCTGCGGCATGTAACGTTCGCGATACAATTTGCAATAGTCTACCGGTGAATTGGAACGCTCATTCAATGTAGGAACTTGAAACTCTTTCACGCGTTCCTCAAAAAGGTCTAACTTCTTATTAATATCTACCAAATCTTTTTCTGTCTCTGTTCGTGCAATCTCCAGTTCTGAATACTGAATTGGCAGACGTGCCCGTTGAAAACTCGTTTTAAGAAATCGGGTTCTGCTGCAACAGCCTTTTCAGCCAAATCAAATAAATGATTATAACGACGCATCAAAGCAGGCTTTAACATGCCATATTTATGTGATACAGGTGAATCATATATCCACAACCTCTGTCCACTACCAATTAATGCGCCTTCCATTATCTTTATGTACTGATAAAGATATGGCGCTGCTTCCCCATAATATCCATGCAGAAAATGTTGCATCAATGAGTCTACATTAACTTCTGGATTCCACATTAACTTTGACACTAAATAAGCGCGAAGTTCTGCAAAATCTCCTCCCCTGCTCCCTGCTATTTGAGAGAAATGCATGGTGGCATGATTCTTTTTGAAAAGACGGATATTGTCCTGTAAAATATGGAAATTAGGAAATGGAGCCAGATAATTATCAAAGTTAATACCGTAATCCCACACGAAAATATTATTGGTAATCTTAGACCATCCTTCCATGGCTTTCACAAACTTTTTTCCCGAAGCATTCTCCGTCAAAGTTACTTCACGGTCACAGTCAATATCACATAACATAATATTCACATTCGGCAAAGGTTTCACATGTTTCGGAGGATTCATCGTATATAGATAAGCCAATGTGGAAAATTCTTTATCCGGAAAACGGGCAGCCAACTTATTCAGAAAAGTGATGATACTTCCTGATAATGCTCCTTCATAATCATCAATTGCCTTACAAGCATCACACGTACAATTTGTATAATTACCATCATTCTGACTTACAGACATGATATGTTTATCTGGATTTGCTTTGAAAATAGAATCAACACGTTGAGCAACAATCTCAAAAACCTCCGGATTACTCAAACACCACTGACTGGCCTTTCCCGGGTGGCGTTTTCCTTTGAAGTAAGAATAATATTCCGGATGTTCTTTCCCATAAATGGATGAAGGCAGAAGCTTATCAAAAGTATGCACCCAATGACCGGCAGCAAACACTTCATTCGGTTCCTCTAAACGATTCCACCACTTATAAATAGAGTCTGTATGGATAGCATAACATTGTGTCTGACGATAACGAAAGCCCGGGTTTTCGACTTTATTAATGAAGGGTAAGTTCACCGTTTTTGAAGGGGTAAGAGAATATTCATTCTCTCCCCAATAATCGATACCCAAATATTGCTCCAATAAAGTAACAACCCCATATACAACACCGTTTTCTTTACCAGATATTTTTAGAATACCATCTTGAGTAGAAATAGAGAATCCATCCTCTGTTACTTCCGCTGGAGATTGACCACCAATGAGAATATCTCCTTTTCGAGGAGTTTGACTTATAACAACAGGCAGCTTACAACTGGTTACTTTTTGAATAAATGTTTGTAACAAATTTGCAGCTGTCCACGATATTTGATTATTCTCTTTCAAAATGATCCTAGAACTTGTATTCCCATTAGTTACTAACATAGTTTGAGAGAGAGACGGAAACGCCATACTAATTCCCATAAACCATAAACAGAACCGTAGAATAATAGATAATTTCATGTTTTTCTTGCTATTAAAAGTTATTATATAATAGTAATACAATCAATATGATACTATTAAACAATCAATCTTTTTCTTTTTTTATTTATTAACTTATATAATAAGTCCCACTTTATCCGAAAATACGAAAAAGTGGGACTTAAAAATTTTCAATAACCTATTAATTATTTCGCATATAGGTCAAATTCCGTAAGGCTGACCGTATTGGGACCTTGTTTCACATAATACTTTAAATAACGCGTTTCAATAGCTTTCGAAAACTTAATATATTGTGTGCCACTTCTTGAAATAGTTACAGTTCCGATAGATTTCCATTTTATTCCATCACCTGAAGTAAATACTTCTACTGCAGTCGGTGAATAACTACTAGCATAACACTTATTTCTTATTCCTGTTAATGTCTGCACCTTACCTATATCCACAGTTAGCCAATATTCTGCTCCTCCATCACGAGCTACATCAGAATTTGTTCCATCAATTAGATTTTTAGCATCTCCACGAGTCGTCGGGGCAACTTTTACAGTCCAGCCAGAACGATCGGCAATCAAAGTACCTTCAGCCGGTTGCCCGGACTCTACATTGACATGAATATTTTGAATTTTCACATAAACTACTCCTCTGTTAGAGCTAAGTGCATCTAAGTTATTACCTTCTATAGAAGATATGGTAACTGGCAACAAATATCCCCCTTCTGTAGTCAACGATCCTACATTTAATAGCTCTATTTTTATAGAATCTCCAGATACACTTTCTCCATTTTCAATAGTAACAGTTTTATTGGTGAAAGAATAATTTTCAGCAGGTAATATGTTATATTCCGTATCATTAGCTTTATTGTAAGCACTTACTAGATTATCATCACTATCGGCTGTTATTTTCACATCTTTCGATAATCTCTCCGTGGCACATGCAACAAACCGATAATTAGGTTGTAACTCATTTACGACCACTGAATTATCTTTCAAAATCACTGACAACGATGCTTCATAAGAATCTACCGGAAAAACTTTCGTAGAAAGATAAAACTTAGAATTCACAGTAACTTCGTCATCATCGTCACAAGAGATGCACAGTGGTGATGCCATTAATGACATCACTACTGTTTTCCATATTATATTTTTCAATCTCATAATTACATCATTTGAATATTATATTATTTACCATCTGATCTAATGCCATCTACCCATCTGACAACTCCATTAGGCGCCGTGGCTTTATTTCCATGACCAGTTGCGTCTTTAAACTCGGTTCCTGCCCCTTCATTCAATTTCCAATAAGCCTCCAAGCCATCCGTACCCGGATTTATCGCAAACATATTATTCTGAATCTGCGACTGTGAAATAGCAGTAGTCCAAAAACGTACTTCGCTAACTATAGCATCTGTAACCATCCAATCACCATTGCATATACCAAAACTATTCTTAACAAGACGCAAAGGTTTTCTTGGAAGATCTAATGTTGCATCAATATTTCCATTTACATAAATAGTCAATTTCACTCCATCACAAACAAATGCTAAATGATACCATTGATTATTTTTAAACTTAGTAGCAGCATTTACTTGAGTACCTTGTGTTTTTATCTGCAAAATATTACCAGGAATCGGGCCATCACCAAAACGGATATAAATTTCACCATCTTCTGCGATACCATTACCTGGACCTGCAGAAAATATTGCTTGATTCTGATAGCTAGGAGGACCAGGATAACCAACTCCAGGAGTCACCCCATCCCCAAGTTCGCTCATATTAATACGCATTTCAAGTGACCATTGAGTTACTGTATAATCCTGACGCATTTCCATAGTAATTGGTTTTGTACCCGTCAACACTGGTGCAGAGGTTATAATAACCTGATCCATGATATAAATCATCACATCTGCACCTTCCAAAGTTTGTTGCCCACCTGATACAGCAGTAATAGCAACCGGTAGTGCAAATTTATCACCAGAATCAAGCATTTCCTTTGTCAACGGATCAATTGTTACTTTAACAGTAGGAGCCACTAATTCTCCTTTTTTTATAACCACTGTCTTTTGATCAAAAGAATATGAACCTTCTGGCATAGATTTATAGTTCGTACCACTTTTTGTATTATATACTTCCAACGATTTCGGACTTAGTCCCAAAGTAACTTCTATATCTTCTGTTGCAATTTGTCCCGACCGCGGAGTCACAGTGACAACACTACCCTCTTCGGCTACTGTTACCTTTTTGGACTCATAAGACAAACTACTGGATTCAGCTAAATAAATTCTACTGCCGATAGTATCATACTTTGCATCTTCACAACTTGCTATAATTGCACAAAGCAATATGGCAAAGGCGAACATTATTGTATTTTTATTTTTTACCAGATATCTCATAATTATTATATCTTTAAATTTATTATTTTACCGGTGGATTCATAATGCGGATAGCATTACGCAAATAAGGATAAGATTCTTCTGTACCATCAATTGTATATTCATACTCCATATGATAAGTTCCAACCCCTCCTTTTACACATTTTTTCCCGTTAATAATAGGTGTCCAACGTGCCATACCTTCCAATGACTTCATTTTATTTCCATATCGATCAGTGAAATCAGCCCCACCAGACAAAGCCCATTTTTCAAAGTTTTCAGTTACAATATATTTCTTAGCAACTTCTTCTGCAGTCAAATGCCCATCAAAGTTTCTTATTGTAGAGTTTAAACGGCTATCCAAATTGTCACGTCCAGTATTATCTCCTGGAGAATCATAAGCCTGCACTATAAAATAATTAAAATAAGGACCTGACTCCGATACAATACTTTGTGGCTCACCGTCAATTACTAATAGCCTGTCTGTACCCGATTTTGGTCCGATTCTTTCTCCCAAGGTCTGAATGAACAACAACATATTCTCATCACTTCCACTCATGTTACCTCGATGACCAAAATTAGGCTCATAGTCAATATCAAAGCCATCATATCCATATTTATCAATACTATCACATATTGCATGGGCATATTTCTTTATAGCTTCTTCCTTATTCTCATTCCATCCCCAGAATTCCAGATAATTATCTTTATATTCCTCGGGAGTCAATTGGTCACCGATATTTTGAACAATAAAACACATCAAAGCTTTAGTCCCTTTTACATTTTGTACATAACGCAAATCTTTTGTTTGCGCTTCTGTCAAATTTCTCCAGTTACCCCAAATAGAAACAAAATCCACACTATCAGGAAGTCCGGCTAAACATTTTTCTAAAGTAGCTCCATTTCCGGTCCAATTACCAAACCATCCGAAAGCAACCGGATGATCTGTTTTCTTATAAGCGCGAAGCTGGGCATAGTATTCTTCCGGAAGTGACGACTGAGTCATATCTTCCTGGAATTTTGGTTCCATGTCTGTCCAATCATCACACGCTGTATTCGCAACCGTTATGCCAAATAACAACATTATAAAATAGAATATCTTTCTCATACTATTTATATTAATATAGATTATACTATTATTCACTTATCCCTACGCTGCCACCAAACCTTAGTCTGATAATTATCAGCGCCACCCAATTTACTTACAGCAGCATTTACATTAGCAGCATTACGAATATATTCCGATGGTGGGAACGGAATACGATTAGCGGAAGGAAGATTGGTTACATTTCCATTCAATAACGGGAAAAAACGCGGATACCCAGTACGACGATACTCGCTCCATGCTTCTTGTCCCAAAGGCCACATTGCAATCCATTTTTGGGTTATTAATCTTTCCAGTTTTTCTTCCTCACCAGCATCATCTTTCCATTTGATAGTTATAGAACTAATAGCACTTTCATTCCCCTTATTCTCATTAGGATCTACATAATCAGCCTGAGTACTTGATTCATCATTCAGGTATTGGTCAATACCATCCGATACTCCCCATTGTGCAAAGGAAAGTCTGATAGCTGATTCATACAAATCTTTCACCGTTTCTCCTTTTACATCCCATCCTAACATTGCCGCTTCAGCTTTATTAAAAGCTGTTTCAGCTGCACTCATCCATAAAGTACGATCCATCTCTCCAACATTTATTCTAGAGAAAGTCGGTCCGGTAATATCATTACCATAAGACAAACCTGCGCGCATACCCACATAATCATCATCTCCTTTATCGCTCGTTTTCTTTTTAAAATATTTCGACATACGTGGATCGTTGTATCCTTTCATATAAGATGTAATATCGGCAGAGACACATTGGTCAGGCCATTGCACTAATACCGTATACAATTGATTTTTAGTGCCTAAAGAAGTTGCGTTATCTTCATTGGAAGTAATTACCCCTATAGAATGGTTAATAGCTTCCTCCGCCATCTGTCTGGCATATTCACGATCTGCAAAACGAATACGAATGGCCATACGTAGTTTCAGTGAATTTGCAAATTTCACCCATTTCTCAAAATCACCGTCATAAACTTTATCATACTTAGCCATCGTTCTGTTGTTTGGATTTTCGGTCACATAAACAGTCATTACATTAATTGCATCAGTCAGATCAGTAAACATTGCATGATATGCTTCCTCCATTGTATCGTAAGGAGTCGAAAGTTTATCACTTGAAATTTGGGAATAAGGAAGTGCCCCATACATATCAAGCATACGATGCATTGTCGCAATTCTTAGGATCTGTGCCCATGCAAAGTTAACCCCTGTCCCTTGGGTTACATTCTTTATTTTATTCCATGCACCATACGTCAATACCATTACATTATCATCTGCAAACTGCCAGTTTAACCAGTTCTCGGGTGCATTATATGTAGCAAAATTTGCCCCTTTAAACTTATCTGTTGCCATTACCTGATAACGTCCATAGCAGTCACCAATCAAGGATTCATTGGTATTATAAATGTTTTCAGTAGCTATGGGATATGCATAATCACATAAAGTCAAGAAGAAAGCATTGGCAGCAAATCCATCTCGTCCAAGTTCTTCTTCCGAAACTTTTCCCAACGGATCATTCAAGCTATTATCCATGCATCCTTGTAACATTGGAGTTCCAACAAGCATACAGCCTGCAATAGAAATCTGCGTTATGAATTTATATATTTTCATTTGGTTATTCTTTTATCGTTAAAACTGTATTTTTACATTAAATCCCCAACTTCTCAAACTTGGTTGCATAAAGTAATCAACACCTTGATAATAAGTACCAGTAGAAGCGGTAGCTTCCGGATCAAATGGTGCTTTATTATAAATCATCCACAAGTTGTGACCTGTTATTGACAAACTAAGATTACATTTGTTATTAAACCATTTGGCTGGAAGTGAATAGCCCACCGATAACTCTTGTAAACGAACATTAGTAGCACTATATACATAGTTAGACATCAATCCACTTATTCCACCCACTTCTGTATAATAAGTCTGGGGATCCACTTTTCCATTATTTACAGGAACACCTTCATTATCACGTGCTAAAGCTGTGACCTTAGATACTCCGAACTGATCCATCACAGCTTGTGTCGGTGAAATAACAATACCTCCAAAGCGGGCAGCAAGCATAAATCCCAGGCTAATACCTTTATAAGAGAAGTCATTTCTAAAGCCTAAATTGCTTTTAGGCAATACAGAGCCAATATGAATAAACTCATCCGAATTCTTTATATCTTCTTTCTTTACATTCTGGCTCGCTTTATCAATATATACATTTCCTTCGTTATCACGTTTCAAACGATTAGTGACATACATGTCTCCCATGCTTCCTCCTTTACGAAGAATAACTTTAGCCGATCCAATACCACCTTTATCTATCTCATTCAAACTATAGTGATTACCTTCATCATCCACTGCATCATCCAAGAGTTCTACAATCTTATTTTTATTAAAACTAAAAGTCAAATTGGAATTCCATGAGAAATCTCCCCATGATTTATTATACCCTAAAGAAAATTCCATACCTTTATTCTCAATATTACCAGACTGTGCATACATAGTCGCATATACAGCGGTTCCTGACAAAGGAACCTGGAATGTTTGTTTGCGAGTATTAGCCTTATACCAGGTAACTTCCAAACTTAAACTATTATTAAAGAATTTGGCATTCAAACCAGCCTCCCAAGAATTTGTACGTTCAGGATAAAGTTTAGGCAAAGGACGGTAAGTTTGTAATTTCCATTGACTAGTCGCAGGGTCCCACTCATACGTTTTGTTAGAAGAAAGATTCTTAGGAATAGGAGCACCTACTGAAGCAAATGAACCGCGTACTTTCAAATAAGTAATAGCTTTGGGTAATTTCACCATTTCGGAAATTACTCCTGAAAGTCCTATTGATGGATAAAAGAAAGATGATTGTTCTGTATTAATCAATGCTGAATCCCAATCATTACGCCCGGTTAAAGTCATATATAACATACTCTTCCAGCCAATTTCCGCACTAGCAAAAATAGAGTTGGTACGTTGTTTATATCCACTTTCTATAGGATAAGTATCTTTATCCAAGGTAGTAGTCATATTATATAGACTAAAAACATTAGACATATCTTTCAAACCACCTTGGAATCCTCTTTCGTCATAATAAGTTTGAGTAAAACTACCGCCAATATTAGCACTTAAACTTAAGTCACCAAAGCGTTTATTAATATTAGCCATCACGTCTGCATAAGCCTGTCTATCGTCAGCTTTATAGTACTTATAGAATCCATAAATAGAACTATTAGTAAAGTAAAGGTCAGTAGAAGCATTTCTTTTATCTGAATAATCATTGGTTGCATTATCAATGCGGACACGCCCTGTCACATCAAGCCAATCTAAAATTTCATATTTTAAACTGGCATTAGCCATGTAGCGTTGTTTTTTCATACCATGGTTCATCTCATTAGCCACCCAATATGGATTATTTTTCATACTGTATCCAGGATCACCCCATCCCCAGTTCTGTACATCAATCTTACGAGTTGTGTCATACGTTTTATACATCCTCACAGCTTCAAAGTTTTCGCCACGCGGGAATAGATATACGGCTGGTAGTGGATTGAAATATTCACCTTGTGCCATTAGATTAAGATCTTCTTGGATAATATAGCTAAAACCCACATCTAATGTCATTTTATCCTTCAGGAATTTTGTTGTATTTCTGAAGGTAAAATTGTAACGGTCATATTTGCTATTTTGAATGATACCAGTTGCATTAGTAGTACCTACAGACAGATAAGTTTGATTCTTTTCATTACCAACAGATAAAGAAACGTTATTCTGAATATTAGTACCTGTATTGAAAAAATCTTTTGGCTCATAAGTTCCGAAAAGGGAAGACGCTTTATCTCCCCATGAAGCAAAGGAACCTGCGCGGTTTATATAAGAATTTTGGGATTCAGGCATTATAAAAGGATTGGAAAAAGTAGAATTATTAGAAATAATAATTCGTGCCTTACCTTCTTTTCCCTTCTTTGTAGTAATTAAAATTACACCAGACGCTGCATTAGAGCCATACAAGGCCGCAGCAGCAGGTCCACTTAATACAGACATGCTTTCAATATCTTCCGGATTGATATCAGATATACCCTCTCCTCTCGGTTGGGCTGAATATTGTCCGTTAGTGTCACCTTTATTTGTATTAAAAATAGGAACACCATCAATTACATATAAAGCATTATTGTCTGAAGATATAGATTTGGTACCACGCATAACTACACGCGTAGCCCCTCCAACACCGGATGAAGATGCATTGATATTAACACCAGCCACCTTTCCAGCCAGTGAGTTCATAAAATTGGCACTTTTTACAGTTGTCAATTCATCACCTTTTACTTCTTGCACATTATAGCTTAATGCTTTAGTTGCGCGCTTGATACCTAATGCAGTAACGACTACTTCGTCCAACACCTGCGTATCTTCTCCTAAAGTAACCTTCAAGGGTTGTGCACTAGTAAGCGTGATTGCTTGGGAGGCATAACCGATATAGGATACTTCAAGTACATCACCTTTAGCTGCTTGTATTTTGAAATTTCCATCCATATCAGTGATAGTACCATTTGAAGTTCCTTTTACCAAAATACTAACTCCAATCAATGGTTCTCCTTTTGAATCAGTAACAGTACCACTTGCAGTAATTGGTGTTTTTTTCTGCTGCTCTTCTTTATTACTCTTCGCAGAAAGTACAATATGATTATCTACTATTGAAAAACTGACATTTACTCCTCTGAATAACTGATTCATTACATTATTCAAAGATTCTTTTGTTACCTTGATAGATATGACACGATTTATATCGACATCATTTGTGTTATAGACTACTGACATTGAAGTTTGTTTCTCAATTTCTTTCAAAGCAGTGTTCAAGGGTACTTTCGATAGATTAAGAGTGATCGTTCGTTCTTGCCCATAAGCTGAAGCAAAACACGAAACCAACAAAAGGAAGAATAACAAGTATGAAAACTTGTGTTTTATAATTTCTTTCATCTTATTCTTTTTAATTAGAAATAGTTTTTAGAGAATTTGTAATTAGAGGCGGTAAATGAGATTACCGTTTTCACACAAAGGTTTCATGTATCTCTGTTTCTCATAATTAATAAATTTAAAGGTTATACTTAAAATAAATTCCATAAGCGCTTATTCAATAGTAATACATTTTATGTTGTAACCTTACTAAACGAAGATAAGATTTTTTTCGAAAAAAATAGAATAGAAAGATTCCTAATTGAAAAATAAATACTCAAATATTTGATAAATAGAATCTTATGTACTTATTAAAATCAGGCTGATTTATTACATTTGCATACATTTTGCATACAATATATGTATGCTTTACCTATTGTATAGATATAAATATTCATTTTATGTTCAAATATTCAAAAGATGGAATTTCGGTTTTAACCATATTAGATACCAGAAGAGCAAAAAAGAGTGGACAGTTTCCTGTTAAAGTTCAAGTGGTATATAGAAGAAAGCAAAAATATTACTCAACTGGGAAGGAAGTGTCAAAAGAAGATTGGGCAAGGTTATTAAAAGTAAAAAGCCGGTTATTGGCAGAAATTCGATCAGATATAGAGAGTAGTTTTTCAACTATTAAGCAACAAGTTAACGAACTGATACAAAAAGGAGAATTTAGTATTGAAACATTAAGCGCCAGGTTAGGAAGGCAGATGAATGATATGACTTTGCGCAGTGCTTTTCGCTTAAAAATGAAAGAACTGGAAGCCAATGAACAAGCAAACACTTACTTAAATTATCAAAGTGCTTTAAAAAGTTTAGAAGATTTCGGAGGTTCCACTATACCTTTGGAAAACATTACAATTGATTGGCTTAAACGTTGTGAAAAATTTTGGATATCAGAAGGTAAAAGCTATTCAAGCATAAGTATTTATTTCCGAGCTTTAAAGTGTGTCTTAAATCGTGCTGTACATGATGGTATCATAAAAGAATCATCTTTTCCTTTTGGAAAGAATAAATATGAAATTCCTGAAGGGTGTGGACGTAAATTAGCACTTACTCTTTCTGAAATAAAAAAAGTAATGTCTTATCAATGTGAAACAAAAGATATAGAAGAATTTAGGGATCTCTGGGTGTTTTCTTATTTATGTAATGGCATTAATTTTATGGATTTATTATTTCTTCAGTATTCAAATATTATGGATGGAGAAATATGCTTTGTACGCTCTAAGACATCTCGAACTACCAAACATAACAAAGAGATACATGCAATCATTACTCCTGAAATGTGGAATATTATTCAAAAATGGGGTAATCCAAGATTAAGCCCGCAAACGTATATTTTTAAATATGCTAGAGGAACTGAAGATGCCTTTGAAAAGATTAGATTGGTACGGCGTATTATAACCAAATGTAACAGAAGACTTAAAAAAATAGCCCAAGACATTGGAATTTTTCAGTTGACGACTTACACGGCAAGGCATTCTTTTGCTACAGTATTAAAACGTGGAGGTGCAAAAACCTCATATATTTCTGAAAGCTTGGGACACTCTAACTTATCTGTAACCGAGCACTATTTAGCATACTTTGAAAAAGAGGAAAGAATAAGGAATGCTCAATTATTGACTAACTTTAATCTCTAGATTAATACATTTGCATGCAAATTGTATGTACAATGAAAAATGGACCAATAATTGATATAGGATAAAAGTGAGTATAATATTAAAAAACGCATATTCAGATTACCTATAATTTAGAATATGCATCTTGTTATCAGGAGTGTTTTGAAAACCGCAGGGATTTCCACTTTAGCCAAACGTAATTCAAATAAAAAAGGATAATATTATTGCAAATTATTCTTTTTATCGCCCGCGTAGTGATAGAATAGTATCTAATATTGACAATATTAATCAAATGAAAAGATTCCGTTCTTTGTATTATCGGCACTAACTAGAAGAAAACAACTACTATAAAACAAGTTATTATTATTCTTTAAATGATTTGTTAGGTTCCATTTAAAGAATCAAAATGTTCCACACCGAGAAACGAAGTGATTCTCGGTGTGGAACATTCCTGAGAAAACGTCTTTTATCGAATATTCATACCGCATATATGAATAAAAACAATTTAATTACTGCATATTCATGTGCAATCTTACTAACTTTTTCTTTCATTCATTGATTTTGCTCAATTGTATTTAGCCTGATATCTTAAAAATAGAACATCTAATCTATTTATCTAACAAGAATTGGATCTAGAAAAAGTATATGAAACTGATTTTCTCCCAAACAATCACGCTTGCCAACGCACAACCTATAAAAGTAACCTTAGGAGAAGATACACAAGTATTGGACGAAGTAGTTGTTACTGCATTGGGTATCAAGCGTGCAACTAAGGCGTTAAGTTATAATGTACAAGAGGTAAAAGGTGACGAATTGACAGCTGTAAAAGATGCCAATTTTATGAATTCACTATCAGGAAAGGTTGCCGGTGTTCAGATTAATAGTGGTGCAACCGGTGCTGGTGGTGCCACACGTGTTGTTATGCGTGGTATGAAATCTCTGACTAAAGATAACAATGCATTGTATGTAATTGACGGTGTACCTATTTTTAATACAGGAAAAAGCGGTGGCGAAGGATTATTTGGAGAGATGGGAGGATCAGATGCTGTTGCTGACTTAAATCCGGACGATATTGCTAGTATTAGTATGATGACCGGTCCTTCTGCGGCAGCATTATATGGTTCTGCTGCGGCAAACGGTGTTGTTTTAATTACTACTAAAAAAGGCCAAACAGAGAAAACTACCATAACAGTATCCAACAGTACTACTTTCTCTAAAGCATATATTATGCCGGATATGCAGAACCGTTATGGTACAAGTTCCGGATTATTCAGCTGGGGAGAATTGGCAAACCGTCGATATAACCCATCTGACTTCTTTGAAACAGGCTCCAATGTTATCAATTCGGTAGCATTATCTACAGGAAATACCAAAAACCAGACCTATCTTTCTGCTTCTACAACTAACTCCGGTGGAATTCTTCCGAATAACTCCTATAACCGTTATAATTTTACGGCACGTAATACCACCCATTTCCTGAATGATAAACTTACTCTGGATATCGGTGCACAATATATCGTTCAGAACAACAAAAACATGGTTTCTCAAGGACAGTATTATAACCCTCTCCCATCACTGTATCTATTCCCTCGTGGAGACAACTTTGACGAAATTCGTTTGTATGAACGTTATAATACTAACTACGGCTATATGGAACAATATTGGCCTTATGGTGATGCAAGTTTGTCATTACAAAATCCATATTGGATACAAAATCGCATCAACCGTACTTCCAACAAGAAACGTTATATGATGAACGCTTCTTTGAAATGGCAGGCTACAGATTGGCTCAATGTTGTCGGTCGTGTCAATCTGGACAACTCCGACTACCGGAATAAAAACGAAAAATCTGCTTCTACATTAACAACATTCTGTGGTGTAAGCGGTGGTTTTGAAGATGCCATGCGTCAGGAACGTTCTTTATATGCCGATTTCCTGGCTAATATAGATAAAACATTTGGTGATTTTCATTTAACAGCCAATGTTGGTGCTTCCATATATCATACTTCAATGGATCAGTTATATATTGCAGGTGACCTGGTTATTCCCAACTTCTTCCAGATCAACAATATTAATTTCTCCGCCAACTATAAACCGGACCCTACCGGATATGAAGATGAAATTCAAAGTATTTTTGCCAGTGCTGAATTAAGTTGGAAAAATCAACTGTATCTAACCGTAACCGGACGTAATGACTGGGATTCAAAACTCGCATTCTCCAAACAAAAATCGTTCTTTTATCCGTCAGTCGGTTTATCGGCTTTATTATCAGAAATGGTTAAACTACCAGAGGTGATTTCTTATGCTAAAATACGCGGTTCGTATACAGTGGTAGCCTCTTCTTTCGATCGTTTCCTTACTAATCCGGGGTACGAATACAACAGCCAGACACATAACTGGGCGAATCCGACCGTATATCCGATGGACAATATGAAACCTGAAAAGACTAAATCCTGGGAAATCGGTTTGAACTTGAAATTCTGGGGAAATCGTTTCTATTTAGACGCTACTTACTATCGTTCTAACACATTGAACCAAACATTTAAGGTAGATATCCCTTCTTCTTCCGGATATAAACAAGCGATTGTACAAGC
>UMDJ01010492.1_pt1 | contig 29659 bp, 20 predicted proteins | sample 1964471 | NCBI WGS metagenome assembly UMDJ01 (sample SAMEA4835992, study PRJEB28245) | human gut metagenome | biome: gut microbiome; material: fecal sample | place: Denmark | collected 2008
AATTTGTCTATCTTTTATCCTTATATGCATATTCAAAGTTTATTGGTGGTGCAGTCACTGATACATACACAAATTTCTCATTACCATCATTCAATAAACCATGAACATCTTTATCTGCAAATCTTACAACATCCCCAGCAGTAAACACTTTTTCTTGTTCATCTGCAAGTAATAGTTTACCCGTTCCTTTTGTTGCATACCAAATTTGTTCTGACGCATCATGTGTATGTCTTGGTTGGCAAGCACCTATTTCAAGATGAACCTCTGTAATTGTCACCCTTTCACTTGATGAATTTTCAGGATTTAATAGTTGTCTTGAAACAACTCCTGGATTTGATAATTCAACTATCTTCTCTTTACTTATGAATTCCATACTATACCTCCACAACTCCCGATTTGATAAAATAAGATTATATCCACCATTCTGGTGTTAAATCGCCAAGCGTTACTATTCGCTCATTTTCATAATCCATCATTATCTCAATTTTTCGATATTCTTCTGGCATTAGCTGTGTCATAAATTCCCTGCAAGCTCCGCAAGGTGGAATGGCTTTTCCATCTCCATCAATAGCAATTACTCGTTTAATAGCATCCTCACCATTTGTAATCATATTGAAGATAGCATTTCTTTCGGCACATACGCCCAAAGTACACGCTGTATCTACGCACACCCCAACATAAATTTTACCCGATATAGATTCTACCGCAGCAGCAACTCCTCCTGCTTCAATAATTTTCGAAACATCTCGTGGTTTTAATACCTGTTTTGCTGCATCGTATAACTCTTCCCATTTATTATCCATAAATTTCAGTTCTCCCTTATAACTTTCGCTTTATCTTTCTACTCAACTACACGCCAACTTCTTTAAAATATTAACATAATATTTAAGCTCATTCAAGGAACTCAAATAAACACACAAGTGGAATACCTCAAATTAAGTTTGTTTATTTGAAATTGCAATATAACTGCATATAGAAATCAGGAAACTTATACAGTACAAAACAACCGCTCCAAAACTAAACAATACTTCTCCCAAATAAGTTAGTCCTGGCATAAATCCATATCCAGGAATATTATTATAGTAAATCATCAGTCCTATGGATATAAGCAGCGGAATTAGTTCTGCCGAAAACAATATTCGCCAAAGTTTTTTTTCTTGCGAATGGTTATCACAAATAATATTATAGGAAATCACAATAATAACAATTTTTTCAAAGAGTATTTTCATCAATTCCGGAAATACTAATACCGAAAATATATCGGAAAATGTATTGGAGGTTTTTATCATGAGACATTTTATCTTATCGTGTGAATCGACAACGGATCTGCCATATTCTTATCTGAATGAACGGGAAATTGCGGTCATTCCTTATACTTACGTTATTCATGAACATGTATACGAGGATAACATGGAACGAAATCCGGATCTGATGCCGAAGTATTATAAGATGTTGGAAAAAGGGCTGCTGCCTACAACCTCCCAGATCAACGAAGCTTCCTATTATGATTTCTTTGAAGAACTGATACAGAAGGGGGATGTGCTTCATATCACATTCAGCTCCGCCTTAAGCGGATCGGCAAATAATGCCTATCGTGCGGCGGCAGCAATAAAAAAGAACTATCCGGAAAAACAGATACAGATCATTGATTCTCTCTGCGGTGCAGGGGGATATGGATTATTAACAGACTACGTTGCCGATATGCGGGATGAAGGTCTTTCATTGGCAACAGCTGCCGACTGGATCATGAAGCATCGTACCTGTATCCATCACCAGTTTTTTACAACCGATCTCACCTTTCTGCACCATAGCGGGCGGATCAGCGGCACTGCTTCCCATATCGCATCGATCCTGAACATTCATCCTCTGATCCGGCTGGATCAGAACGGAATGGCAGATGCCTATACAAAAGTCCGTGGCAAGAAGCGCGCCGTAAGAGAGGTGATCTCTGAGATGGAATACTACGCAGAAAACGGGACAGACTACAATGGAAAATGCTTCATCTCCCATGCTGCCTGCCCCGAGCTTGCCTATCTGTTAAAGAACTCCGTCCTACAGACATTTCCGAATGTCACTCATCCGGTACGCATCTTAAATGCCGGTACAATTACCGCATCCCACTGCGGTCCCGGCGCTGCCGGACTGTTCTTTCTCGGACGCGAACGCCCGTATTAATTTAATATTCATCCGGTACAAGTACCTTTTCAATCTCTGCGATATAGTATCTGTGATAATCCTTATCCGGATATACCTTTGCTCCTTCCTCAGGATCAGCAAAGGTAGCAGGATCAATATCTCCTTCGCACATTTTTCTGCAAATGAGTGTAATGCCTGCCTCCTTGATAACCGGAACATCACCACAGAAATCAAGGGTGATCCCTGCTCCTGCAAATTTATCCGCTACATCCTTACCGGATGTTCTTCCGCAATAAGTCAGTGCCTTTCTGTACTCTTCCGGAAGCACACAAACGGAAAATTCCTTCTGTTCATCGATAAACTGCTTTGTATATCTCTGTGGGCGGATATAAATCGTTATAACAGGCTTTGACCAGAATTCACCAAAGGAACCCCAGCTTACTGTCATCGTATTTGCCTTCTCATGATCTCCTGCAGTTACAAGGGCCCACTTTTTGTTGATCATTTCGATCAGATTTCCTTTTAATTCCTCTGCATTGATTTCTTTCATCTTGATAATACCTCACTTTTCTGATTACTCAGTTCCTGAAGTGTTTACTGTAACAGAAATACATCCTGATACAATAATGAGGCACTGATCATTCTCAATGCCTCATTGCAAAATCGTATGGTACACTGGTATTACCAGCTGGTTTTTGGCTCATTATACCATCCGCTTTTGTTTTGTCAACCAACAGCTTTTCAGAAACAAATCGTTTTTTATTACTTTTTAACACAGGTTTTATAATATATGAAATTATTTTCAACCTTATGCTTTTCTTTTTTTATTTTTTTTTATTTTATTCAGATATCAAATACTATAACTTTATTTTTATTTTTTTATAGTGATCGGTCTGTTTTAATCCTGTGATCGATCTGTTTTCAGATCAAACACACCCTGTCCATATCGTTTAAACTGCATCATCATCTCATGTGTCAGACTCAGATGTTCTCCATAGTCCGGGATCTGCTCGCGCTCTACCCATTCGCCGCTTGCAAGTTCTTCATGATCGATGGTCAGTTCCGGTTCATGCTCATCTGACTTTTTTCTGTCTGCCTGACAGAAGAATCCCATCAGCAGATTGCTGTCAAATCCCCACGGCTGTGATTTGTAATACCGGATATTCTTAACCGGTATTCCGACTTCCTCCATCACTTCACGCCGAACCGTTTCCTCTACCGTCTCACCTATTTCCGTAAAGCCGGCGATCAGGGCGTATCGTTTATACTCTCTTGCAGCGTAAGTTGTAAGAATGATACGATTACCATCTGTCACTCCGACAATTACTGCCGGTGCGATCGTTGGGAAGATCAGATGTCCGCAGGACGGACAACGGAGCATCCGTTCTTTCTCATCCGGGAGCACAGGCGTTCCGCAGGCTCCACAATAGCGGTTCATCGAATACCACAGATGCAGATGCCATCCGGTTGCCGCCGCAAGCACTTCTTCCTTTGGCTTGCAGCTTCTGGTCTTATACATGCTCCGGTATTCATAACCCAGAATCTCCAGACGCTCTCCCCAATTTACATCAGTTGCTCCATTCGCTGATCTTTCAACATAATAAGGCTCTGTTGTCCGGACAAGATCCTGCGGCCGATACAGAAAATACTGTCTGTCATCGATCACAAACAGGTAGGTCAGATTATCCTGCCATGATGCATCCTGCGTGACCGTATCATTTATTCCTATATAGCTTTTATATTCCGAGACAGTGAGCCAGACCAGCTCATGCTCATCCTCTACCTTTTTGGCAAGGATCAGTTTCTCGGAAAATGCAAGGATCACATCATCATTCTTCGGCGGTTTTCGATATGCATATTCATTATGAAACCGTTTTGGTTCTATATCCTGTATCATCTTCCTATACCAGACAGGCTGTCTGATACGATATGAAAACATCTGTATTATCAGTGCTTTTATATGCGGATCAGCCAGCCTGTTTCTTTCTTTTTGAATTTATACCATGAATCATTTCTGTCGACACTGTCGTTTCGATTCATATATGGACACAGCTTTGCGTCTCTGTTATTACTTCTTTAACTGAGCCAGACGTTCTTCAACCTGGGCTTTCATTTCTGTATATTTTGCAAGCTTGGCTTTTTCTTCTTCTACCTTGGCAACCGGTGCTTTATCTACAAATTTAGGATTTGCAAGCATACCGGATGCACGCTTGATCTCACCGGCCAGACGACCGGATTCTTTCTCCAGACGCTCGATCTCTTTGTCGATATCAACCAGCTCTGCAAGCGGAATATAGAGTGCGGCATCATGTATCAGGGTAGATACTGCATTCTCATCAATACCATTCTTGCTATCCTGAATGAATACCTCACTTGCATATCCAAGTGTTGCAAAGAAATTCTTTGATGCTTCAAATATATCACGGATCTCACTCTTAGCAGATACAACATATACAGTTGCTTTCTTGCTTGGCGGTACATTCATACCGGTACGCAGATTACGAATCGCACGAACCGCAGCCTTGATCGTATCAACTGCATTTTCATCCTGCTTGAAGTTCCACTCCTCTTTATATACAGGCCAGTCAGAGATCATGATAGATTCTTCCTCATCCTGAATATTACAGAAAATCTCCTCCGTGATAAACGGCATATATGGATGTAATAATTTCAATGCCCGGATCAGAACGGTCTTTAATGTCCAGAGGGCTGCTGCCTTTGTCTCGTCTGCATCATTGTAAAGTCTTGGCTTAACCATTTCGATATACCAGTCACAGAATTCTTCCCATATGAAGTCATATACCTTGGAAACTGCGATACCCAACTCGTATTTCTCCATGTTATCTGTCATCTCAACTGCCAGATCATTGACCTTGGATAAGATCCAACGGTCAGCGATCGTAAGATCAGATAATTTTACATTTGAGAAATCAGCCTTTTCCATATTCATCATAATGAATCTGGATGCATTCCAGATCTTATTTGCAAAGTTTCTGGAATTCTCTACACGCTCCCAATAGAAACGCATATCATTTCCCGGTGCATTACCTGTGATCAGTGTCAGACGAAGGGCATCTGCACCATATTTATCAATAACCTCTAACGGATCGATACCGTTTCCAAGAGACTTACTCATCTTCCGGCCCTGATCGTCACGAACCAGTCCGTGGATCAGAACATGCTTAAATGGGCTCTTTCCTGTCTGCTCCAGTGCGGAGAATACCATACGGATAACCCAGAAGAAGATGATATCGTATCCGGTTACAAGTACGTCTGTCGGATAGAAATATTCATATTCCGGTGTCTTCTTTGGCCATCCAAGTGTTGAGAATGGCCAGAGTGCGGATGAGAACCATGTATCCAGTGTATCTTCATCCTGTGTCAGATGTGTGCATCCACATTTCGGACATACCGTCGGAACTTCTCTGGAAACGATCGTCTCATGACACTCATCACAGTAATAAGCCGGGATTCTATGTCCCCACCAAAGCTGACGGGAGATACACCAGTCACGGATATTTTCAAGCCAGTGGATGTATGTCTTATCAAACTGCTCCGGTACAAATTCCAGCTCATCTGTCTTGATCAGATCAAGAGCTGCCTGTCCCATTTCCTTCATACGGACAAACCACTGTGGCTTGATCATTGGCTCTACCGTTGTCTTACATCTGTCATGTGTTCCTACGTTATGTGTGTGTGGTACAACCTTTACAAGAAGACCTTCTTTTTCCAGATCTGCTACCATTGCTTTTCTGGCTTCATAACGATCCATGCCTGCGTATTTGCCGCCCTTCTCGTTGATTGTAGCATCATCATTTAAGATATTGATTTCTTCCAGATTGTGTCTCTTACCTACTTCGAAGTCGTTCGGATCATGTGCCGGTGTAATCTTTACACAGCCTGTTCCGAATTCCATATCAACATATTCATCTGCGATAACAGGAATCTCTCTGTCTGTTAAAGGAAGCTTCAGCATCTTACCGATGATATCCTTATAACGCTCATCCTTTGGATTTACAGCAACCGCTGTATCACCAAGCAGGGTTTCCGGTCTGGTCGTTGCAATCTCTACATATCTTCCTTCTTCTCCAACGATCGGATAATTGATATGCCAGAAATGTCCTTCCTGCTCTACATGCTCTACCTCTGCGTCCGAAATGGATGTCTTACATACAGGACACCAGTTGATGATCCTGGAACCTTTGTAGATATATCCCTTTTCATAGAGATTAACAAATACTTCCTTAACTGCTTCTGAACATCCCTCGTCCATTGTAAAACGCTCTCTGTCCCAGTCAGCAGATGAACCCAGCTTCTTTAACTGATTTACGATTCTTCCGCCGTATTCTTCTTTCCATTTCCAGGCATGCTGTAAAAAAGCCTCTCTGCCGATCTCCTTCTTATCAATGCCTTCTGCCTTTAATTTCTCTGTTACCTTTACCTCTGTAGCGATCGCTGCATGGTCTGTACCCGGCTGCCATAATGCACTGTAACCCTGCATTCTCTTGAAACGAATGAGGATATCCTGCATCGTATTGTCCAGGGCATGACCCATATGAAGCTGTCCGGTTACATTTGGAGGCGGCATAACGATCGTAAATGGTTTCTTACTGCGATCTACCTCTGCATGAAAATATTTCTTATCTTCCCATTTTCTGTACAGCCTGTCTTCTATGTCGGCCGGATTGTATGTCTTTTCCAGTTCTTTCATCTGTTCCATCCTTTCTGTTTTTATAGCATCTTTAGTGGAGCGTTTTTCCTTTACAGAATCAATCTTCTTACATAGAAAAAGCCCTTTGAAACATCTCTGTTCCAAAGGGCGTATCTTACGCGTTACCACCTTAATTTATCACTCATCTTATTCTGTAACGGGAACGACCCGGCACATCCTACTGAACATTTCGGATGTGCTGCTCCAAAGCTACCTTCCCACAAATTTCCTCGAAAGACCTTTCAGCCTGTGGATCTTCCTCTCTGGCAGTTCTTTTATGGTACTCCTCTTTTTCCTTGCATTTATGCTGTTAAACTAAATCTCATAGTACAACAGAAGTCTTTCCAGTGTCAAGCGGTTTTAAACGTAATCTTGCTATTTTTCATACATCAATACTCTTTCCCACGGCATAAGTGTCGCTCCATCATCCTCCGGGAAACATGCGCTCATCTGATCCGATATCACCTTTAACTTTTTCCGTATTCTTTCATAGCTAAAGAATCCATTATCATTCTGCTGATCCGTCATGGCATATTCAAACACTCTCGCACGGTCTTCATTTGGAAAGCTTTTTGAGTAGGTGTCAATAAATGCAATCTCTGACGCATCACCGGATGAAAATGCTACATAGGTATTGTCATAGCTATTTTCATTTGCAATATAATCGTAATCATAATCGAATCCAGCCGGGTTGCACTCCGACCAAATTCCTTCATCAAACCAACAGCCGGTGTAATTCATATGGTTCTCGATCGCATGAAAGATCTCATGGTGGATCGTGCTGATATAGGCAGATTGATCATTGATATCAATAACCAGAAATGTGTCATTCTCCAGAGTATTCTGAACACCGGCAGCAGTTGTAAGTGCCGTTTCATCTGTTCCTATGATTGCTCCTGCCAGATAGATCTTTAATATGCTTCCATATCCATCATCCAGATTTTTCAACATCCGATCCGGATATTTCTTCAACTCATTCTTCAATACTTCCAGTGACTGCGCGGTCAGAAGTGCATTGTCTGACGCCTCATACCGGTAGATATCCTTGCTGCACTCCGTCACTTCATCCAATATATGTACCTCTACACCATTTTGATCTCCGATATCCTTTGCCTGCTGCCGCAGCTCCTGCTTCAGCTCATCGGACGGATGATCCAGATAACTCCATGGATAACGGTAGACTCTGGAATCACCGGAAATGCTGCGCGCATCGTTCAGATCCCATATGTATACTTCCGGTGTGAGTCCACTCGTTGAAAATGCAAAGAAGTTGTATGTATCTATATAAGTACCTTGATCGATATAAATATAATTTGTTTCATCAAATGGGAATGTTACTGCAAGTCTGCTTTCACATTTACCGGTATCCACATTAAAGATCCGGAACTGCAGCTTCTGTGTATTTGTCTCCTTCGACTGACTGGAACAGCCATACATCGCAAGACCATGTTCTACATCACAGCCAACCTGAAAATCACCTGTATTATCCGGAATCAGAATGCCCGGTTCTTCCCCGGACGTTTCTCCATACACCTGATAGACCTGACCATCCGCATATACCGATGCGTAGTATTTATCCCCACTTCCTTCAAATTGTACGATATCATAATCACCGGTTTCTTTTACATCCGTTCCGGTCACACTATAACATCTGACCTCCACACGTTCTGCCGTATTATCATATGCCGACACCACCAGATACTCCGGTTCTTCCGCATATCCAAGCAGCGTTGTATCTTTTCCTTCTCCTGAATATGCCGGACACACCTCTGCCTCTTCCCCTGACCGCAGATCATATTCATAGATCTGTCCATCCTCTGCATTTGTATAGAAGAAGCCGGTAAGATCCTTTGACATCAGATAACTGTCCGGTGTCCCCTTTTCGATTGGCATAACAGTCTCCTGATCCAACAATGCTCCATACCGGATCAGCTCTTTGTTGCCTTTATCATAGAGAATCACCTCATCGGTTCCATTTGAAAAAACATCTGACGCATATATATCCTTCGGGCAGCTTACAACCGCTTTCTGCCTGAGATCCGCCAGATCATATAGTGCCAGATAACCGTCTTCTCCTACGCCATACTGGATTCCAAGGGCATTCCCAAAAGCAAACATCTTATTGATGTAAATATTATCTTCCTCTACTTTCATATCCAGTTGATACAGATTCGTATGTCCGGATACCTTTGCCTGCTTGTAGTATTCTCCCGAGATGATCGACTTCCACTCTTCTTCTGTGGTCGTTTCTTCGGTTGTCGTCTGTGAGCCATCTGCCCTGTCAGTTTTTTCTTCTGTCAGATACCCGGAAGTTGTTCCCCCATTCTTATCCCCACCTGTCACCTGACAGCCTGCTATCTGTCCAAGTGTCATGCTGATAACCAGCACTCCTGCCAGCCATCTGCCAATACCTTTCCTATAATTCTTTCTCATATATGCGCCCCATTTCTATGCCATTATAATACCCCTAATTTATTTCCACTTTTTAACAGAATATCATATATTAATTTCCCTGTAACTAATAAAAACCATCAAAATGATGGTTTTTAAGCACTGTTTCGCCATCATTTTAATGGTTTTATATGTTGATCAATTATTCAAAGCATTATCCCAGGATCACTGCCTGCCCGGAGCTTAACCGTATACGGTTGCCATTTAAGCATACGTCATTCTTATTATCTAACAAAACATGAAGCTTCGGCTGCTCATTTGCAGTCAGCAGATCAACCGTGATATCTTCTCTACTGTAATTCGTTATAATGTAAACGGTCTGGTCTTCCGTCTTTCTTGCATATGCAAATATTCCATCCTTCTCCACAAACATTGGAACGACCTTGCCATAGGTAAATACTTCTTTGTAGTCCTCGGACTTACGAAGTGCGATCAGCTTCTGGTAATAGTACCATACTGAATCTTCCCTGCCAAGCTGTTCTTTTACATTGATCTCTTTATAATTTGGATTTACAAAGAGCCATGGTGTTCCGGTTGTAAATCCTGCCTGTGCAGAATCATCCCACTGCATTGGTGTTCTGGCATTATCCCTGCTGTTCTCATAGCAGGCTTCCATCGCTTCTTCTACCGTGCAGCCAGCATCGATTGCAACTGCATATTCATTCTTTGTACTAATATCATTGTAATCATCGATTGAAGCCATATGACAGTTACGCATACCGATCTCTTGTCCCTGATAAATAAACGGAATACCACGCAGCATAACACTGATCGTTCCCAGCAATTTGATTCCGTCTTCATTCTGAAGGTAATCCGGCAGATAACGGCTCGCACCTCTTGGCTCATCGTGATTCTCTATAATATTTGCAAGGAAGCCGACATCTTCACATTCCTTCTGTGCATGGAAGATCACCTTTTTCAGATCATCAAATCCGACCTTCTTCGCATCGTACCAGCCATGATCGCCAAAGGTCATCTCATGCGCTGAGAAATCAAACATCGTTGAAAAATGTCCGTCGTCACCGATAAATTCTTCCAGCTCATCCTTCTTCATATTGAATACTTCAGCAACTGTAAACGCATCGTACTTTTCAAATGTATGCTTCTTCAGATCCTCTAACAGTTCACCAACGCCATCGACGCCCTCAACCATATGGAAGATTCCTGTCATTCCATCCGGTCCGTCCGGCTCATAATCCGGAAAACTCAGATCTTTCTTGATATTGATGATCGCATCGATACGGAAACCCGCAACGCCCTTATCCAGCCACCAGTTGATCATGGTATATAATTCATTTAATACCTCAGGATTGTTCCAGTTCAGATCCGGCTGTTCCTTTGCAAACATATGAAGATAATAATAGTCCGTTCCTTCTACTTTCTCCCATGCGCTTCCACCAAAATAAGACCGGTAATTGCTTGGCGGATTGCCGTCTTTTCCCTTACGGAAATAAAAATAATCGCCATATTTACCCGCCGGATCTTTTAATGCTTTCTGGAACCATTCATGCTGGTCAGAACAGTGATTAATAACAAGATCCATAATGATATACATATCCCGCTTCTTCGCTTCTGCTAACAGCTCATCGAATTCTTCCATCGTTCCAAAGATCTCATCGATCTTATAATAATCTGAAATATCATAACCCTGATCGACAAATGGAGACTGATAGATTGGAGATAACCAGATAATATCGATTCCCAGACTTTTCAGATAATCCAAATGATCGATCACGCCACGAAGATCACCGATTCCATCTCCATTTGTATCCTGAAAACTCTTTGGATATATCTGATATGCTACTTTACCATGCCACCATTTTCTTTTCATTATAAAAACCTCCTGTGTTCCTTTTATACTGTCTGTATCTGTTCCACCATCGGATACAGATACTCGTTCTTTTTACACTTTAATTACAGTATACGGAATACATAGAGGTTTTCTATCTTTAAATTGACTATTTTATTGTACTATTTTGACTTTTTGCGATATTCAGAAGGTGTCATATCCTTCTCCTTTTTAAAGCGTCTGATAAAATATCCGATATTGTCAAATCCACAGGCAGATGCAATATCTATGATCTTATCCTCTGTCTCTGCAAGTGCCGTTGCCGCTTTCTCCACACGGATCATATTGATATATTCTGTGATCGTCTTCCCGATATTCTTCTTAAAATATCGACAAAAATACTGTTCATTCATATTGACCAGCTCCGCCAGTTCGGACAAGCGGATCGGTGAACCGTAATGCTCCCCGATATACTGTAGCACCTTTTTCAGATTCTCTACCGTTCCGGATTCTTCCCTGCCTTCCTTGACCTGTCTTGTAAGCAGGTCATACTTATATGCAACTGCGATCAGCTCTAACATCTTTGCCTTGATATTCAAATAGAGCATATTTTTCTGTAAATTCTGTTTCGGTTCTCCTGCCACGTTCTCACGCGTTATTGAAGAATCCAGATGCTGCGCTTTCTTCGTATCATGTTCTTTCATCTGCCTAAGCATCTGTTCAATCTCTTTATAACAGGCACTCAATTCCTCAAATGCCGCATCCCCGCTCTGGCACAGAACCGGCATCCGAAGTTTTCCTTCTGCAAGCGGGCCAAGCACCTTCGCCTCCGCATCATACCGTTCAAAGCATAGGATATCAGCAGGAAACACAACCGCACTTTCTATACCATCCTTTTCCAGGATCAATGCATGCAGTTCTTCCGGATGGATGCACATAAATGCCGGTGCATGAACCTGATATTCCTTTGTATTTATCCATACCGGGAAATCGCCTCTTTGAAAATAGATCCATTCCATTTCCTCATGCCAATGCGGAACCACATGCCATTCATTTTCTCCGTTCCATTCGTACAAAGCAACCGGATACTGCACCGTTCCATGTGTTCTATTCTCTTTTAACGATGTATTTGCCATTTCCTGCTTTTTCATGCTTTGGTCCTTTCTTATTTTTATTTCCTTTCTTTCAGACCGGGAGAATCCGATTCCTGCCAGCCTGATCATGTCCTATTTTGTCACACTGATCTTCGGCGGCATCACCGGACTTATGCTTTCATCCGTTCTTTTGATCATTAAGCAGTTCAATCGTGACGGTCGAAAACGTATTCCATTCTGGTCTTATGTGACAGCAAAGGGAAAGATCTCACGAGCATTTGCGCCTTATGATCCTGTTTTTTCTTTTGAGAAATTTGAAGGCCAGATCATCGCCCTGATCCGCATGACCGTTCTGGCAGATCACCCGGAAAACCTTGCTTTCTATCGTGGTTCTTCTTTTGATCCATATTTTCAGGATATCATCGAGATGACCTACATGCAGGCTTTAACTGTCAATGATATCCACATGGAGGGAAGTGAACTGTGCCTGAATCTTCGTACCTGGTGGATCAATTACAGTGAACATGATGGCGCCATAAACCGTCGGGGCGACTGTATCGACGTATCCCTCCGACGTAATACCGCCTACATGGAACCGCCCGGTTTCTCCATTACTTCCGTCCACTGCCCTGCCTGTGGCGCAAGCTTCGATTCCGTACGCCAGCGCATCTGCCCTTACTGTGGCAACGAATATCATATGGAGAATGCTGGATTTATTATTGAAAAGCTGGAGCTTGTTCCATGATAGAGACTGCCACATAATACACATTTTCATGTAAAGACTCATGATATTTTCTGCCCACCGCATATTGCTTGATTCGTAAATACTCCTGTGCTAACTCGTCCTTCGGACTCAGACAAGCACCCGTATTTACTAGCAATATACGGCAGGCAACGAAAAATCATGAATGTCTTTATCATGAAAATTGTATTATATGGCAGTGCATTACATTTTGAACAAGTTTCAGGTAGGTAAGCAAGCCTATAATAACTAGTTCATCTTTTCAAGTTCACATACATATTCGTATTCATAGCCATTGTCATTTTTCGTAACTGACATATCTTTTACCTTTATTTTCCCCTCATAATCAAAAGCATCACAAATCTTAATATTTTGCTGTTTAATTGAATCATCTATATTTTTCATATCAAAATATGTAATTGCAGAAAATTTTTTTGAATAAGCACATATAATCACAAAATCAAATCCATCCATTTTTCTAATAATTTTTATTATATCTTTTGTAAATGGAATATTCTTTATTCTTTGTTTATAATATCTGTTACTTTTTTTAATGATGTAAGTATTCTTATTATCTGAAACAGGAATCTCAACAATACAGCCTAAAATACTATTACTTTTTTTAAAAGACCGAAGTCTATTCTTATAACTTGGATACTTCTCTGTTCCTTCATTACACTTTTGATTATGCTTTAGACATATTTCTTCAAACCTTTTGATAAAAACATTATAATCAAATCTATATGTTGCATTAAAACTATTACATACTATCTGCGAAATGTTTTTTGCACTTTTATCTAAATCATTATCCTTAGCATATGCATCCATTGTCTGCTGAATATCTGTTTCTTTCTGTCTTGAAAAAGATCCCTTCTGTTCATTATAACAACTATCCACAAGACAATGTTCTAATCCTAAAATTGTATTATCTGAAACAAAAATAAAATCAGGTCTTTCTGAATCTTGGCATTTCTCTTTCATGGACATAATTCTCTTCTGAATAGATTTTGCAATATCCCCTTGTGTCCTTTCATTTTTTAAAATCATATCTAAACATCTTACTTCTGGTTCCTTACTCCCCATCAAACATCCCCCTCTACACAAACATCTGCTGTAACAGACCTTTTTTCATTTCTTCCCACGCTGCTAATGTTGCTTTCTGCTGCTCGATTACATCATCGAGTGATGAAAGACAATCCGCAATTTTCTGCTGCTCTGCAAAGCAAGGGTGAGGAATTAACAATTCATCAAATGAATTCATTTCAATATTTTTTCCATCACGAACACCTGTTACACAAACAGATAATTTGCCTTCTATAAAATTTGATGACCTAAAATATGGATAATAAAACAAAGCATTAACAGTATCATTACCTCTATATACATGGTATGCAGGACTAACAATTCCATCCTGATTTGCAATTTCCAAACCACCTTCAAAAGACCTGAGATGAACAATAAAATCATTCTTTTGAACAGCTTTATAATTCTTTAAACCTTTTTCATCATAAGTAATTCTACGTTCAGATTCATCTCGCCTTATTGTTCCAGCACCTTGAATAATTGTTAATGCTGGTAAGTCCAACCGATTTTTTTCAATAATTTTTTTTAACAGCTCCGATAACTTCTTTTCTTCCCAATCCGGGAACTCACTTCCGTCATCGGCTTTGAATCTGACTTCCTGACTGAACAGCTTCTGCATCACACCTTTTTTACGTTCTTCCCACGCTTCGACAGTTGCTTTCTGTTTCTCAATGACGGTATCAATCGTTGATAAGAAATCGGCAATTTTCTGTTGCTCTGGAAGTGATGCGACACGAATTTTAACAGACATATATGAATCATAATTAATATTAAGTAATCCATCCATTCTTACTCCAGATGACACCAACTTTTTTAACTGTCTATCCATATATGATGTATTCAATGCATAATTCCAATAATCAACATTACCTTTAGTCAATTTAAAAGTATGATATACATAAGGCACTCTTGCTTCATCAGATTCACTCAATCTGTAACATACGCCATATGGTTTCGCCTTCGATGCACCATGATTATATGCAAACTCATTACGCTTTAATAACGTATATTTTTTTAAACTTTGACCAGCATTTTCTCGTGAATATTTAGTTGCTTGTAAGATAAAGCCATTTCCCTGAGATATCATACGAACATCTGCATTTGAATTTTCATCTTTCCTGCTAATTTTTTTAGTAATATCTCCCAACTTTTTTTCTTCCCAATCTGGGAACTCACTTCCGTCATCCGCTTTGAATCTCAATTTAGGCTCATTCATTTGCATCACCTCTTTCCAAAGTTCAAGCCACAAATCTGTTCTGCAAGTTTCTCAGACAAATCCGATTCATCATGCCAACAAATTGTTTGAACCTGTTTAATATCAAAATGTATATTTCCAAAATCAGTATCTTTACATGTAAAAATAACTGTTTTTCCTAATGCTTTCGCATAACCAGCTTCATAATAGACACCAAGATTTTGTGTTGTTAAATCAGCCACAAGGAATTTACAATTATGAATATGTTCCATCATTACATTGTAAATATTTTCACTATGAAAATCTTTATCCAAGAAATATGGTTCATTTCCTGTATTTGTTAATGCTGTACGGATTCCTACTCTAATCACTGAAACACAATCACATTTTTGTTCATTCATAGGCATTGATACAAACACCTGTCCTGCTGCATCATCTGTATAATCTACAACAGGTACCTCAATATTTTTCTTACAGATATTTGCAATCACTTTCAACTGGTCATCTGTCGCATTGTTAATCATAAAATCATGTAATTTCTCAAGATTATTAGCATGTACGACAGAACCTACACCAATGAATCTTTCTGATGAAATATTAAACCATGCAAGCACATCTTCTATCACACCATGTTTACCGAACGTGTAATAGTTATCATCTGATTCTGCATATTTAGCAAATTCATTAAAAATCATTTCAGCATTCACTTCACATCCACCTGCCTTTACAGTCCAAGCTGTCTCATAAAACTTTCAGCTTTATCAATGGCAGCTTTTGTTTCTGAGCCCAGTGACTGAATCTTTGATTTTACAGCATCCAAATCCACAGGTTCTTCTTCCTCGAATGTATCAACATATCGTGGAATATTCAGATTGTAGCCGTTTTCTTCAATCTCCTGCATATCCGCTACATGTGCAAATTTGTCTACATCCACACGCTTTGCATATGTATCTACAATCTTATCAATATGCTCCTGTTCCAAGATGTTCTGATTCTTTCCAGCCTTGAACTCTTTGCTTGCATCAATGAAAAGAATATTGCCGGAATTGCCGTTTCTCTTGCTTTTCAGTACCAGTACACACACTGGAATACCTGTTCCATGGAACAGATTTGCAGGTAATCCAATAACTGCATCCAGCCTGTTCAGGTCTTTAATGATATACTTACGAATTGCTTCTTCTGCACCACCTCTGAACAGTACACCATGTGGAAGTAATACAGCCACACGTCCATCTGCATCATCCATGTGATAAATCATGTGTTCTACAAATGCAAGGTCAGCCTGTCCTTTCGGTGCCAGCTTTCCAACTCCGCTGTATCGTGGGTCTTCTTCAAACTTCTTATCCGCCGACCATTTCAAGCTATACGGTGGATTGCAGACCTGTACAGTCAACTTCAAATCATCACCGTACTTATCATCTTTCAAGGTATCACCCTTGTAGATGTCAAAATTCTGCCAGTCTACGCCATGCATAATCATATTCATACGTGATAAGTTGTATGTAGTTGCATTAAGCTCCTGACCATAGAAATGACCTACACGTCCAGTTGTCAGATGCTTCTGTACTTCCAGCAGCATAGATGCAGAGCCACAGGTACAGTCACCGACGGTCTTCGCTTCATCTAATCCAAGAGCTGCAAGTGTAGCACATAATTTACTCGGACCAGTCGGTGTAAAGAACTCTCCACCTTTCTTTCCTGCATCGGATGCGAAAAGTCCAATCAAAATCATATACGCTGTACCCAGCACATCGAACTGAGAATCCTGTAAATCAAAATCAATATCTGCTACACGAACCATAACACGACTAATCATCTCTGTACGGTCTGCAACAGTCTCTCCAAGTCTGGAATCCTGTAAACGCATATCATTGAACAATCCATCAAATGCCTTATTGGATTCATGCCCCATTGTAGAACCTACAAGGTCATTGATTGCCTTTTCAAAGTCTTCAACACTGAATTTATCTGAATCATTTTCAAACTTTCTGATCTTACGAATGAGATTACGAAACAAGTTTTCCGGCTTGATAACATAACCCAGCTTTGATAAAGACCATTCTTCTACTACCGGTCTGTAATCACCATCTGCAAAAGCTTCTTCGTATGTTACACTGTCATTTTTTAGAATCTCTGTCATATACATCTCTGTACGCTCTGACAGATAGCGATAAAAAATTACACCTAAAATATAGTTTTTGAACTCAGAAGCGTCCATCTGACCTCGAAGGTCGTTTGCAATCGCCCACAACTTCTGTGAAAGCTCATTTGCCTGAGCCTGGTATATATTTATATCCACCATAATTATTCATCCTCTGCTTTGTATTTGTTATATGTATCCTGTACAAATGTCTTTACTGATTTTGTCATCTTTGTCATTTTCAGCAATCCAAGATTATACTCTGTAAGTCTCTTACGAATATCATCATCTGAGACTGTGCCATGGAACACATATTCTGTAAATAGTTCTGATACTATGATATAGTCAATCTTATTATCAATGGCAAATGCTTCCATATCTGCCTGCATCTGCTCTTTTTCAAACTGCGTAAATGCATCCATTACATCAGCATCTTCTGACAAATCATAAAATCTTGTCAAAATAAACTGTTTCATAACCTCTTTTTTTAGTCTCAATGATTCGTTATCTGAATGTTCAATCTCACGCAGAATCAAATCGACATCCTGCTGCTTTTCTTCCTCTGTCTTATTGTGAGTTTTCGCATTCTTCAACAGATTCAGGATATACACAACATTGATACGGTCAGTTCTGACAAGCTCAATATCAAAATCCACGTCCACTGGTACAGGTACTTTCGAATTGGGCTTAGGTATCTGATCCTTGTAATACAGATACCAGCTCTTGAATCCTTCGTATTCATTCTCATCCATTACAACGGCAAGGTCTTCCCAGTCAAACTTTGAAAAAGTCTTCAAAGTGGCAAGTGTTTTCGCCATAGAACGAAAAGCAATGATAAACATACGGACTTCATCTTCTGACTTGAGCTGTCCGGCAGCATCTGCATCAGATGCAACCTTTCTAAGTACAGATTCCTGATTTAGCCATTGTTTCAGATAATACTCATAGTTCTCCAACAGATACTCATTCGGGTCTCCGTCTCCTGAGAACAATGTCAATGCATCATCCTGCCACTGCTTGATATTACGATAAGATACAATCTGTCCAAACTGCTTTGTAACTTTGTCAACACGATTTGTACGGCTATAAGCCTGTACAAGTGAATGCCAGATAAGATTTTTGTCCAGATACAACGTATTGAGTGGCTTTGCATCAAATCCAGTCAGGAACATATTGACTACCAAGAGAATATCTACCTGTGGTAAATTCTTCTGCTTCAATCTCTTTGCAATGTCTTTCCTGTACGCATCAAAAGTATCAAGCGTAAAAGCTACACCATATAGGTCATTGTAATCCTTCATACAGCGGTCAAGAAGCTCCTGTGAATGTTCATCTGCACCATCATCCATATCTTCATTTGCCTGATAGGAAAAGATTGCAGCCACTTTTAATCTCTTATCTTCTGATGTTGCATCATTCAGCTTCTTAAACTCGTCATAATACTTACCAAGCGTCTGAATCTTATCAACTGCAAACAATGCTGTATAAATATCTTTGCCCTGTGGATGCACGTGCTGTTCATGATGTTCCATAATGTGCTTTGCAATACCTGCAATACGCTCATCATCATGATACAACAGTTCCATATCAATCTTATGACGCTTACAATAGTCCGGGTCATCAAGCTGTTCCGGGTCAATACCCTTTACAGCAAAATTCCTTGCAAAGATAGTACGCTGATACTCTACTGAGAATCTTAATACATTGCCATCTGCAATCGCATCTTTAATCATGTATTTATGCAAGCATGAATCCAGCTTATCGCCAGCATGGAACACATCTGCTGTGGTACGTCCGTCAGCACCTTTGTTTTTCTCAAAAATAGGTGTTCCAGTAAACCCGATGTAATTAGCTCTTTCAAAATGCTTCTGAATCTGTCCATGCATCTTTCCGAACTGGGAACGATGACACTCATCAATGATAAAAACTACTTTCTTATCTTTGTATGCGTCCATGACTGATGCATATTTCGGATTCTTGACGGTATTTGCCATCTTCTGAATGGTCGTAACAATCATCTTTTTCTCAGATGATTTCAGCATATTGATAAGTACATAAGTACTATCTGTATTATCTACACAGTCTTTTTCGAACGAATTATATTCATCAACCGTCTGGTCATCCAAATCCTTACGGTCAATCAGAAATACCACCAAATCTACACTTGATTCATCACGTAAGAGCTGTGCCAGCTTGAATGATGTCAGGGTCTTTCCTGAACCTGTACAGGCAAATACGTAACCATCCTGATTAGCTTCCAACACACGCTTTTTTGCAGCCTTTACGGCATAAATCTGATACGGTCGCATGACCATAAGAATCGGCTCAGTGGTCTTAATGACCATGTATTTATCAATCATCTCTGTAAGAGCTGACTTTCTGAAAAACTCACCTGTGAATGTATTCAGGTCATTAATCCGTGTATTCTTTTCATCTGTCCAAAAAAATACAAGTGATTTTAGAATCGGATTATACTGACCATCCACCATTTCATTTTCATTACAGAAATACTTCGTCTGTACAGAATTGCTTACAACAAACAACTGTAAGTATCTGAAAATTCCCTTGAATGAAAACTTTCTATATCTATTAATCTGGTTGATTGCTTCATTGATTTCAACACCTGGACGCTTCAATTCAACCTGTACTAATGGAAGGCCATTGATAAGTATTGTCACATCATAACGATTCTTATAAACTACATCATCCTTATGGTCTTTATCCATTGTAACCTGATGTGTCACCTGATAAATATTTTTATCTAGATCAGATGAGAAAAAATCTATATATACCGTTTTACCATCATCTAAAGTAAGTACAAATTTATCACGTAATATCTTTGCTGATTCATACACTGAATGATTATCTATATGAATCATAATACGATTGAACTCAGTATCTGAAAATGTCGCCGCATGTGCCTTTTCTTCTAACTTTTTTGCATTAAACTTTGCAAGTTGTTCACGGAAATTATTAATTACCTCTTCATAATTATTAAGTTCAATATAGTTATAGCCAATATTCCTTAATCGATCAATAAACTTCTCTTCTATTTGATATTCCAATATGCTCGTCATTGACTATACCTCTCCCTTCTCATTTTTTGTCTTTTTCCATACTGCATCTGTAATCCACTGAGAAACATTTTTATGTGATTTACTCACTAGATTTTTAATTTTTCAATAGTATCCTCAGCAAGCGATATATTAACTCGTTTCTTCAACAATTTCCTCATTTCTAAATTTTTATACACACATCATACCTCAAATGTGTGTATAAAAACAAGAAATTTATCGATTGCTACAAGATATCTATGCTGCTTTCTCCATATATAATAGAATCCCCCTATATATGACATTGTCAGATTTTCGTTATGATCTGCAGATTGCCAGTAAATGCGGGTGCCTGTCTGAGCCCGAAGGGCGAGTTGGCACAGGAGCATTTACGAATCAGGCATGTGCAGAGAATAGAAAATCTGACACGTCATTATAGGGGGATTCATATTATATATGGAGAATGCGTCATACTGTGAAAAAAAGCTGGAGATTTTCTTAAGAACATCGGCTGTTATATAATTTAATCCCCTTGATAAAGACATTCATGATTTTTCGTTGCGAACTGCATATTGCCAGTAAATGCGGGTGCCTGTCTGAGCCCGAAGGGCGAGTTGGCACAGGAGCATTTACGGATCAGGCATATACAGTGAACAGAAAATATCATGAGTCTTTACAAGGGGATTCGTATTATATAGCAGCCGATGTCTGAAAATCTTCGGCTTTTTGTCATTATGCCGTTACTCGCCAAGGATGTGGCGGGCTACATAGATACCACTGGCGGAGGCATGGGATAAGGAATGCGTCACGCCACTGCCATCTCCGATCACATATAACCCCTTATGACAGCTCTCCAGATTCTCATCCAACTCCACTTCCATATTGTAGAACTTGACCTCCACACCATATAACAGGGTATCATCATTGGCTGTTCCCGGTGCTACCTTATCCAGTGCATAGATCATTTCCATGATTCCATCTAAGATACGCTTTGGAAGGACAAGACTCAGATCACCCGGTGTTGCCGTTAAGGTCGGTGTTACAAGCCCTTCTTCAATACGCTTCACGGTACTTCTTCTTCCTCGGACCAGGTCGCCAAACCGCTGTACAATGACACCACCGCCCAACATGTTTGATAATCTTGCAATACTTTCACCATATCCGTTACTGTCCTTAAATGGCTCTGAGAAATGCTTGGAAACCAGAAGTGCAAAGTTTGTATTCTCTGTCTTCTTCTCATCACCCTCATAGCTATGTCCGTTTACAGTGATGATGCCATTCGTATTCTCATTTACCACAATTCCATTTGGATTCATACAGAAGGTTCTGACATTATCTTCGAATTTCTCTGTACGATATACAATCTTGCTTTCATATAATTCATCCGTCAGATGTGAGAAGATAACTGCCGGAAGCTCCACACGGACTCCGATATCGACACGGTTGGATTTTGTAGGAATCTCAAGCTCCTTACATACCTTTTCCATCCATTTGCTTCCGCTTCGTCCAACGGATACGATACATTTCTCACAGTCGAATTCACCCTTATCACAGATGATACGATAACCACCATCAATGACCTGTACTGTATCAACCGGTGTATCAAAATAAAAGTCCATATGATCCTTCATTTGATCATACAGATTCTGAAGAACAACATAGTTGATATCAGTTCCCAGATGGCGAACCGACGCATCCAAAAGCTTCAGCTTGTTCTGAAGACAGAGCTTCTTGAACTTCGTTCCGGCGGTTGAATAAAGCTTTGTTCCATCGCCACCATTTTCCATGTTAATCTCATCTACATACTTCATCAGGTCAACAGCTTTCTGCTTACCGATATATTCATACAGTGTTCCACCAAAATCATTTGTGATATTGTATTTTCCATCTGAGAATGCACCTGCTCCGCCAAATCCACACATGATCGAGCAATGCTTACAGTTAATACAATTCTTGATCTTATCGCCATCAATCGGACATTTTCTCTTTTTTAAAGTATATCCTTCTTCGAATACAGCGATCTTACACTCCGGTTTCTTCTTCATCAGTTCATATGCCGCAAAGATTCCTCCCGGTCCTGCACCGATAATAATCACATCATACTCCATACACAACCTTACCTTTCATTTATCAGACAAGCTGATCCCGGAATTCGTCTTTTAATTCTGACAGGATCGTATCCATCCGTCTGTCATAATCTTCAATATGCCCATGCAGCCGGTTATAAACCGCTTTCTGGACTTTATTGTAGATTGGAAGCTCCCGCACATCTTCTTTAGAATCTCCGACTTCACTCATCAGATCCTCTAAAAAGTTCGCAGGAAGTCCTCGTTTCTTAATCTCTTTTTCAAGTGTCGCAGTATCCACTGTAACTGCCAGCACACAGAAATATTCGATTAGGGATTCCTCATTCTTATTTAACGAATATGCCTTAATAAAATAGCTCTTTGCTTCATCAAGCTGAAGATTTCCGGCCAGAGCAACTGCTTTATTATGATATACATTTCCGAGGAATTCATCCTCCTGTTTTTCTTTTTCCAGATAGCAGATAACCTCATCATAGATCGCACCCGCTTTTATATAATGCTTGTACCGCAGATATCCATCCGCCCGCAGCTTCTCGACTTCGTATGATTTTAACGTACGAAGCTTCTGACATTCCGCCATAAACTGCCGTACTTCTTCACTGCTGTAATATCCGCCATACACAAGAATCTCCACCATGATATCCTGAACAAATGCATGCTTGTCAAGTAATGTATCAATCTTGTCTGCAAGTTCTGTGAGAGCAAGCTCTCTCCTGATCCATGCCGACAATCTCGCCGTCACATCTTCTTCCCCAACCAGCACCATATTATTATACAGGTAGTAACACAATTCCTCGTAGGAATATACAGATACCTTGGTATTCAGGAACGTATATGGATTCTGTGCAGTTTTTGTATTACATACAATTATTTTTCCCATTTCAGGTCAAATTCCTTCCTATATATCTTATTTGTGGTCGGGAACATCGTTCCAAATCCTTCATCCCTGATAACAACCGCTCCCTTTTCCGCACTGTAGAATTCCGCTTCCAGTGAGATCTTGGTCGTCTTCGGCGGACGCTTCGGCAGTCCGTGGATCTCGATATGCTCCTTATCATAATCTCCTGTCAATATGTTGCGATAGATCAGCTCCACCTGATTTGATTCGTCTGGAAAGATATATAATTTTCCCTTTGTGTGGAACCATTCCTGTCCTCCTCTGGTGATCGGCACAAATGTCTTGCTGTCATCATTTAAACTGATACCTATATCAAAGCCAACTGTATATTCCGACCGGATCAGATAACGATCAAGCACCTTGCTGTGCCGATCGCCAAATGCCCGGTAGCAGGCTCCCTTTGTATAGATATTCTGACCGACAAATACCCGTCTTCCCTGACAGAGGATCGTCGCCGACTCCTTCAGCCAGTTATCCGCAAAGCCAATTCCGGTCAGGAACACCGAGGACACATAAGTCTCTGCCAGAAGCTCCTGACAGATTGCTGCGAACTGCTCATCCAGCTCCTCATCATCCTTCTTAAACGCTGAAAATGTCAAGCGGTCTTTCAGGTTTTGATGAAATACATCCACAATCTCCGGTGATTTGTTATGCGTAATATCGAATCTGTAATAATCAAGCCCGCTGCTGTTAAAATCAAACAACACCACACTGTTATTTCTTAACGACTCCGGCTGATTAAAGATGTAATAAATTCCACTGTCTATATGGCTTGTGATCTCAAACTGTTCATCACTTAAATGAAGCGCTCTCTGTAACTCCTGCACCGCCTTAATGATATGAATATCGGCATCTGCGATCGTTACTACCAGCCGCCTGATCTCATAGCTTTCAAACTGTTTTGTAAATTCCCGGATATGAAGCAGCAGCATTTTGACCAGAAGGTCTTTTGCTTTATAACTTGTTCCATAGATCTCCGTGTCCTCGTTGATGATCGTCTTCTGGTAAATACGATCAACCATCACGCCATCTTCCTTGAACCGTTTCCCTGCAGCCACCGCTCCGACACTCCAACCGGATTCATCCTTTGCTCCGGTTCCGTCTTTATATTTATCTGTATAAAACATAATATTGGGAAGCAGATATGTATCTTTGGAATCACTGTGACAGATTGATTCCGGTACTCCTTCATCCAGCTTATAATAACTTAACTGTGTATACTCCGGACTCAGATCCAATCCCAGATATAATGGATGTTCCGTCATGTTATCTCCTCCTGTTTCTGCTGTCTTATAACAATATCAGATTCTCCTCAAAGAAATGTGTGTTATTCAGATAGGTATCCATCGCCTGGATCAGCTCCTGATCATTTCTTGTCTCCTGACTGATCAGCATACTGTTGATCAGCTCAAATCGATTACTGTTCTTCTTATGACATGTTGTATTCTTTAAAATATCACTCTCAACGATGGATGAATTACCGCTCTCCGCACCATCAATGGAATATAACAGCGTCTCTCCGTGGAACACAACAAATTCCTTGATATAAATTCCCGGTATGATCTCATTCATTCGCTCCGATTTGTAATGTGCCATACTGTTGCTTTCCTGTCCGAAGCTGTAGCTTACCCAGATCTGTCTGCCGCTCTCACCCTTAAAGATCAGATAGGTCTTAAACTTCATATCATCCGGCAACGTTACAAAGGATGCAAATTCTTTAAAGAACGGCAGGATCTTACTGCTGTCTATAAAATGACGAACTGTATTCCGGATCCATTCCTTCTGTTCTGCCGAGAACCGTCCACCGCAGCCTGCAAAATAAGAGAGCAGCGCCATCTCTGAAATCTCATCTGTAATGTTCTTCTTCGCCACCTCTTTATACAGACATTCCATGATATCCGCAGGAATCTTCAGATCCTTGATAATATACTGGTATGCACAGAACCGTAAAAATGCCTTGACTACCATGCCCCTGCTTCTGCCTGCGTAATAAAGCGCAAAGATATCAAAGATTGCCTCTGTATAAGCATCCGCAAACATCATCTGTGCCAAGATATTCTCTGCAAGCATATCAATATCACGATAATTTGTGTTAACTGCCTTAAACAGCTCTGCCATTTCCTCTAACGAGCCATTATAGTTATTGATCAGGAATGCCAGAACCTTCTGTGTCGCATACCCCCTCCGGTACAGATATACACAAATGGATAATAACGTCCTGTCATCATCATAGCGCTTATCGGATATTCCGAATTCTGCGATCCGTATCAGTTCATCCACATCCACATCTACATATCCAAACCGATGGATTCCGTTAAATGCCTGCTCATACATCCGTAAAGAAATGTAATATGTAATGATCCGGGAAGCGTCCTCTACTTCCACATAATCCAGATCAATTCGTGACAGATATTTATATAAAATATCCGCATCATAATTCTCATGATAATACTCAACCATATGGCGGAGTGCTCTCTGCCGGATCAGATAACTGATATTCGGGCAATTAGAGATATCACGCGCCAGATTGATCTCGGATGCATCCTTATATGAGAAGTTGTCTATATCGTTATACTCAAATAATAACAGGCGGTAATCCTTCGAATTATACTCTTTACAGATATCCAGATAATTTTCTTCTCCGACAACCGGCTCAAGCCGGTATGGTACCGTATTGATATATCTGCAGCCCCGACTGTCAAGTAATGTAATGATAGCGGATTCTGACACGATCTCTACATAAGCTTCTCCGTCAATCACATCCACCTGTTCACTCTTTTCCAGTTCCTCATGTGTTACAACCACTGATACAATATTCTTATTCCGACATGTCAGCTTCTGCTTGAATATGATATTAATTAACTTTGATGCAAATTCCGGTTTCACACTCTCCGGCTCCAGAAATTCTTCATAGATAACCGTCAGATCATCACTCACTTCTCCGTCAATGATCTTCTTCTCCATGAAGTTCTCGATTGCCGGAATATACTCATGGAACACATTCATATTCTGTGCCTTATTCATTATGACATTTGCATAGAGATATGCCAACTCCTCATCATCTAACGTATTCTTGTAATTGAAATAACGGAGAATGGATTCCGGTATCGGCTGATACGTCTTCTTATCCATGCTCTTTAAGAAGCCCTCATACAAACCAACATATTTAATTCCTGCATTTGCCGCATCCTGATAATATGCATGATACTCTTTATCACATTTTTTAAATCTGAGAAGAATTTCACATATCGTATCCAGTGTCATACGGTCATGCTTTGCTGCATAGATATTCTCCAGCATCTTGAATGCGTGAATATCAAAGAGCTTCATTCTTGCAGCCGTCTTTACGAATTCCATAATGACATCTTCGGATACAAATTCATGCCGCATACCCCATCGGATAGCTGAGATCTCAAGCGGTGCGATCCGTTTCATCATAAGCGGCTGCTTATTGAACATATCACATATTTCAAAGTAAATAACCGGGCTGTTTACACCCTCATTATATAATTTCCGGATATCCTCATAAAGGTTCCATTTATCCTCTGTATAACTGTAATCCACAAATAACAGCAGCCAGAAATAGAACAGCTTGTCCTTCTCCTGTTCCAGTCGTCCGCGGACAAGTCTTGCCGTGCTATCGATCATGTCCTTATCCTTTGTCAAAAGTGATTTCAGATAACTGTAATAACACTTCTCCATGCTGCCTGCTTCGTTCAGATCGGCATCTGCATCGATACGGACAAATTCCTGTTTTACATATTCTGTCTTGCCCTCTAACAGCTTCATATGAAGCAGTCCCAGCCGATAGATGTTATCCTCCGGTCTGTATTTGACCAGTGTTTCCAGTGCCTCTGTCGAACGTTTCGTGTAATCAGCAAGTGACATCTTATCCGTACGGAAATCAATGTATGCTTTTGCCAGTGCCTCATGACCTTTCTTGATCATGAAATTCACATGACGGTTCTTCGGCTCGGTTCTCTGAACCTCCGGCTTCTTGATGCTGACTTTCACGCTGATGTTCTGCAGGGTATTATTAAAATGGATATAACCTGCCGATACCCCTTCCGGAATCTTCGTCGGATCGATCAGGAAGTTCAGCTCATAATTATTTCCAGTGAAATCCTGACCTGTGATCCGGGTTGCTTCCGGGATCAGGAAATCGCTGTCTGATGTAATATAGGTATGGGTATAACCCCAGGTGTTCTTATTTACGGAGATCGTTGCACGAACCAGCTCATCCGGCATCTCGATCAACAGCTCACGCTGCTTTGCTGTCAGTGTAAGCACACGTTTCTTATGGGTATATACAAGGAATTCTTCCATTGCCTGATTGATGGATAACGATTTCTTCAGGCTCTCATAGACTCCCTTAATGATCGCGTCATCCCCTAAAAAGGTACGCACGAATTCCGGGCTGTCAAAGATCTGAACTGCTACATCCCAGTGCTCCTCTGCGAAGGTCGCGAACTGGAACAGATCCTCGATCCGTTTGTCTTCTACCAGAACATAAGGCGGAACAACCTCTACGCTGTACGGGATCTTATATTCTCCACCATCCGTTATGATGTTGATATGTCCTTTAAAGCTCTTGCCTTCTTCGATTCCGCGGGCATCAAAAGAAAAGGCAACCGTATTCCGTCTGCCTACAAATGTATGACTCTTGAAATCGAACAGGTATCTGCTGTCATATACCATCAATTTGATCGGTACATCATTCTTCGACACCACCTTAAAGGTTCCCTGAAATATGGAGCCGGCTTCCACAGCCAGTTCCAGCTTTGCAATGGAAATATCAATATCCGGTCTTTCTACATTGAATTCTCCTCTGGCGTACTGTTCTACGATCCCTTTCATCTGGTTCTCCTTGCTTTCGTAATCATTTTATTAAAACTCATGTATTTTTCTTGTAATTAAATCCCCGAATCGGTATAATTATATAAAAACATATATTTTGATTATAGCAAAATAAATAGTTTTTTGAAACATTATATATGGAAAAAGAGGAATTTTTTATGGGAAAAAGTACGTCACATCTTTCTGGGAGCAATCTGCTCTTCCAGAATGAATCTGTAAGATTTGACCTGAACATGAATCCGCTCGGGGTTCCGGATTCTGTCAAAAATGTCATTCTTAACAGTATCGAAGATCTGAAGCGTTACCCGGATGGCTCATATACAAGATTAAAAGACAGTATTGCAGGCTATTCTGGTGCGGATCCGGACGATATCATTGTCGGAAGCTGCTCATATGAATTTATCAAACTCCTGATCGAATTCAACAGTCCAAAGCATGCTGTTCTTCTTTCACCGGGAGCACAAAATTATGAGAAGATCCTGAAAATGAACGGCTGTGATATCACATATTATCAGTTATCCGAAGAGGAAAATTATGAACTGGATATTGCGGATTTCATCTCTACGTTAAATGAGTCCATTGATATGGCATTTATCTCGAATCCAAATGGAACAACGTCACAGGTCATCGACCGCGAATCTCTGGAATTCATTGCAAAGATCTGCGCAGGAAATGATATTGCACTGGTCGTTGATGAGGAGTATATGGATTTCGTTCAGGATAAGGATGATTGCACCGCTATTCCGCTGGTTAAGGAATATGACAATCTCTACGTTCTCAGAAACACAAGTAAATTCTTTGCAGTACCCGGCCTTCGATTAGCCTATGCGATCACATCTAATCCGGTTTTTAAAAAGACAATGTCAATCACCGGTTTTCCTTATGCGATCAACGCACTTGCCGAGGCAGCCGGCATTGATATGTTCAAGGATGCTTCCTACATAAGTAAGACCCAGACACTGATGAAGACGGAACGGAATCTCGTCTATTCTGCACTGGCAAGCCGCAAGACGATTAAGCTCTATAAGCCGGATGCAAATTTTATTCTGGTTAAATTATTAAAGACCGATATTACTGCTCAGACAGTTGTGGAACATTGCCAGAGTAAGGGATTGTATATCAGAAGCTGTGCCGACATCACAGGATTGGATAATTCTTATATCCGCTTCTGCTTCATGAATCCGGAACAGAATGATCTGGTCGTTAACACTATTTTAGAGGTTGTATAACAAATTATATATGTTATTTAAATGAAAGGGTGGTACATACATATGAAACATGAATCAATGAAATTAACATCTTCTTACAATAATCAGTTATATATCAAAGTGATGAACGGTCACTTTGCTACAAACCATTCTCATATCAACCAGTATATCGATATGACAACCTTGAAGGTCAGAGGCACTATGGCTGCTGCCGC
>UMDJ01018464.1_pt1 | contig 23677 bp, 18 predicted proteins | sample 1964471 | NCBI WGS metagenome assembly UMDJ01 (sample SAMEA4835992, study PRJEB28245) | human gut metagenome | biome: gut microbiome; material: fecal sample | place: Denmark | collected 2008
TAAAACTTCTTTCTGCACTTGTGCCGCATAATTCACCAATCCTGTATCCAACCAAACTAACTTAGGCATACGCTTTATTTCAGGAGTAGCCGGAACTTCCGTTGCCGTAGTCGGATAAACGAGTTCCAGCAACATGGCCTTTTCCAACAAATGGAAAGCCTCTCCCACTTCCCGGGCATTGTAAGACGAGCCCGCAAATCCTCCTAAAGTTATAATTTGTCCGGCTTTATGCCATCCTTCTTTTAATATAAAGCGAATCACTTCCGAAAGTTGTTTTCCTGAAGCATACTTTTCCACATCATCCCGATAGCCTTGCAAAAGAGTTTCATAAGTGGACTCCAACGATAAAATATCCCTGCGCTCCGCATAGAGCTGTACAACTTCCGGCATACCTCCAATCAGCGTATAGATATTAAACAATAACATCAGACGATCATGGAAAGCGAGAGTGATTTCAGGCTTATCTAAAACGGATAATAAAGGCTCTTCTCCAACAGCACCCAGAAACTCGCGAAATGAACAAGGACGCAATGCCATATATTGCACCCTCCCCACTGGAAATGAGACACGTACATCTATCAGGTTTTCTAATAACGAACCAGCAGCAATCACATAAATATCCGGCAATTCTTCATAGAAATAGCGTAATAACGCCACTGCTCTTGCTGAATTTTGGATCTCATCAATGAAAAGCAAGATAGTTCCTTCGTTCCTTACCTTCCCACAATGTACAAAAAATAAAGGCATCAAATCTTTTAAAGATACATTCAACTCAAATAAAGATGCCGCCTCCCGTTTCTCCAAATTCAAATACAGGTAATTGTCAAACTGTTTTCCAAATTCATTAACTACCGTTGTCTTACCGACTTGCCTTGCTCCACGCAATATCAAAGGCTTCCTGTGCGTATCGACTTTCCATCTTTCCAAATGAAATAATATATCTCTTTTAAACATAAGCAATAAACTTATTGATTTTCAGCAACAAAGTTATAAAAAGTTTCCAAAGATGGGGCAAAACATCATTGATTTTGTTCCAAAGATGGGGCATACCCTAACAAGTCTGTTTCAAAAATGGGTCAAAACCTCACTAATACAGTATCAAAAATGGGGCACAGATTTTTGCGACATACGATTTTAGCTTTTGCATAATGGATCATATATAGCCATTACATCTGTTTCCTTATAATGCCAGACGATAAATCTCTTTACTATCCTTTTTCGTTAATTTGACATAGTTGCCAACCAACTCGCCTTTATTCCGATGAAGGCTATCTGCAAGACGGTCGATATCCGGATTTTCAATACCGAGTTCCTTGAAAGTGACAGGCAGACCGATGGAAGTAAAGAAGGCCTTCAGGCGGGAAATTCCTTCAAGGGCCACCGCCTTTTTATCAGCTGAATCTGCCACTCCCCACACGCGGATTGCATATTGGGCTATCTTATCTACATTATGTTCTGTCATCCATGTCATCCAGGCAGGGAAGATAACGGAAAGTCCTGCACCATGAGTTACATTGTAAATCGCACTGATTTCATGTTCAAGGAAGTGAGAAGCCCAGTCTTCTTCACAGCCTACGCCACAGGTTCCGTTATGGGCAATCGTTCCGCACCACATCAGATTGGCACGGGCTCCATAGTTTTCAGGGGCTTTCATGACGGTGGTTGCCTCTTTGATGATGGCAAGCAGGGTGCCTTCGCACAGGCGGTCGCCTATTTCTACTTCTTTGGTATTGGTGAAATAGCGTTCCATGATGTGCGCCATCATATCGGCAACGCCGCAAGCGGTTTGAAAAGGAGGAAGTGTGTAGGTCAATTCCGGGTTCATCACGGCGAAAACAGGACGCAATACAGAGGGAGCACGGAGACTTAATTTCTGCAATCCATCGACTTTGGTGATTACAGTGTTACCGGAACCCTCGCTTCCGGCTGCAGGAATCGTCAATACAACAGCTACTTTCAGTGCTTCCGCAACAACGGCTTTTCCGATGTAGAAGTCCCAAAAATCTCCGTCATAAGGCACTCCAGCTGCAATGGCTTTTGCCGTATCGATTACGGAGCCACCACCCACGGCAAGCATCATGTCTACACTTTCTTTCCGGCAAAGGTCGATTCCTTCGTACACTTTCGTATCTATCGGATTAGGCTGTACACCGCCCAGCATACAATAGGGAATACCTACTTCCTGCAATGATTGCTCTACACGAGCTAACAAGCCGCTACGTATCACAGAACCGCCACCATAAACAATCATGACTTTACGTGCACCGTATTTCTGTACTAATGCACCAGTCTGCGCTTCCGTATCCCTACCGAACACAAATTCGGTAGGGCTGTAAAAGATAAAATTATTCATTATCGTTTTCTTTATAGGTCTTTTCGTAAGTCTTTTCTATATAGATCCAAATATAACTCCTTTTGCAAACGAGTCCTTCTATAAATCCTTTGATAGATTCTTTCATAGAAGGACTTATAGGTCAGACAAAGTTATAAATTTAAGCAGAATATTTTTCTTTTGATTGTTTAAAATTTCCTACTTTCATAAGTGCAAGGCCGATTACAATCCAGACCATCTCGCGTACTCGGGTAATCAAAGCGGCATAGACTCCGTAAGCTCCGGAAAGGGAAAGACCTCCCACGGCGAGGGCAAAACCTCCTTCACGGCCTCCCAATTGCATGGGCAGGAAAAACAGAAGATTGGCAAGTAAAGAAGAGAAAGCTGCAATCAGACAGCAGTCGGCAAAACTGACATTGGTAGTTAGTACGTTCAGTATCAGCCATATTTCAAGACAGCTGACTACACGGGCGGTATATTCCAACAAAAGGGCACTATAAAAGGTTTGTTTCTTTTGTTGGTGGAGAAGGGCGATTTGTTTGTCTATATTTTCCAACTTCTCTTTATGCACGCTTGCAAAGTGAAGGACTTTCTTTTTCAGAAAAGGGATGCGACTACCCATACGAACAAAAGCCACAGCCATCCCATGCCGATAGCCTTTTATAAAAAGAGTAGCAATCAGCAGGCAAAAGACAGTAATGACTCCCATCACCCACCCCACCGGATACAGACAAATGTAAAGTAACACCGAACTTAACCAAAAGCAAAAGTGGGAAAAGATATGCATCATCACATAAAGAATCACGGAAGAAGTGGCACGCTCTATTCCGATATAGGGTTTCAACTCCATAATGCGGTATGGCTCGCCACCCATCAACCCGACGGGAGTCACGTAATTAAGTGCAAAACCTGTTACTGTGAATTTATAGAGCCGGGCAAATGAAAAACCGGTCTTGCCACTACTGCGGATGATTATGTACCACGATACTGTATTGATAAGGTAGACAAATAGCCACAGCAACAAAACCAAAGGCAAATATACCCCTGCACGCTTCAGATTCGCCCAAAGCTCCTGATAATCCATATCGAAAGTGAATATCATTATCAGGACGGCGATAATACCAAAGGCGAGGAATATATTTCGGTACTTGTTCTTCACTATTTTGTAGGACTTATATCTATTTTATATAGGTATATATCTGCTTTTATATGAGTATATAGTTACTTCTTATATGAGTATATGCTTACTTCTTATATGAGTATATGCTTACTTCTTGATGGATATATATCACTCTATTCACATATAACCTCACTTTATATACGCATAATATCTTTCGAAAAATCTTTTGAACGCCGGGATTCTCATCAATACATATTCAAATACCAGCCAGCCGATTAATGCGCAAGAGATGCCAAGTAATACATCAATGATATAATGATGGCAGGAATAAATAGCTGTTCCCCAAATGCCTACCATGATAATCGAGAAGAGGGTAATCACATACCATCTGCATTTACCAATAATGGCATACACCAATGCAACTACCATATAGGCCGCGTGCAGTGAAGGCACTGCCGCAAATACATTTGCATTACGCCCGTAGATTGAATCAAAGATAGTCACTCCGAAGAATGCATCAAAGCGACCCAATCCTGCAACATTGCCCGGTGTGTTCAATATCGGTTCGAAACCGTAATTAATGGCATACCAAGGCGGAGCAGCCGGATGAATATAATAACCGGCAAAGCCAATCAGATTGACGAACAAAAATACCAACGCAAAACGAAGGTAGGTTTTTCTTTCCTTCTTGAAATACAGGCAAAGACCGAACAGGATAGGAACGGGAACCCAACAAAGATAGAAGATTCCGGCAAAGACGTCCGCTATCGGCCAGTTGTGTGCAGCGAAGTATTCGCAAGGAGTAACCAGAAGACCATTATCCATTACTCCGAAAAGAGACTTTTCGAGATGATACAGTCCGGCCACGTCAATCGGGTTCACCTCGTAGTTAGGGCAAATACGCATCCAGTCATACGAAATTCCAAAAATGGCGAAAGGTAGCAGGGCTACTGCCAGCTTACGAGTAGGCAATCCGGCAAAGAATAAGACTAAATAGAGTACCGCCATCAACAGATGCTCGGAACGAAGTCCGATGAAGATACCTGTCAATAAAAGGAAAAGAGCCATAATGACTACCACAGTCAGGGCTTCTCTTTTCGACGGCATTTGAATGTTCTTTATCATTATAACGTTTTGATTAGACGATTAGACTATTTACTATTGGACTATTTACGATGTACTATTTAAGATGTACGATGTAAATAGTAAATAGTAAATCGTCCAATAGTAAATTAATTCATTCTTTCATCGCTTTATAGCAATGTCTCACTCGTGCAAAAGCCGTAATATTGGCAAACAGAGCAACGAAAGCCAGAGGAACAATCAGAATCAGGATTGGTTCGAAAGCGGTGATATCTTTAAAAACACCACAGAACAAAGCTCCGAGACTGGTCAGTACTACACGCTCTGGGCGTTGCATGAATCCTACTTTACATTCGATTCCCAAACCTTCGGCACGGGCACGCACGTAGCTTACCATCAGCGAACCGATGAGTGCCACGAAAGCAATGAGTGCATAAAGGAAATAATCTTTCATTGACAAATAGTAACAGATACCGAAGAAAGTCATCAATTCACTGTAACGGTCGAGTACCGAATCGTAAAGCGCACCGAACTTGGAACTCATATTGCCCAAGCGAGCCACACGCCCATCCATCATATCGAACAATCCGGCAAACAGAATCACACCTCCTGCCCAGCCGATAATAGCCAGATCGTTTTGTCCGCCATAAATGCCGGCATACACAAACATACCTGCCGCTACTACATTGAGCACAAATCCGGTAGTGGTGATAAAGTTGGGAGTGATCCCTATTTTAATCATTCCGCGTATCAGGGGATTGATAATCTTATAAATCAGCTGTTGTAAATAATCTCTGTAATTCATCTGTTTAAATCTGTTTATATCTAAATCTTCTGTTTTTTCAATCTGTATATATCTAATTCTTTCGTTTTTTCATCAGTCTTTTCAATCCGTTTTTTCAGTTTCTTTTTCCGAATAAACTTCTGATATCTATATTCCGGTAAACAAAAAAGCGCTGCATATTATAATTCCAAAACAGTGCCACGATGATTGCCACTACCACTTTAGGGATAATGAAGAAATCTCCGAAATACAGGCTAAGCGTGTTGCGTACCCAGGGAATCTTCGCTAATGATTCCGTCAGTGCATACGTTCCCCACGTATTGAGCCAAACGCTGCAAACCCATACAAGGATAAATTTTACAGCAACGTGTGTTTTCTTTCCTTTCGATTTAAAAGTCCATTTATAGTTGATAACGCAATTAACGATTCCTCCATAGATAGCTCCCGCTAGGGTGGCATATACATAGTAGACATCAAACAGCCTGACCAGAAGAATCGTAACGAGAAAGTCTGCAATAGTTGCCATTTGAGCAGAAAGCTGCGCCCTCAAAAACATGAAGATGCCGCCTTTCTGGGAAATCATCCGTGCAACTTTTTTCAGCCAATCACCCATCTCGCTCCCACTAACAATATAAAACTATACACTCCCGCCAAAACATCGTCCATCATGACCCCTACCCCACCTTTCAGGCTTTCCATACGACGTATGCCCAACGGTTTGGCTATATCAAAGATGCGGAACAAGGCAAAAGCCGCAATCACGTACCAAAACCATTTGTCATCATTGGGAACAGCCAACAAAGGTATCCACACTCCCACCATCTCATCTACTACCACACGCGAAGGATCTTCTCCCCAATAAGTCTCCAGCTTATCGGCAGCCCAAATGCCGGCGAATGTAAATACAATCACCAAAGCGGCAGTCAGCCATAATACCCAAGAGAAAGGAAGGAGAAAATAAAGTGCAATCCAAATGATAGAAGCCAGTAACGCCCCAGCCGTGCCGGGAGCAAAAGGAGAAAAACCGGAGCCAAAGCCCGTGCCTATAAAAACAGGTAGAAAGGGAGGACGCTTCATTTATTACTAATTACTAATTACAAACTACGAGTCGGTTGTGTCACGAGTCCCCCAACGAATGGGGAATTTGTACAATAAAAAAGTAAAAGTTGAGGTTGAGTATCCACCAGTCTTTATAGGATGGTAAATCTCAATCTCAACTTATTATTTGGGGTTACTGATTAAGCTAAGTAATCAGGTTCTTTTTCACCAATCATGTTACGCAATGTCTGTTTTACCATTCTCCATTGTGTAAACAAGTCGTGTTCGGGCTGATGTTCGAAATCGTGCATCGGGCTCTTGCAGAAGAATGACAACCAAGTCTGGATGCCACACATGCCTGCACGCATTGCCAAGTCGCTGAACAACACAAGGTCAAGAGCGATAGGAGCTGCAAGGATAGAGTCGCGGCAAAGGAAGTTCACCTTGATTTCCATCGGGTAGCCCATCCATCCGAAGATGTCGATGTTGTCCCATGCTTCTTTGTTGTCTTTGCGGGGAGGATAGTAGTTGATACGTACTTTATGATAAACATCTCCGTAGAGATCCGGATATTTTTCTGGTTCGAAGATAGTGTCGATTACAGACAGCTTGCTGACTTCTTTTGTCTTGAAGTTATCCGGATCATCGAGCACTTCACCGTCGCGGTTACCGAGGATATTGGTAGAGAACCAACCGTTCACACCCAGCATACGGGTTTTGAACATCGGAGCCAATACGGTTTTCATCAGTGTCTGACCACTCTTGAAGTCTTTACCGGAGATAGGTACATTCTTTTGTTTAGAGAATTCCCACATAGCAGGAGTATCCACACACAAGTTAGGAGCCCCCATTACGAACGGAGCACCTTCTGCAATAGCAGCATACGCGTAACACATACTCGGAGAAATCACGTCTGTATTGTTTTCCTTCATTGCTTTCTCTAAAGCAGCGAGTGACATGTGTTCGTCAGACAGCGGAATGTAAATTTCAGTACTTGCAGCCCAAAGCACCACTACGCGTTCGCAGTTGTTAGCAGCTTTGAAGTCGCGGATATCCTGACGAAGTTGTTCTACCATTTCCCAACGGGTAGCAGCCTTCTTCACGTGTGTACCGTTCAGACGTTTTGCCCAGTTGTGATCGAAAGCAGCCGGCATCGGTTTGATAGCTTCCAACTCTTCTTTTACTCCATTCAGGTCTTTTTCTTTCAAAACCTCGGCGTACATAGCAGCTTCGTATGCGTTGTCCGGGAAAATATCCCATCCTCCGAAAACAATGTCTTCCAAATTCGTCAAGGGCACAACGTCCTTGATGAGTTTTTCTTCGTTGTTCTCCATGCGCATTGTGGCTAACTGTGTAATAGATCCTATCGGTTTTGCCAGTCCCTTGCGAGAGGCTAGTGTACCTACAATCATCGTGGTAGCTACCGCACCACCCACTCCGACTACCAGTACGCCAAGACGCCCGGTAGCGGGTTTAATTTCTTGTTTCATTTCTATTCTATTAAAATTAAACTAAAATTGATGCAAAAATAAGATTAATTAATTACTAATACAGTCTTTATTTGTCATATAAACATTGCAATTAGCAGGATTTAACTTTTAAAAGGTCATGTGGAGACTTATTCTCAAGCCTGATCTGTCAATCCCGGGCGAATCACGATAAGTGAGCCTCCAGATATAGTCCAAACGTAACACCTTGAAAATGTTTTCGATACCTACACCCGCCTCCACATAAGGTGTTTTTCCCATTGTTTGTGTGTTCTCTATCGGAAAAGCGAACAAACCGTCACTCAAAGCCGGGTTGTTTTTATCGCTCAAATGTCCATATAATCCACGACAGGAAACTATTTCCCTCCATTTAAGTTTTTTCAACAACGGCACCCGGTTGAACAACCATCCGTTGAGGAAATAAGTAACATCCCACGAGAAATACTCATCGTTCATAAACTCCATCGCATTCATCAACGAGTAAGATTCCGGTTGGATGGTATAAGAAAGGTTGGCATTAGGCATGATAAGCAGCGGGAAAGGTACTTTATCCCACACTTTACCTGCTTTTAATATAACGTCCGTATAGCCGAACGCAGAAAACCAGAAGCGTTTCTGAATACCGGCTTCGGTATGATTGTAGGTGTAATCGCTGCCCAACACTCCTTTTCCGGCAATGGTATGCGACAAGGTAAACACCGGTGCATCCAACGATACGGGAAAACGGTTCCATTGGGTCTGGAAGAATTTCTCGTTCGGAGCATAACGCAGTTTCAACTCTGCCGCACTGACAGAGAAATCTTTTACCGGGGTGTAGGTATCTCCTTCTTTCTTTAAAAAAGGAATCAGGTAGGAGGACTCATCTTGCCGTGTACGCGCTGTCAACTGGAAAGAAAAGCCGGAATAAAACTCATTGGTATAGGTCATCTCCGCCTGCCGGAAATAGCCGATACGGTCATCCTTCTCACGTTTCAAGGCCAGGAACACATTGTCTTTGCTTGTATACAGGTAATTTTGTCCGTACTGGTTCACATCTGATTCGTAACGCAATTTCAATGAATGGATGGGAAATTCGTTGGCGTATTCTTTCTTCTTCTTGAAAGAATATTCCAGTTCCGCCAATCCTTTCACTCTTTCATCTTTAAACCCGTAAGCCACATATCCTTTGCCAAACAGGTGCGGATTGAGCCAGGCGGTAGTCATACCTCCGGCACGGATACGGGGTCCTTCCAATGTGTTACCGCTAATAGTGGCATTCATCGGGCCGATATAGAAAAGTGGCGCTTCTTTGGAGGTGGGAATATATCCCGTGAAGAGAATGGAAAGCACTTTCTCCGTCCAGTAATACACCGGATAACTGCGTAATTGTGTCATCAGGCGGTCTACCGAGTTTTCCTGCTGGGAGATGGCGGCTTGCGGACGATTCTCCGCCCAGAATGTTTCGGGACGCGACAGGGCTTCCGTCTCTTCAATAATACGTTCGGGTTTGGTGAAGGCTTTGTCGGCTTCGGCAGTCGGCGTAAAGGTGTAGTTGCTGTAATCCGCTACCCGGCGGGCAAAAATACCGTCCTGTCCTTCGGTCAGTTTAAACTCAACAGTGATACTTTCATGATCGAGCAGGCGTGTGCCGTCTTCAGCGCGCTTAAATTCCTGTTCGAGCAACATGTAGTCTACAAAGTTCAGGTTTATCTTTTTGGGAAAGTTGAATACGGCACGTTTAACAAAGTAAGTAGAGTCGAGCGTCACATACAGGTGTCCGTTGAAACCGAAAGACTCGGAATTAAAAGGCGTGAAAGCAAGGTCTGCACAAGGCTCTCCGGCAATCTGCAACGTGTCCATCAGGTAATATTTATAAAAGCCTGTGCCGATACGGGACAAGGGACTGACAAACTTATTCGTAAACAGGGAAATGTTGTTTTCGTAGATATCGACGTCTTTAAAGACTTCATTGATGGCTGCCTGCATCCCTTGTTTAGAAAGAAACTCATCGACACCGGCCTGTTTGCGTCCTTTCACCCATTGCTTCTCGGAACGGGGAGATTTCCGGTAATAGTCTGTGGCAAGCAGTTCACGGGCTGATACCGTCAGAATCGGTTTACCGGTAACGGCAGAAGTATCTACATATTCCGTCAGGAAATCAAATTTACGATATAGCCATTTTTTCTGTTTCTCTTCATCGAAGTTATTCAACGCAAAGGTGGTCTTTTCATAACGTTCGCGTTGCCAGAAGTCTTTCTCGTAGGGAGAGTAGTTGTCACGGCTTTCAATCATACGGCGGACAAATTCCACAGCAGGATTATCTTTCTTCCGGTAGTGCTCACGTTTGGGTTTGACTACCACTTCACCAAGCGCGTATTCGGTAGGCGCAAGCGCTACTTTATAGGATGCATTACGGGCAGGGCGAATGGTGCGGACATAGTCATTATATCCGATTACAGAGATTACAAGCACTGCTTCGGAGCGGTGGGTTTTGAAGTAAAAGCGTCCGTCGCTTCCGGTAGTAGTTCCTTCGGTCGTGTCTTTTAAGCGTACAGATGCATAAGGCAAAGGTTCTTTGGTCAGAGAATCAGTCACCACCCCTTGTACCACATACTGCGCACTGAGCGGAATACTGATAGCCAATAAAAGAAAGAGCGTCAATGTGCCTTTTTTCATTAATCTCATACCTTAAATCCTATTGAATTGAGCGGGGCAAAGGTAGGAGTGATTTCAAGACAAAAAAAGGTCTATTTGACGGAAGAAATGTTCTTATTTGACACAATTAGGGGAAAGTAATACGGAATCGGGTCAGTCCGTCGGCATAGGTTCGCAAAGAGAATGTGCACCCATGACGCATCAGTACTTCGCGAATAAAGATGAGTCCGATTCCCTGACCGTTCGGTTTGGTAGAGAAGAAAGGACTGAACAGTTTAGCTTCTGTTTCTTTGCTGATTCCCTGACCGTTATCTATCACTTCAACAGTGGCCGGAGCGAGGGTGCGGACTATTATTTCCCCATCGGCTTCAATGCTTTCCGCTGCATTTTTGATGATATTTACGAGTACTTGCTCAAACAAAGCGGCATCCAGCATCACATCTTTCAGACTTTCGTCTATTTCCATGCGGAGTGTAATGCGACGGTCATTACACATTCCTTCCATAAACCGCTTGCAGGTGAAAACCAAATCATTCAGATTGACAGAAGAGAGTGTCGGTTCGGGGATTTTCACCACATCGGCAAAACGGGTGATGAAACGACTCATCGAGAAACAACGGTCGGTACATACACGCATCACGTCGCAGATGTCTTCCATTCCTTCTTCGCAGGAAAGGGCTTGTTCTACCGTATCCAGTGTGGAAGTAATGCCGGCAGTCGTGTTGTTCACTTCGTGGGCAATCATGCGAATCACTTTCTCGTATGCTTTCTTTTCCGCTTTCATCACTTCGTCGGTGAGGGTTTCTACCAAGTAGAAGGGATGCTGAAATCCACGATCAATGAAAGAAGAATGAGTACACCGGTAGATATTCGAGTCGTTCAGACGGACGGTTACCTTCTCTCCTTTCGGGAGGTTGGCTAATTCCACCGCTAACGGAGAATCAATCTCTTTCATCTTCTTGCCTTGTACGTCTTCCAAACGAACACCCAGCATTTTCAGAGCCATCGGATTCAATTCCGAAAGGTCTTCATCAAGGGAAGTTATAATCACTCCCATCGGAGAAGCTTTAATCAGCAAATCAAGAAAATTATTCTGTTCACGCAGGCGGAGACGTTCATTCTTGAGTTGTTCCATCATGCGGTTGAAGATATTCACCACACGATCGGCCTCATATTGGCCTACAGGACTAAGACGACTACTGAAATCCTGCTCACGCAACAGTTCCATACCGCTTCCGATTGTATTCAACGGCTTCACAATCTTACGATAGAAAAAGGTCAGATAAATGAGGATGAAAAGTATCAGCCCCTCCCCTATGTAGAAAAAGATTGTATTCAGTTGACTGGAAAGGAACAGCAATACACTACCTAATGCCAGCAGCAGAAAGACTAGTATGTAAAAGAATCCTTTTATACGCACGTTATCTGTGGTTAACGGTTAATCTTAATATTATTAGGCACGTGCCTAAATTTATCACATTGTTATATTATATTTTTCGAGACGACGATAGAGTGCTGCACGGCTGATACCCAATGCCGTAGCTACCTGACTCAAATTTCCTTTGTAACGGTCCAACGCCTGAAGAATGGTCTGGCGTTCTATTTCATCCAAAGTCATACCGGCCAGAGCTGCGCCTTCGGTCACTCTTGCGTCATCGTGGCGAATATACTGCGCATCAAAATCGGAAGCATCAAGCAGCGGTTTACCACTTACCAGAATGGTACGTTCCACCAAGTTCTTCAATTCACGAATATTCCCCGGATAGGGCAATCGGCTCAAGAATTGCAGGGCATCGGCAGAGAACTCCGTACGGGGCAATCCGTTGGTTACCGCCTGACGGTCGGCAAAATGACGTGCCAGCAAAGGAATATCTTCACGACGTTCGCGCAGGGCCGGCAGTTTCACTGTTATCAGATTGATACGATAGAAGAGGTCTTCACGAAAAGTACGTTCGCCTACCATTTTGCGCAAATCGGCATTGGTGGCTGATACTACCCGGATATCCGTCTTGCGCGGACGGCTGTCGCCGAGCACTTCAAATGTCTGATCCTGCAATACACGCAGTAACTTCACCTGGCACGAAGGGTCGAGATCACCTATTTCATCCAGGAAAATCGTCCCTTTGTTTGCCATTTCAAAACGTCCGATACGGTCTGCGGAAGCATCGGTAAAAGCTCCTTTCTTGTGCCCGAACATTTCACTTTCGAACAAGCTTTGGGAGATACCTCCAAGATTCACTTTCACAAAGGGATGTTTGGCACGCTGACTGTTGATATGAATGGCCTCGGCTATCAATTCCTTACCTGTCCCGCTTTCCCCTGTAATGAGAACAGAGGCATTGGTCTTTGCTATGCGGGCAATCGTATTCAACACATCCATCAATCCCTGGCTACGCCCGATGATGTGGCTGCGGTCGAAAGAATCGCTCTGTTCCTGCGTTGGTTCCTGTGGAGTGCCCGAAAGTTGGAGTGCCGTTTCGATGCGTTGCAACAAGGCAGCATTATTCCAGGGCTTCGTTATGAAATCAAAAGCTCCTGCCTGCATTCCTTGCACAGCAAGTTGGATACTTCCCCAAGCAGTCATCAATATCACCGGTGTTTCGGGACGGAATATTTTTACTTGTTTGAGTAGGGTCAAACCCTCCTCACCCGTTGTAGAAAGAGTGAAGTTCATATCCATCAGGATTAAATCCGGAGCTACGGAACGTACCACTTCCATAGCTTCCCGTGGACCGGGAACGGTCTGTACTTCATATCCTGCCCGCTTCAACATGAAGCTAAGCGAAGAACGCACTGCGCTGTCATCGTCAATTATCAGAATCATAGTTATATTTGAGTTTTGCCCAGTCAATTAACAACTTTGTCTCACACTCCAAAGGTACTAATAAATAGTTTGCTACCAAATGATTGATATATAAATCACGGAATGCACGCTTCAATAATACAAGTTACGTAATAAAGCTGTTTTCTTATTATTGTATTTAAGATTTTCCACTGCACTAAATAAAGATTTTCAGTACAGTAATTTATAATTGTTTATGCAGTCGAGTAATTATCCAGTTACAATGGGACAAAAGTCACCTTATAGAGTGATAAATATCATCTTATAAGATGACTATTGGCACTCTATAATATGACCACCTGTCTCCGAAAGGATTAAAACTCTTAAGATACGAAATTAATTCGTAAAAAGCAAGAACGGAATAGAAAATAATACTATTTACTGCAAGTTCCTCCATAAGATTCAAAAGCTTTTTCCTACCCTTTCTATTGCCGGATGATTTCATCAAAATCAGCTTCAAGTCCGGTATTGGTACGAAAATCCCATAGCGTCAGACTGCGAATCTGATAATAGTAATACCAATAATAATAGAGTTCGGAAATATGTTTCTGTCTTGCCTCATCTTTAGAGTTCTGCGCATCATTCAGGTCTAAGGTATTAATTTTGCCTATCAGGAAAGTTTCAATACTGGTCTTATAACGTTGCTGTGCAATTGCATCGGCTTCCTTCGCTATGTCCAACTGCTGTGCCTGATTATTGAAATGCTCCACCAACAGAAAAATGTCCTGATTGAAGTTGATCTGTTCCTGACGAATTTTTGAAAGCACTACATCCCGGTTGCTCTTGGCTACCCGGACTTTCCCACGGCGTTTTCCCCAATCGAGAATCGGAATCTTAACGCCTACCTGAACAATCTGATTATCCTGCAGGTTCCTGTAAACGGCCGGAAAATTCCGGTTCTCACCCGTATATCCTACGCTTGCAAACAAATCGACACTACGCAAATTTCCGCGTGCGGTAGCTACCTCATAGTCGGCTTCCAACTGGCGGCGACGGATATTCTGTGCAAAAGAATTACGTTCCAATGCTTTATTTAACACCTGATTGTACTCCATCCTCGGGCCATCCACAGCTTCGGGAAGAACCGGGTTTAGTACTTCATCCTCTCCTACTCCCAAAAAGGCACGGAGCTGGAACATCTTGGCATTGAGATCACTCTCTGCTTCCGTCAATGCTGCTTTCGCATTCAAAGCGGAGAGTTTCAACTGCAAGAGTTCATTCTCGGAAATCTGCCCCATTTTGCGTTTGGCAAGGGCTACTTCATAAAGGTGGTCGGCATTTGTCTGGTTCTGTTTCGCCGTGCCAAGATTTTCTTTTGCCAACAAAAGATTAAAGTAATAAGTGATGGCACGCATCGTCACTTCTTCGGTAGCAGTGATAAAAGCTGCTTTCGCTTCGGCATAACGAACCGGTTCGATGCGTCTGTTCCACTTTATATTATTGACTCCAAAGATGGGTTGTGTAAGTTGTAATGTGACAGGAACCGACATAAAATGCCGGTCTCCTCCGGCTCCCAATTGCTTGATATAGTCGAGAGAGGAAGTCAGCGAGAGTTTACCACCGGTAAGCCAGATGTTTTGATCGATAGAAAGATCACCGGTAAGCCCCAATGTGTTATTACGGACGAAACCGTAAGAACCGTCCGAATTTTGATAGGAACTATACGATTTGTTATAATTGGGCAGGGTTCCGGTCAAGTTGACTTCCGGCAGAAGATCAGCACGAAAGGTACGAAATTCCCAATAGGCCGTTTTCAATTCATTCAAGGCAACAGCAGCGTCAACAGATTGAATACGCGCCATAGCAATAGCTTCATTCAAGGTTATTTCCCTTTCCTTCTGTGCCGACAATGCCAACGGCAGGCAAACGGCAGCAAGAGCAAACAATATACTTTTCTTTTTCATTATACACAGTATTTTCCACTATGAGAGAATCAAACGATGTGCCAAAAAAGTAAAGTTTTTATTATCAACAGATTAGAAAATAAGAAAAGTGTCCATTTTCGGACACTATGCCCAAAAGTGAACGTTCGATTATTCGCAGTAGTTAGGAAGGCGCACAGTGAAACGAGTGCCTTTACCTACTTCGGAGGTGACGGAGATGGTACCATTCAGACGTTCGATGATGGTCTGACAAATACTTAATCCCAAACCTGCTCCTTGGGTGAAATTATCGACTTTATAGAATCGTTCGAATATATGACGGATACCTTCTTCAGAAATACCGACTCCGGTATCCTCCACAAAGATGCGGGTGTAGCCGGGAACCTCATCATCTTCATAGCCGAAAGTAATGAAACCGCTGCTCGTAAATTTAGCAGCGTTATTTATCAGATTATTCACGACTTGCTGCAAGCGTACATTATCTGTCGTGAGATATTTCTTATCACTTTCGGGCATACGCAACACCAGTTCTACTCCCGGTGGCATATTCAAGCGTTGAGAATCATGGACGGTCTTTAATAACAGCGGCAGGTTATGCTCGGCGAACATAAATTCCATGGTTCCCGATTCGATACGTGACAAATCAAGAATATCATTAATCAAAGCCAGTAACAGGCCGCAATTCTTATTAATGGTTCCGATAAACTGGGCAATCTCTTCGCTTGTAAAACCACTCGTATCGCTTAGCAAATCGGAGAAACCTACAATCGCATTCAACGGAGTCCGAATCTCGTGACTCATGTTGGCAAGGAACGCCGATTTCAGTTTGTCAGCCTGGAGGGCTTTATCACGAGCCTCTCTCATCTCCTGCTCGGCAGTCTTATATCGCTGGATACTCTGGCAAACACCTAATATATTGTACAATGAATCTTGTGTCAATCCCGTGATTACGGAAGAACGATATTCCCACCATTCATACTCTCCGTTGACATTCCGCTGACGGAAATTCAGACGGGTATTAGAATCTTCTCCTGTCAATGCTCTATTAAATAACGGACTTATTTCCTTCAAATCATCAGGATAGATAGTGCGATCCATTTCATCACGGGAGATGGTAGTAACCGATTCATCGTATCCAAGACGTTTCAAGAAACCTTGCGGGAAAATGAAACAGTTGGTTTCCATATCAAACTGCCACGGATAGATGGAGCTTTCGTCTACTGCCATATCAAAGAAACGCTTCTGCATTTCTTCATTCGAAATATTCCGTGCGGAAAGTGCCATACCGGTAATCGTATCCTTTGAACGGATCGGGACTATTTCCCCCGACACCGGGAAGTATTTATCACTATGCACTTCTTTCATGAAAGCTCCCTGGGGTATCTTCACACTTTCTCCTTTAGCAGCTACCTGCTTCAGCATAGAATGAAGAATATCCTGACCGTTATAATATATCTTGAAGATGCTGCCTGCCATCATTCCTTCATAAAAACGGCCCCCTGACTCATACGGCAAATGCAGCATTTGTAATAAGGAGCGGTTTGTGAAATGAATGTGCAAATCGGTATCATACGTTATCACACCATCACGGATGGAATGAAATACATTATCAAACTCATTACGCTGTTCCACAAGTTTATTCTGCACGAGCAGACGGGTCTGTGCCTGAATCCGTCGTTTGGACTCACGCCGGTTGGCACGCATCAACCACACGATAGAAGCTATCAGCAACGCCAGGATAGACGGATAGAGCAGTATAAAAAGGTATTTATATTTTTCCCAATACGGTTCGTTGACGATGGTTCCGCTAGAGGATACTTTATCAGGGTCAATATGAAAATAATCCAACTGTTTATAGTCATAGATGAATCCCTGCGTGATTTCTGTCACTCCTATTTCTTGGGGAGATGTACCTTTTAAGACTAAAGCAGCCCTTTGAGCTGCCGATAATGCTGAAGCATAACTATCGGAATCGTATGCACAGAATACGCCATTAGTTAACCCCACATTCTGACTCGAAAATACGGGAGCTTTTGAGTTTTTGCCAACGAATGAAAGGAAAGGCGACCATTTAGGAGCAACCACCAGACGTTCGTAGCTGTTACGAGGGTAACAAATAGCAGCAATGATGTGACTCGTTGTATGATTTTGGGTATTATAGACTTTCATTCTATAATCCGGATTGTCTTTTTGAAAGATTTTCCACTCTTCTTCAAAATCTTCAAGGCCTTTGTTACTCAAAAAGCTGTTATCTATCACACATACCACTTCTTTCCGCTGGGGAAATATCTTTTGCGCCTGACGCAATATGACATCAAAATCCGGATTGGCAGTGAACCCGCAAACATTGGGATGAGTAGCAATCAGCTCCATATCAGGATACTTAATGCCGAAAAACACGACCGGTATCTGCAAAGGCAACGAATCTCCACAGGCAAAAAGAGTATAGAAAGCTTCATCACTTGCTGTTATAATCAAATCGGTCTGCCTGTCACGAGCACGCTGACAAAAACGACGCATAATTACTTTCTCGGAGTTGAATGCCCAAAAATCGGCATCAAGATACTCCGTTGTTATATTCACCTTCAGGCCACTTTCTTTAAATCCTTTGACCAACCCCTGATTAAGGTCGCTATGCCAAGGAGTCTGTGAGGTGTATGACTGTATAAACAGGATATTGTATGTACGTTCCGCTGCTGCCGCCTGAATAAGAACAGCAAAAAACAGAACGATAAGCAAACAATAGTAGCGTCGATTCATATAATTAAAGCCTGCGGTGTTTTCAATATTATGCCGACAAAGATACGTTAATTATATTGAAAACAAACAGATAGCCCAAGTTTTTTATTCTTCGCGCAACGCCTCGGCAGGGTGTATGCGAATTACCTGACGAGCAGGAAACCAAATGCCAACGAGAATCATTAAAGACATCAGGAAATAGGTTATGACAAATGTAATAAGAAAACGCACTACTCCCCACTCCATATACCCTTCAGTCAACTCCAGATGGCCGATATTATAACAGATGACGGCGGCAGGCAAAGCAGCCAGAGTCAACAATAGCAATCCTTCTTTATTTAAACGTTGCCAAAGCTGCATCCGGCTGGCCCCGACTGCTATACGAAGCGCAGACTCGGCACGACGGTGCTGCGTACGGAACCAGAAGGTGCCGACAATGCCCAATAGGATATTAAGCAATAAGAATCCCATCATCCAGAAACGTACCTGTACCTGATTATAGCTCTCTTGCTGGAAATCATTCCGTATATCTTCATAATCATGCACTTTCAAGATGAATAAGTTGCCGACACTCAACTGGTTGACAGACAATTTCATCAAATGTTCCGCAAAGTCTTTAGAAGTCCCCGGCTTCACACGCAGACAAACTTCTACACTTGAAGGATAAAGTTCATCGTCAAGTTCGACCATTATCTTTTCAGGAAGTTCAATGGCTACATACCGATCACTGTAGTTAGGCCAAAAGTCATTGTAACGCACCTTCTTCGAAACTCCCCCTATCTTGTACACTTTCGTAGAATCATCCACATCGACCATTTCTTTACCCAACAGCGTACGATCGCCTTTATAATCTTTGGGCAAGAAATTTTCACCAACAACGACATTGCCATTCCTTAAAGCTTGCACCAACGGCTGATAACCACTCCCATCAGCACTTTGATAACGAAAGACCTGAAAAAAGTCAGGGGTTACCGAACGCCGTAGCGGATTACTAACTAATGTATCGATACGTAACATACTACCGGAGTTACTCCCGATATAGGGACGCGCATTATTGGATATTGAAACGGCCTCCACTTCCGGCAATCTCCGGAGACGATTAGTCAACTCGATAATATCTTGTCCTAAAGATGTACTCTTTTGCTCTTTCGAAAGATAGGAATTACTCTTGTCGTTTTTCAGGCTTAGTTCCAAATAATACGTATCGGTAATATCAAATCCTACCGGTTCGTAATAAGTACGCGCTGTCACATACGTCCAGTCGACCACATACCACAGGACCACAAAAACAATTAATAGTTCTGACCACAACCACCCGTTTGACCGGCGCTCGTTCCATATTTGTTTTAATAGTTGCATTTTCTTTAGAATTTAGATGAGTTGAAGAATTATCTTTCGTTGATGGCATCCACAATATTGGTGCGAGTTACTCTCCATGCCGGAATGGCGGCACTTAATAAATTGAGTAGGAAGCAAGCCAGAAATGCCAGCAGGAATACGGTAGGATCGAACAGTAAGTCTACACACATGGTCCGCAAATCTTCCACCCCATTGGATACAAAGTCTACGGAGAAAAGCATTCCTCCCAAAAGGAAAGCGGCGACATAACTTAATACCAGTCCGAGAATTCCTCCGAACAGGGAATAAAGCATATTTTCAGATAGTACCTGCATCATAAGCTCCCGTCTGGGGGCACCAAAGGCTTTTCGCACTCCTATTTCGGAGATACGCTTACGCATGCGTGACAAAGTAAGTCCGGACAAGTTGACGGCAGGAACAATCAACAAGACAAGTAATGTCAGTATGTATTGCCGTACTGCTTCTTTCACAGCAGGAGGATTGTTGGCGGAATAGCGTTGCGCGGCTACGAAATAAGTATCAGGCTGTCCGCGATAGAGTAAATCGAAATTGGGATGCCCTGCCATAAAGATAGCCCGCAAGCGGTCTGCCTCCTGACGAATAGCCGGAAAATCGTCTTTCGATTTAGCCAGTATATAGACGGCAGTCATACCCATGATATTGTCATCGCCCCAAGTGGCTGTGAAGGCACTTGTTGAACTCAAAGGAATCCAAACTTGCGCATAGGCGTATTTCGCCAGTTTAGAGACCGGACGTACCACTCCGCAAACAATATAAGCCGAATGATTCAGAAGGAATGTCTTTCCAACCACTTCTGACGTTCCGAACAAACGGCGAGCCATATCTTCGGAAATCACAGCTTTTGCTGCTCCGGCATCAAAATCGGCATTATCATACGGTTTACCGGATAGAAACTCAAATTCAAATATTTTCCAGAAAGCATCGTCTGTTTGCAACACACTACAACTTTCCATCTCACCTGCCGGTTTAGCAGCCAGCATTGTTTCCTGCCAGATATTGGTTATGGAAACTGCTTCGGGAATTGTCATTGCTTTGAAACAAGCCTTTGCCGTATTGTATCCGATAGGGCCATTGCTTTGCCAATTCACGTTGGACTTACTTTGAAGTCCGGCAAACCGGAAAATAAGCATCCGGTCACGATGGGTTTCCGGTGCAAAGGGAGCAATAGTCGCACGTAAAGTAATCACAATTACCATTATCATAGCAATAGCCAAAGCTGTACCAATAATAGAAATAGAAGAAAGCAGTTTATTTTCTCCCAACAGATGGAATGCTTGTTTAAAATAGAGTTTTATCATGATCGTTACCAGTATAAAGTTCAGTATATTTCTTACTCGTCTCTTAGTGCTTCGGCCGGTTGCACTTTCATTGATTGCAGAGCCGGATACAACACGCCAAGAATAATCATTATCGCCATCAAGAGATATGTCAGTAAAATGGCTATCAGGAAACGGGGTACTGTAAATGCCATTTGTGATATATCCACCAGTTCAGTATATCCAATATTGAATGCAATCAATACGGCAGGAAGAGCCGACATGCTTAACAGTAACAAACCTTCCGTAATCAAACGATAGAATATGTTTTTCCGGTTAGCTCCCATTGCCATGCGTAAAGCAACTTCTCCCCGGCGTTGCTGGGTACGGAACCAGAAAGTGCCGATCACTCCCAGAAAGATATTCAACAACAGGAAAAAGAGAATACAGAACTGGGTACGTAATTCATTATCATTGTCTATCTCACTGGCTGTCCGGACTTTGCTTAATGGAGTGACATCAAGTATATAAACATTCCCTACCTGATAGATACGGTCGGCATCATTCATAAGACGTTCCACAAAGCCATCGTCTACACCTTCGCGGACACGCAGACTTAATTCGAGATAGGCTACGTTTTCGACTGTTTCCATTTGTTCGTCAGAAAGGTAAGTGCCGATATAGGTTCCGGTAAAAGGTTTTCCGGCAATGTTATAATGATCGTAGCGAACGGGCTCTGTTAAAGCTGCAATACGAAAGTTGGTATCACTCATGCGAACTTCTTTACCCAAAAGGTCTTTTCCGTGGAAAGTAGCATCCGGATAATAGTCTGCAACATCGACAGGAACGATTATTGTATTTTTCTCCAGAGCTTTCACCAGACTTTCATGACCGGAACCATCGATATTCCGGAAACGAAACACCTTATAATATTCAGGAGTCGTCCAACGATCCATCGTACTTATCCAAACCGTGTCGTTATCCGGAAAACGGAAACTCGCTCCACTGCACCCTTCATTGTATGGAATACTGTTTTGAGAGATACAGACAGATTCAACTTCCGGATGACGGGACAAACGTCCGGCTATTTCCCTTAAAGCAGTCATATCATCCTTAACAGTCAGCTCCGGATTGAAATCGGTAGATTTATCGGTAAGACGGTTCATACGTAATACATACGTATTTTCTATATTAAAGCCCATTGGCTGATAATAGATATGCAAAGTGACATAAACCAAATCAACGATATACCACAATACGACAAACACCAACAATAGCTCAATCCATAGAAAAGCATTGCTCCGGCGCTCATTATATATTTGTTTCAATAACTGTTTCATCATTTCATCTTTGGTTTATTGCATCTACAATGTTCATTCTCGACACTCTCCAAGCCGGAATTCCGGCACTCAATAGATTTAATAACAGGCAGAAACAGAATGCAACGAGAAACGTCAACGGACTGAACAGCATATCAGTGGAAAGAGAAGTTTCCCCGGCAAGACCTGCATTCTCACTGTTATCAAAAAGGAATGAGTTTAACAGGAAAGTAGCTGAATAGCTCAATATCAGTCCCAGTACTCCCGCAAGCAGTGTCAATATCAGATTCTCCCAGAATACCTGTCGGAACAATTCGTTGGCAGTAGCACCGAATGCTTTCCGGACACCGATTTCCGTCATACGCTTCCGCATGCGGGATAAAGTCATACTACTTAGGTTGATAGCTGGAACCAAGAGGAGAATCACAATGATAAGAATGAATCGCCTGACAATGTGTTTCATATCCAAGTCTGTCCCCCAATGGCGGTAAAGGTAGGCAAATTGAGTATCCGGCTGACCACGATAAATCAATTCCATATCCTTCAGCTTACTATTGTAGACCTGACGATATTTTTCGACTTCAGCACGAATAGCCGGAAAATCGTCGGACGAACGTGCAAGGATGACCGCCCGCATAGGTCCCATCAGATTTTCTCTCCACGAGAAAGAAGCCAAATCTGTTGATGTATAGGGAATCCAGACCTGTGCATAAGAAGCTGTCGCCAACTTTGATACGTCTTTCACTACTCCTGTAATGGTATAATCCGCTTTATTTAATTGGATGGTACACCCTACCACGTCAGTTGTACCGAACAGGTGGCGTGCCACACTGGCAGAAACCACTGCCTTGGACAGCCCACTCTCAAAATCGGCTTTCGTATATGGTTTGCCACACAAGAATTCAAAGCAAAAGACTTGCCAGAACGCTTCATCCGTTTCCATTTCATCTACACTCATCCTGCCTCCTCCGGGAAGAGAAGCACGCATCTTATTATTAACGGAAGTAATGGTAACCGCTTCAGGTATTGTCAACGTCTTAAAGCATTCACGGGCAGTCGTGACGGACATCTGGCTGCTGGCAGCATTATTGTGTTGCTCTTTATGCCGGGACGTCATTGCCTTGACATACAATGATCGTGAACGGTTAACTTCCGGCACGCAGTCTTTTATCCGTATCTGCAATGTCAGCACGATCACCATTATCATGCAAATAGCCAAAGCTGTACCTACCATACAGACAATACTAATAAGCCGGTTCTCTTTCAACTGGTAAAGAGCTTGCTTTATGTATTGCTTCCACATCTTCTTATTCTTTTTTTGATTTGATTCTACAGGAGTTCACAGAAGAATGTTCTACATTAGAAATTCCAACCTTTCTTTGTTACGTCTTTACACTTCAGGTTTTTGGAGTTGATTTTACCAACGCCATCCCGCTTAAAGAAAGCTGCATCCGCTTTACCGGATACAGTGATATTTCCTACTCCATCCACTTTAGCTTTGATAGTGCTGCAATCAACATTCAACTTCATATTGCCTACTCCGTCAACATCTAGTTTCAACTCATCGCAATATAGACTTTTCACGTTACAGTTGCCTACTCCATCAAGTTCGAAAGCTATATTTTTAAGTTTTAGTTCTTCTTTTGCATCGAAGTTCCCTACTCCATCAATTTTCACTTTACTCAAATCGGGAGCAGTAATATAGAAAGTAAGGTTCTTGATATTCCTCGCATTTTCATCTTTATAAGAGATAACCAGAGTTCCATTTTTCACTGTCACC
>UMDJ01041555.1_pt1 | contig 22303 bp, 18 predicted proteins | sample 1964471 | NCBI WGS metagenome assembly UMDJ01 (sample SAMEA4835992, study PRJEB28245) | human gut metagenome | biome: gut microbiome; material: fecal sample | place: Denmark | collected 2008
TCAATCTTATCTGCTATTGCCATTAATTCCTCTGAGCCCTCAAATAATTCGCATTTAAAATCAGATCTAAGTCCATAACATATAACTGGAATTTCTAAAAAGTCTACTACATCTGATAATTCATTTACATGTTTTTTAGTTAAAAAATTACATTCATCTACTAGAATACAATTTGGCTTTTCTAATAAAGATGATACATATTCATAAATATTAGTATCTTCATTTATTATATATGCCTCTCTTGAAATCCCAATTCTAGTTGTAACCTTTCCAACTCCATATCTGTTATCTATACTTGGAACCATAAGTAAACATTTTTGGTTTCTTTCCTCATAATTATATGCAACTTTTAACAAATCTATTGATTTACCAGATCCCATTGTTCCATATCTAAAATATAACTTTGCCATACAAACACCTCTTTATTAATAATTTTTTATCTATAATATTTTAAGAAAAAATCCTAAATTTTCTTTGAAATTATCCCAAACTTAGAAAATATCTATTACAAGTATTTTATCATCCAACTTTAAGTAATTCTCCTATTTTTAATAATATTTGTGAAAATCGATTTTGTTCATCGTCTAAATCAATAAGATCAAATTCATTTTCTAGCTCAAATAACAAAATACTAGCTACTTTATAAAATTTATCTTGACTTAATCCTCTAACTGCTATATCTATATCAGAACTTTCATTATAGTTTCCATTAACAAGTGAACAAAATATAAATATTTCTTTTGAATTATTTTTCTTTATAATTTTTATTGCTTTTTTATCCCCCTTTACAACCAAGAATATTAGATATACTAAATCTTTTCTTGTGACTTCAAAAAACTATTCTTTACCAGAATTCAATTTTCTTATTTCTTTAGCATTTTTATCAGATACAACTTTTTTTCCTGTCTTTCTTTCTAATTGTTCTCTCGCAACTCTGGCTATATTTCCACCTTCTATTACAGAATCTTGTGCTTCCATAAATCCTTTTTCATTTTTACTTTTTGAAATTTCTGTAGAAGATGTTTCTGCTAGCATATTAAGTACTAATTCCATATTAGTCATATTATCTCGTAAATTTTCCTTTTTTAAACCTTTTAAATTTTTATATTCTTTTACTGAATGTCCACTCCAAGCCTGTGTTAAAATATTTGTTAATATTGCAAAATCTTTTGCCTCGCTTATTCCTTTTTCTTTTAGTTCATCCGTAAATTCTTTTCTTATATCTATTGTTTTTAACCTTTGATTTATCCATTCTTCTGAATATCCTTTTTTTCTGTATATATCTAATGCTCTATTTATTGCTATTTCTGGATCATATGCTTCATCTATTCGTTCTTTTCCTACTTGAGCTAACCATAGTTTAAATGGTTCTGCTTTTTTAGATGGTATTGATTGTATTAAACGCAAAACTTGCTCCGTATTCATTACATCAGTGTTATAATATTTTCCATCAGATGATTGCATTTTCAGTTGGTAACAATTTGTTACCAACTCACTTCCTTCCTTATTTAATCTCATTTTTAATGTTTTCCAATATTTTCTACCTGCCTGATAATCATTATCAGTTAATGCTGATACTATATCAACAACCGAAAAATACCATTTTTCTTTTTCTTCATCCCATTTTGCTCTAATTTTTTTATCTTCAAATAATTTTAATTCATTATTTTGCTCCATTATTACCTCTTTTCCCAAAATTTCTATTATTTCTAGACATTTTGGTTTCAAATTTATTTTCTACATTTATACCATATTTTTTAATCTTTTTCAATACTTTTACGAAACTTCGTTCTTTTTTATTTACCTTTAACTTCTATTATTATTTTACATGATTTTTAGAAAAAAATAAAGTCCTAAAAATTCACTTTTAAGACTTTATTTTCCATTTAATCAAAAATTTGTAAGAGAAAAGAAGAAGACAGTTTCAACTGCCTTCTCATTGCTTTAGCACTTATTTATTCACTATAACGAAATTTAAATTATATATATTATTAGTTATAACCTATGCTTTTGTTCCACACTCTGGACAAAATTTTGAATCTGGATCAAGCTTATTTCCACAATTTGTACAGAATTTAGCTTCTACTTTTTTCTCACCACATTCTGCACAAAATTTACCTGTATTTTCAGTTCCACATTTAGAACATTTCCAAGAGTTATTTTGTGGTTTTTCCTCTACCACCTCAGGTGTTGCTGGAGCTTCAACTGGAACTTCTGGCTTTACAGGTGTTTGAGCTTTTGTAGCAGCATCTTGTTGTGGTGTCATTGGAGCTGCACCATTTCCATTTGCAACGCCACCAAAAGCATTACCACTTGCCATATTCATCATACCTATTCCCATAAATCCATTTGCTGCACCATTTGAATTACTAGCTGCATTTTGGACAGCATTTGCATATGCACCAGTCATTACACCTTGTTGTTGATATGCGTCTCCACCAATTTCATAATTATCAATTTTCTCTTTAGATTTACCATCTAGAGTTAAACTTTCAACAATAAATGAAACAAGTGAAATACCTCTTTTTCTAATTGGTTCATCAAATACATTTTCATCCATTATTTTCTTTATTTCATCAGTTTTATTTGGAAGTTCAAGTACCTCTATTTTGTATTTATCACTTCCTAAGCTATTCATTACATTAGAGAAAGCTCCTATAACTTCAGATCTCATTTGTTCTACTAAATCAGCTTTTCTGTATACATCAGCTGTTCCAGCTATTTGTGACATAAATAAAAATGGATCTGAAATTCTAAATGTATATTTACCAAAACATTTTACTTCAACACTCATTGCAAGATATGAATTTGTTCTTGCGTTCATTATTGGATGACCCCAATCTTTGTATGGTACTGGAGCTGGTGTTCCAAATTTGTTATCTAATATTTCTTTTATATTGAAGAAAAATACAGCTTGTTGTTTAGCTGTTGCACCATTATATGTAAATCTTTGCCACATCTCTTTAAACATTCCACCAAATTGTCCTGCAAATAGTGATGGTGTTGATGAATCACTAAATGTATATACACCTTCTTCTGCAGATGCATCTACTATTCTACCATTATCATATATAATAGCACATTGTCCTGGTCCTACAATGACAGTACTTCCATTTGAAATAACTCCATTTGGTGTAGTCTTTTTTACCATTAATACATCATTTGGCATATCTTCACATCTTATTGCCTCTTTCCATTGATCATGTAAAGTAGAGCCAACTGCTCCTACTGCTGCTTTTATTAATCCCATTTTAATTCCTCCTTAAATTAATTAAGGACTAAGCTAAATAACTTAGCCCTTATTTTTTTATTTATTATTTTATTCCTTCAAGTCCTGAAAGTACCCAATCATGTTCACCTGTTGTTATAACACTTCCACAATATTCACATTGTCCTGCTGATGTTATTTCAGTTGGTGCTCCACAATTTGGACAGTTAGTTGTTGATTTATTACTTGTTCCGGCATGAGTTTTTACTCCATTTTTTCTTACAAATGTAAGTTTATATCTCATATGCCAATCAGTATTTTTATTTCCTTCAACAACTTCCTTAGTTGTTGCATCTATAATATAGTCTTTCATAACAGCTTTTAAGTATACTTCAATAATTTCTTTATCTCCATCTACTTTATGGCTCATTAATTCAGCTGATTCTACTGCAACTCTTTCTATCATGTTTATCCTGTTGTTATTAATATATTCTTGTAATTGTGCATTATGTTGTTCAAATAATTCATTTGATTCGAATGGTCTAATAATTTTCCAATCTCTTGCTGTCCATGCTGCTTGTAGTTTAACAAAGACATCTTTTGTCCAAGATAAGAATTTTTCCTCTGAGAATTCTGGATCAGTCTGTCTAATTTCATCTGCAATACCCTTCGTATTTGTTTTTATTGAATCTGTTGAACCATTTACTAAATTATTTAATGCATCAGTATGTTTATTGTTTGTTTTACCATTAGCTCTAGAAGTTACAAATATTGCTACTCCCACAATAATAATTCCTACTATTAGTCCCCATATTGAACCTCCTCCTTCACTACTGGAACTTGAGTAATCACTTCCTGAGTGCGAAGATCCCGAATAGCTAGAAGAACTACTAGAATGTGAACTACTAGATGATGATCCACTATCGTATCTATTTATATTTCCAACATCTGCAAATATACATGTGGATACAGAAATAACAGTAACAAGAACAAATACTGCTACAATCTTTAAAAAACTTTTCTTTTTCATTTTTACCCCCTATACAAAAGCTATGACAAAATGTAACAATAATTTTATCTATTATAGTATATTATATTTTATTCTTTGTGTCAATTGATATGTATTTTTTTATTATTTTTTATACCCTACTTGTATATAAAAATATTTCCAAGCAAATAAATTTACTTGGGAATATTTTTTATTGTTATTTTAAATTAAAGAATGCATTTTTTCCTGCATATTCAGCTACAGATCCTAATTCTTCTTCAATTCTTAATAATTGGTTATATTTACATACTCTATCAGTTCTTGAAGGAGCACCAGTTTTAATTTGTCCTGCATTCATAGCAACAACTAAATCTGCAATTGTTGTATCTTCAGTTTCACCTGATCTGTGAGATACTACAGCTGTCATTCCAGCTCTATTTGCCATAGATATAGCATCTATTGTTTCAGTTACTGTTCCTATTTGGTTAAGTTTTATAAGGATTGAATTTGAAACTTTCATATCAATACCTTTTTGTAATCTTTTTGTATTTGTAACAAATAGATCATCACCTACTAATTGTATTTTATTTCCTAGTTTTTCTGTAAGTAATTTCCATCCTTCCCAATCTTCTTCAGCAAGACCATCTTCTAAAGATATAATTGGATATTTAGATGCTAAATCTTCCCAGAAAGCAACCATTTCTTCGCAAGTATACATTTTGTCTGATTTCCAGAAATAGTATTTTCCTTCTTCACCTTTTTTCTTAGCTTCATCATACATTTCAGTTGCAGCAGCATCAATTGCAATTTTAAAGTCTTCACCTGGTTTGTATCCTGCTTTTTCAATTGCTTCAACAATTACTTGTAAAGCTTCTTCATCTTTAGATAGGTTTGGAGCAAATCCACCCTCATCACCAACTGAAGTTGCAAGTCCTTTTGCTTTTAATACTGATTTTAAATTATGGAATACTTCAGCACACCATCTAAGAGCTTCTTTGAAACTATCAGCACCTACTGGCATTATCATAAATTCTTGGATATTAACACTATTATCTGCGTGTTTACCACCATTTAATATGTTCATCATTGGAACAGGTAAAACTTTAGCATTTACACCACCAAAATAGTTGTATAAACTTACCCCTAAAGCTTCAGCAGCTGCTCTTGCTACAGCAAGTGATACACCTAGTATAGCATTTGCACCAAGTTTTCCTTTATTTTCAGTACCATCAAGTTCAATCATTGCTTTATCTATTTCAACTTGATCTAAAGCATTCATTCCTTCTATTTCAGGAGCAATAATATCATTTACATTATCTACTGCTTTTGTTGTACCTTTTCCAAGATATCTTGATTTATCTCCATCTCTTAATTCTACTGCTTCAAAAGCACCAGTAGATGCACCAGATGGAACTGCAGCACGTCCTACAAATCCTCCTTCTACAATAGCCTCAACTTCTACAGTTGGATTTCCTCTTGAATCTAATATTTCTCTTGCATAAATAGATTCTATTTCTAAGTATTGTTTCATAAAAAATTCCTCCTTATTTTTTTATTATATATATATTAACTATAGCAAAACTATAGCAAATAACAAATTATTTAGTAGATTATGTTATCAGGTAAACTATATTTTTTATTATCTTTATTAAGGTCATCTTTATTAGGTTCACCCTCATTATTTATTTTACCCATGTCTGTTTCACCAATTTCTTCTTCTGAGTTAACACCAGCTTGTAAAAATTTTGTAAAATCATTTTCTCCTTTTCTTTCAGGTTTTACATCTTGTCTACTAGTTGTAACTTGTTGTTCATATTTACCTAATTCTTCATCACAAATTTCTTCTAGATTGTTGGATATACTTTTATCTGCTTCGTTATAATCTTCATATATATGTCCTACTGTATTTTTTACTCTATTTTCAATCTCATATATAACGTCTTCATTTTGTATACCTTTTCTTTCAAGTATTTGCCTTACCCTACTTTTAAATTCAGGCGCGTGAGTAAAATATTCATCTTGTTCAGCTTTTTCTTTTTTACTAATTTTGTCTTTTTCCTCAGAATATCTGCTAAAGAGTTCTTTATTTATATCATTAATTTCATGTTTTAAATCATCATTGCCAGTATTTATAATTTCTTTTCTTTTTGAATCAATACTATAATTTAGTGTATTATTAAAGGTATTTTCTTTTTCATCTAAGTTTTTATCTAAATTATATACTGGTTCTAAAGATTCATATAGTGCTTTTTGTACATCTTTATCATTATTTTTAAGAATATTCGGTATATATTCATTAATTAATCTATCTAGCTTTTCTTTAATTTTTAAATCATCTTTAGCTTTACCAAACAAATTCCTTACTTTATTTATGACACTTTCTTTTATTTCTTCAATTTGTTTATTCTTTATTTCATTTTCATTCATATATAACCCTCTTCAATATCATTATATAGAAAGTTCTCTTAACTTTCTTCTCTCATCTCTTTTTTGAGCTTTTTCAGCTAATTCTACCTTTCTATCTTGAAATTCTTCCTCTAACTTTCTATCTATTTCCTGCTTAGATAAATTATCTAGAATATTTTTATATTCTTTTTCTTTTTCACTCTTCTCATATTTATATATAGAATCCTTTTTATCATTTATATAATATTCATATTCTGCAATATATAATTTATTTTCCTCAATCTTTTCATCCATTTCTCTTAATACAGTTTCAGCATCTTCTTTAACGTTATATTTATCTAAAGCTCCATCGCAAAATTCCAAAATTACTTTATTATATGAAGTGTCATAACTTCCTGGAATATCTTTTGTATATCTTTTAGCAATATCTACAGATAATTTACAGAAAATTCTTACAAAAGTTTTTGGTGATAATTTACCAGTATTTAGTCTAGATTCTAAATCTTTCAGTAAATCTTCAACATCATCCCTAATATTTGAATTTATAGCTTTTTTCATTTTATCTAGATCTAATTTTTTCTTTTTTTCTTTTTCATGTTGTTTTTTCTTAAATTCAGCATCTAGTTTTTCAAATTCTTTCTTCGAAATAAGTTTAAAACCTTTATGGCCACATATAGGGCATTCAGAATTAGAATATTTCTGCATTATTTCATCAACATATCTATATTCTACTTTTTTTATGCTTTTACTTACATATCCACATCTTGGATTAGTACATTTTACATATATGTCAACAAGTTCAGAAAGCTTTTTTTCTTCTTCTTTCCTTTTTTCATTCTCTTTTTCCCATTCATTCATCCAATAGGCAGTAGAACCAGTATCTTTAAGTGGATCATATTCTTCATCTTCCATGTCGTTATATTCCATCTAAATCCTCCTTTATTATACAATTTTTCTGTTATAACTCTACCAAGCTTTCTCCTGTCATCTCAGATGGTTTTTCTTCTCCCATAAGTGCAAGAAGAGTTGGTGCTAAATCACAAAGTCTTCCATTTTTTAAAGATTTTACTCTATCTGATACAACTATAAGTGGAACATCAAATGTAGAATGCGAAGTTATAGCCTCACCAGTTTTTAAATCAAGCATATATTCACAGTTACCGTGATCTGCTGTAATTAAAGCTTCTCCTCCTACTTCCTCTAGTTTTGATATTACTTTACCAACACATGTATCTAAAGCTTCAACAGCTTCAATTGCCTTTTCTATAATTCCTGTATGCCCAACCATATCGCCATTTGCATAGTTCATGATTATAACATCATATTTTTTAGATTCGATTGCATCTATAATTTTATCGGTTACTTCATAAGCAGACATTTCAGGTTTTAAGTCATATGTAGCAACTTTAGGTGATGCAACAAGTATTCTATCTTCACCTTTATACTGCTTTTCTTCTCCACCATTAAAGAAGAATGTTACATGTGCGTATTTTTCAGTTTCGGCACATCTTACTTGTGTATATCCTCTATTTGATAATACTTCACCCAAAGTATTTTTTAATGCTTGAGGCTTGTATGCAACATGTACATGACTTAAAGTTTCATCATATTCAGTCATTGTAACAAAATACAAATTGTTCATTTTTACAGTTTCAAATTCACTAAAATCTGGTTCTGTGATTACCCTTACAATTTGTCTTGCCCTATCTGGTCTAAAGTTAAAGAATATTACTGAATCTTTATCCTTAATTTTAGCTATTTCATTTCCTTCTTCATCAGTAATTACAATTGGTTTTACAAATTCATCAAACTCTTGAGCTTCATATGAATTTTCAACAGCTTTTTGAACTGTTTTAAATTTATTACCAATTCCATTTACCATTGCGTCATATGCAAGTTTTTCTCTATCCCATCTTTTATCTCTATCCATTGCATAATATCTTCCAGCAAGAGTAGCTATTTTTCCACCGCCAATTTCTTTTATTTTTTCCTCAAGTTCTTTTAAGTATTCTATAGCAGATGTTGGAGGTGTATCTCTTCCATCTAAGAAAGCATGAATATATACATTTTCTATACCTTGCTCTTTTGCAAGTTTTAGTAATGCGTATAAATGGGAATTATGAGAGTGAACTCCTCCGTCAGATAAAAGTCCCATTAAATGCAAAGAACTATTGTTATTTTTTACGTTATCTATTGCTTTTAAAAATTCTTCATTTTTAAAGAAATCACCATCATTAATTTCTTTAGTGATTCTTGTTAAGTCTTGATATACTATTCTTCCTGCCCCTATATTTGTATGTCCAACTTCAGAATTTCCCATTTGACCTTCAGGAAGTCCAACAGCCATACCACTTGTTGCTATGTATGTATTTGGATATTTTGCTATTAATTTATCTAAATTTGGAGTATTTGCTAGTTTAAAGGCATTTCCTTTACTCTCATCATTTAGTCCTACTCCATCCATTATCATAAGTATGTATTGTTTATTTCCATGCATAATTTACATCTCCTCTATTTTTGCATTAGTAATTATATCATCTTTAGTCATAATTTACAATAGCTACAAAATCATTTTTAAGGCTAGCACCTCCAACCAAAGCTCCATCTATATCTTCCATATTAAGTATTTCTGAAGCATTAGCTGGCTTTACACTTCCTCCATATAAAATTCTTACTCTTTCTGAAACACTTGCACCATATTTTGTTTCTATAGCTTTACGTATAAAATGGCACATTTTATTTGCATCATCACTACTTGCTGTTTTACCTGTACCAATAGCCCAAATTGGTTCGTAAGCAATTACAATATTTCTTTTTAAATCATCACCTAGTATTCCATCTATACATTTATCTAATTGCTTTGCTACAACGTCAAACATTGTACCATTTTCTCTTTGTTCTAAAGTTTCACCAACGCAAATTATTGGTTTTATATTATTTTCAAGTAATTTTTTTACTTTCTTATTTATCATTTCATCTGTTTCATTAAATATACTTCTTCTTTCACTATGTCCTACTATACAAAAATCTACAAATGCTGAAACTAGCATTGGAGCTGACGTTTCACCAGTATATGCACCCTTATCTTCATAATATACGTTTTGTGCTCCAAGATGTATATTTGTATTTTCAAGTAATTTTGATACTGTTCCAAGTGCTACAAAATTTGGACATATTGCAACATCTTCAATATCTGTATTTATTCTATCTTTTATACTACTTACAAAAGCTTCTGCCTCTGTTATTGTATAATTCATTTTCCAATTTCCAACTATTAATTTTTTTCTCATTAAAACCACTCTCCAATTATTTATATACTTATACATGTATATATTTATATTTTAACACCAAATTATATTAAAAACAACTTTTAATTTAAATTTGTATAAAAATTGAGTGTATTATGGTTACTATTATAGTTCCAAATGAATTATTTCCTTTATAATTACCTCCATTGAATATTTTTTACGTAAATGTACTTTTTATTCAATAACATTATATTCTATTATTTTACTTTAATTTTCTATTTTTATCCACTTTTTTAGAGTCATAACCAAAGTATTAATTTCTATTTCATTTTTATTTATATAACAAACCATGCTAAATATTTTAAGAAAAAATGTAAAATGAAAATAGGACAAATTTCAACTTGTATTTGAAATTTGCCCTATTTTTTAATTTGTTATAACAAAATTGCTTACTGTAGCATCACTTATCCAATCAGGTTCTATTTTTTTATTACTAAATTTGAATTTTAATTTACCTTTATTATCTACACTCCAAGTTCCATTCCAGTAGTTTGGATTATCCATTTCTATAATTGAAAAATTATTATCAGATAGATTTTCATTTAATTTTGATATTAGGTTTTCAAATGATGTATCATCTAATGTTGAATTATTGATAATATACATACCTATTTTTTCTTGTATTTTGTTACAATCATCTATAAATTTATTTTTATTTTCATCTTTGTTATACTCAGATTTTATTTCTGTACAATACTTTGTAGCATTTAATTTACTAATATCTGTTGAATCATTTATTTCTATTTTTTTATTTAATGATACAACTATAATGATTACAGATATTATTACAACAATAGAAAATACAAAAATTAAAAATTTCTTCCTATCTAGAGTATAACTCTTTTTATTTTTTTTTGCCATATTCTCTTCCTTTATTTATCTTGTAATGCTTCTATACCTGGAAGTTTTTTTCCTTCCATAAGCTCTAGAGATGCTCCTCCTCCAGTAGATACATGTGTCATTTTATCTTCAAGTCCAAACTTTTCTACTGCAGCTGCACTATCTCCACCACCTATTATTGTTATTGCATTAGAATTTGCCATTGCTTCAGCAATTTTCTTTGTTCCATTTGCAAATTCTTCCACTTCAAACATTCCAACTGGACCATTCCATACAACTGTTGCTGCTTTTTTTATTTTTTCTACATACATATCTACAGTTTTAAATCCAATATCAAGTCCCATAGAATCTTCGTCAATATTTTCATCTTGAGTAAGTACTGCATCATATATTCCAGAAGTATCTTTACTTTCTATATGGTCTACAGGAAGCAAGAATTCTACTTTATTCTCTTCTGCTTTTTTCATAATTTCTTTAGCAATATCTATTTTATCATCTTCAACAAGAGATTTTCCAACGTTATATCCTTTGGCTTTTAAAAATGTAAATGACATTGCTCCACCAATTAACATTGTATCTACTTTATCAAGTAAATTTGTAAGTACAGCTATTTTACTTGATACCTTAGATCCACCAATTATGGCAACTAGAGGTCTTTTTGGATTATTAATACTATTATCCAATGCATTTATTTCTTTTTCTATTAAAAATCCACATACAGAAGGTAAATAGTGTGTTACTCCTTCTGTTGATGCATGAGCTCTATGAGCAGTTCCAAATGCATCATTTACAAATATATCAGCAAATGAAGCTAATTTTTCTGCAAATTTAGGATCATTTTTTTCTTCTTCTTCATACATTCTTGTATTTTCTAATAAAACAACATCACCATCTTGCATGTTATCGATAGTGTTTTTTGTTTCATCTGAATATATATCTTTTAAAAGAGGCACTTCTTTTTCTAAAAGTTCAGATAGTTTTTTAGCAACTGGCTTTAAGCTTTTGTTTTGACCAGTTTTTCCTATATGAGAACATAGTATAGTTTTTGCTCCTGCACCTATTAAGTAATTAATTGTTTTTAATGACTCTACAATTCTTTTATCACTTGTAATTATATCTGGATTATCTTTATCTAGTGGAACATTAAAGTCACATCTAACTAAAACTTTTTTTGAACTTACACTGATATCCCTTATTGTTTTTTTGTTTAACATAAACTTTCTCTCCTTTATACTTTTAGGCTAGCTTACACAAAGCTAGCCTAATTTTAATTCTTTATTTATGGTCTACTCCATACATATGAGTGATTAAATCTACAACTTTATTTGAATAACCCCATTCATTATCATACCATGATACTAATTTTACAAAGTTATCGCTAAGTTGAATTCCAGCTTTTACATCAAATATAGAAGTATGAGGATCAGAAATGAAATCAGATGAAACAACATCTTCGTCTGTCCAAGACATAATTCCTTTTAGTTCTCCATTACATGCTTCTTTTATTTTTTCTACGATTTCTTCATATGAAGCTCCTTTTTCAAGTCTACAAGTAAGGTCAACTACAGATACATCTAGTGTTGGTACTCTAAATGACATACCAGTTAGTTTTCCATTTAATGATGGTATTACCTTACCAACTGCTTTTGCAGCACCAGTAGATGATGGAATAATGTTATATGTAGCAGCTCTTCCACCTCTCCAATCTTTTTTAGATGGTCCATCAACAGTTTTTTGTGTAGCTGTTGCAGAGTGAACAGTTGTCATTAATCCTTCAACAATACCAAAATTATCATTTATAACTTTAGCAAGAGGTGCTAAACAGTTTGTAGTACAAGATGCATTTGATACAATATTCATATCTGATGTATATTCGTTATTATTTACACCCATAACAAACATTTTTGCATCTTTTGATGGTGCAGAAATTACAACTTTTTTAGCTCCACCTTTTAAATGAGCTTGTGCTTTTTCAGTTGTTGTAAACACTCCTGATGATTCAACAACATATTCAGCTCCAACTTCTCCCCAAGGAATTTCTGAAGGTTCCATGCAATTAAATACCTTTACAGTCTTACCATTTATAACTAAATCATTACCTTCAACCTTAATATCAGCGTTATATTTTCCATGAATAGTATCATATGTTAACATATATTTCATATATTCAACATCAATAAAAGGATCGTTTACAGCAACAACATCAACATTATCCCTTTCTAAAGATACTCTCATTACTAATCTTCCTATTCTTCCGAATCCGTTAATTCCTACTTTTATCATAAATTTATTCCCCCTTATTTATAACACTTATATTTTATCTCAATCTCTTTTCATTTGCAATAGTTTTATGCAATGTTTATATTATTTTCATCGCAAATTTTGATAAATCTTTGCATAAATAATTCTCTATAGTTCAAAATAGAACTATAGAGAATGTTAATTATTCTTTAATTATACTGTTTTCTATTTTAACTTTAATAATTTATCTTTTGTTAATTCTGTTGCCTTTGAAATAGTTTCAATATCAATGTTCATCTTAAGCAATTTTTTTGCTATACTAATTTGTTCTTGAATTTTTTCCTCAGTAATTCCTTCTTTTTTAGCACAACTAATTCCTGCTTTATAATCTAAATCCCATTTTTCTTGTGCTTCTATTATCTCTCTTGCTAATTTATCATCGTTTACAAAGTTGTCTTTTTTTATTACTACTTCTTTTAACTTCGGATTTTCTTTCATAGCTACCTCTAACCATCTATATCTATTGTAGCAAGCCATTGATTTAAAATTCTTTTATATCTTTAAATAATGTATAATCAATTATATTTATCATTATTACATTTTTCATATATTTATATGATTTTCCTATATCTAGTTGTCCTCTAAGGATACCTCCTGTATATAACAATACTCTTTTTACATAGGAATCATTCTTTTTTCTTTGCATTTCTAAATCTACATGTGCTTCATTATTTATTATTACTTTTATATCAAGTATAGCTCCTTTATTTCATATATCAAATTTTTGTAAAGAAAACTGATTTGATACTTCTACTTTTTCTATTTTTTTATTTAAATATACTGCTAGAAAATCTTTTACTATATCCTCCCGCCAAAACAGATAACTAAAAATTACATCATTTTTTACCTATTATACATTTTTAATTTTGTAAATGAATTTTTAAATTTTAACTCATTCGAAAAATTAGTTCAAATTTAATAAAAATATTAAAAATTAATTGTCAAATTTATATATAAAAAAAAGATACTATAAATTTAATTATAGTATCTGAAAATCATAATTGATAAAATACAATAGGTGTACTAAGTTTTTTCAACTATCATATTTGAATTGGAATTCATATCAACAGAGAGTATTAATAAAAAATTAAAATATCAGTATTGATCTATATCCTATATTTGAATAGGGGTACATAATTCCATATTCTTCTCGAATTAACATATTATTAGTATTTATTTCGCTTTCATAATCAAAAGAGCCTCCTCTTGCAATTCTTATAGAAGAATATTCTGCTTCTTGAGTAAATTCCGCAACATTTCCAATTAAATCAAAAATATTTTTCTGTGAATATTTATCATTTGAAGCTGTGCTTAATATACTCCCTGTATGATTACACACTTCATTTGTATTTTCTGTAAAATATGAATTTTTAACCTCATCCTTAGAGTATAACCAAGTCATAATAGCATCCCATTGACATCCCCATATCATCTCAGAACTTACTAAATCACTATTATACATATTTTTTATTCCCTTATACCCATCTATCCAACTTAAATTAGATATATCATTCTGTAATGCCTTAGAAACAAATTTATCACCATGAAGATTACCTATTTCATATCTTGAAACATAAAATCCCTTATTTTTAATAACACTTTTAACCATTTTATTAAAACTATCTTGATATAAGTTTCCTGTGCTATTTTCAATCAAGTCATCACTATCTCCATATGTTTTTATAGTTAAAACTGCAGGTTCCCTATTGCAATTGTCTTCATCACTTTTATTTTCTTCTTCACCTGTATATATGCTAAATGGTTCATCCTTTGAATTAAGTGTTAAATTATATAATATACCCTTATAATTTTCACCATCCTTTAAAGCAATAGGATACTTTTTATTTTTCACCATGTTATTTAGTTCGCCTGTACTTTGTGCAATTGGATTATCTACTGGGATCCATACATATTGATTTCCTTTTAAACTAATAGAGGTATTATAATCTTGACCTTTATTATAATCTTCTTCATTATCTGAAATTATTACTCCAGTATTAATAGTTCCTCCAACATAATAAAATCCATCTGGAATGTTTAAACTTTCTTTTTTATTTTCTTCATTTGTTATAGTAAACTTATTCTTCTCTTCTTTCATAACAATAAACAATAAAATTATTAAAACAATTAAAATGACTACTAAAATAATAGATACTAGCATTTTAACTTTTATTTTTTTGTTTTGCATAATGACCCCTTTTATTCAACTATCATATTTGAATTGAAATTCATATCAATTTTTATTTTATCTTCATCATTTTTCTTTTCACCAGGTTTTAATATATCCATTTCCTTTATAACAGCTTTATATTTTTTAGTATCTGGATCTAACTCAAATACACTGATACTCTTTGTTAAATCTTCATCTAAATGTTTTAATTCAGTAGTAAAATATAAATCTTCATCCCTTAGATATGTACTTACTTTTTTTATAATTCTAAACATTTCAGCTGTATGTTGAATATCCTCTCCAACAAATATTACTCTAGGAGGTGTATAAAATCCAGCATCATTTTTTGTAAAGTTTTCAAAGAAGTCTGAATAAAGTTGTACTTTCTCAGCAAACATATTTTTCCAATCATCATTTCTTCTTACAACTTCAAATATAAAGTTTTCTTCTTCAGAAGAATTTTTCAAAGTAACAAGCCCACCTGTTGGTTTAAATTTTACATTATATTTTTTGGAGTATAATAAAATATTAGGATTTGTACTTTTAAAAGCTGCAACTTTTTGCATATATGCAATAATAACTTGATTTCCAGCAAGCTTCCTTTTTACAGAATAAGCAGGTTTTGTATTATCTGTTGGTTGCCAAGCTGTTGGTATATTTCTTTGTTTTAATATATACGTTGCTATTTTATCCATTGAATAAACTCTATATGAACTTTTTCCAGAATCACTTTGAAAATAATATCTTGAAATTACTTTTGATTTTGTTAAATCTTCAAGCCATTTAGCAACTCTTGTTTGTCTTTTATCTTCTTCAATATCATTTATCTTTCCTCTTAAATCTAAGATTTGAGTACATTGTCTTGAAGTAATAAATCCAAATTCATTTACAACCTCTAAAGCTTTAATATGAGATTCATTAATATATCCCATATCCATTTTAAAAACAACTTGATTTATTGAAGCAAAACCTTCTTTTCCATCAAACACTTTTACTTCATTTTCCCTCACTGCAAAAGGTGATACAACTGTTTTTACTTCCTTATCATTTACCATTTTTCATCTCTCCTTAAATTTAATTTAAAATTTAACTTTTAACTAGCTAATTTACTTAAATAAATATGCTAATAAAAATACAAAATTGTATAAAAACGTACAATTTTTCTATATATATTATACAACAAAAAAGTTTGCTTGGCAATATCACAAGCAAACTTTTTTATATTGATAAACATATTAATTAACCAATTATTACTAATTTTACCTTTTTCTTTTCTGGTATTATACGTTTAATACTTACTAAAACTTTTTGGCCATATTCTATTCCATTTACATGTTCTGCAAGTCCAACAACGTTTGGTGCAATTTCTACAAATATTCCAGATTTTATTCTGTTTCTTACAACGCCATCTATTATATCTCCTTCTTTAAATTTGGAAATATTTTCCTCGAATGTTCCCTGCAATTCTTTATATGATAGTTCAATTCTTCCAGTATCCCTGTCATATTTTTTTACAACAACATTTATTCTTTGTCCGACATGTAAAATATCAGAGGCATTTTGAATTAATATATCAGATATATTTTCTAATTTTAATATACCGGTTACTCCTCCTCCAACATCTACAAAAGCTGCATAATCATTAGTACTTACAACTACACCTTTTAATTTCATTCCAGGTTTCAAATGCATATACATCCATTTTCTAACCTTTAACTCTAATATTTTTTTAGATACAATTAACTCAATATCATTTTCATTTTTTATTATTTCCTTTATGCATACATGTAAAATTTTTCCTTTTTTGTTAATTATATGTTTTTCTTCAACTAAGCCATCATCTCCAACTATGCTTGAAGACTCTTCTCTGGGAATAATTGCTTTTATATTTTTTCCAATTATTCCAATCATATTTAAACTTTCATCAATATCTGTTACATATATATCAACAACTTGTTGCTTTTGTTTTATTTCTTCTAATTGTTCTAATGAATAATTTTTTTTATTAGGAGCACTTTTACGTGCTCCATCTTTTTTTACAGATTTTTCCATATAAATTACCTTTCTTTTATTCTATTGTTACTGTGTATGTTATATAAGATTTTACTTTAAAAGTAAATACTTGTCCTGTTGTACTTGTACATTTATATTCAATGAAGTTATCTTGTTGAACATCACTATATGAATATAAATCCATAGTAACTAAGTCTGTAATATTATCAGTAATATATTTATCAAAAATATCGTAAGTTGAATATTTCTCTTTAATTTCATTATCAATCAAATTGTAGGCTTCTTTTTCATAAAAAATACACATATATGTATAATCTCCAAATATATCTTCAACATTATCAGTAATTTTTTTATTATTTGAAGGGTCATACTTATTGTTTAAATCTGAATCTTCCATTATTCCTTTCAATTTTATATTGACTTTATCTCCTATTGACAATTTAGAATATCCTTTATCTTCAATATAGTTATTTAAGAAAATGCTATATGTATTATTTTTTTTATCAATTTTTAAAATAATGTTAAAATCATTCATAATATCCGAATTTTTTAATAATAACTTTGATTTAACAATATACATTCCGATATTGTTTCTTTCCTGTATTTTATATACTTCTTCAATTTGTATAGAGTCAGAATTACTAACATCTATATATTTTTTAAAATTGTTTTTAGTTAAATCATAATATTTAATATATTCCTCATCTAATAAACCATAAATAATACTTGGATTAGAAGTTAAATAATCTTTACAGTAGTTATAAAACTTTTCTGTACATGTTTTTACATCATAAGCTTCATTAATATCAGATATATTTTCAACTATACTACTTGAGTATTGTACATTAGCTTTATTATAAAAGAAATAAATTATAAAAACTAATAACACTACTACAAAAATAGTAATTATTAATATTTTTTTCTTCATTTTCAAACTCCTATTTATACAATATAATTAATGTGAAGAATCATATACTCCTGTCTGAAATAATTTCCATTCCTTTTCTCTTCTTGTTATCAAGCCAGGATAAACAACTCCATCAGATGTTATAGGTACATTCATATAATTAGTGTAAAGTGAATGATTATAATTAACTTTTTTACTTTTATCTGATTTTTTCCAATATGCCTTATATGCTTCTACGAATGTCTTACCATTTCTCATACCGAGTGCTCCTTCAATTCCACAGTTATATGTTCTAGAAGCGAGTGCATCTATTTGGTATTCCTCTAAGTTAAGTCCTGATACTCTAGAAACAACAGGATCTCTATATTTAGATTTTACATCCTTTACAAAAAGAGAATCGACAAAATCTTTATCAACATAACTTCCCAGCGCTGTTGGATATCCAGCCTTTTCCAGAACCGTATCATAATTACCCGCATCCAAATCAAGTCCAGGTCCAACAGTTCTGTTTCCTTCAGGTCCCGATACAATTTTGTATTTTTTTCCATCTGAACTTAGTGTCCCTTTACTTTCCCAGCCGACAATGAAATCTAACAACTTTTTACTTCCTCCGCCTTTTTCTCTTAAAAATTTATAACCTGTTGGTAAAGATGTAATAGAATTCTTATCAATTTTTGAGTAATCAACAGCTTCGTCACTTCCCACTTTTGCAAGTATATAATAATTCAGAGGATCTGTTCTTGTTCCATTTTCATACATTCCAAAATGTAAGTGAGTTCCTGTAGATTCTCCTGTATTTCCCATTCTACCTATAACGTCACCTTTTTTTACTTCATCACCTGCTTTTACAAGTATTTTTGATAAATGTCCATATTCAGTTATTATTTTTTTATCTTCTGTTTGTATCTGAACACAAGTATACGCCGATGCATCCGACGATGGATCTGAATCTGCACGAATGACCTTACCGTCATGTGCTGCAATTATTTCTGGCCCAACATGAAGTGTAGAACCAGTAACATGATTACCAGATGAAATATCCGCTCCTGAATGAGATTTACCATATGCAGGCGTATATCCATAAAAGCAATTTATAACTTCACATCCTGGATATTTCTTTATGTCTATAGGCCATCCAAAATCTCCTCCATCTTCTGAATCACTTGAATTTCCATTTACCTCTTCTAACTCAGCATAATATTGTTCAATATGATAGTATGCAAAATAAAGATCGTCATATGAGTATCCTTTTCCATCACCAAAGTTAGCATATGCATATTTTAATTCTTTACTTGTTTTGGTAGGAAATATTCTACTATTATCAACTTTAGCATTTGAAGAAGATGAACCTGTTATCGTAGCATCACCTACAAACCTACATATACCTAATATTGGACAATATGTATAATAAGAACGTGCATCTTGTATTTGAGGTCCCATATCATGTCCTTGTGAAATAACATACAGAGTTCCATCTCCTTTTATATCTCCTGCATACATAGAAATATGACCAGATGTATATACTAAATCACCAGGCTTTATTTTTGACTCTATTTCCGAATTCCAAGCTGTTCCATTTCCACCATCAAAAACTTTCTGACCTTTTAAACCATCTACATTAACTGATTCACAACTATCATAAATTGCAACCCTATTTGGATTAAAATTCTTGCTAAAGAATATTTTATATAAAGATATTACAAACCCTGAACAATCAGCACCATTCGATACTAATGCCTCTTTTGATGTATATGGGCCTCCACCCCAAACATACAGTACTTTTCCTTGTAATGACATTCCATAATTTAACATTTCAGTCAATTTCTTAGAGTTTTCTTCACTTACTGAACTATCTCCAGAATTAGAAGACGAATTATTACTACCAGAGCTATTATTATTTGATGAATTTGATGAATTTGTTGAATTTGAATTTCCTGTATATTGTGCATCAGGTTCTCCCTTTATTAAGATATAACCATTTTCATATGGTTCATTTTCAAACATATATTCAATCATATTAGAAAGTGTATCTGTTTTATACGTGCCATCACTTGAATCAAGTATTGTAACGTTTGAATTACTATCAATATCAACTAATACCATATAATGAGCTTGTCTAGTGTACGGACATGGAGCTGCAACAAGAATAAAAACTGGTCTACCTGCTTGTAAATTTGCTTTTATCTCATTATATCCTTGTGTTTTCTTTCCAGGCATACCATCACTATAGCCTGACCAATTATGTAATTCTACGTTTACACCATATCTCTTAAAATCTTCTGCTGTAGCAGCTATAGAACGTGGTTCCGTCCAACCCAATTGATCAGCCAATCCATTAGGATTCAGATCAAGATCAGGCCTATAGGCACTTAAAATCATACATGTAGATGTCAAACCACAGCCAGCCCCAGGAATATTTCCCTTAAAATTTCCCTGCCTATATATTTTATATTTTTTTCCATGCCTTGTTAATGTTCCTGATTCTCCACCTTTTTCACCAGCAACGTTTATAATACCAGAACTGCCACTACTCGTTGAAGCATTTGGATCGCCGTAATCTTGTGCCCATTCAACTCTTGAAATTTTTCTACCAAGATTTTTTAATTGTTCATCTGTATAATAGGAAACTGAATAACCTTTCTTTTCCGTTTGTCCTACCTTTTCAAGTTCTTCGTACCATGTTTCACTATAACGCTCAGTTAAAATTCCATTTTCTGAATCCACATCTTTAGTAGTGGAACTTACAGAATTTGCAGGATTACTTTCGTTTATTGCATTTATTTTATATTGTTCTCTTATAATTTCATAAAAACTCTCTATATTTACTACTTTTGGAACATTTTTATACTTTGAAAAAGCTCTTGTAACATTAATTTCTTTTACCATAGGTGTACCATCACCTTCTGTTGCTGCAGAATTTGATGGATCTAACTCTACATATGTAGTCGTTTCTCTATACCTTACACCTCTTCTACCATTTTCGTTCACTTCTCCAATTCTTTCTGTTTTCACACTAGTTCCTATTGGATTATCACGAGTGTTTAAATCTTTTTTTTCATTTGTTCTTCTTACTGTATTACCATCAACTATATGATGTCCTGAAACATCATCATTATATATTACATATTCAAGTACATGGTCATAAGAATTAGCTTTCATGTAATATGATTTTTGTGTATTTTTTACTTCTTTTGAAAGTTTATACACGTTTACATCAACTCTATGGTACATTTGCTCTATTACTTTATTAATAAAGTCTTTATCTTGAGAATCAATAAGCATAGTGTATGGAATTACCCATTTTTGTAAATAATCTCCTAATAGCTCAACATAATATTTGGCTGCTTCATCCTTATTTTCTTCACCATCTAAGACAATACTTGGTATTAATAAGCCAGTTCCTTTTCCATTATCATCTTTAATTTCATGCATTTTTAAGCCTTGATTATACTGTTTATAAATATCCCAAAAATATATATTTTGATCTGAAAAAACAGCTCCACTAGAAATTGCTGCAGTATTATTTGTTAAAGTTGCATTACCAGATTTATCATTTCTATATGAATTATAACTTGTATATCTTTGTGAAGCTTTAAAAGAATAATTATTATACCCTCTAGATGCATTCCAAATGATCTTGTTAAAATTTTTTCTCTGACACTTTAAATATTTTTTTACTTCATCAGCACCCAAATCAAGTAGAGTTGCTTCTTTTTGTTTCTGATCTAATTCTTCATTACTATACACTTCTTCGATATTTTTTTTATCAACAGCAGTAAGAAACGTATCTAACATGTCATCACCATATGAATTTAGAATAGTTTTATAGCAATTATCTTTATCATAATCTTTACTTATAACTTCATCATATTCCGAATCAGTAAACATAATTAAAGGTTTTCCGTATCTTTCCTCTCTCCTTTTTATAAGTTGAGCAAGCTCATCATATGCCGTGTCACTTACAACAAAAAGCGAACTTCCAACAAATATAAAAAGAAATAAAAAACAAAAAACTCCAAGTAATAGAAGCCTTCTCATTTTCTTTGTATCAATTCCTGTATTTTCTTCTATTTTTTTATCTACTTTATTAACCAACTTTTTTATAGCAACTAATAATGCAGCTGCTGCAACAACAATTGCACCCACTCCAGTAGCAGAAACA
>UMDJ01011409.1_pt1 | contig 21544 bp, 19 predicted proteins | sample 1964471 | NCBI WGS metagenome assembly UMDJ01 (sample SAMEA4835992, study PRJEB28245) | human gut metagenome | biome: gut microbiome; material: fecal sample | place: Denmark | collected 2008
GCACATTCAGGACGTACACGTCACTCCGAAACCAACTCAAACAGGCATACTTAGCTTTTCTTATTTTCGCACAACGGAACCAAACCTGCCAGCGGCACCCGGAAAACTGCGCCTTACACTGTCCCCTGATACCTAAGTACCATTTTGCAAAACTTTACCAAATTAACTTGACAAATATTTCCATCAGACATATACTTTGAAAAGCTAATTATTTGACTATCAAACTATTTGAAAGGCAAATGATTACATAAATCAGAAAATAAGAAAATAAAATCAGCCCACAATAAAAACAAGGGCAGGGCGCTGGAAAAATGATAAGGCATGCGCAGAAAAGGAGAAAAATTATGTTAGAGAAAATGATCCCGATTATTGCAGAGCAGTTAAACGTGAATGAGTCTGAAATCAAGGCAGAGTCCAATTTCAAAGATGACTTAGGAGCAGACTCCTTAGATTTATTTGAACTTGTCATGGCTCTTGAGGAAGAGTTTGGTGTGGAGATCCCATCTGAGGATTTAGCTTCTATCGTAACTGTCAATGATGTTGTTGAGTACTTAAAAGGAAAAGGTGTGGCTTAAGTATGGAAACAAGGGTAAGTAAACTGCTGGGAACGAAATATCCGGTCATTCAGGGTGGTATGGCATGGGTTGCGGAATATCATCTTGCAGCGGCAGTTTCAAATGCCGGAGGTTTAGGTATCATTGGAGCTGCAAGTGCACCGCCTGAGGTGGTAAGAGAGCAGATCAGGGAAGCAAAGAAACTGACAGATAAGCCATTTGGTGTAAATGTCATGCTGTTAAATCCAAATGCAGCCGAGGTCGCACAGATCGTCATTGACGAGGGCGTTAAAGTTGTGACCACAGGTGCCGGAAATCCCGGAAAATTCATGGAAGCCTGGAAACAGGCAGGTGTTGTTGTGATTCCGGTCGTTGCAAGTGTTGCAATGGCAAGAATGATGGAGCGCGGTGGAGCCGATGCAGTAATCGCGGAGGGAATGGAGTCCGGCGGACATATCGGTGCACAGACGACAATGACACTCGTTCCACAGGTGGCAGATGCAGTAAAAATACCTGTCATTGCCGCAGGCGGAATCGCAGACGGCAGAGGCATGGCAGCAGCATTCATGCTCGGTGCCGAAGGGGTACAGATGGGCACCAGATTTGTGGTGGCAAAAGAATCTATCGTACATCCGAATTACAAGGAACGCGTCATCAAGGCAAAAGACATTGACTCAGAAGTGACAGGCATGAGTACCGGACATCCGATCCGTGTTCTGCGGAACCAGATGAGCCGCGAATATTTAAAAATGGAAAAAGAGGGAGCTTCTTTTGAAGAGTTAGAGCACCTTACACTTGGTTCCCTGCGCAAGGCAGTCATGGACGGTGATGTGGTAAACGGAAGCCTGATGGCAGGACAGAGCGCCGGTATGGTAAAAAAAGAAGAAAGCTGTAAAGAAATCATTGAGGACGTTGTGACAAAGGCGGAAGCGCTGCTTGGAAGATAATGTAAAAATAAGCGTAAAAACGGAGGTTAGTGTGAAAAATAAGATTTTTCACACGCAAGATTTGTGCTTACGCACAAACTTGAGATGCGCAAAAGACAGCGCAAGAATGGAGATTAACATGGGAAAGACGGTTTTTATGTTTCCGGGACAGGGAGCACAGTACATAGGAATGGCAAAGGATTTTTATGATGCCATCCCGGAATGCAGGGAAGTATTTGAGGAGGCATCTGAGGCGTCAGGACTTGATATCGCTGCGTTATGTTTTGAGGAAAACGATAAGATCAATATCACGGAGTATACACAGATCTGTATGCTGACCGCTGAAGCTGCAATCCTGCGTGCATTGGAGTTAAAAGGTTATAAAGCAGATGTGACTGCAGGTTTAAGCCTGGGAGAATATGGAGCGCTGATCGCCTGCGGAGCACTGAGCAGAAAAGATGCATTTGCACTGGTGCGCAAAAGAGGAATCTACATGCAGGAGGCAGTGCCGGAGGGCGGAGCCATGGCAGCAGTCCTGGCACTGGATACCGCGCAGATCGAGGAGGCCTGTGAAAAAACAGAGGGCATTGTATCGATTGCAAACTATAACTGCCCGGGACAGATTGTCATTACCGGAGAAGAAAAAGCCGTAGCGGCAGCCGGAGAGCTCTGCAAAGAAGCAGGAGCAAAACGTGTTGTTCCGTTAAAAGTCAGTGGACCATTCCACTCAGCAATGTTAAAGACCGCCGGAGAAAAACTTGGCGAGGAATTAAAACATGTAACAGTCCATACACCGGAAATCCCGTATGTCGCAAACGTGACAGCAGACTATGTGACAAAAGAAGAGGAGATCAAACCATTGCTGGAAAAACAGGTGTCCTCATCTGTCCGCTGGCAGCAGACGATCGAGCGTCTGATCGCAGACGGAGCAGACAAATTTGTAGAGATCGGACCGGGGAAAACCTTGACGGGATTCATGCGCAAGATCAACCGTGATGTAGTGGCAGTTAACATTGATAAATATGAGGACTTTGAGAAATTTGTTGCTGAGAGCAAAAATAAATAAGATATGCCATATAGTTTGATGTGAAAAAAGTTTGGCAGCTATCAGAAAAAAGGAGAAGTTATGTTAACTAATAAAACAGCACTGGTTACCGGTGCAAGCCGCGGCATCGGAGCTGCAATCGCAAAAAGCCTTGCAAAAGAGGGGGCATTTGTCATCATTAATTACAACGGTTCCAAAGAGCGTGCCGATGCTGTTGCGGCAGAAATCATAGCGGATGGCGGCAAAGCGGCAGTTTACGGCTGCAATGTTTCTGATTATGGTGCCTGTGAAAAAATGGCAAAAGACATCATGGAGACATATGGTCATCTGGATATCCTTGTCAATAATGCAGGAATTACGAGAGATGATCTTTTGATGAAAATGAGTGAGGAAGCATTCGACGCGGTCATTGCGACAAACCTCAAGGGAACTTTTAACACGATCCGTCATTTTTCACGCTATCTGTTAAAGCAGCGTTCCGGAACGATCATCAATCTATCATCCGTATCCGGTATTCTTGGAAATGCAGGACAGGCAAATTACAGCGCAAGTAAAGCAGGCGTGATCGGACTGACAAAGAGTGTGGCAAGAGAACTTTCTTCCCGTGGGATCACCTGCAATGCTGTTGCACCGGGCTTTATAGATACGGAAATGACAGCGCAGATGACAGATAAGGCGAAGGAAGCAGTGCAAGCACAGATCCCTCTTGGCAGAGTTGGAAAAGTCGATGACATTGCAGAGGTAGTGACATTTTTAGCTTCGGAAAAAGCATCCTATATCACAGGACAGGTGATTTCCGTGGACGGCGGTATGAGCATATAAGCAGTAAAAAGCCTGATGCAACCATGTGTATGGGCTTGAAGAATGGAAAGGAAAAGTTATGAGCAGACGAGTAGTGGTAACAGGAATGGGCGCGATCACTCCGATCGGACTTAGCGTGGAGGAGTTCTGGCAGTCCGTAAAAGAAGGGAAAATCGGTTTCGGGGAGATTACCAAATTTGATACGGAAGGATACAAATGCCATCTTGCAGCGGAAGTAAAAGATTTTGATGCAAAACAGTATATGGATGCGAAGGCAGCAAGACGTATGGAACTGTTCTGCCAGTATGCAGTGGCAGCAGCAAAAGAGGCGATTACAGATGCCGCTCTTGACATGGAAAAAGAAGATCCTTACCGTGTCGGTGTATCTGTCGGAAACGGTATTGGAAGTCTTGGGGGAATTGAGCGTGAACATAAAAGATTGTTAGAAAAAGGTCCATCCAAAGTAAATCCTCTGTTTGTACCGCTTGTCATTTCCAACATGGCAGCCGGAAATGTTTCAATCACATTTGGTTTAAAAGGAAAGAGCATCAATGTGGTAACGGCATGTGCAACCGGAACAAACAGTATCGGTGAGGCATTCCGCAGTATCCAGTACGGTGAGGCAGATGTGATGATTACCGGTGGAACCGAGGGCGCGATCTGCCCGCTTGGAATTGCAGGATTCACATCTCTGACGGCACTTTCCTCTGAAAGTGATCCTACGAAATGTTCCATTCCGTTTGATAAAAACCGCAGCGGTTTTGTGATGGGAGAAGGAGCGGCAATCGTTGTGTTAGAAGAATTAGAACATGCAAAAGCGCGTGGAGCAAAAATCTACGCAGAGGTAGCCGGATACGGAACATCATCCGATGCATATCACATTACTTCTCCTGCTGAGGATGGCGCCGGTGCAGCCCGTGCCATGACAAATGCGGTGGAAGATGCGGGCATCCGTCCGGAAGAAGTTACCTATATCAATGCACATGGAACTTCTACACATCACAACGATCTGTTTGAGACACGCGCGATCAAACTTGCTTTTGGTGATCATGCGTATGATATGAAGGTCAATTCTACGAAATCTATGGTCGGACATCTGCTCGGTGCAGCAGGCGCCATCGAATTTGTAACTTGTGTCAAGGAAATGCAGGATAATTTTGTACATGCGACCGTTGGTTACACAACACCGGATGAAGAACTTGATCTTGATTACTGTAAAGAGGCGGTACAGATGGATGTGCCGTATGCACTCAGCAATTCACTCGGTTTTGGCGGACACAATGCAAGTATTCTGCTGAAAAAATACAGTGAATAACAGGGAGGAAATTATGTCCGTTTTAACAACGAAACAGATTATGGAGATCATTCCGCACCGCCAGCCATTTTTGCTGATTGATACAGTGGAAGAATTAGAGTCCGGCGTGCGTGCAGTTGCAAAAAAATGTGTCAGTTATAATGAGCCATTCTTTGGCGGACATTTTCCGAATGAACCGGTCATGCCGGGTGTGCTGATCATTGAGGCACTGGCACAGACCGGAGCGGTTGCAATTCTTTCGGTGGAAGAAAACCGTGGAAAAACGGCATATTTTGCGGGAATCAATTCAGCAAAGTTTAAACGGAAAGTAGTGCCGGGTGATGTTTTGACATTAGAAACGGAGATCATAAAACAAAAAGGCCCGATTGGTGTCGGCCGCGCCACGGCGAAGGTGGATGGCAGTATTGCATGCATCGCGGAACTCACATTTGCGATCAGTTGAAGTTAAGAGAGTCTGGAACAGCATAGGTTTGATAAATCACTGTAAACAGGCAAAAAGGGGAAACTATGGCAGCATTTTTTTTGAAGAAGAAAAAAGAAGTAACAGAGACGGTGGAAGAACCACAGAAAACGGCAGAGACAGCAAAAAAAGACGCAGAGACAGTTAATACAGAGCCGCCGGCAACGATCGTCTGTCCGGCATGTGGCAGGGAGATCAATAAGAAAACCGCGGAAAAAAATAAATATGTCTGTTATGAGTGCGGCAATTATTTCCGCGTCCGCACCAAAAACAGGATCCGCATGGTTGCGGATAAGGATACTTTTGAGCCGTGGTTTGAGGAATTAGAGTCAAAAAATCCATTGGATTTTCCTGGGTATCCGGAAAAAATCAAGGCCGCACAGGAAAAGACAGGATTGCATGAGGCTGTCACAGTCGGAAAATGTAAGGTCTATGGTCTTGATACGGTGATTGGTGTGTGTGATGCCCGGTTTATGATGAGCAGTATGGGGCATGTTGTGGGAGAAAAAATTGCACTTGCCGTAGAGCGTGCAACAGAACTTTCTCTTCCGGTCATTTTATTCTGCTGTTCCGGTGGTGCAAGAATGCAGGAGGGAATCGTTTCCCTGATGCAGATGGCGAAGACGGCGGCTGCATTAAAGAAACATTCCGAGGCAGGACTTTTATATGTGCCGGTGTTAACGGATCCTACGACCGGAGGTGTGACGGCAAGTTTTGCGATGTTAGGAGATATTATCCTTGCAGAGCCGGGGGCACTGATTGGATTTGCAGGACCACGTGTCATTGAGCAGACGATTGGTGAAAAACTGCCGGAGGGATTCCAGAGAGCACAGTTCCAGCTGGAACATGGTTTTGTGGATGCAATCGTAGAACGTAAAGATTTAAAAATGACACTTTACCGTATTTTAAAAATGCATCAGAAAACAGAAGGATATGCCAACTTTGATCCATTGCGCAGCGATGACTGCTATGAGCCGACAGAGGTCATGAAAGAGCGTGCTACAAAGGCACAGCCGCTTTCCGCGTGGGAGAAAGTGCGTGCAGCAAGACGTGCAGACCGGCTTGCATCGGTGGATTATATCGACAATATTTTTGACGATTTCATGGAATTTCATGGAGACAGACAGTTTGCGGATGATCCGGCGATCGTGGGTGGTGTTGCCTACCTGGATGGTCAGCCGGTCACTGTGATCGGTATTCACAAGGGAAAAGATTTAAAAGACTGTATGCGCCATAATTATGGAATGCCATCACCGGAAGGTTATAGAAAAGCACTGCGTCTGATGAAACAGGCAGAAAAATTTAATCGTCCGATTATCACATTTGTGAATACGTCCGGTGCATTCTGCGGAAAAGAAGCAGAAGAGCGTGGACAGGGTGAAGCGATCGCGAGAAATCTCTATGAAATGTCAGCCATTAAAGTTCCAATCCTCTGCCTGATGATCGGAGAAGGCGGAAGCGGCGGCGCGCTGGCACTGTCGGTCGGCAATGAAGTATGGATGCTTGAAAACGCAACGTATTCTGTACTCTCGCCGGAAGGATTTGCATCAATCCTCTGGAAAGATGGAAAACGTGCAAAAGAAGCGAGCGAGGTCATGAAGATCACTGCCCATGATCTGTATGCACTGAATGTTGTGGAACAGATTATCCCGGAGTATGGAACGGCAGACGAAAAGGCATGTGAGTCGATCTCCAGATATATGAAAGGTCATATGAAAGAATTTTTAGAGCGTCAGAATGGCAAGACAGGAGAACAGCTCGCCGAAGAACGTTATACGAGATTTCGTGCGTTCTGATAAAAATAGGATACAGGAAATGTCTTGCAGAGTACAGATGGAAATAAAATAAACTCCGGAATGAGGAAAAAGTATGAAAATCAAAATCAAGGGAACCGGAAGTGCGGTTCCAAAACTTCGGGTGACAAACGATGATTTAAGTAAATTGATGGATACCTCTGACGAGTGGATCAGAAGCCGTACCGGAATCGGCGCGAGACATCTTGCAGTGGAGGAGACAACGACAGGGCTTGCTGTTGCTGCGGCAAAGGAAGCGTTAAAAGATGCGGGAATGACTGCAGAAGAACTTGATCTTATCATTGCGGCAACGGTTACTGCAGATAAATTCCTGCCGAACTTATCCTGCGAAGTGCAGAGTGCTCTGGGGGCAGAAAATGCTGTCGCATTTGATTTAAACGCTGCATGTTCCGGGTTTTTGTTTGCATTAAATACGGTTCAGATGTATCTGGAAAATGGTATATACAAAAAGGCACTCGTCATCGGAGCGGAAACGCTTTCAAAAATTATGGACTGGAATGACAGAAGCACCTGCGTGCTGTTTGGGGATGGTGCCGGGGCTGCGGTCGTTATAGCAGAAGATGAGAATGTGGATGGTCATTCGGCTGTTACAAGTGGTAAATCAGATGCTGGGATGATGCAGACGGGTGCAGTAAGCAGAATAAACAAAAGCGGTATTTTAAGCATGGTACAGGGTTCTGATGGCGCGCGCGGGGAAGTCCTCCGCTGTGATAACCGCCCGGTCAACAATCCGTTTGCAGCCAACGATTCCAAGCTGTCTTATGTGTCAATGGATGGCCAGGAAGTATATAAATTTGCAGTAAAAACGGTGCCGAAAGTGATAGAAGAGGCAGTGAAAAAAGCGGGACTGGAAGTCGAAGATATTGACCTGTTTGTACTGCATCAGGCGAATCTGCGCATTATCGAATCTGTTGCAAAAAGACTGCATCAGCCAATGGAAAAATTTCCTACCAATCTGGAAGAGTGCGGCAATATTTCTGCGGCGAGCGTGCCGATTTTACTTGATAATATCAATAAACATGGTATGATATGTGAAGGTAAAAAAATAGTTTTGGCAGGATTTGGAGCCGGATTGACATGGGGCGCGACGGTTTTGGTATGGTAAAGGCAACAGTAAAGGAATTGACTGCAGTTTACATAGATGTGGACAGCAATCAGTACTGCCATGAATAGGAGTATATTTGAATGACGGCAGATGAAACATTAAATGAGTTATTGGTAAAATTATTTAAAGACATTATGGAGATTGAGGGAAAATCTCTGATCACAGATGAATTTAAGGATCTTACCTATAATGATTTTCATGTAATAGAGGCGATTGGTATATCAGAGCCAAAGAGCATGAGTACGGTAGCAAAGCTGATGAACGTAACGACCGGAACGCTGACAAAGGCGATGGACGGTCTGACCGATAAAGGATATGTTGTCAGGGAGCGCAGTAAGCAGGATAAGCGTGTTGTCTGGGTGTGCCTGACCGAAAAGGGAAAGGCAGCTTATCTGCATCATGAAGAGTTTCATCACCGGATGATCGATCATATCAAAGGAGAGCTGAATACACAGGAGACGACGGTATTGATTTATTCACTGGCAAAACTGGTGGATTTTTTCCAGCAGGTATATGGGGAGAATGAAGAATCGTAATGGGTTTGGATAAAGTTATGGATATTATATAGATAGTTAAGGATGTTTTCCGGAAATGGGAGGCATCCTTTTTTGATGCTGTAATATGATATGATGATGTTGAGGTCAAATAGTGCATACAAGATTGTTGATTGACAAATTGCACAAAGCCGTGCCTGTTTTGTTCCGTTGTACGAAAATAAGAAAATCTAAGTCCGCCTGCTTTAAATGTTCTCGGAGTGACGTGTACGTCTTAAATGCCCCTTCCATGGGGCATTAAGACTTTTGCTGCCGTCCATGGCAGCAAAACACTATGCATTGACAGGCAAACTAAGATTTACTAATTTTCTCCCATAGTCACAAAAGTAGTCTCGACTTTGTGCAATTTGCCAGTCGTTATGCTGTGAATGCACTATTCGCCCCCCAATATCATCTTTATAGAAGAATGCCAGGGCAAATAGTGATTTTCAATTTTCTGATAACACAGTCATGATATATTTTCTCAAATAAATGTTGTAATTACAACATACAATCTGCCCGAAATAAATTAATATAACACCAGAGACAAGGACAGCAGTGTGAAAAATAAGATTTTTCATACGCAGGAAAGGAGAAATATCATGAAACAGGTAGAATTAAATAACAGAAAAGTGGCAGTGATCGGATGCGGATTTGTAGGAGCAACATCGGCGTTTGGACTGATGCAGAGTGGTTTGTTTTCTGAGATGGTTTTGATTGATGCAAATACAGAGAAAGCAGAAGGGGAGGCAATGGATATTTCCCATGGAATCCCATTTGCAAGACCGATGAAAATTTATGCGGGTGGTTATGACGATATTATGGATGCGGCGATCATTGTTGTGACGGCCGGTGCAAACCAGAAGCCGGGCGAGACGAGGCTGGATCTGGTTCAGAAAAACGTCGGCATTTTTAAGAGTATTATCCCGGAGATTGCAAAAAGAGATTACCAGGGAATCCTGCTTATCGTTTCAAATCCGGTCGACATTCTTACATACACCGCACATAAGCTGAGCGGTATGCCGGAAAACCGTGTGATCGGTTCCGGTACGGTGCTTGACACGGCACGTTTAAAATATGAGTTGGGAGAGCATCTTGGTGTGGACAGCCGGAGCGTGCATGCATTTATCATCGGAGAGCACGGTGACAGTGAGATCGCTGCATGGAGCAGTGCAAATGTATCGGGAATCCCGTTAAATACATTCTGCGAGATGCGCGGACATTTCAATCATGACGATTCGATGGAACGCATTGCAGCAAATGTGCGCAACAGTGCCTATGAGATCATTGCAAAGAAAAATGCGACCTATTATGGAATAGCAATGTCTGTAAAGAGGATCTGCGAAGCAATCGTGCGCGACGAGAAATCCATTCTTCCGGTTTCCGGTATGATCCATGGAATGTATGGTGTGGAGGATGTTGTTTTAAGTATGCCGGCGATCGTTGGAAAAAACGGAATTGAGAGACAGGTTCCGATTTCTTTAGATGAGGATGAACAGAAACAGCTTCAGAAATCAGCACAGATCTTAAAGGAGATGGCGGAGCAGGTTTTGTTCCGTCGTCCGAAAATAAGAAAAACTAAGTATGCCTGAATCAAGTTTTCCCAGAGTGACGTGAACGGCGTTCAACACGCGCCAGTTATGGCACGATGACATCCATGGCTCGTGAAGCCTTGTTCTGCCATCCATGGCAGAACATCACTGTGAATTGACAGGCATACTAAGATTTTCTAATTTTCTCCCAAAGTCACAAAACGAGTCCAAACTTCGTGCAATTTGACATCCGCTAAGTTATGAACCACCTTTTAACACCAGAATCTTACAGTTAAACAAATACGAAAAGCAGCTGCAAAAATGTGATAGATTTTGCAGCTGCTTTTTGTGCTATTTTTTAGAGACAAATGCTTGACATGTTTTAAGTGAAGTGTTATTTTAAAATTAAGTTAAGCGTTTAAGCAAGCGCAAACCCGGGAAATTGCGTTATATTATAATAAAAGAAAAAGTACGTTCCTGATGAACATGGGAAAACAGCTAAGTTTGAAGAATGGGCACAGGATACGCTTTTTTTTACTATGTTGGTTAAACGCTTAAGCAAAAAAGAAATAGCTGGGGAATAATTGCAGAAATAAATCAGAAAGGAAATGGAGAAGGATGAAAAGAAAAGGATTCATGTATTTTATGGCAGCAGCGTTAGTGACAACAATGGGAGTTTCCGGGCTGACCGGATGTCAGTCAAAAGGAGGGGAAAAAGATACTGTGGCACAGGACAGCCAGACAGTTATGACAGAGCAGAAGCCTGAAGCAGAGCAGACAGCGCATGTAGTGACATTTTATGATGCCGATGGAAAGACGGTATTAGAGACAAAAGAGGTGGAAGATGGAGCATGTGCAGAGGAATATGTTCCGGAAAAAGAAGGTTACACGTTTGCAGGCTGGTTTGCAACACCACAGATGAGCCATAAGTTTGATTTTACGACAGCGATTACGGCAGATACAGATATTTTCGCAGGATTTGTTTCCTATCAGGAGGATACGAGGAAGTTTGCAATTGTGGGAAGTGGAACAAGTCCGGTGTTGTTGGAATCAAACTGGGGAGCGGTTATTGGTGATGCACAGACATTAACAAAAGAGGTCGATCCGGATGCTAACGTTTATACCATTACATTAGATCTGGAGGCGGGTGACGAATTCCAGTTTGCAATTAACTCTGACTGGAATGACCAGAGAGGCTGTGGTTACCTTACTGCCTTTTCAAAAGATGGAAAAGATTATTTTCAAAATTCAGGAAGCCTTGGAGATGCGGGTACAAAGAGAGCTAACATTAAGTGTCTTGTGTCTGGAAATTATACCTTTACCTTAACAACATATCCGGGTGAAGATATTTATGAAGAGTCTGCAGCAGATTATAGTGAAGATAATAAAGAAGCGTTCAATATCAACATGTATGATACGATTGACTGGACTTACAATGGAGAAAATGAGTCGGACGGAGCGGAAAAACAGATCGATTATTACATTAAAGGTGCTAAAATCACAAACTGGGAAGATGTATATACAGATGAGACAGAGTTTGTGGAAAGAGATGGGATTTACAGCCTGACAGTTGATCTTGAAGAGGGCGATGAGTTTATGTTTACTTCCATGGTTACGGTAGGAGACACAAAGAGCGTTGGAACAGAATATATCCGCTATACGAACATTGCAGAAGATGATACGGAAAGCTTATCCTGCGTGACCGGAAAAGAAGGCGGTAATCTTGTTGCAAATACGGCAGGTTCTTATACTTTTACTTATGATCCGTCCACACAGATTCTGACAGTGTCATGTGAATAAAATCCGATGGCAGGATGTCAGATTAAAATATCATGCTGCCGGATTGGAATCCTCTGCAGTGCATATTCCAGACAGGTAAGCAGTGCATCAGCTTTTTCTGTACGGATGGACGGTACATACAGTGTGTTGTGGGAAGAATTTAAAAGCTGGTAAAGTACATGGTCGACTACAACAAGGTTTTCCTCTTTTATTGCGGAAACTTCTAAAAAATCCCGTACATATCGTATATCAGCGTGAAGTGTGGAAAGGAAATCCTTTTTTTCACAGTTTTTGGTATCTAACAATACGAGTGTGTATGGTTTTTTGGAAAAATAAATATCGGCCTGCTCCAGAATATTCCGGTAGTTGGAATTGATCTGGAAAAACAGCGGATCATGGATCATACAATCATAGGCAACCAGAGGAATAAAATTACTATCACCGATCTGATGAAACAGCTCGGAAGAAATATCATAACAGATGATTGCATCTGCATGATCGAATTTTTCAGTATAAGATTCGTTCAGGCAGACGAGATCATAGTTCTTTTTATGAAAATATGAAATAAGGAAATGCAGAAAATAAGACTGTTCTGCATTCTTTAAAAGTGAGTCTCCGGCGGACAGGTAAAGGGCAAGCAGCTGATTGCGGTTTGTCGCCAGAGCTTTTGCTGACTGGTTTGGTGTATAGCCTAACAGATTGATGATCTGAAGGACTTTTTTTCTGGTCTTTTCACTGATCCGTTTATCCGTACGGTTATTGATCACGTAAGATACAGTGGCAACGGAAACACCTGCTTCCTTAGCAACGTCTTTAATGGTAACTGATTGTTTCATTGGTGAGACTCCCTTTTGGCAGCTTCTGTGTTTTCAGTAAGTGAAACGCTTAAGCTCTTTTCATTTGTTATAAAGAAAAATGTCACATTTGTCAACAATAAAAAACATAAAATAAAATGGTTGGAAAGGTTTATTATTAAAATGAATCAGTATGCAATTTTACATATACCGGACTCAAGATATTGTTTTGCGGTTGGTGAGAAAGAACTTGTGCTTCGCCTCAGGATGTCTAAGGAGGATGACGGGGCGAAGGTGTATTTAATCTACGCACAGAAATATGATTTTACATTAAAACGACAGAAAAAAAGGATGGAAGTGTGTTACAGGGATTATTTATATAGTTATTACGAAATCAGGCTTGCGTTAGAGGATGTCCGTTTTGCCTATCTGTTTGAGATTGAAGAGGCGGGAAAGATTTATTATTTCAGTGAAGATGGAGTGACAAAAAACTATTGTTTTGAGGAAGGATTTTATAATTTTTTTCAAATGCCTTATATCAATCAGAATGACGTATTAAAGACGGTGGACTGGATGCGGGATGCTGTATTTTATCAGATTTTTATTGACCGTTTTTATCAGGGAAACATGCAGAAAGACACCGGGTATATCAATATGGCGTGGGGGGATAAACCAACACCGGAAAGCTTTGCAGGAGGTGATATTGAAGGAATCATAGAAAAACTTGATTATCTTCAAAAGCTTGGGGTAACAGCACTTTATCTGACACCGGTTTTTTCGTCCGTGTCTAATCATAAATATGACATTAAAGACTATCGGAAAGTAGATCCACAGTTTGGAACAAAGGAGGATGTCATACGGCTGGTAAAAAAAGCACATGAAAAAGGAATCAGGATTGTACTGGATGCTGTTTTTAACCACTGCAGTATGTATCTGGAACAGTTTATGGATGTGATAAAAAAAGGGCAGGATTCCATTTATTTCGACTGGTTTTTGATCAATGGCAATAAAGTGGATGTGGAAAAAGGGAATTATGAATGTTTTGCATCCTGCAATTATATGCCAAAATTAAATACGGCAAACGAACAGGTACAGGAGTTTTTGATAGAAATTGCAGCTTATTGGATGAGAGAGACAGGGATTGACGGATGGAGACTGGATGTTTCGGATGAAGTTTCACATGACTTCTGGAGAAGATTCAGAAAGGAAGTAAAAAAAATCAATCCGGACTGTGTCATTATTGGAGAAAACTGGCATGATGCATATCCTTATCTGCAGGGAGATCAGTACGACAGTATTATGAATTACTCTTTTACGAAAGCCTGTCTGGATTATTTTGCAAGAGAGAAATTTGATGCAAAAGCGATGGCTGAAAAATTAAATGCAAACCTGATGCGTAATCTGGAACAGGTTAATGTTATGATGCTTAATCTTTTAGATTCTCATGATACGCACCGTTTCTTTTCCGAGGTTGGATGTGACAAGAGAAAATTACTTGCTGCACTTGCTTTGGAAATTGTATTTATTGGTACGCCGTGTATTTATTATGGTACGGAAATCTGTATGGAAGGTGGTTACGATCCGGATTCAAGACGATGTTTTGACTGGGAGAAAACACATTGGGATATGGCAGTTTATGATAAGATAAAAGAACTGCTTGCATTAAAAAAGGAGGAGGTTCTTCAGTATGGGACCATCTGTGTTTTAGAGGAGAATGGAATGCTTTCCGTTCATAGAACATGGAAAAATGTATCAATTACATTGTGGGTAAATGGGACAGATCAAACCAAAAAAATCACATTTTCAAAATCTGACACCAAAAAAATCATCTGTGCAGAAAATGAGCTGGAATGGAAAAAGAATCCAAAAGAAGAGAGGAACTGTATCAATGAACCGCTTTTTTTACAATCAAAAGGGTTCGTAGTTGTAAAAGAGGAAATGGGGGTATGATCATGAAACGAAAAGTATGGGTAGCAGCAATGGCAGTATTATTACTTGCCCAGCAGTTATGTGGCTGCGGTGAGAAGGTAAAAGAAGAAAAGGCTGCTTCTGCCAGTGAGTCTGCATCGGGAACAGCACTGAGTAATATTTTTACCGGAGAACTGGAACAAAATGTAACAATCCAGGTTCTTGAAAATGACACAGCAATCGAAAAAGGATATTTTGCTGAACTGATCCAGGCATTTAATGAAGCTTATAAAGATCAGGGAATCACAGCTGTAGATGCAAATATGGATCAGTACTTAGATCTTGCAAATGATGGACCTTACGGATATGGACCGGATGTGCTGTATCAGGCAAATGATGTGATCATGCAATATGCACAGGGAAAACATATTTATCCACTGCCGGTGGAATCAATGGAATGTTATGGACAGATTCCGCAGACTGCATGGGATGCCTATAAGATAGAGAAAGATGGATCGGTTTATTATTGTGGAGTTCCGGTAAATGTGCAGGCACCGATGCTTTATTACCGTGCAGATCTTCTGCCGGATGACTGGGAGAACAGCTGGGATAAGGATAAAGACGGTATACCGGATATGGTACAGAACTGGAATGATATGTATGCATTTTCCCTAGAACGCCATGATGCGGATCCATCTGCGTATGGATACATGAAATCTCTTTATGATGTTTATTTTTCCAGTGGCTTTTTGTTTTCTTATGGAGGATACATTTTTGGAAATAACAATACCGATGCATCTGATATCGGTTTTGCGGCGGGAGAAGCAGAAAAAGGTGCGTGGGTGTTAGAACAGCTTGCAAGTGCAATGAATGAAGAATGCATTGATGATACGATCACAACGAATGCCTACAGTAAGCTTGCAGATGGAACCTATTTTGCAACTATTTCGACACCGGATGTTTATTCATCTTTTTTAGATGAGATGGTGTCAGAATACAAGTCAGAAGGTATGGGGGAAGAAGAGGCAGAGAGCACCGCAAAAGAAAATCTCATTATGACAACACTTCCAAAACTTCCTGAGAGTGGCGATTTAACTGAGGAAAATCCCAAACTGACAGACAGCAAAATGATGGGAGGAATCAATGCCTATGCAGTCAGTGCTTATACAAAATATCCGAATGCATGTCTTGCATTTATAAATTTTGCAACCGGTTATGATATGATGGTAAAAAGAAGTGAAATGCTGGGAATTGCACCGGCCAGAGAAGATGCTGCGAAAGAAGCCGGCGGTACATCAGAACTTTTATATCAGAATCTGGAAAATGGAAACATTATACTGATGCCTTCTATCAAAGAAGTTTCACAGATCTGGACTCCGGGACAGACTTTCTTTACGGATCTTGCAAAAGATGCATTCCGTGCAGAAAATGAGAAAAAGTATCCGGATCTGGAATCCCTGAAAGCAGGGTTAGAAGAAGTAGACCGGCAGATTTACGATGCTGTTTATACGTTGAAATAGCAAAAGAAAACTTTTTACGGAAAACATAAAGAAATGGAGGTAGTGTGAAAATAAGATTTTTCACACGCAAGATTTGTGCTTGCGCACAAACTCGGGATGCGCAAAAGCAGCGCAGGAATGGAGATTATTATGGGACAGCAGCGGGGAAAAAAGATGGAAAAGTACTGCCATAACAGCAGCTGGCAGGTAAAATTGTCAGCTGTGCTGATGGGAACAGGGCAGATATGTTATGGGAGTATTATAAAAGGTATCTTATTTTTGATCTCAGAAGTGAGTATCGTCCTTTATTTTGTGATAAGAGGATGGCGTGATATCGTAGGATTTTTTACATTAGGAACACAAAAAGGTGATGCATGGCTTGGAATAGAAGGTGATAATTCTGTTGTTATGCTTTTGATGGGAATTTTTGCATGGATCGTGCTTGGTGTTTTTATTATGCTGTACCGGTTAAATCTGAAAGATGTATGTTCCATGCAAAAACGTATGGAACAGGGGAAACACCGGTTGACTTTCCGGGAGGAAATCGGACAGCTCCTTGATAAGAAATTTTACATACTTGTGCTGGCACTGCCGGTACTGGGGGTATGTGTATTTAACATTTTGCCGATTGTATTTATGATCCTGATCGCATTTACAAATTATGGCGGGGATATTGTACCACCGGAATTAGTTGACTGGGTTGGAATTTCAAATTTTAAGAAACTTGTGTCACTCTCTCAGTTTGCACCAACATTTTTTAAGATTTTAGGCTGGAATGTCATATGGGCAGCTGCATCAACAGCATTGAATTATTTTGCCGGACTTGGTCTGGCATTATTACTGGATAAAGACTGTGTAAAAGGAAAAGCATTCTGGAGGGCGTTTCCGGTGCTCGCCTATGCAATACCAGGATTTATCACACTTTTAGCATTTAAATTTATGTTTTCCTATGGAGGACCGGTTAATCAGCTTATCGCAGCCTGTGGGAAAAGTGCCATTGGATTTCTTGATCTGGATGCGAAATGGAGCGCAAGGCTGATCGGACTTTTTGTGAATTGCTGGATCAGCGTTCCATCCATCATGTTACTTGCAACTGGAAATCTTTCTAACAGGGATGTTTCTTTATATGAAGCTGCAAAGATCGACGGGGCAGGCAGATGGAAACAGTTCGAAAAACTGACAATGCCTTTTATGCTGTTTTCCACGATGCCGGTTTTACTTGGACAGTTTATCGGAAATTTCAATAACTTTGGTATTTTTTATTTCCTGAGAGGAGGACTGTATCTGGATGGATATTTTCTGGCAAGTGATACCGATCTGCTGATTAACTGGTTATATAATCTTTCTATTGATAATAATTATTATTGCATCGGGGCGGCGATCAGTCTTATCATTTTCCTGATCACATCAGCTATTTCACTGATAGTATACATAAAATCACCATCCTATAGAGAGGAGGACACATTTCAATGAGTAAAAAGTGGAAATTCGGCAGAATGATGGATACAGGCATAACATATCTGATTCTCACCGCTGTAGCATTTGTGTTTTTTTTCCCGTGTCTCTGGCTGATCCTGGCATCGTTTTCAAAATCGGGAACCATTTATTCATTTAACGGTTTTTTCCCAAAAGAATATAGTTTTGCAAGTTTTCAGAAGCTTTTTACTGATACGACACTTTACAACTATCCGAGATGGTTTTTTAATACACTTTTTGTGGCAGCGGGAAGCTGTATATTAGGGACATTTCTTGTGATTTTAACTGCATATACAATGTCAAGATTTACATTTACAGCCAGAAAACCAATGATGAAAATCACGATGGTACTTGGAATGTTTCCATCTTTTATGGGAATGATCGCAGTTTATCTTCTGATGACGCAGTTTAACCTGATCAATCATTTGTGGGGCTTAATCTTGATTTATGCTGCAGGTGCACCGATGGGGTATCTGACACAGAAGGGTTTTTTTGATACGATCCCAAAAGCAATTGATGAGGCGGCAAGGATTGACGGTGCAACAAATTTTCAGGTGTTTACAAGGATTAATCTGCCATTATCAAAACCGATCATTGTATATACGGCGTTGACATCTTTTACATGGCCGTGGAGCGATTTTATTTTACCGAAACTTCTGCTGAAAGAAAAGGATCTTTACACCGTTGCAGTTGGACTGATGAGCTTAGATGAAACGGAGTTTGCAAGATTCGCAGCCGGAAGTGTTTTTATTGCAGTTCCGATCGTTATCCTTTATTTCTTTCTTGTAAAAAATATGGTGAACGGCATGGCGCAGGGAGCGGTAAAAGGTTAGATACGGTTTACAATCAGTTATTGTTGAATCCGTTTTTTCATGTTAAAATGGGCGCAGGCATTGCAATGACATTTCCTGAGCAGTTTAAGGGATGACAAGACTTTTCGGAAGAAAGTGCCTGTGACAGGATGTTTACGAAAGAAGACGGAGGAACGGTATGAGTAAGGGAATCGCGGGAAAAAATAACTGGGCATTGTTTTTACTATTGCTGGCAGGGATCGTACTTGGAGGTTTTATCGGAAGCCTTGCAGCGGGAGTGCCATTTTTAAGCTGGCTGAATTATGGGCAGACATTTGGATTTGCAAATCCAATCGTACTGGATCTTGGAATCCTGGTCATTACATTCGGACTCAGTATTAAGATTACGATCGCAAGCATTATTGGTGTATTAATCGCAATTATTATTTATCGGTTTTTATAAAAAATAAAAGTTTAAAATGCAGGTGCAGATGGGGCGCCTGCATTTTTTAATGCCAGATGATTGTTCATCAAAACGGACTGTGTTATAGTAATAAAAAATATCACAAGGGGGGAATTCGGGTGAAAAAATTATTATTAAAGAATGCAGTGATGCTGGCAGTCGTTATATTCTGCATTGGTTCCGTCAACTGTTATGCAGCCACCAGTACGGGGATCAATGTCAATTATCACAGCCAGAAGGAAATTAAGGATTACCTGAAAAGTAAAAAGGTAAATATTGACGCAGAGACGACCTACAGTAAGAAGGCATCGGATGTAAAGCCGTATCAGGCGGGTACGATCAGTGAGGGCAGTCAGAAATCAGCATTAAATACCATGAATGCGATCCGTTATATTGCAGGAATTGACGCAGTGGGGCTTGATTCTTCTTATACCAAAATGGAACAGGCGGCAGCTTTGGTTAACTCAGCAAATGGAACCTTATCACATTTTCCATCAAAACCGGCAGGAATGGACGACCGCCTTTATCAACTGGGGGCGTCCGGTGCATCCAGTGGCAATCTTTCCTATGCAAGCTGGAAATGCGGACTCGGGTATCATCTGGTAAAAGCATGGATGAATGATGGTGATGATTACAATATAGACCGCGTCGGACACAGAAGATGGATTTTAAATCCGCCGATGGAAAAAACAGGATTTGGCTGGGTATATGGATCACATGGAACTTATGCGGCGATGTATGCATTTGACAACTGGTATGAACCGACGGATTATTATGGTGTGGCATGGCCGGCCCAGAATATGCCGGTAGAGTTTTTTGGCAGCAGTTATCCATGGAGCATCAGCATGGGGAAAGATGTGGACAAATCTGCTGTAAAAGTGACTCTCATAAGGCAGTCGGATCAGAAAAAATGGGCTTTTTCAGAAAAGAAAGCCGATGGCTATTTTAACGTGGAAAACAGTAATTATGGACAGAAAGGATGCATTATTTTCCGTCCGGAAAATCTGAGTTATCAGCCGGGAGATACATTTGAAGTAAAAATTACAGGACTTGACCAGAAAGTATCTTATACAGTGAAATTCTTTTCTGTAAACAGTTCAGCGGAGTCAGATGAAAAGCAGAAAGAATCGAAGATCACGGCGAAAAACATCACAAAAACCTTCAGCACCACAACATTTTCCATCAATGCGAAAACGAATGGAAAAGGGAAGATGACGTATAAGGTTGCGGACGAAAAAATCGCCGCTGTAAGTAAAAAAGGTGTAGTTACACTTAAAAATTATGGAGAGACAAAAATTAGGATCCGTGTAGCTGCAAGTGGTAATTATAAGGCGGCTGAAAAGACGATCACGTTGACGGTAAAGCCGGTAAAAGCAAAAACGGGTTCGCTGAAATCGACTGCAAAGGGCAGTTTTGCGTTAAAGTGGAAACAGGATAAGAAGGCGACCGGCTATATCATACAATATTCTACCGATAAACGTTTTGAGAAGAATGTGAAAAGCACAACAGTTTCAAGTAACAGGACGACATCGAAGAAGATTGGAAAGCTGAAAGCCGGTAAAAAATATTATGTCAGAATCTGTTCCTATAAAAAATCCTGTGGAAAGAATATAAAAGGCGCTTACAGTGACGTAAAAACCGTAATAACAAAAAAATAGACAAGAAAACGATACTTAGATGATATAAAATTTTTTGTGGAAAATGAATAATTGAACCTGAAATCCTGCAAAAAATGGCTTGTTACACTGTGAAACTTTAATAATTTAGTGAAATAAAGAAAAAAATATTGCACATGGATTCATTTTATAATAAAATAAGTGTGTCAAAACGAAACCAGCGGGAGAACCGTTAGGAGCATGCAGTGTAAAGCACATTGTATGGAGTATATACTAAATTAAGTAAGGAGAGATTGTAAAATGGGATACGTTGATGAAGTACTCGAAGTAGTAAAGAAAAAAAATGCAGATCAGCCTGAATTTTTACAGGCAGTAACGGAGGTTCTTGATTCCTTAAGACCTGTTATTGATGCAAATGAAGAGTTATACAGAAAGAATGCAATCTTAGAGAGAATTACAGAGCCGGATCGTCAGATCATGTTCCGCGTTCCATGGGTAGACGACAATGGACAGGTACAGGTAAACAGAGGATTCCGTGTACAGTTTAACAATGCGATCGGACCGTACAAGGGCGGCTTAAGACTTCATCCGTCTGTAAACCTTGGTATCATCAAATTCTTAGGATTTGAGCAGATTTTCAAAAACTCACTTACGACACTTCCAATCGGTGGTGGTAAAGGTGGTTCTGATTTCGATCCTAAGGGCAAATCAGACAGAGAGATCATGGCATTCTGCCAGAGCTTTATGACAGAGCTGTCAAAATACATCGGAGCAGATGTTGACGTACCTGCCGGAGATATCGGAACAGGTGCAAGAGAGATCGGTTTCATGTTCGGTCAGTATAAGAGAATCCGTGGTTCCTTCGAGGGAGTTCTTACAGGAAAAGGACTTACTTATGGTGGATCTCTTGCCCGTACACAGGCTACCGGATATGGTCTGTTATACCTGACAAACGCATTATGGAAAGATCACGGCATGAGTCTTGAAGGCAAGACAGCCGCAGTTTCCGGATCTGGTAACGTAGCTATCTACGCAATCGAGAAAGCACAGCAGTTAGGCGTTAAAGTTGTAACATGTTCTGATTCTACAGGCTGGATCTATGATCCGGAAGGAATCGATGTTGCATTATTAAA
>UMDJ01020106.1_pt1 | contig 21125 bp, 17 predicted proteins | sample 1964471 | NCBI WGS metagenome assembly UMDJ01 (sample SAMEA4835992, study PRJEB28245) | human gut metagenome | biome: gut microbiome; material: fecal sample | place: Denmark | collected 2008
CCCCAGTTGTGGCATCGGTTTTTGTAAACTGGCTTTTCGTTGGCTGATTTTCCACTTCTTTTGTCAGCTTGATTTCTGCAAGGTTCTGGTCTGTGTAAGAGGCATCCATCTCCCAGATTTCTTCATTTGGAAGATATCCCGGTTTTCTCACTTCCTCTTTTACATAATATTTCCCATGATAGAGGTCGCTGTCAAAGGTAAGCTGTCCCTTCTCATCCGTTGCTTTCTTCTCCAGCAGAGTGTCCTTTTCCACAAGAACCTCACCCTGCTGGGAGAGGATATCTTCTTTGGCATACAATCCAAAGATCACGCCTTCCAGCTTCTCTTCTGTGACTGCATCCTTCTTTTCTACAGAAATGGAAATCTTCTGTCGCTCATTTTTATAAGCAACCCCTTCATAAACAACTGCCTGAGTATCATCCTCTACGGTCAGGGTAAATTCTTTCTGTTCCGGGTTCAATACGAAATGGTCACCTGCCACCGTTTCTTTCAGATAATAAGAACCCAATGGAAGATTATTTACCACTGCCTTTCCTTCTGAATCGGTCACTAAAGTTGCCACCAGATCGTCTTTTTCATAACGGATGACCGGATTGCCTTGCTCATCCTTTGCTCCGTCCGGGGAATAAATGGTGTCCTTGGCATACAGTTCAAAGGCTGCCCCTTCCACACCGGATTCTTCATAGACAAAATCATGGAACACTCCGGTATCGGTATCCTCTCCGGTCACTGCATCTTTGATCTTTCCTGCCAGTCTCTTTGCCTTTGCAAGCAGGGAATCCCCCTTCACTTCCACTGGCTGTTCCCCGGTTTTGGTCAGTGTCAGGCTTCCCACCTGCTCATCGTTTGGCTGCTCGACTTCCACGATGACTGCCCCGGTATCGGGATCGATCTGATGGGCGGTATCGGAAGAAACCGTGATCACGATTCCCTCTTTCGGGTTCTCTTTGTAACTGCCTTTTCCGGTCACTTCCAATGGAGAAATTACTTTTTCCCCTTCATACAAGGAACTCTCATATCCCTGTCTTACAAACGCTTCCGGTGCTTTCACTTCTTCGATCCGGTAAGTAGAACATTTCAATTCTTCCGGTGTTACCAGATAGCCTTCCTCATTGGTCTTAAAAACGCTGATGGTCTCTTTCTTCGGATAGAATACCGTCTGCTCTACATATTCCTCTTTTTCCATGTCAAAGATTTTATAGGAAGCTCCTGCTTTTAAAACCGGATTGCCTGTCTGTGCATCCTTTTTCACGATTTTTAACAAAAACTCAAACGGACGGTCATCGAACACACGCCATACCATCGGTTCTCTGCTGTCCTCATCAACCTTCACCAAAAACGGATCGATGGCTTTCAAGTTCTCCGGTACGGTGCTTTCCTCTACCACATAAAGACCATACGGAAGCTCCGGACTGAGAGCATATCCTTTTTTATCTGTAATAAGCTCCTGTACCGGGACAGCCTTGCCATCCACATAGGTCACTGCCACCTCTTCCTTACTGAAATCATAACCTCGGAAATCTTCCGCAGTAAACTGATCCCCATTGGATGGCTGTAATTCCCCACTCTCTACTTTGGAAAGGCTGCTGATCAGATACACCTTAAAACCTGCTCCTTCCACAAGGTCTGTTTCTGTCTGGTCTCCATCTTCGCTGATCTTGATCAGCTGGAACGCCTGCTTTTTCACCTGTTCCTGTACCGTCAGGTCCCTGGTTACCTCTGCCACTTCCTGTCCTTCGTAAGCAAGGTCCACCTCATACTCTGTTGGATCTACCGTATAGCCTTCCGGCGGAGTGATCTCTTTCACATACATTTTCCCCAGATACAATTTGGAAAAATCTAAGGTACCATCCTCCTTGATCACGCCCTGTGCGATGAGGCTGTCTTTTTTGAACAGAACCCCCGTCTTTCCATCCGGGTGGACGATATCCTCTCTGGCATACAGACCATACACAGCCCCGGCAAGGGAACTATCTCCCTGGGGAAGAAAAGCCTGTGTCTCCTTATCGATCTTTTGGATATGGACAGCACCTTTCACCCTCTCATCGGTTGCTGAGATGGTGACCGTCTTTCCGGCTTCCACATCCACCTTATGGATCACATCACTCTGTGCATACTTGTCTGGAGCCTTGATCTCCTTCACATATACTGTTTTGATGGCTGCCTCAAAATAATCACTGACTGCTTTTCCCTCTTCCCCGGTGACTGGCATTTCCATCAAAAGATGCTCACACTTGCTGTCTGTATAAATGCCATACACTGCACCGTCTAAAGGATTCTTGGTATCCGCATCCTGTTTGAAAAGCTCGATCCTTGTCATCTCCAGCCAGTCTACCGTAAAACTTACCGGATTGGCTTTCTCCGATTCAAAGACTCCAATGTCCTGATTGCTGTTTCCTGTGGATAATACCAGCGTTCTCCAGGTTTCCCCTACAGAACCATGCAGTTCCCCGGAGGAATAGTTTCCGGTATGAAGCATTGGGGCAGTCAAATAAAAGGTATCCCCGCCATAGATCTTCAGCGCACCATTCTCTGCGGAAGTTCCCTTTGTCTTGTTATAAATGGTGATGTCTTTTGGTACATTGACTGAAATGTAGTTTCGGTGATCCCCGGACAATGTGATATCCGGTGTTTTCTGTACATTTCCATTTCGGACTGCTTTTACAGAAGTCTTGGAAAGGGAGATTTCCCCCTTCGGCGGCTCTTCCATAGCAAACAGGTGGTCAATATAGGCGATCACGCCTGCGTTTACCAGATCTTCATACTTACATCCTGTAAATCCTGCCTCACCTGCATAGGCATAGCTGGCTGCGATGTGGGTATATACATATTTCTCTTCTGCACTTTTCCCGGACAGATAACTGCCTGTAATATCCCCGGCGCCGCCATAACCATAATACAGCACCTTCTGCAAGTTCTTATTGCTGTCCAGTACCTGTGCCACATAGTCTCCACTCGGCGGTGAGGAACGATGGGATTCCAGACAGTAAGCGATCTTTCCATTGACCGTAAACCAGCAGGTTAAGTAATTTCCAATATAACTTGGATAGTAGATGGTCTCCCCTTTTTCCAGATGTACGGTTTCCTTTGCTCGGAACGTGTTTTCCGCACCGGAAAGCATCATCACTTCCCCATCCTCAATCTTTTCTTCCAGTTCTCTTGCTGCCTGTGCATCCGCATCTTCCCCGGATATCGTCACTTCCACATCCGGGATCTCCTGCACAGGCGTCTCCGAATCTTCTTCAGAATTCGTATCCTCCTTCTGTTTCTGACCGCCATTTTCTTCTGTATGAGCCTGCCCTTCCGTATCCGTCAGGATGATCTTTCTGCTCACAGAATAGCTGTCACGCGCATCCTTTGGCACAACCCAGTAGGTTGCAATATAGGTTCCTGCCTGGTCAGGGTGGTAGCTCCCTCCATCTTCCGCTTCGATACGTTCCAAGGTAACATCCTCTTGTTCTGAATTGTAATGGATACCTTCCATACAAGTCTCTGCCATAAAATCCTTGTCGGAAATATCTTTCGTGATATCTTCTGCTGTTACCAAATGTTTCGCAGCTTCTGAAGCTTCCTCTGTCTGTTCCGTTTCAGATATTTCTACGCTCTCCGTCACTGGCTCTGACGGATTTTTTGTTTCTGCCGCATGGACATCCGCTAAGTTCCCAAGCGGACTAAGACCCATGAGCAGTGCGAGCCCAAAGGCTGCAAGTCTTGTTTTGATATTCCTGCTCTTCATTGCATTCTCCTTTTTTCGTTAAAAATACCGCAGAGGATTTCCCCTGCGGCGTTGTTATCTACTGACTTCTGTTTTCTTGTGACTGGCTTTTTTCTTTCCCACTTCCTGTCTTGTACGCTTTAGCGCATCGGTCACAGATCGGCTGGAAATCCCATTCTGATGGCAGCCTTCCACGATTCCCATAAAATAAAGATCCGAGGGGATGGCAGGCTGATCCTTATAGGGTGCATTCATGGTATATGCCATGACTTCCCGTTTCACACCATCCTTTCCCTGAACAAGAACAGTCTCCTTCCCATACAGGTGGGGATACCCTTCATAAAAGTCCAGGCTTTTTTCACACTCCGGTGTGATCTTCCAAAGCACCCCTTCCACCCGGCTGCCCTCTTCCGGCAAAATAGTGGCAACACCGCATCCTTTCCCCCTGCCACAGAAGGTCAGGCGGTATCCCTCCAGCTTGACCTTCTCCACTACGGAAGCTGCCGGACAGCGGTACGCCATCTGGTCTAAGTTCATGTTGCTGCCATAGGCAAAATAATAGGATTCTTTCATCTCTTACCTCCTAACGGGCATCCTCCGCCCGATGATTTCGATTCAAACATTCATAGGTACTGCGGTCATATCTCCATGCCCTGTCACCCTCCAGATTGGCAAGCAGATGTTCCCGGACATTCTTATATTCCGGTCCAATGAGCCCCAGCCGCAATAAAAAGGTACGGAAGGTAAATGCCGGATTCTCTGTGATCTCCGTTTTCCGCATCTGGGTGCATTTCTGATTGATGGCCTGGGCAGAGATGGCAAGAGCCAAAGTGATATTTGCCCGCACTTTTCCTGCATGGAGGGTACTCTCAAAACATCTCCACTCCAAAGTTCCTTTGGAAAACACTGCATGAAGGTTCAACGCATAGTACCGGGTATCGTCATAATGATCATGGCTTCCATCCCTGCCCCCATACCATACCCGTTTCAACTTTTCCATGGAAATGGTGCTGTTTGGCATCCGGCGGATCTTCTCCAGCACAATGGGGCGTACCTTCTGGCAATACTCCTGTTCCCTTGATGTCTGCACCTTCAATGCCTTAAACAGGATGTCCTCTTTGGAATACATAATGGTCATGGCATTTTTAAGGCTTCTTGGGGTGTGATTGGAAGCATCCACATGCACATGCTGCCCGCAGGATGTATTTACCTTCGCCCCATGATGCCTGAGACACCGCACCACTTCCTGCAATTTTCCCATTTCTCCATAGGAAAGTTTCGGACTGACCATCTCGGTGCTGTATTCTCTTCCGGCAGGAACCATGCGTCCACGCTCCCTGCGTTCCGTATAGATGCTCCCATCATACATGAACTTCCATTTCTTTCCTTCCTGATCTGTCACAGACCAGACCCCATAATATCCGCCATTGCAAACCGCCCTTGTTCCAAACAGCTCTGCCACTTTCTCCGCAGCCCTCTGCCTGGTGATCCCTGTCATCTCAATCTCTGTACCAAAATACTGATCCTGAATTCCAATTGCCATACTGCCTTACCTCTTTGTCTTTTCATCCTCTGCCCGGATTTCTGCATCTGCCTGCCGAAGAAGCGTTCCGATGGCTTCGATCACGTTGACGGTCACTCCATTTCCGGCCTGTTTATAAAGCTGGCTGTCCGAAGTCTCCTGTTCTATGCGGTCAATCTGCCAGTCATAAAAGCCTTGCAGCCGCAGACACTCCCTTGGCACCAGCCTCCGGATTCTACCCCGATAGGCAACTCCATGCCGATCCGTGGCAGTAATGGTGAACATCGGCTCTTCCGGCTCCTTCATCCTCCGGCCATTCTGCCGGGTTTCTTCTCTTCCCGGAGTCAGCACTGCCCTGGCACCTTCCTCTTTTAAGACACCGGAGCATTCCCCTTTATGATTATGGATGCCGGACTGTCTGGTATTCAGACACCTGCACTGCTCTGTGACAAGAGGCGGCACAGACAGATCCACAAAATGAAGCGTTCCCTGCTGGATTCCTGTGGTAAGGGTATGGGCGATCTGATGCCCCACACGCCCTCTTCTGGTATTCATGCCTGCATATCCTAAGTCAATGCTGTCTCCCGGATACGCCATCTTATATCCCTGCTTGGTATTCTCCTTGATGGGAATACCCATCTCATACAATCCAGTTTTTCCACCCATACCGCCTGCCAGCGATGTCAAAGTACAGCTTAATCCTTCCGGGCTGTACACTCTTTTCCCTTGGCTGCCTGTTCGGATTTGTATAAGAGACGTTCCATTTGCTGCTGGGAAAGGTAATATTTTTCCGGCACATCTTCGATCAAGATATCCGACAAGATACACCCGTTTTCTGGATTGGGGGACTCCAAAATCCTTGCTGTTAAGCACTTTCCATTCCACACCGTACCCCAGCTCAGATAGCGTACTGAGGATGGTGTGAAACGTCCTGCCTTTGTCATGCGAAAGCAGTCCGGGAACATTTTCAAGGATGAAATACGCAGGTCGCTTGTCTGCAACCAATCTGGCAATCTCGAAGAACAGAGTTCCTCTGGCATCTGCAAATCCTTCCCGCTTTCCGGCGATAGAGAATGCCTGGCAAGGAAATCCTGCACACAAAAGATCAAAGTCCGGCATTCGTTCAGTTTCGATTGTTCTTGCGTCATTGCAAAACCACTCCCCTTCTGTGTCGAACAGCAATCGGTAGTTCTTATCCGCATAAGCATCCACCTCGCAGTGTCCCACACAGGTAAAACCGCCTGCACGTCTTAACCCTTCCCGGAATCCCCCGATCCCGCTGAATAAATCAAAAAATCGAATGGTTGCGGCTATCAACCTCCTTTGCTGAGAAAAAGCAGGCGGCATGGTTTCTTTTCCACACCGCCTGCAAGTTTTATGGTTCTATTTGTTTGGCATTATGCGATCTCTTCGGTTTCTTCCCCGGATTCCGGAATCTCTTCTTCCTCTGCATCCTCAGAAATTTCTGCATCCGCCTCTTCCTCTGCGGCTTCCACTGTTTCGGTTTCCGCTTCGGTAGTCTCTTCTTCATAGACATCTTCCGCAGTTTCTTTTGCTTCTTCCAGTCTATCTGTTTCTGCGTTTTCTTCCGGCTGTTCCAGTTCCTTCCATTTGGCTTCTACCTCTTCCACCGCTTTTTCGATGATGCGGATGATAAAATCTTTCTGTTTGATGCCTTCCTTTGTGACTGCCCATTTGACTCTCTGGAATAATTCCTCTGTGACCTGTACTGCTAATGTTCTTTTTTCCATGCTTTCTTCTCCTTTGTTCTCCAGTCTGTTAAAGTGTCCTTCGATCACCTGCCGGATAAAGATCTGTGTACTTGTTTCCCTTTCTTCGATCTCGGCTCGTACCTTCTCATGTAATTCCACCGGGATCTTTCCGCATATGTTCTTCATCTCTGCCATAAGCGTTTTCCCCTTTCGTTTTGTTATACACAACATACTCCAAAATTTGAAAGAAAGCTATTCACAATACCCACTAAAGAATCCATGTCAAATGTATGCAAAACCCAAGCATATCCAACAATGCCATACTTTCCTTGCCCATAGGCCTCACCCCCTTTACTCCTGCTCCATCTGAAATAAAAAATCCAGCATCTGACCGGGAATTTCTTCCTTTTCACATGCTGGCATCCGTTCCACATCGCCACATTTTAACTCTTCCCGAACAGCCTCCTGAATGAGTCTTTTTAAAGTTTCCCTCTCTTCTTGTTCCAGGATCACATCCACCAGATACTGGTTCCTCTGCCCTGTCGGAATCTCCATCAAAAGCTGCCACGCTTTTTCATGTTCCGGGTTCTTAAGGTTTGGGCGGAAGGAAAAGACCGGGCGGCTCACAGCGTCCTCATCTGCCCCACAATCCGTTCATATCCGGCAGCGTTGGCATGGACGTCCGTCAAGTAAATCGGGCGACACAGGCGGTCCTGCTCGCTTACACGGTGTTTAAAAATAGCAGCACCGCCTCCCATGAAAACGGAAGGGACTGCCCGCAGGTCAAAGCCTGCCTCGGTGATCGCAGACAGGATTTTCTCAATATAAAGCCTGCCCTGCCTCTCAATCAAAGACACCACTTCCGCAGGCATGCTGCTGGGTTTTCCACGTAAGACACGCTCGATCTGCGTCTCCGTTACCGACAGTCCTGTATTTCTCCTTACCTGTTCTCTGATCTCATCCATACAACGGATGACACCCAGTTCCAGACTTCTACAGGTAGCTGCGTTAGGAACAGCATTATCAAGCCGCATCAAGTCCACCGTCCAGCCTCCGATATCCACAAGAAGCACAGAAGGCTCATCTTTTAAATACTCTGGATAAAGAGCCAGAGCTGAATATCCCTGGGGGAACAATTTCACATCCTCAATCTGGATCTCATAGCGTTCCCCTTCATATAAAAAACGGATTAGCTGTTTTTGAAATAGATATTCCTTGAATTTCTGTTTTTCCCTTCCAAACCCGGTAAGGGGAAGTCCGGCTGCAAGAACAACTTTCGCTGTCCTTTCCCCCTTTCGCTTTCGAATCTCCTGTGCCAGCGCTGCCAGCGTCAAAAGATAATAATTGTCGTTGGCGGTCTTGTCCTTTACCAATGTCTGTCTCCCAGTCCCACACACATAATATTCTCCCTGGTACTGGAGAACATTCTGCATGGTATAGGGTTCGTATTCATACCGGATGATCCCTGTGGGGAAACACACCTGCTTTGTTTTGATGGCATAATATCCATGGTCGATTCCAATGACCATCACTTACCACTCCCTTCTTTTCTGTTCTATGTAAAATTTCCGTTGAAAGAGCCCTTGCCCCCAAAGGCGCGCCCCGGCAGGCATTCTTTTCTTTCCAGCCTGTTGTTCTTCCTACTCCTGGTCTCGAAAAAATGTTTGGACAGGAAGATAATGCAGTGTTCCTTCCAAAACAAGAGCCTGTCTTTGAAAGCGAAGGATTCCCTGGCTCTGTAACTCTATCATTTCGTAATATGCTTTCTTTGTTAAAAAATAACGATGATATATTCCCGCTTCCTCAAACTTCTCTGTCTGCTTCAACACTAAAAACTCCACCATATACCGGGTGTCCGGTGCAAACCGTTTCTCACATAGCATGGCATCTCCCTGTACTGCCTTCACACCCTCCGACTCCCTGGCTACTGCCAATAATTCATGGATACTGATACTCACCTTTGCTATCACCTCCCTTCCAAAAGAAAAGACAGACACCTAAATGATGCCTGTCTCTTCTGGGATTTCCATTCCCTTTTCTTTATAGATCTTTTTGACTAATTCTTTTAGTTCCTTCCGGATCTTTCTGTCTGGTACATTGTTACAAAATTCCTGTAACCATCTATCCTGCAAATATAAATCAATTTCGGTTATATCACAAGAAACAATACTGCAGGTTTCATCATATAACTGTTCCAGTCTTTGAAAATGTTCTCGGAATTGTTCTCCATAATGATGCCAAATATCCAGGTTCAATCTTGTCAGACCAAGGAAATCGGTAACATACGTCAGCCTGTCCAAATCTGAAAATGTCATTTTTTCTTTTCCCAGCAGGATTTCCCTGTCACGCTTTCCACATAAAAACAGGAAAGCAAACCGTTCTATATCGCTCTGATGCATAATCATTCCCCTTTGCACAAATAATTCCTTATTACGAAACATTATAAAAAGTGAAATCAGTAAAATCAATATAAAGTTTCTTTATTGCGAAACATTGAGAAATGAGAGGATTCTATCATGCAGAAGATCAGACCAGACATGGATATCGGCAAAAATATCCAAGCCATCCGTTATCAAAATAAACTTACGCAAGACCAGGTCATTGCAAAATTAAACCTGATGGGTATCTCCATGTCCAAAAGTACCTATGCCAAGCTGGAAACCAACCGTATGAACATCAAGGTATCGGAACTTGTTGCCCTTGCAAAAATCTTCCATACCGATATCAACACATTCTTTTCCGGGCTTCTCTAAACCGGAAAAGAAACATTTCCTATAATTCTTCTCCCCTCTTCTTTTCCCACTCTCCTTTATCTTTGTTCCCTCCACTCTCTCTTACATTGGGATTGCTTTTGAAATAATTCCTCATATCGAAGAAGTATATCCATACTGTCTTGTGTAAAATCAAAGGACTGAAGCATAGGGTATCGCGGCAATGCACTTGGGACATATTCTAATTGTTCCAACTGCTTAGATGTGTATTTTTTCTTTCTGGCTTCACTATATGGCAAAAGACCGTATTCCGTCTTATACGCTGGAATACGGTCTTTCTTCATTTCCTGTAATGCTTCAATCATATTTTTATGATGGTGTCGGGATTTATAGGTATCTATCTGCCCTCTGGTCATGCCGACAGCCGATGCAAAATCCGATATCCTTTTATAGAATTTCCCTTGAATCTTACATCTTGGAATAAAAGCAAATACCTCAGTCTTGGGCCACCCACATTCATCCCGTAATTGCTTCACTAAACGGAAACATTCTATAAACGAATATTCTGGTTTATAGTGCTGTTGTCCATATACTAACAGCTTGGAGATATTATATTCCCTGCATAAAAAAGCAGCATTCTGATATACTTTCCCTTCATACTCAATTTCATATCTTTTCCCATTATTCCTGATCGGCAAATAAATAGCTTCCTCCAATGTTTTCCCATATTTCAAGCGTTCAAAAACATTGCAGGGCTGCACTTGATACTCCGCACACAATTCTACCAATGTATTATAGGATTTTCCTTCAAAACATATCGGTTCTTTCTGCAATAGTTCAAGAACAATTTCTTCTAATGTCCTGTTTCTTGTATGGATTCTGGCTGAAATGGAAGTCTCTCTAATTCCAAATGCTGTTGCCACCTCATATCTGCTCTGATATTTTTTGCCCCATAGCATAATTTTCTTCTCTTGTGCCTCTTTGCAACGATCTACCGCTTCTTCTACTGTTTTGCACCTTTGTATGTAATGTGCTAATGAATTCCAAGGTAATCCATATTCTTCTGCCAAGGCTTTGGGTGAACGGTATAACTTTCCATTGTATTCAAAAAGTCGCCCTCTTCCTCGCACATCATTGACACACATTTGCATTGCATCTTCTAGCGACCAGCCTCGGCGCCGGAAGGAATATATTCTTTGACGGTCAATTCCATATTCCTCTGCCATTTCTTTTATCGTTTCATATGTTTTCCCATCATAGCAATACGCCATAGTCATCACCTCTTCTCTTTACCACACCAGTATACCCACTTATCGTAAAAAAGCTATTCGGACATACCACTAAAATATTACCTTTATACCTGTCTATTATAGACAATAAAAAACCTGCTACAAGGATGTCTTTCCTCATACCAGATATCAATACTTTCTTCCTACTCCATACACATTTTTTCTCATTACTTGTGTATCATGTACCTATATTATCATGTAATCCTACTGTGTACACGCTATGTACAGTAAGCACATGGGGTTCAGTTTACATCCGCAAGCAGTATGTCCGGCTTATTTGCCAGTGCCACCGCTATCGCTGCGCGCTGCTGCTCTCCTCCCGATAGCTGAGCCGGAAGCTTATCCTTATGCTCCTGTAATCCCACTGCATTTAACAGTTTAAGGGCATAGCTTTTATTATTATCCCTGCATCTATTTACATGTTCTCCTCTGCTCTCATCATGAGCACCGTGTTTTAAATTACCTGCATTTTCAAACATCATCACGGCCTCGACATTCTGCAGCACAGTCAGGTATGGGAACAGATTTTTGGCACTTTTCTGCCACACAAAACCTACTTTGTCCCTGCGGTATCTCACCATTTCAGCTTCTGAATATGTGGAAATGTCTTTTCCGTCAATAGTGAGTACCCCAGCCGTTGGTGTTTCCAGTCCTCCTATCATATTTAGGAGCGTGGATTTTCCGCTGCCGGATTTTCCTATTACCGCAAGCATCTCCCCTGTTTCCACCGTCAGGTCAAGCCCCTCCAGTGCCATCACCTTTTTATCGTCTGTCTCATATATTTTTACCAGTCCATCGCAATTTATCATCTACTTGTCCCCCTTTTAATTTAAATTACTATGCCGTCACTAAGCTCAAACACTTCATCTCCCAGCTCCATCAGATTCGGATCATGCGTGGTCATAACTATTGTGATGTCCTCATCGTCTATCAACTCACGGAACAATCGCATGACTTCAAATCCAGAAGCGGTATCGAGTGCTCCTGTCGGCTCATCCGCAAAGACCACCTTCGGGCGATGAACCACAGCGCGCGCTATCGCAACTCTCTGCTGCTCACCTCCCGATAGTTGTTCCGGCATATGGTTCATGCGCTTTGAGAGTCCGACACGCTCCAGCAGCTCTGATACTCTGTCATGCGTATTCTCATTTATCACATCGGTTTTTGCATCTCCAATGTCATTATCCATATCAGTCAAATTCTTTTGTATCTGACGTTTATTTTTCGCAAGTCTAAGGGCAAATTCCACATTCTCATATGCCGTCATCGTGGGAATTAGTGCTATAGACTGGAATACAAATCCCATCTCATACCGCCTTAGCATTTCCCGGTCTTTCTCGGTCATCTGCTCGAGATTTTTATCCAGAAACTGCACACTTCCCTCTGTCGGCATATCAAGCGCACTAAGGATATTAAGAAGTGTGGTCTTTCCGGAGCCGGAACGCCCTTTTAAGATGGCAAGTGTTCCTTTTTTTATCTCCATGGATACTCCGTCAAGTGCGTGGACTGTTGTACCATCTCCCGCCTTGAAATATCTTTTTATATTTTGAGCAATTATCGCATTTTCCATATGTCACGACCTCATTTTTTACATGCTAACTATCTTCTCCAAGCCTTAGTGCCTGTGCTATCTTCATACTCTTAAGCAGTCTGCTGATAACCACATAGCATACGGCTACAGCCACGAAAAGTACTCCTGTAAGCTCCAGCATATCAGATGGATAAATATATACATTTACTCCGATATTGTGTTTCTGCAGCAGATATATGATCGATATGAGCCTTACAAACATCGCTGTTGCAGTTATACCTATGCCTGCTCCCGCAAGAAGCGGCAGAAATGATAAAAATATCTGCTCGTTTAAAAGCATTGCTTTTACCTCTCTCATTCTCATTCCCATTGCGCGGTATATACCAAACTGCAGCTCCCTCTGTTTTAGTGTCATAACCCAATACAGCAAAAATCCTACTGAGCACACTATCAGTGAAAGTATAAAACTTAATGTAAACATACCGTTTGTGATCTGCACTGTGGCTGAGTTTTTATTCTCGTCTATAAGCTGCTGCGCGGATGTTAAATTTTTGTATATATCATCCACCGTTTTTCCTTTTGACAGGTTCATCCACACACTGTACGGTGTCATGCCGAACTTTTCCACAACCGTAGCATAATTTGCAACGATCAGGTATTTCTCCTGCTCGGTCACATTTCCTTCTACATCTGTCTCATAGGTGTAACGCTCGTAGCCCGGAAAACCTTTTACTATGGCACATACCTTTGCATTCTCGGATGCGTAGATCTGATCATCATCGACAGCCTCCGGTACATACCTTGAGTAATTTAAGCTGTCACCAACTTTAAGTCCCAGAGCTTTTGCCAGATTTGAGGAAATGATGACTCCGTCCGGCTCTTTTGCCAGCTCATTCAGGTAATTGAACCAGTGCGCGTCATTAATATCATCATTTTGGTCACTCTGCAATTTCGCAGTCTCACCGAATTCTTTTGTGTTTATCGCCATAAGATATGCATCCGAAATCGAACCACTGCCTGCGGAAATGTCTACCCGCTCGTCCTCAAGCACACGCGTGACCCCGTCACAGATGCCCTCATTTTTGAGCGACTCGTATTTACCGAAATCAGGCTCGTCATACATCCAGCTTACAGAGCCATCTTTATTCTTCTGTATCCTGAGTCTGAAATCTTCGTTGTATATCGCATCACAACCCACATTGTAGACGATCCGTTTTTCCATATTGCTGTTCATGGTGCGCGCCATATTCGCGTCAAAAATACCGCCAGCCACTGTCATGATAAGAAATACTGCCAGAAATCCCTGATTGTATCTGGTTCGTTTCAGCTGTAAAAATGATGCATACATTGCCGGAGAAAACCGCTTTTTAAAGAGCCTGTCCACAAGCAGAATAATAAGTCCGGTAAGTCTTACGCACAAAAGTGCCGCTGCAAATATAAAAAGCGAATTGTCCAGTATCATGACAGGATCTATGCTCCTGTTCTCAAGAACAGATATCGCAAGCGTACTCTTCTGCTTGTTGTAATTGTAAAGCAGATATGCTGACAGAGCCAAAAGTATAACGTCTATAAAGCATTTCTCCCAAAGAGGCTTTTTCTTTGATATTCGTTCCCTGCTGTGCTCTGATATGGCATCCTTTGATTTTTTCCACACCGGAACTGTGATAAACAGCACCATGATAACTGCCGCTGCCACCGCATAGACAAGCATCTGCCATACAAATCTGTAAGTGCCTATATCCTTTGCCGTAAATCTTAAAAATCCGTCTGTAGATGCGGCAGCCCGGCACATTATATATCCGAGTACTATTCCAAGTACACAGCCCGCAAACGCTATTATTCCTGACTGCTGCAGGTACAAAATAAATACCTGTAATTTTGTCGCACCGCGGCTTCTTAAAACAAGTATGTCATTTTCCTCGAGCGAAAGTATCTGTGCAGATATCATTCTTATAAATAAAATCAAAAGCACAAGACACGGCAGCTCCAACGCCCAAAGCATCAGCTTTATCGTCTTCTGCTGTGTAAAAAAGCGCTCCAGCGTATCACGGATGTTGTCATTGTAGAGCTTGTCAGCATCCTTAAACTGCTCCATATAACCGTCATATAGTGAGGCATTTTCCGTGTTGATCTGCCTGTAATCCAGCATGAGAAAATCACTGTAGCTGATATTGTCCTCGCTGTAATACTGCATCATTTCGTCAAAAACATCCTGCGAAACAAATATCACATCGCCCATATCCGAAAGCGTCTTGGCCCAATATGGATCGTTTATATCTTTTTCACGGCAGATCTGTGATATGACGAAAGAAATTTCCTTTTTCCCACTGCCATCAGGTACATGTAAATAGATTTTTTCACCTGCTACAAGTCCGTAGTGATCCATTGTCTTTTCGCTTATACTGCATTCGAATGTGGCTGTGTCAGTCTGAGATTTTACAACATCCGCGTACTCCGAAAGTCCCGGCAGATATCCTATTGTAAAATAATGGTTAAGTCCTCCAAACTCTGTATCTGCGCGTCCTCCTGAGAGTGTGATAAGCTGCTGTGAGGAAACCTTGTTTATATCCACATATTCAGTCCACTTCTTTTCGTATCCTGACAGCTTATCAAGCACTGACTGCGAATCAGGATAATCTGCCACCGCATATGTTCCCTCGCGGCTCATCTGTGCTGGAAACTCATTCTGCTGTGTGGCATGATCCGTAAAAAGTCTGTCGAGTATCTGATTGCCCGCACCCTTTTCAAACATAGGGTGGCACACAAAAAGTGCTATAAACAAAGCCACTCCCATAAGCAGACACAAATTTAACCATTTTCTGTTTTTTAATTTATTAATTACGAAGCCAAACATATTTCATCGCCCTCATCAATACCGTAAAGCACAAGTGTATTGCTGCCTGATGTATAATCGCTCAATATTACCGGCTGCTTTACCACGCTGTCCCCATCAATTTTCCACACATAGTAGGATATATCATCTTTGTCCATCGGATTGATCTGCTTGTGTATGATCGAAGTCGGCACCACTACCACCTTTTTAAAAGAAACATAAGAAAACTTTACAGCAGATGCCCCGGTCAGATCATCCGGTATTCCATTGTCAAGTTTTATATAAAATGCTGCATTTCCATATCCCGAATCTGTGTTTCCGGTAATATGCACACCTTTATCATCCTGATTTATATATCCCTTTTGAGCTTCCCTGCCGTAACCGGCAAAACCGATACAGCTTCCGTAGATCGTTGTACCGTCCAGCTCAAGTGATACGCGCTCTCCCACATCTGCTATATTGTCCTTATATACTTTATAGCTATTGCTATCCTTTACCTGAACCAGCAGTACGTCCGTGGAATTTCCGGTTATCTGCAGGATATCTGAGCCTTCCTCCACATTATCTCCTGCCTTGACACTCACCTTTGAAACTTTTCCGTCATTCTTGGCATATACTGAAATATTTCCTTTGCCGTCATTTCCAGCGCTTATGCTGTCATATGCTGACTGTAGCCGGGAAAGCTGATAGGTGTGGTCTGCACAGGCAAGTTTTTTCTGCAGATTCAATAATTGTAAATTCAGTTTCAACTGCTGCTCATCATATGCTGTATCCGGCTTTTCATCCTGCCGGTTATTTTCTTCTGCGCTGCTACCACCTTCAGATAAATCTTTTATCTGTTTATCGTAATCAGCAATCTTCTGCGCATAGGATTCATTCTCCGAGTCGATCGCATTTTTCGCCTCTGTTATAGCAGCTTTGCCCTCTCCGGTATCCACCACGTAAAGCAGCATGCCCTTTTCTACCGTATCGTCCTGCTTCACATTGACCGATACGATCTGCCCTTCATAATCACAGGTTTCGGTTATCGTCCCTGCGTCAGATCTGCTGTAGCGCACACCGTAGTTTGCTATATCAAAGTCAGACCTTGTTACCGTATATTTGCTGTACTTTGTCGGAACCTGATCTGTAGAATTATAGTAAACCAGCTCCCCCTCTTTTAAGCCCTCTGTGACCTGTGTATAGTTTTCATCAGACTCACCTGTTGTTATGATGCGTTTCTCGCGGCCGCCCTCATCATTTTTCACATAGACATATCTGGTATCGCCATCCTTATAGATGGAATCTTTTCCCACGACAAGTGCCTGATTTGCTTTTGTCTTTTCAAAATATACCGGATACATCTGTCCTGCCGTAAGAAACGGCTTTTCCCTGCTTTCCACGCACACATCCGGATAGCGGTTGTTTATCTTCGAAAGTACCAAAACCTCTGATGTATATTGAGACTCGGTGACATCATATTTTTCGCCATCGACTATCACATATTTCTTGTCATAATCGCTGTATTTGTACTCATTTATGGCTGTGCCCTTTATATCCAGCACAAGGTCATCCGTATCTGAGACAATGACTATATTCTCGTATGCCGCAGCAGACCTTCCATCTGTCAGCTTCTTAGTGTAAGTGACAAGACCGCTGTGGGCTGCCTTAAGCGTTCCATCATCAACGAGCTGCTGATATAAAGCTATCTGCTCATTGATCTTTTGCACGCGGTATTCGTGAAGCTGCTTATCGTACCGCTGATTTTCCTGTTCTGTAGCGATCTGTTTGTTGTAATCCTCGTCTGTACTTTCATTTTTCTCAGTCTGTTCTGTTGAGAATTCGCCCGTATCCGCTACACGTTCATCAATATTTGGTGCCGCCTGACTCTCCCATAATTTGATCTGCGTATCCGAGATCTGAGCGGATATCTCATATGTCTCATTCTCATGCGCCAGCGCATCCTTACATTCCTGCAACTGTTTTTTTGCCTCATCCACATCACAGACAGCAAGCACATCCCCTACATTTACTGTATCTCCCGGCTCCACATATATCTGTGAAATGTTTACGTTGGCACTGTAGTAATTGCAGTAATCCCTAGGAACTGCGGTAGCCATCAGCACCTGTATGGAGCCGATCGTACCGTATTCCACAGGTCTATAGGCTTCATTTAACGCTATAGGTTCTTCAAGCTTTGGTATGCTGCTTTCTGTCATTTTTCCACAGCCGCCTGCCACAAACGATACACATATCCCCAGTACTGCCAGTTTTTTTATTGATAAAAGGTTTCTGTTCTTCACTGCAAAACCACCTCATCCCCGCTTTTAAGTCCTTCTGTGATGATCCGGTAGTCTCCCACCTGATCTGCGACACTTATCCATACCGCCTGTCTGTATCCATTCTCATCCAGTGTGTATACAAAATACCTGCCATCCTTCTCATGTACTGCGTCCTTTTGCACATACACAGCATTTTCTATAGCAGGGCGCGTCACTTCCATGGAAAATATCTGTGCATCCGATACTGCCGACATGTCCGATACCGGTTCAAAAACAAGCTTTTGATCGTCCACCTCTTTTACCTTAAGTTCAAACTCTATATCAGATGCTGTTGCCGTGTATATATCACCTACATTAAAGTCATAACCTTCCGGTCTGTCAGCCTCGTAATTGCCGTTTCCGCTGATTTCTGTTATAAGATTGCTGCCCGGTTCAAAAACTCCCGCCAAAAGTGAATTGTCCATTGCTGTGATCGTACCATCCTCTGATGCCGTGATCTGATATCTCGACAGTTTTTCCTTAGCCTCATCAAGATAAAGCTGCGCAACCTCTGTATCCTTATCAAGCTGGGCTATATCGCTTGAATAATCCTGAGTATCATCGATTTTCATAATAGCCCTGTAGTGCTCTGCCAGAAGCTTATTCTGACTGATCTGCCCGCTGTAGTCCTCAATCTTTTTCTGTATCTCCCCGGATTTAAAAGCCACCAGTATATCGCCCTTTTTCACATGATCACCCACTGCCACATTTACCTTTTCAAGCGTAAGCTCCGTGTTTGTCGCACCATAGGAAAACCTGGTATAGCCCTGCGCGCTCAGACTGATGGTAGTCTGCGGTGTGAGTGAACCGCTCTGTACCGTAACTGTCTGGTATGATATTTTCTCGTAGGAAGCTCTGTGCGTCTGTGCAAGCTCCTTTTGTGCCGCCCCACATCCTGAAAATAAAATAGAGGTAATTGCAGTGGCAAGTGTCAAACGCCCTATATATTTTTTCTTTTTATTAATCATATATTTTCCACATCTTTTCCAAATAAATATGAACCTGATCTATTATCTAAAAATGTAACTCCATGTATAAACTTTATTGCAGCCAATAACAGTATCTTATATTAGATCATCACTCCTTATGATCGTGCCGTCTATCGCATTCACATACACCGGATATCTGTCGTAGCCCTTATCCTGTTTTGACAGACACCATGCCGGAACATAAGTACATTTATCCTTGTCAGATGCATCCTTCAAACGGATATATCCGAGCTTTAGATTGTTGTAAGTGTGATTTTGTGTAAAATCATACTGATCTGAGTTTTTTGTCATGTCATCCTTGATGATCTCTTTAATAGTGTCCATTGACAAGAGTTCTACGTTTTTTGACTCATTTACAATATCAACCGGGTAAGAAACAGTAAATTCCGTTACTCCCTGATCCGTCACAATAAAGGAACTATTGCCATATGGCATAAAATCATCATAGTTATCGAGATTCTCCCATATATCCATATTCCGGGTGAAATCGAGTGACTTGCAAAACGCTATACCATCTACACCCTCGCCATAATCTATGATATATCCCCACGCTGTATCCTTTATAACGCTCTCTGTATCATCAGTTTTTACGGTATCATCGCCATCCTCTATCACTCCTGCACTCCACTCGTAGTCTGAGGTTCCTATATATACCTGTGAAGCCCTGCCTAATTTATTTTGAAATTCTTCTGCCTTCTTTACAGCTTCTTCTTTGTTCAATACACACTCGTTGTCATATGAAGATGTAGTATCTCCACCTGTAGAACCTCCATTAAGGCCCCCTACACCCTGTTCCTCTGCAAATGATGGTGGTCCGTAATAGCCATACTCACTGCTATCATATGATGTGCCCTCACTTCCTGCCTTAAGAGGCTGTGCTGAAATATATTCAAGCGAACCGTCCTCAGCAATTCCAAACCTAAGCTCACAGAAAACATTACCAATATATCCCAGATACTCATTACAATCCGTATAGTCTGTGGCTATTTCACGCGTATCAAGTGCAGACGGTTCTGCCTTTTCATACTGTTCCAGCAGATCATTTTCAATTTTCATCACCCTGCTGACGCCCTCTTCTGTGGTAAGTCCCGCATCAATTTCCTGCTGATATCCGGCAATCGCATTTTTTACAACTTCCATACTGTGATATATCTCTTCTTTCGTATAATGAGGTATGTCGTGATAATATACGGTACTATCGCCAAAATAAGCCTCTATCACACTCTTTTTGAAATCGGCACCCACCTTTATATTCTTCACCTCAACAACCGACATGCTTTTGCAGTCCGGCAGGGTAATGTCTGCTGAAATATCCACATCCACACTTTTGTCAGATGTCTCAACAGAAAAGCTGTCATTCCATTTCGTACTGTCGTCAAACGCACTTATATCGCTTCCTGCTTTTGTGTTTATATTTTCAGTTTCCATATTGTAATCTACTTTTTTTCCTGAACAGCCTGTGAGTGAGATGATTACTATCGCTTCAACGATCGTCATAGCCGCTGCGAGTATTCTTGTGTGTTTTCTCATATGCCAATCCTCCCTGATATGTCACATTTTTTCTACAACATAATTATTCCTGTGAAAGTACGGTCCGATGTAAACATTCTGTATCTTAACTCAGATCGTCCGGATGTATCACACTTCCGTCAATCGCGTTGATAAATACAGGGCATGCATTTGTAGTGTCTTTCTGCAGCAATTCCAGACTCCATGCCGGAATATAACTGTATTTTTGCATATCAGTCCGGTTGTTTACCCTTATGTATGCAAGTTTTAGAGTGTAATATTTTACATTTGTATCCAGTACATATTCCTCAGCATTGTTTTTAAGCTCATCCCGGGCAATATCAAATATATTTTCTAAAGGAAGCATTTCTACATTTTCCTGTTTTCTTACTATACTTACCGGGCAGTCTATATAAAAAGTACATATACCATATTTATCAACATAAAAATTGTAGAATTCATTATCAAAAGTATCCTCTATACTATCACCATATTTCATATTGTATCCGCTGTAATCCATCGGATTTAAAGCATCATCAAATAATATTTTGCCAACTCCGATATTGTAGTAAAATCTATAACCACTTACACACTCATGTATATCATCTTCCTGATACACATGATCGGCTCTTTCGTTATATCCACTCCATTTCAGCTGCGAGCTCTCAGTCTGCGGGATGGATGAAAAACCTGTCTCTTTCAAAAAACTGTCTATCATATTCCCCGCTTCTTCTATTGTGATACCCGATTCATTTTCCTCCTGCGCGATTTCCTCTCCCGATGTATCCTGTGAATCCGTGATATCATTTACCGTATCATATTCCATGAGTGAATCCGGTCCAAAGTATTGCTGCACATATCCATCGTTAAATATATTGCTCCACTCGTATTCATTACTTCCTGTCTTTTTGGTATATCCTTCAATCGGACCTGCGCCAATTCCCGACAGCCATTTATTTTCATCACCATCTGCAACAAAATTCACGTTATACCAGGTGTTTCCTTTTTTCCCTA
>UMDJ01029591.1_pt1 | contig 19412 bp, 20 predicted proteins | sample 1964471 | NCBI WGS metagenome assembly UMDJ01 (sample SAMEA4835992, study PRJEB28245) | human gut metagenome | biome: gut microbiome; material: fecal sample | place: Denmark | collected 2008
ATTGTTCACGGAGAAGCAGGCACCCACCTCGCGCAGCAGCTCAACGTAGTTCAGATCCAGCAGCCAGTCGGCGTTGTTCAGCATCAGCGCCTTGCCCTCGGAGAAATCAATGAACTTCTCCATCTGCTTTTTAAAGCAGGCGGCATTGTGGGCGATATCGTCCTTGGTCAGCATCTTGCGCATATCGGTGCGGCCGGAGGGGTCACCGATCATGGTAGTGCCGCCGCCAATCAGGGCGATGGGCTTGTTGCCAGCCAGCTGCAGGCGCTTCATCAGGGTCAGTGCCAGAAAATGGCCGGCGGTCAGACTGTCGGCAGTGCAGTCAAAGCCGATGTAAAAGGTAGCCTTGCCATTGTTGATCAGGTCGATGATCTCCTCATCGGTGATCTGCGCTACCAGACCACGAGCTTTCAGTTCTTCGTACAGCGTCATGGGAAAAACCTCCTGTTTTTGGGGCAGAGGAAACAAAAACGCCCTCTGCCAAAAATAAATTTGGCAGAGGGCGAGATAACTTCGCGGTACCACCTCTGTTTGCCGTTTCCTCACAGAAACGGCCTTACGAGTGCACACCCCAGAGTAGAGTGACACTCCTGCGTCTTTAACGCTCGCACGCGGCACAGCCTACTAGCCTTACGCATTCAGCCTGCAGCTCCGGGAGGTATTTCCCCTGCTGTTCTGTGATCCCTTGCACCAACCGGGACTTCTCTGGACAGAACGCTTCAGGGTACTTGTTCCCTTCATCGCCATTAACAGTGTCTACTCTATCACAAGACCGCCGCCTTGTCAAGAGCTGTCTTTTTCTGCATAAATGCATTCCTATGAATCAACCGCTGTGCTTGCGCTCCTGCAGCATTTCCCGTGCATTGGCGCGGGAAAGTTCGGTGACATGGTCGCCGGAGATGAGACGCGCCAAGGCTTCTACGCGGCCATTTTCGTCCAGCGGATGGATCTCGGTATAGGTGCGCTCGTTGGACACGTTTTTCTGGATGAGCAGATGGCAGTCGGCCAGCGCTGCGATTTGCGCCGTATGGGTGATGCACAGGATCTGATGTCCCTGTGCGCTCTGGCGCAGTACCTCACCGATGCGTCCCGCCGCCTTACCGGACACGCCGCTGTCGATCTCATCATAGATCACGGTTGGCACAGCGTCCTTATCGGCCATTGCGTTCTTGATGGCAAGGGTGATACGGCTCAGCTCGCCGCCGGACGCGATTTTAGCCAGCGGCTTAGGCGCTTCACCGGGGTTTGTTGAGATGTAGAATTCAACGCTGTCCTGCCCGTGGCTGGCCAGCGGACCGCGGGTGTGCCGCAAGGTCATGCGCACGCCCGGCATATTCAAAAAGTCCAGCGTGCCGGAAATGCGGGTGTTCAATTCCTCAAAGGCTTTCAGCCGGGTCTGGGTCAGCACCTCTGCTTTTCCCCGCGCTTTTTCGTAAAGACGCAATTTTTCCGCCTGCAAGGCATCATAGCGCTGCTGGGAATGCTGGATGCTATCCAGCTCCTCCCGGGCCTTCTGCCCGAAAGCGATCACATCCTCCACCGTGTTGCCGTACTTGCGCTTCAGCCGGTACAAAAGATCCAGCCGCTGCTCCACCTCGTCCAGCTCTGCATCGTTGGTGTCATAGGCATCCAGCCGCCCGATCAGATCTGCGGCCACGTCCTTGGCATTATAATATAAGTCCAGCAGCTGCGCAGCGGCGGCTGTAAGCGCAGGGTCCAACTGCGCAGCGGCATCCACTGCGTTAGAGGTTTCCCCCAGCAGATCCACCGCACCTGCAGCGTCATCACTGCCGGATAGCAGCGCATAGCTTTGTGCCAGACGATCCCGGATGGCAGATGCATTGGACAGCACCTTCCGGCGGTTTTCCAGCGTCTGCTCCTCACCGGCAGTCAGTCCGGCATCCTCAATTTCCTGCACCTGATATTGCAGCAGATCGATCTTGCGCTGCTTTTCAGCTTCGTCAGTGATCAGAGCATCCAGCTCCCGCTTGACCTGCACCAGTTTCCGGTACAAGGTATAGTACTCCTGAAAAACAGTGCGATTCTGCGCATAATCATCCAGAATCCCCAGATGGTGCGCCGGATTGAGCAGACCTACGGAATCGTGCTGACCGTTGATGTTGATCAGACCGCCGCACAGATCCCGCAGAACAGCTGCGGTAGCCGGCATTCCGTTGATGCGGCAGCTGCTTTTACCCTCAGCGGTAATCTCGCGGCTGAGCAGCAGTGCTTCGGAGCGCTCGTAGCCGGACTGCTCCAGCTTATCCAGCACAGCAGACGGCACCTGTTCAAAGGCGGCGCGGATCACCGCCTTTGAAGCCCCGGTACGCACCAAGTCTTTAGAGGTGCGGTTGCCAAGGATCGCATTGATGGAATCGATCAGGATGGATTTGCCCGCACCGGTCTCGCCGGTCAGTACATTCAGCCCCGGTTCAAAGTGCACCTCTGCCTTCTGGATCACGGCAACATTTTCAATTTGCAGGCTGCTCAGCATGGCTTCGTTCTCCTACCGTCATCTCTGTCCCACATAACGGGTCAGCTCCGAACAAATGGTCTTGGCATCGCGCTCAGAGCGCGCAACGATTAAAAAGGTGTCATCACCGGAAAGGGTGCCAACAACGTTTTTCCACTGCAAAGCGTCAAAAACCTCGCAGGCGGCATTGGCCATGCCGGAATAGCATTTTACCAGCACAACGTGCCCGGCATAATCCACCTCCAGAACAGACTCGTGGAAGATGGTCTCAAAGCGCCCTTGGGTCTTGGGATTGAAGCTTTCGTTCCGGCTGGAAACATAGCGATAGCCCTCGGTAGTAGCTGCCTTTACAAGGCACAGTTCCCGGATATCGCGGGAAACGGTGGCCTGCGTCACCTCAAAGCCCTCATTCCGCAGGTGCTCCAGCAGCACCTCCTGTCGGCTGATGGGATGCTCCTGCACCAGACGCAGGATCGTCTGCAAGCGTTCCGCTTTTGTTTTTGTATCTTCTTTGCGGCTGCGTGCCATCTTAAAAATCGCCTCCCGTGTTATTGTCTTTTACGCAGTTTCTGGTCAATGGCCTGAAACTGGTCTGCCCGCCCAAAAGTGATAAGCTTGACGTTCTGATCAGACAGGCGGATCTCTGCGGTGGCACCCGCCTTGAGGGGGTAGCCCACACCACCGTCACAGCTGATAAACACTTCATCATCTGCCACCTGTCCCACGCAGACATTCAGCTTGCGCTCCTGCGCAAACACCATGGCCGGACTGGCCAGACTGTGAGGACAGATAGGGGTCACTACAACGCCCTTGGTCTGCGAGTCCAAAATCGGGCCGCCGGCTGCCAGCGAGTAGGCCGTAGAGCCGGTGGGGGTCGCCACAATGACACCGTCGCCCCGGTAGTGCTCTACCAGAATATCATCGCAGTAAATGCTGAAGTCGATGGCCTGCTGCAAGCGCCCCTTGGTCACAACTACATCGTTGAGGGCATGTCCTTCCCAGCCATCCTGACCAAGCACCCGGGCATATAAAAGCATCCGGTTGTCCAGCTGAAACTCGCCACGTGCCACGGCGGCCAGCTTTGTTTCCATTTCGCCGATCTCGCAGGTGGCCAGAAAACCGCAGCGTCCCAGATTGATGCCGAGGATGGGCTTTGCGTACCGGAGCGAAAGATTTGCTTCGTGCAGGATGGTGCCATCCCCGCCGATGGTCAGGATCACATCCGTGCGTTCCAGACACTGCTCCAGCGGCAGATAAACGACCCCTGCCGTGCTGCAGCTTTCCCGCAGAGCATCGCTCATCAGCACAGCGGCACCGTGGGTCAGCAGAATCTGCGCCGCACGCAGCGCGATCTCGCTTGCGGAGGTCTTGCCCGGATTGGGCGAAATGTAGATCGTCATACCGGCTTCTCCTTTGCTGACGGCTGAGCCTCAGCGATCCAGTGTGGTATGGCTTGCCGCCACCACCTGTGCGGCAGCTTCATCATCCAGCACTGCGGGCTGATCGCTCTTCTGCACAAACATCAGGTACTCGATATTCCCCTCCGGCCCCTTGACCGGGCTGTAATCCAGCCCGCGCACCACAAAGCCGTTTTCAGCAGCATAAGACATGGCATTGTGCAGTACCTCACGATGCACCGCGGGGTCGCGTACCACGCCGTTTTTGCCCACCTTCTCCCGGCCTGCCTCAAACTGCGGCTTCACCAGACAGACGCCCATAGCGTCCGGGGTGGTGATGCGCTGCGCCACCGGGAAGATGTGATGCAGAGAAATAAAGGAAACATCCACACTGAAAAACTCAATGGGCTCTGCCAGATCCTCCGGCGTGACATAGCGGATGTTCGTGCGTTCCATGTTTACCACGCGTTCATCCGTCCGCAGGCTCCATGCCAGCTGACCGTAGCCAACATCCACGGCATACACCTTCACTGCGCCATTTTGCAGCATACAGTCGGTAAAGCCGCCGGTGGACGCACCGATGTCCATGCACACTTTGCCGTCAGGGGTAAGCGGGAAGCACTTCATAGCCTTTTCCAGCTTCAGGCCGCCGCGGCTGACATAGCCGATATCGTGGCCACGCACCTCGACAACTGCGTCCTCCTTGATCATCTCGCCGGCCTTGTCCACCTTTTGCTGGTTGACAAAAACCACACCGGCCATGATCAAAGCTTTGGCGCGCTCCCGGCTCTGCACAAGTCCGTTCTGCACAAGATATTGGTCCAACCGAATTTTCACAGCTCGTTTTCTCCTTTCGTGAGGGCAGCCCGGACTGCCTGCACAATATCCGCAGCATCCAGACCGGTGCATTGCTTGATCTGCGGGACGGTTGCATGAGGCAGACAGGCTGTGCGGACAGCACAGTGCAAAAAGCGGCCATTCCAGCCGTTTTGCTGCAAAGCGTAAGCCAGATGCTCACCGATCCCGCCGGCAGCAACGCACTCCTCTGCAAACAGCACGATTTTATATTTCGACACAGCATCGATAAGTTTACCTGTAAAGGGATATAACTTTACAAGTTTTAGAACATCCGCATTTTGCGATGCAGCGTTCAATTGGTCGGCAGCATCCAGCAGATCCTCCAGCTCGTCTGCATAGCTGACCAGAAGGATCTCTGCCCCGGGTAGCTGCTGCAAAAAGTCGTACTCCTGCTTTGTGCAGGGATACTGCGCCAGCTTTGTGTTCTCGCCGCCGCGGGGGTAGCGGATGGCACGAGGGCCGGAGATCGTATCCTGCAGCAGATAGTGCAGCCAGTATTGCAGTTCTTCGTAGTTGGAAGGCGCATAGACCGGGATGTTAAGCTGGCTGAGGAAGGCTGCATCGTAGATGCCCTGATGGGTCTCGCCGTCTGCGGGAACAAAGCCCGCACGGTCAATGGCAAAGAGCACATTTTCCTTTAGCAGATTGACATCATGGATGATCTGGTCATAGGAGCGCTGCAGGAAGGTGGAGTAGATGCACACCACCGGCAGCATTCCCTGACTGGCAAGGCCTGCCGCAAAAGTAACAGCGTGCTGCTCTGCCATACCTACATCAAAAAAGCGCTGCGGGTGGCGGTGGGCAAAGAACTGCAGTCCGGTGCCGTACTTCATGGCAGCAGTGATCGCACAGAGCTTCGGGTTTTGTGTTCCCTCCTGCACCAGCAGCTTACCGAAAACTGTGGAGAAGGACTCCTTCGGCGCAACCTCCGGATCCGGCATTCCATCCGGGTCAAAGGCAGATACACCGTGATAGTTGCCCGGGTTCATCTCTGCCGGCTGATAGCCCTTGCCCTTTTTGGTCACAACGTGCAAAAAGTGCGGACCCGGCCGCTGGTAGATCGAGCGCAGAGTGCGCTCCAGCTCTTCCACATTATGGCCGTCTACCGGGCCGATGTACTCAAAGCCCATATCCTCAAACATGGTGGAGTGGTACATAGCGCGGCGCACCAGTGTTTTTGCGCCCATCAGCGATTTTTTCATCGGCGGGCCGATCAATGGCACACCGTCCAGAAAGCTGCGCACATTGTCCTTGGCGTCGTAATATGCCGTAGTCGTGCGCAGATGGGTCAAATACCGCGCCAGCGCACCTACATTTTTGGAGATGGACATCTTGTTATCATTCAGGATCACAAGCAGATTGTCCAGCCCGCCGATGTTGTTCATACCCTCGTACACCATGCCGCCGGTAAAGGCGCCATCACCAATCAGTGCCACCACAAGTCCGGGCTCATGCTTGATCTTTTTTGCCCATGCCATGCCAATGGCCAGCGAAAGCGCTGTATTGCCATGTCCGGCAATAAAGGCATCGTGCACACTTTCGTTGGGGTTTGGGAAGCCGGAAATGCCATCCAGCTGCCGCAAATGGTCAAACTGCTTCCGGCGTCCGGTAAGCAGCTTGTGGGTGTAGCACTGATGTCCCACATCAAATACGATCTTATCCTTCGGCGTTTCCAGCACTCGGTGCAGTGCCACGGTCAACTCTACAGTGCCAAGATTAGAGGCCAGATGTCCACCGGTCTTGGAGATATTCTCCAGCATAAAATGCCGTATCTCCGCGCAAAGCTTCTCCACCTGCTGTGCATTCAGCTTTTTAAGATCGCTGGGCTGATCGATCTTGTCCAGCAACGACTCCATATTCACACGTCCTTTATGCGTTTGTTCTTTCGCTTTTTCTACCGCAGCCATTCTGCGCTGCTCTGTCATAAATACAAAGCAGCTTCTGCAGAAGGCCGCATTTCATCACACGACTGGGAACAAAAAGCCCACCAGCGAGCCGAGCAGCACGCCTGCCACGACCTGCAGCGGCGTGTGGCCGACCATTTCCTTCAGATGCATATTCTGCAAAAAGGGAGCGTTTTTCTCGCTCACATCGATCCACTGGGCGATCATCTGGTTCAGCACCTTTGCCTGCTCGCCGGTCTCGTGCCGGACGCCCATAGCATCGTGCATGGTGATAATAGCCACCACGCAGGCCACCGCAAAAATGGGCGAGGAGACCCCGGCGCTGCGCCCAGTAACAATGGCCATAGCACAGACGGTTGCACTGTGTGCGCTGGGCATACCGCCATCGCCCCACATCCGCTCCAGCTGAAACTTGCCCAGCAGAATAAAGTTGATGATCGTCTTTAATACCTGTGCAACGAACCAACTGAGAAGCGATGCGGTCAAGATCTGATTGGCCGATAAGATGTTTTGAATAAGCTGCATATCTGTATTCCTTTTTCTTTAGTTTTTGCGCACCAGAAGCTGCTGTGCCAGCTGCTGCAGGAAAGCCGCCTTTGCACCAAAATGCTGCTGCAGATCACTACAGATCTGCTCGTTCAGCTTTTGCGCCAGCGCCATTGCACCGTCCACTCCGTACAGAGTGACAAAGGTGGTCTTACCGTTTTCACTGTCGCTGCCAATGGGCTTGCCCAGCTGCTCTGGAGTGCTGGTAACATCCAGCACATCGTCCACGATCTGGAACACCAGTCCCAGCCCGTATGCGTAGGATGCCAGTATCTCACACTGCTGCGGTGCTGCACCGGCCGCAGCAGCGCCCATCTGGACGGCGGCGTTGATCAGCGCACCGGTCTTGTTGCGATGGATAAGGCGCAGCTGTTCCTCGGTGGCTGCCAGCGCTTCATATTTCAGATCCAGCTCCTGTCCGTAGACCATGCCGCGGCTGCCGGCACCTGCGCCCAGCGCACGGGCGGCTGCTACGCAGATCTGCGGTGCAGCGGGCGCATTGGCGATCACCTCAAAGGCCTCGGTCAGCAGCACATCACCGGCAAGCATTGCCGTTGACTCGCTGAAGGCTTTGTGGCAGGAAGGGCGTCCCCTGCGCAGATCATCATTGTCCATGCAGGGCAGATCGTCGTGGATCAGCGAGTAGCAATGCAGCATCTCCACGGCTGCTGCAAACTGTGCAGCTGCCTGCATCTCGCCGCCCAGCATATCGCAGACGCTGAGCGTCAGAATTGCGCGGATGCGCTTTCCGCCGCCCAGCAGACTATAGCGGGCTGCTCTGCACACTTCCGATTCCTCGGGCAGAAAACGGGCACTGGCAGCATCCAGTGCAGCCATAGCCTGCAGCAGATATTCCTGATATTGCGCCTTGTATTCCATTATTCTTCCTCCTGCTCCTGTGGTGCTTCTACGGTCTGTGCGAGCCTTGCATTGATCTCCTCGATCTGCAGCGACGTTTTTTCCAGTGTCGCGTGGCAGTACTGCATCAGGGTGGCAGCTTCCGCATACAGCTTGACGGAATCTGCCAGCGAGGTATCCTCCTGCTGCATCTGCGCAAGGATCGCGTTCAGCCGATCCATTCCTTCTTCAAAGCTTTTGGGTGCTCTCATTGATCTCCTCCACCGTTTCTACACGGCATCGTGCCTGATATTGCCGGCTGCGCACGCAGATGGTCTGCTCCGGCTGCAGCTGCTCCATGGTGCAGACCTTGCCTTTTGCATCGGTCACCAGAGCATAGCCGCGAGCCAGCACACGGTACGGATCCAGTGATGACGCCAGTGCAGCCGCGTGCTGCAGCTGCACGTTTTTATCATTCATACGCACTTTTTGCCGCGTCTGAATGGCCTGTTGCATCTGCTGTAGACGGCTTGAATACTGCTGTAAGATTTTATCCGGCGCGTTCTGCTCCAACAAAAAGTTGTATTGTTCCAGACCATTATAACACAACGCGAGCCGTTTTTGTATATTTTTGTGAATATTTTCTTCAATATTTTTTAAAATGCGTTGTTGCTCTTCCCGATCCGGCACTGCAAGCTCTGCGGCAGCGGACGGTGTGGGTGCACGCTGGTCGGCCACAAAGTCCAGAAGAGTGTAGTCGATCTCGTGTCCGATAGCGCTGATCAGCGGCGTTTTGCAGCGAAATGCGGCCCGGGCGATCTCCTCAGCGTTGAACACCCACAGGTCCTCCCTGCTGCCGCCGCCCCGTGCCACAATGATCTCGTCCACCCGCCCGCTCTGATCCAGTGTGTGGATGGCGGCAGCAATCTGCCGGGCGGCTTCAAAGCCCTGCACCGTTACCGGGCACAGCAGCAGCCGGACAGACGGCCAGCGGCGGCTGATCACGTTGCGGATATCCTGCAGCGCCGCCCCGGTTTTACTGGTGACGACACCAATACATTTGGGGTACGCAGGCAGCGGCTTTTTATGTGCGGGGTCGAACAGACCTTCCTTTTCCAACCGAGCCTTCAGCTGTTCCAGCGCAAGCTGTGCCGCGCCCAGACCGTCCGGGAACATTTCGTTCACATAGACCTGAAACGCGCCGTCCCGCTCGTAAAGGGTAGCACGGCAGCGCACCACCACCCGCATTCCTTCCTCTGGGCGAAACGCCATACGGCGGGCATCGGTGCGAAACATCACTGCTTTTACGCTGCAGGCTTCGTCCCGCAGAGAAAAATAGCAGTGTCCGCTGCGGGCGTTCTGCACAAAGTTTGCGATCTCGCCGCGCAGGGCAAGATCAAACAGACTGTCGTTGACGTCCAGAAGCGTTTTGACATAATGGTTCAGCTCTGATACCGAGATCACATCAGCCATAGCCCGGCCTCCCGCGCAGCAAGAATGGATACGCCGATGGCGTTATCGCTGGAATACTGCCCCGGCACAAAATAGACCTGCGGCAGACGCTGCTGCACCCATGTGCGGATGATATCGCTGCTCATCACGCCGCCGGCACAGACCACCGGCAGACCGGGGTTTTCCTTCTGCGCAGCCTTCGTCATGCGGACAACAGTATCTGCCACACAGAGCAGGCAGTACTTGCAGACGTATTCCGGTGCTTTTCCGGCCGCAAGCAGGGCGTTGCATTGGTTTTCCAGCCCGGAAAGGCTGCATTGCAGCCCCTTTACGCTGGATTTTGGGCGGATCTCCTCGGTGCACTGCGCAGCAAGGCGCGAGACCTCGGCACCTGCTGGGAAGCCAAAGCCCAGTCGTACGCCTACGCGATCCACCGCCTGACCGGCGTACAGATCGGTACTGGTGCCAAGGGTGGTGATGGTACGCACCTGATCGCACAGCAAAAGATCCGTGGTGCCGCCGGAGATATGGAACAACAGCACCTTCTGGGAGAACAGCGCCTCGCCCTTTGCGGCATACAGCGCCGCCGCAGCGTGTCCCTGCTGATGGGTGGTGTAGATCAGCGGAATGTCCCGCGCCGCCGCAAAGGCAGTTGCGGCGCTGACACCAGCCAGAAAACAGGGCATATAGCTGCCCTCCACCGGGCGCGGCTTTTGCGAAACGCCTATGGCATCTATTTTTGTCAGGTCGAATTCCTGCGCCAATTCCTGCAGCATCTCCGGCAGAGCTGCCGTATGATGGAACAGCGCATCGCTCTGCCGCAGGCCAAGCTGTCCGGCTTTTACCGGCAAAAAGCGCTTTTTTGCGCAAACAACCTCCCCGGCTGTATCAAAAACTGCCAGAGAGGTTGCATAGTTGCTTGTATCGACCCCGAGCGTATAACGGCTCACTGTTCAGCCGACTCCGCGACGGCTTCATCACTCAGGCCGTGGTCGCGTGCCACAGCACCCAGCAGGCCATTCACAAACTGGTAGTCCTCGCCCGCGCCGTACTTCTTGGTCAGCTCCACAGCCTCATTGATGGCAACGCCGGGCTTGTTCTCGCCGCCGAACAGCATCTCGGCCACAGCCAGACGCAGCACGGTCAGGCTGACGCGGGGCAGACGCTCCATGGTCCAGTTACGCAGATGGGCACGGATCTCGTCATCCACCTCTGCGGAATGATCATAGTAGGCATTCAGCAGCAGACGGCTGAATGCATCCACAGGATGCTCTTCATCGTTCTCGGCATGGTTGGACAGTGCCTCGGCAAGAGGAATGTCACCAAAGGTCTGCGAAAACGCCAGCAAAAAGGCGTTTTCACGGGCTTCTCTACGGGGCAGAATATTTTCCATAATGTTCCTTTCGCAATACAAACCCTCCCCGCCGGGCGTGCCGGGAGGAGGATCGTTTCTGATATGATTTTTTGCTGAATTTGTTACTGCGCTTCGGTAAGGCCTGCAATGACCAGATCCACGCGGCTGACCGTCACATTGGTCATGTTCTGTACAGCAGACTTGACGTTCTCCTGTACCTTTTCAGCCACAGAGGGGATCCGTGCGCCAAACTGCATCATCAGGTGCAGGGTGATGCTGGCTGTGCCGTCCCGCATCTCCACCACCACAGGCGGCTGGATGCTGGCAGATTCCAGCAGGCTTTTCAGCTTTTTGTTCTGCACGCCGCAGGATACCTCGGCAACGCCATCCACTTCCAGTGCGGCGCAGCGGGCGATCTTACCCACGACCTCGGTCGAAATCTGAAGGCTGCCGCCCTGAAGATCCATGTTCTGTAAATCCATTGTGCTGTCCTCCATCCAAAGGCTGCTCCGGCGGCGGTCTCAAATTGTTGGAACCGGTCTGCCGTGCCCGCCTTTTGTGTTCAAACGCGCCCTTGTGCGGTGCATAAAGGCACGCAGCATTCATTTTTGATAGAGTTATTATACCATCAATGCGGGGGCAATTTCAATACTTGTTTGGAAAAGAAGATGGAAATCAGCACGGAATGGCATCCCGGCAGCGCATACAGCTTTCTGCCTGCAAGAAAAACTGCACCTGCGCCGCCGGGGTGTCCGCATAAATAGAGTGTGCTTACTTTACCTCCACCACCGTGATATTCTGGGCAATCACGCTGCTTTTGTTCATCACTACATCCCGGATCTGCGCCACCTGTGCCGCCGTGAGCGGCTCGCCTGCCGTCATCACGGTCAAGTCTGCCCGCCCTGCTTGTAAAAAGCACAGGCAGTCCGCAAAGCCCTTGGCGCGCACCAGTGTCTCGATCTCATTTTCTGCGTTCAGATCTTCCAGCCCTGCCGCCATTTGTGCGGTGTACTCCTTTTTCTCCTCCGCTGTCAGGGAGGAGGACTTCAGACTCTTTTGCAGGGTGTCCATGGCTTCATCGTGTGCCTTTTCCCGCTTGAGACGGGCCTGTTCAAAAAAGCGGGTGCCGCTGTCGTTTGCAACGCTGACAAGCTGTGCTTCGCCGTAGTTTTTGCTGGCACCAGAGGCCGCTTCTGCTTCTGTGGGCAGCGCATCCGTGATGGTGGTCTCGGCATCTGCTTCCACCGGCTCTGCCGAGACCATGAGGGTGTCGTCCTCTGTCTGCGGGGTGATGTCCGCCCGGGCATACTGCCAGTTTAAGTAGACGGCAATGACCAGTGCCGCCGCCAGTGTCAGGGCGGTGACCCTGCGGGTGTTTCTGGAAAGTGCTCTCATAAAACGCTTCCTCCTTTGGGTTTTCGGTAAAACTATTTCGGTACTTGATCAAAGCAGCGGCTCAGCGCTTGCGCTGTTCCACACAGATGCGGTTCGTGGGCAGATCCAGCAGCGAATGCAGCAGCTCGGTGATGCGGGCTGCAATGCGGACATCTCCCCCGCCCTCACACAGCACGGCGACCCCGCAGACCTGCGGCAGATAGGTTGTCTCGGCAAGCGCAGAGCCATCCTGCAAAAGAACATGGGTCTCCTGCTGCTGCAGCTCCCCGGTCTGGGTATCCACCGCATAGATTGTCTCCTCTCCGGTGGTCAGAGTGATCATGACCGTGGTGCGCCCCGCCCCCTGCAATTGACTGATAAGCCCTTCCAACTGCTGCTCCAGCTGTGTCTGGTACTGGCTGACGGTGGCTGTTTGGGCGGTGGATGCCGCCGCTTTCTGCGTATCGCCACCGGGTAAAAGTTCCGACAGCAAAAGCAGCAGCATTGCCAGTACACCGACAGCCACCGCCAGCGAAGTGCGGCCCTTGCTGCTTTGCAGAGAGCGAAAAACGGAAAGCAATTCGTTCTTTTTCATGGTGTGCTCTCCTCCGCTGCCGTGGGAGCACCCAGCGTCTGCTGCAAAAAGCTGAGCGCTGCCTGCTTTTGGGCGGCGGTGCAGCCCGCCGGGAAAGCAGCAACAGCCTTTTTTACCACGACCTGCTGCCCGGCTTTTTCCAGTGTGACTGTCACACGAATATCCAGCCCGAACTGTTGACGGCACTGTACAGCGCAATACTCCTCCAGCCGGGCTTTGGTCTGGGTCAAGATCTCCGTTTCCAGTACATCCGACTGTATAGCAGACAGAGCCGCCGGGGCTGTATTGCCCGAAAAAGCGGCCGCGACCCTGCCCTGCAGGTGCGGCAGCTGCGCAAGAAGGACTGCTAAAATATATAGCCCGGCTACGGCTTTTATGCACCGGCCAGCCCAGCCTTGTCCGCCAAAAAGACTGACCAGCTCCGCCCCGATGCACGCCATGCAGAACACTGCCGCAGCCCGCTGAAATGCCTGCATCTAACCACCCCCTGTCAGCATCAGCAGCACGATGCCCACCACAAACAACATGAAAAACAAGGCCGTAACTGCCGCCATGCAGCGCGCGGCTTCAGCAAAGCATTGCAGCAGCTTATGGCAATGCTCCAGCCCGCCGATCCCGGCAAGCCAGCTGCAGCAGGACAAAAAAAACAGATGTACCAGCAGCCCGAGATACAAGGGCGCAAACTCTGCCCCGATGCTGAGCAATGCGGCAATACCAAGGGTGCTTTTGAGCAGCTGCATCCCGGCCAGCACTGCGTCTGCCGCGCTGCTCAGCGCCTGCCCCACGATGGGCACACTGCCGGTCAGCAGCTGTCCCAGACGGGAGGCTGAACGATCCAGCTGCACCGTTACCACGCGCTGAATACTCATCAGGGCAGCGAATGCTTTGCCCGCCCAGCCGATAGCCTGCCGCAGCAGCCGCCCGGTCAGGGTGCAGCCCTCGGACAGGCTTTTGCGGGAGCTGATGCCGCAGGCCATGCTGATGGCAAGGTAGCTGCGCAGCAGCGGCTGCAGCCAGAGCGTGACCGCCTGTGCGATAAAACACAGCACCGTGAGCAGAAAGCCGTTTGCAGCCGCTCCGGCGTTCCATTCCCCGCCAGCCGCCAGTACGCCGCTATATACCGGCAAAAAGCCCAGCAGATAGCTTTTCCACCCGGCCATCCGGGTACACAGCGCGGCGGCAAGCTTGTCCAGTTCCTGCCACAATAAAACGCCACAGCCACCGGCAGCAGCCAGTTCCAGCAGTGCTTTGTCGGCAGTGTCCTGCAAGAGAAATGCCAGCCCGGCTGCAAGCGATAAAAAAAGCAGAATAGCGGCATATTGTTGCAGCGCATCCCGCAGCAATTGCACCGGCTCGGCGGCAAACAAACGCAGCAGGGTGCCCAACGGGTCTGCCGCAAACTGCTCGGCCTGCACAGGTGCTTTTTCGAGATAAGTCTGCCACGGTGCGACTTCTGCAGCCGCAGCTTTCAGAGCAGTTTTGCTGCACAGAATGCTCAGTATTACCACGCAAATGATAAGGCTGCGTTTTTTCATCCTACCAGCCCCCAGATCGTCTGGAATATCTGTTCCAACAGCGGCCATACTGCCGCCAGTACAAGACACCGCCCCGCCAGCCCGGCGCACCATGCAAGGGCATCCGCTCCGGCTTCCTCGCAGAGAGTACGGACGTAATCTGCCAGCAGCAAAATCCCAGCGCTGCGCAAAAGGCAGGAAAATGCTTGCGCATTGGTGCGCTGCCCCAGCTGCACGAATGCTTGCAGTACCCCGCGCAGCGGCTGTGCCAGACGGAGCAGCAGCCACACCGCAGCACCCAGCGAAAGCAGCAGTGTAAACGCCGGGGAGTACCGCTGCAATAGAATGCCTGCAAAGGCTGCCAGCAACAGCGCCGTCAGTACCGGAACTGCCGCGCTCATAGCGCAAACAAAGACCGGATGGTAGCAAACAGGGTACTGATCTGCTTGACGAGAATGGAGAGCACCACCACAAGCCCGGCCAGCGTGGTCATCATGGCCTGATCCTCCCGCCCGGAGCGGATGAGCAGCTGATTGAGCACCGCGACTATGATGCCGATGGCCGCAATTTTAAACACAAGCTCGATATCCATCCGTTTCTCCTTTGTCCCATACAGCCTTTACAAAAAGAGCAGCGCCAGCATCATGCCGCCTGCCAGTCCCAGACGGTGCGGCAGACCGGCCTGCCGCTGTGCTGCGCGGCGTGCCTGCTGCAAATAGTCCTCGAACCGCGCCGTATAGTAATCCAGCCGTTCGCATTCCTGTGCGGTCTCTGCACGGCCAAGACCACCGAAACATTCTGTGAAGCAGGCGCGTTCTGTCGCCGAAAGCTGCCCCGGTGCAGGCAGCTGCTGCAATGTACCGCAGGAAACTCGCGGCAAAAGACCTTCGCGGCAAAGCTGCCGGTAAAGGCTTTGCAGGTCTGCCCGGCGGTACTGTATCTCCTGCCGGACGCGCTGTAAGAGTTCGATGGTGCGCTGCAAGGCGGCAAGATGCAAGGTAGTTTTGGCTTGTACTGCGTCCCCCACCAGCCAGCCGCACAACGGGAGCAAAAACAGACTAAACCCGCGCAGAAGGCTGCTCATACGGCACGCACCTCCCGGATGCAGCCCGGCGTCTCCCGCCCGGCAAGGACGACCAGCTGCCGCAGCATCCCGCGTTGCAGCAGGGTCTGCACCTGTGGGCGGCACTGCGCCTGTGCGGCATCCGGCGCATGGATGCTGGCAATAAAGTCCACCCCGCTGAAAAAGCCCTGTTCCAGTGCCATCGTTTCCTCCAGACTGCCCAGCTCGTCCAGCAGGATCACTTGCGGTGCCAGTGTGCGCAGCGCCATCTGGACGGCACGGGCTTTATCCACCCCGCCAATGCGCTCCAACGGCGGCAGGGGCTGCTCCGGCGGGAAAAGTTCGCCCCGCTCGTCCACCACTGCCACCAGACGCTGCCGCTCGGCCAGCGTCCGGGCGATGGTGCGCAGCAGGGTGGTCTTGCCGCTGCCGGGCTCTCCCACCACCAGCAGCCCGGTAAAATGCTGCTCCAACAGCTTGTCCAGCTCGGGCGGCAGGCAGATGGCGCAGCTGCGTGCGATCCGCAGGTTGAGCGAGGTGACCTTTTGCAGCGCAATGCTCTGCCCTTCCCGCTGCACGAACTGTCCCGCTACGCCCACACGGTTGCCGGCGGCAGTGGTCAGGTAGCCCTCGGCAAGCTCCCTTTCATGGGTGTGTACCGAGCCGTTGCAAAGGGTGTAGAAGATCTCCTCTATCTGCAGCGCATCCAGCCGCATGGCAGCCAATGCCGGTGGACAACCCGGCAAAACTGAAGCAGCGCATTGCCGTCCTTGTACGGTAAACGTGACCGCACAGCCTATACGCAGCCGCAGCTCCTGCACGCGCACTGCCGTTTGTACGGGCAACTGTGCCAGCGGCGCTGCAAGCCAAGTAGGAAGGGCTCTGACGGCTTGGTAATACTCGTCCACTTTGGTTTCTCCTTCCACGAAAGCTTTGTGCTAGCATTGTATGCGCTTTGTGCGTTCTTAGAACTGGGAACAATCAAACAAAAAAGCCCCTGCAACAGCGTTGCAGAAGCTTTTGAAATTATTTGTATTTTGACATTCGGAAGGTCACTTTAAGTCGTTTCCTGTTCTGCCGGGGCATCTTGCAGCATGGCAAGGAACTCCTGCTCGGTCAGCACCGGCACGCCCAGCGCCTGCGCCTTGGTCAGCTTGGAGCCCGCCGCCGCACCAGCCACCACATAGGCCGTTTTTTTGGAGACAGAGCCGCTGGCTTTGCCGCCGTTTTTCACGATCAATGCTTCGGCTTCGTTGCGGGAGAGGGTCTCCAGCGTACCGGTGACAACCAGCGTTTTGCCTGCCAGCTTGTCCCCCTTCGGCTCGCCCTTCCACTGCATATTGACCCCGGCATCTGCCAAACGGTGCACAAGGTCGGTGGTGCCTTCCTTGGCAAAGAATTCCACCACGCTCTGCGCCATCACGCCGCCAAAACCGTCGATCTGGCTGATCTGCTCTGCGGTGGCTTCCCGGATGGCCTGCAGCGTGCCGAAATGTTCTGCCAGCAGCGCGGCTGCCTTATCGCCAATGTTGCGGATGCCAAAGCCGAACAAAAGCTTATCCAGATTGTTCTGCTTGGAAGCCGTAATGGCCTGTAACAAGTTGTCCGCGCTTTTCTCCTTGAATTTGTCCAGTTCCAGCAGCTGTTCCCGGGTCAACGTGTAGATATCCGCTGCGGAATGCACCAGTTCCTTTTCCACCAACTGGGTGGCAACCGCCTCGCCCAAGCCATCGATATCCATGGCGTCCCGGGATGCAAAATGGATGATATTGCGCAACGCCTGTGCCGGGCACTCCGGGTTTACACAGCGTAGGGCAGCCTCGTCCTCCAGATGCACCACCGGCGCACCGCAGGAGGGGCAGACCGTGGGCATGGTGTAGGGTTCAGCGTCCTCCGCATGATAGGTGACCCCGATGACCTCCGGGATGATATCGCCTGCCTTACGCACCTGAATGGTATCCCCGATGCACAGCCCGAACTGCCGGATAAAATCCTCGTTGTGGAGGGTGGCGCGGGCTACCGTGGTGCCTGCCAGAAATACCGGGTCAAAGCAGGCGGTGGGGGTGAGCACGCCGGTGCGTCCCACAGCTACCTCGATGCTGCGCAGGGTGGTCTCCTTGACCTCCGGCGGGTACTTGAAGGCAATAGCCCAGCGCGGGAATTTGTTGGTAGAACCCATCAACTCCCGCTGGGCAAAATCGTTCACCTTGATAACCGCACCGTCCATGTCAAAATCCAGCTTGGCACGGTTCTGGCCGATGTTCTCGATCTCGGCAATGGCGTCCTCGATATCATGCACTACATGGTAGCGCGGCGAGACCGGCAGGCCAAGGCTCTTGAGGTAATCCAGACTTTCGGAGTGCTTGGTCAGGGTCTTGCCACGGATCTGCTGCACGTTGAACACAAAGATGGAAAGTCCCCGGCTACCGGTGATACGGGCATCCTTCTGCCGCAGAGAACCGGCCGCTGCATTGCGGGGGTTTTTGAAGGGTGCAGCGCCCTGCAATTCCTGCTCGGCGCACAGGTGCTGAAAGGCCTCATGGGGCATATACACCTCGCCGCGCACCTCCAGAAACTCCGGTGCATCTTTAAGGGTCTTGGGGATGCTGCGGATGGCACGCACGTTTGCGGTAACATCCTCGCCCACCACGCCGTCACCGCGGGTAGAGGCGCGGACAAGCTGCCCATTCTCGTACTCCAAGCTGCAGGAAAGACCGTCGATCTTAATTTCCACAACATATTCCGGCTCTACCCCGGCTTCGCGGACGCGGCGGTCAAAGTCCCGCAGCTCATCAAAGGAAAACGCATCCAGCAGACTTTCCATCTTAACGGCATGGGTCACCTTGGGCAGTTTACTGCTGGCGGTGCCGCCCACCTTCTGGGTGGGCGATGTCGCTGTGACAAGCTGGGGGAACTGCGCTTCCAGCTCCTTCAGCTCCCGCGTCAGGGCATCGTATTCAAAATCTTCCAACTCCGGCGCATCCTGATCGTAGTATAGCCGGTTGTTTTTCTCAATGACTGCGCGCAGTTCTTCCACGCGCTTTTTAGCCTGTTCCAGTTCCAAATATTCCACTCTCCCGCGATATGATTTTATTTTCTGCCTGCTGTGCTCAATGCAATCTACCGAGCGCAGATCGACCCGGGCAGAAAACATTCTGATTCTATAAACTGTACTTCAGTATACCACATCCATGGATGGTCTGCAAAGTGTAAAATACAAATCGTATTTTTGAGTGTTCTCATGCATTGAAATCGATATCAGTGCAGAGTTTGCGTTGATTTAAAATCACCTGTCGAAGATACTAATCGTATATTACTCATATTTTACAGCGATAATACGTCTTATTTTATAAGTTTTCTTTCCAATCTTTTTAGCAACTCTTCGCATTGCTTTTTCTGCGCAGGCACGAACAAAAACACCCCTCCCCAGCGCGGCAGCTCATACCGTCCGGGAAAGGAGTGCGTTTTTTCGATTATTTACAGCCTTACGTTCAGGTGACCGGGATCAGCAGCCGCTGTGCCTGCGGCAGGCTGGTAAGCTCTTCCTCCAGCTGGTTTGCCGCAAGGATCTGCGCCGGGGCTACATGGAACCGCCGGGCCACCGCAAACACCTCCTCCCCCGCCTGCGCGTAGTAGATGCGCAAGGCGATCTCGGGGTCGGTGTCGGGCAGCGAGTCACCAAGGGTGATGCTGCCGATGACCGGGCTTGTGGCACAGCCTAAGATCGTGCCCTCTGCCCGGACTGTAATCGTTGCTTCCAGCGTACCGCCCGCACAGGTGCATTGCACGTTCTCAGTGCTGAGCCAGCATTCCGGCACAAGCATAGTTCCCTCCGGCGGTGTGATGGGCAGCGGGATATTGACCTCCAAGGTTTTCTCGTAGCTTTCCAGCTCGCCGAGGGTATTTTCTGCGAGGGCTGTTACCACTGCTTTGGCGGTAAGCACCCAGCCCTCCCCTTTTTGGACGGTCTGCTGCGGACCGTAGTGCACAAAGCAGGCCCGCAGCTGCGCCCCTGCATCCGGCAGCGGGCCGGAGCCTGTGGCGG
>UMDJ01007497.1_pt1 | contig 14739 bp, 9 predicted proteins | sample 1964471 | NCBI WGS metagenome assembly UMDJ01 (sample SAMEA4835992, study PRJEB28245) | human gut metagenome | biome: gut microbiome; material: fecal sample | place: Denmark | collected 2008
AAATACGAGCAGCTGGCAATCACAGAACTGGATGCATATCTTTTTGGACAGGGAACTCATTATGAGATATATAACAAAATGGGTGCGCATGTTGGAGTAAAAGACGGAAAAGAAGGTGTGTATTTTGCTGTGTGGGCACCTGCTGCAAGAGAAGTCTATGTTATAGGTGAGTTTAATAACTGGAATGCATATGGTTATGATATGAAGAAGATTTCAGATGGTGGAATATATGATTTGTTCATACCGGGAGCTAAAGAAGGGGATATGTATAAGTTCCTTATTATTTCCCAGAGTGGAGAGGCTCTTTACAAGGCAGATCCATATGCTAATCAGGCACAGTTAAGACCAGAGACAGCATCAATAGTTGCCGATCTTTCAGGTTATGAATGGAAAGATTCTGAATGGGTTGAGAAGAAGAAGACGGAGAATCATCTTAAAGCTCCTCTTTCTATATATGAATGTCATCTTGGCTCATGGAAGAAGAAAGATGATGGAACAGAGGACGGATTCTATACATATAGAGAATTGGCACCTGAGCTTGCAAAATATGTTTCAGATATGGGATATACACATATTGAACTTATGGGAATTGCAGAGTATCCATATGATGGATCATGGGGATATCAGGTGACTGGTTATTATGCACCTACAGCAAGATACGGAACACCTAAGGATTTCATGTATTTTGTAGATTATATGCATGAAAAAGGAATTGGTGTAATTCTTGACTGGGTACCGGCACATTTTCCAAAGGATGCACATGGACTTGCTAATTTCGATGGAAGCTGTGTATATGAGTATGCAGACCCTAGAAAGGGAGAGCATCCTGACTGGGGAACGAAGGTATTTGATTATTCCAAGAATGAAGTGGCTAACTTCCTTATTGCTAATGGAATGTTCTGGGTGGACAAGTTCCATATTGATGGTTTAAGAGTTGATGCTGTTGCTTCAATGCTGTATCTGGATTACGGAAGGACAGAAGGAAACTGGGTTCCTAACAAATATGGTGACAACGGTAATCTCGAAGCAATCAGCTTTTTAAAGCATTTTAACAGCATGTTAAAGAAGAGATTCCCACAGGCAATAACTATAGCTGAGGAGTCAACAGCATGGCCTATGGTAAGTGGTGATCCTGACAATGGGGAATGTCTTGGCTTTACATTTAAGTGGAATATGGGCTGGATGCATGATTTCCTTGAATATATGAAGCTTGATCCATATTTTAGAAAGTTTAATCATAGCAAGATGACATTTTCATTGATGTATGCTTACAGCGAGAATTTCATTCTTGTGCTTTCACATGATGAGGTTGTACATCTTAAGTGTTCTATGCTTGGTAAAATGCCTGGTGACAGGGAGGACAAGTTCAAGAATCTTAAGCTGGCATATGCATATATGTGTGGACATCCTGGTAAGAAGCTTTTATTCATGGGACAGGAATTTGGTCAGTGGAATGAGTGGAGTGAGAAGCGTGCTCTTGACTGGTATCTGTTAGAGGATGAAAGTCATACAGAACTTAAGGATTTTACGAAAAAGTGTCTGAAGCTTAATAAGAATTATCCATGTCTGTATGCTACTGATTACAGCAGTGAAGGATTCAGATGGATTAATGCCAATGATAAAGATAATAGCGTTTTATCATTTATGAGAATCAGTCCGGATGGAAAGAAGAATCTTCTCTTTGTACTTAATTTTACACCAGTTGAAAGAGACAGCTTCAGAATAGGAGTTCCGTTCAAGACTAAGTATAAGCTGGTTCTTGGAGATAATGAAGCTGACCAGAAGAAGACTCTTACAGCCGTTAAGGGAGATTGTGATGGATATCCGCAGTCATTGCTTATTGACTTACATAAGTATGGAATAGCTGTGTATGAGTTTAACGGTGATGTTTCTAAGGTTCATGCTACGAAGATATAGGACAATAATATAGAGAAAGGGAGCTGGTTTGGATTTTCATTAATTCTGAATCAGCTTCCTTTTTATTTGTTGCCACTAATCTCTCAATTATCCCGCTATATCTGCCGAAATATTTATTACATGACAATGCAATGGGTGATTGTTTCAGACAGTGAATAAGAAAGGCAGCAGAATATGACATATACAGTTTCAGGTGCGAATTTTAATAAAGATGTGGCCACACAGGGAACATCAATTAATTATAAAGAGAATAAGACGGCTAAAAGTGAGGGTGTGGCAGGTGCATTTGCAGGAGTGGTAATTTCTGGGGGTGTGACAGCTGCAACTGACAATACATATGAGGGGCTACTTAAGGAGGCAGATGATGTAAAGAGCCAGATTATGGCGAGTGCTTCTGGTGCAAAGATAAGCCTTAAGGCATTGATGATGAAGTTATCAGGTGCTGATGCGGTAAAGCTAGATGAGGACGGCTTTAATCTTACAGATGCTACACCAGATGATATGGTTAATATTATTGAGAAAATTAAGATTGAACTTGCGATGCACTCTGATGATTATGTTAATTATGGCACAGCAGTTTCCAAGGATAAGATTGAGAGTGTGACTGGAAGTGCAGCAACAGCGGCAAGTGTCGAGAGCCGTATGCAGGGAGCAGATATAGCTGTCAATGATGAAAGTGTTGCTGAGGTTAAAGGCACACTTGAAAAGAGTAAAGAGTTAAAGCCATTATCAGAGAACACAAAGAATTACATGGTTGCTAATGGTATTGAGCCTTCAATTGCTGGAATATATCAGGCACAGGCGGCAACTTCATCAAGTATCAGTGCAGATGGCGTTACAATAGGAAGGTGTGTAAATGCAATATCTGACGCTGATTTTGAGGCTTTAAGGCCGGGAATTGAGAAGATAATTGCTTCGTCAGGACTTGAGGTTAATGATAATACACTTGCGGATGCAAGAGCATTTATTGATGCACAGATTCCTGTTACTAAAGAAAATCTTGAATATAAGGCACAGCTTGATGCGATAGATATTGAAAAGATTAAGGCTGACCCTGATGAAATGCTTAATAAGATACTTGATAACATGAAGCTTGGAGGCAAGGCAGAGAATACGCTCGTTACAGGTTCGCCAATTGATGATATAAGGACAGCTCTTGATACTATTAACAGGGCAGAGTATTCAGATGTTGCAAATGTGGTATCAAAAGGAGAAACATTTACAATAGCAAGCCTTAAGCTGGAGATGGATGCAAGAAGCTTCAGAATTGAATACAGTGCAGCAACAGTAAGCACAGGAAATAGTGAAGTTAGGAATCAGGCATCTGATGTACAGCAGGCAGCAGATAAGGCGTATGACACGCTTGTAACAGCAAGGGTTCTTATGAGTGCAAATGCGTCTATATATCTCGTTAAGAATAACATTTCTATTCTTACAACTCCGATAGATGAGCTTAATTCAATGCTTATGGAATATGAACAGGCGGATGAAATGTATGAAGAAGCGCAGATTGCATATACAGATGTTCTTGAAGCAAGAAAGACATTGAATGAGATTGTAAGAAATCCTGCGCGTGTATTTGCCAGTATGTTTGACAAGATGAATGAAACTTATGAGGCGGTTGGAACTCAGATAAGAGGCGATTTGGGTGATTCATTAAAGAAGGCAGTACAGGGAAGTGCTGATGATATTATTAAGGAGCTTGGACTTGAGGGAACTGATGAGGACAAGGAAGCAATAAAGGTACTGGCTGCTAATAACATGGATATGACAAAGGAAAATGTAGAGATAGTCAAATCTGTTAATGCAATGATTAATAATCTTATTAAGAATATGAAACCAGAGACAGTTCTTAATATGATAAAAGACGGAGTAAATCCAATGAATGCTTCAATTGAGGAAGTAAACGAATATCTTACAGAGGCTAATGATAAAGCATCTAAAGATAATGAGGAGAAGTTTTCAAAGTTTCTTTATAAGCTTGACCGTACCAATGGTATTACTAAAGAGCAGAGAAAGCAGTTTATAGGAATATACCAGATGATGAATATATTCACCAGAGATGCCGGAGTGGCAGCAGGTGCGCTGATTAAGCAGGGAGCTGAGGTCACTATGAATAATCTTATGACTGCATATAATTCAAGAAAGCATTATGACATGGACGCTGTTATTGATGAGAATACAGGAATGGCAGAGGTAAGCGGAATTGCTAACTATTACAGTGCATTATTTATGGCAAATGGTGGATTAGTTACCCCGAATACATTAAAGAATGTGGATAACTCATCCGGAATCGGAGAACAGTCCGTTGAAATGTTTATTGAACAGTTAGAGGATAACTATGATGCGGCAGCCGAGGAACAATATTATGAGGAATATCTTAAGGAACAGCAGGCAGCAGTGCAGGCAGGAGCTGATATATTGAGGCAGATAAGAAATGCAGATACAGAAATAAACAGTGGTAACATACAGGCTGTTAAAGCATTTTTAGAATCCGGACAGTTCCCGGATATCAGAGGTGTTAAGACAACATGTGATTATGCAAGGGATTCGATTGAAAAAATCGGACATAAAGAAAAACTGTCACTTATGTATGAAGAAATGAAAGATGAGACAGAGGAAGAACTTCAGGAGGTTCTTTCCAAAGCAGGAGACCTTGATACACAGATAGATGTCAATTACGAGGGATTTCTGGATTTAAGACTTAAAGACAGAACAATTGGATATATTAAGAATTTGGCATTAAGGCATGATTACAGAATACCATATATAACAGACTCAGGAAGTACAGGCATGCTGAAGCTTACTTTGGTTCAGGATGACGACAATAAAGGTCGTATATCTGTAAACATGCTAAGTAGCGTATTAGGAAAAGTTTCTGTTGAGGCTAAGGCTGACAGAGAAAGTCTTGGTATGTACATTGTCAGTGACACAGCAGTTTCAGATGAAGGAAGCCAGCTTCTTGAGGATATGGAAGAAAATTTAAAAGAAGGATTTGGATTTACAAATGTGACCGTCAACATTAGAAAATCGTCAGACGTGCCATATGTGACTTATGAAGCAGCGGCTGACAGTGTGGCAACAGATAAGCTGTATGAAATTGCAGCACAGATTGTAAAACTGCTTGCAGGCTAAAGATTTGCACAGAAAGTCCGATATATAGAGCATGAACAGGTAAATTGGACAGACAGAAAGGTTAAGATATGAGAATAGGAACTAATGTGGCAGCGATTGTTGCCAACAATGCATTACAGAAATCACAGAATAATCTGTCAACATCAATTGAAAGATTATCATCAGGATACAAGATAAATGGCTCTAAGGACGATGCTGCAGGATGTGCTATTTCTGAAAAGATGAGAGCACAGATAAGAGGTCTTAGTCAGGCCCAGAATAATACAGCTGATGGAGTTTCTGTTTTAAATACAGCAGAAGGTGCAATTACAGAAATCCAGAGTATGCTCACAAGATTAAAGGAACTTAGCGTTCAGGCTGCTAATGATGTTAATTCAGATGATGAAAGAGAAGCTATACAGAAAGAGATAGAACAGATTAATAACGAGATTGACAGAATATCTGATCAGACAGAATTCAATACACAGTCTCTTATTAACGGTAATCTTTCAAGAAGAGTATATTCAGATCTTCAGGGAGTTAATCAGATTTCTGTATCTGACAGCTATACAGCAGGTGTATATGGAATAACTGTTACTGAGGATGCAAGACAGGCTATAGCGGTAGGAGCAGGAAGTATTACCATGTCATCAACAGCTTATATAACAGAAGAACAGGCTGGAGCAATAAACATTAATGGCTACAAGATAAGCATTTCCGAAGGTGATACACTTGATAAGGTGATGGGAAAGATTATTGACGGAGTTAACATCACAGGGGGTTCTGCATTTACAGTTAAAGACCTTAATAATGATACAGCAGCTAATGGTACTGATTATGCAGGTTATGTACCAACAGCAGATTATGCTGGTTCAACACTTGTTATTATGACTAACCAGTATGGAAGCGACCAGAAGATGAATATAACATGTGATAATGCAGAGCTTGCAGATATTTTGGGAATACCACAGGCAGCAACACAAGATGGTATATATGTAGAAGGAAGCGATGTTAAGGCAGAGATTGCTACAGGAGATGATGGAAAGCGAATTGGTTTTGCTGATTCGGCAATTCTTTCAACAAAGGGAACTGTAATTACAGTAACAGATGTTAATAACAAAGAGTTTTCAATGGATGTTCCAGGTAATGCGGCAGGTACTGTATTTGACGACAGTAACAATGATGGACAGTCAGCTGCAGGTGCAGGTACAGCAAAAACTATAAGTCAGGAAGTAACAGACGTTGGAACTATGAGCATACATGTAGGTGCTAACCAGGATCAGGTAATCGTTATTGATATTCCAGCAATAACAACTTATTCACTAGGCACGGAACATATGAATGTCATGACTCAGTATACAGCATCAAGGGCGATATCTACTGTAGATGAAGCTATTAATAAGACTAATGAAATACGTTCAAGAATCGGTGCATACGAGAACAGATTTGATCATACAACTAATAACCTTGAGGTTTCAAGTGAGAACCTTACCAAGTCATTATCAACAATGATAGATACTGATATGTCAGAAGAGATGACTACTTATACTTCTGAAACAGTTCTTACACAGGCAGCTACGTCAATACTTGCACAGGCTAATGAAAGACCTTCACAGGTATTACAGTTATTACAGTAGTTTAAGATTCAATGGTTATATAGGAAAGGGATGCTATGACTAAAGAAACAATTAAGACATTTCAGTATAGAATTACACAGGCAACAGCATCACAGCTTGTTGTGATTCTGTATGATATGGCTATAGAATATCTTAATGATGCATGTGAGAGTGATAGTACAGAGCAGGCACATAATAATATATATATGGCGCAGAAGGTTATAGACCAGCTTATATGCGGACTTGATATGCAGTATGAGATATCAGCTAATCTTTTCGTAATATATAATCATATGAAGAGGTCACTTATTTCAGCATCTGTAAGTCTTGATAATAATGAGATTAACAGAATTACAGGGCTTTTAAAGAAACTCAGGGCATCCTTTTATGAGGTTAGTAAACAGGATGATTCTGAGCCGCTTATGAAGAATACACAGGCTGTATATTCAGGCCTTACATATTCAAAAGGTGGAATTAGTAATGAAACACAGACTGATAATATAGAAAACAGAGGATTCAGGGTTTAGCTCCGAATCCTCTGTTTATTATAATCTGCGTCTTCTTCTGTTATAGTGTCTTCTCTGTCTTTTTCTTCTTGCCCGTTCTTCAATAATGTAGATGATAAAAAGAATAACGGCACCAATTCCAACAAGTATCCATATATTAATTCTGATACATGTTTTTGGTTTATAAGATGATGAAACATCATTATTAATGTATGGCAGCAGGCTTCCGGTATCTGTTCCGGCAGCAGATATATTAAGTGTAGTTGTGCCGACAGTATTATCATTGTATAAGAACTTAAGATGTGTTGTCATAACACCATTCTCATTGGTCATGTCATAATTATCATCAACCGTCATTGATACATTTGACAATGAACTTTTATTAGGTATTGTGATAAATGAAGCATTTAGTCCAAAGTTTAGTGAAAGAGTTGAGAAAACAGCCGAGTTGTAATAGTTGTCATTAGAGAACATTGCTCCGAGCTGGCTTCCGGTTGTTGTTGATTTCTGGAAATTGGCAAATCCCCAGTCAAAAAGGGTTCTTGTATCAACATATCTTATCTCATCTGTGGCTTCCTTAAATACAACGCATATAAGACGCATACCGTCTTTTTCTGCAAATGTAACAAGTGTATTCTGTGATTCATCAGTATATCCTGTCTTTCCACCCTTACAGTATTCATAATAGTAAGAACGGCCCTTTAACATCTTATGTCTGTGTCTGATTGTACGCTGTGCAGACATGTTAGTTGCAGGAATTACATATGCGTCAGCAGTAGAATCAATGCTTACGAAAGAAGCATTATTATAACAGCCTCTTGCAATCATTGCCATATCATATGCTGTTGTGTAGTGGTTGGTATTATATAATCCGCTTGCATTGGCAAAATGTGTATTCAAAGCACCAAGTTCTTTTGCCTTGGCATTCATCATATCGACAAATGCATCTATTGAGCCAGCCACATGTTCACCGAGGGCATAAGCCATCTCGTTGGCAGAATACAGCAGAAGTCCGTGAAGAAGCTGGTTGACAGTAAATTGCTCGCCTGCTTTTGAACTTAAGTTGGCATCCTCATATACATTAATTGAGTTAGCAGCTGACTGTGAAAATGTTACAACATCGTCCATATTACAGTTCTCAATAGTAAGGAGTCCTGTTAAAATCTTGGTTGTGCTGGCTGGATAACATTTTTCATGAGAGTTCCTCTCGAAAAGAATGGAACCTGTATCAGCATCAATAAGAATGCAGCTGTTTGAGTTAACATCAGGTGCATCCGGCCATACAGCCTTTGTGCTGGTTGTGTCTGTCTCACTGTAGACTTTGTTGTATGCTGCAGCCTGGGTATCCGCTGCAAAAGCTGAGAATACCAAAACAGTGGCAGATACAGCGCTGGTTATCTTTATAAGTAATCCTTTTAAAAATTGCTTTTTCATTATAGAGATAATTCCTCCGATTAATAAAATATACAAATACATTGTAGCCCAGGATTGTACATAAGTAAACCCCGCTTGGCAAAAAGTGATATTTATGGTAAATAATATATAGGAAACTCAGATTTCGGCTATGTCTGTGTGCGGCATGTGCTTTCAGGATGACTTCGCTTAGCATGAGTAAATGCCGCCATTTGCAAAGTCTATTACAGTGCGTGAAATCAAACGCACTTCGTTTGGACGTGCTTTCACGCACTGAACTTATGCAGATGGTGGCATTAACTCCTGCACAGCTTGTCATATTCAAGCGTATACCGCACACGGACATAGCCGAAATCTGAGCTAATATATAAGATAGGAGTAATGTATGAGACTTAGAAATGTACCCGGAGCAAGGGAAGTAATGATAGAGAATGAATATGTGTTTACGGAGCCAGAGGGGATGAAAGGCACATGGTCACAGGTTTTCGGTAACGATAATCCAATCCGTATTGAGATTGGTATGGGTAAAGGCACATTTATAACAACACTGGCAGCAAATAATCCTGATATTAATTATGTGGGTATAGAGAAGTATTCAAGCGTGCTTTTAAGAGCTGTAGAGAAACAGGATGAGCTTCAGCTTCCTAATTTAAGATTCATCAGAATGGATGCAGAGGCAATATGTGAGGTGTTTGGAGCGGGAGAGGTAGACAGAATATACCTTAATTTTTCAGATCCATGGCCAAAAGACAGACATGCGAAGAGAAGACTTACCTCAAGACAGTTCATGGCAAGATATGACATTATATTAAAGCCGGACGGACAGGTGGAATTCAAAACAGATAATAAAGATTTATTCGATTTTTCATTAGAAGAGATTAAAGAGGCAGACTGGGAGCTTCCTGTTGTCACATTTGACTTACATAATGACTCTGTACTTAACGAGGGTAATGTAATGACAGAGTATGAGACAAGATTTTCACAGATGGGCAATCCTATCTGTAAACTTATCGCAGTAAGAAATCATTAATAATAAATGCATATACTATATAAAGGCTTTTGGAGAATTGTTGTGAAGAATAAAGCATTTGCAAGGAAAGTATCAGAAGTGATGTATGTGCATAAAGGTGCGAATTACAGAGTGGTAAGATTTAAGAATTCCCTCGACGATGTCGTGAGAATTCTTAATACCAAAAAATAATCTAGAGGTCATCGGGCGAGTCATAAGGCTGCACGGTGACTTTTCTTTTGTCCAGAAAATGCTGCACTGTAATGTTTAACAGGTAGCTTAATACGGCAAATACGGGAACTCCAAGGAACATTCCAATTACGCCAAACAGCGCCCCACCTACGGTTATTGAGAACACAACCCATACAGGCTTAAGACCTGTAGTACTGCCGATGATACGAGGTCCAATAAGCAGACCGTCAACCTGCTGGATGCAGACAATCATGATTACAAATATGATAAGTTTGATAGGGCTTGCGATAACAATAATCACACCGCCAATCACGCCACCGATGTATGGTCCGAAATACGGAATCATGTTCGTTATGCCGACAATCACGCTTATAAGAACAGCATATGGTAGCTTGAGAATCAGCATGATAATAAAGCAGATAATCATGACAATAATTGAGTCAAATGATTTGCCGATAATATAATTAATAAAAATGCTTGCACAATTCTTACAGATGATGCGTGTATTGTCTGCTGTTTTCCTAGGAAGCACGGCATATAAAAATCTCTTAAAATGATAAAAGATATTCTTATTATCAGAAATCATGTAGATGGACACGATAATTGCAATAACAAGGTTTAACACACCCGAAAGAATGGCCATGGATGTATTAAGAATGTAAGGAACCATATTGGTAAGTGCACCAGTCATGTAGTCAACAAGTTTAGGAAGAGCATCTTCAATCTTCTGATTAATGAAATTGTAATCAATAGAAGAATTGGCGTGCTTATCTTCAAACTCAGTGAACCAGTTGCGGATATTCTCGTACCATACAGGAGCCTGATTGGCAATCTCTGTAATACTTTTGTATATCTGAGGCACAACAAAGCCTATTAATACTGCAAATGCGCCAACTGCTATCAGGTAAGCAACAAGAATTGAAAGCATTTTGGCGGCTTTCTTGGACTTGATATGGCATACCCCCATGAAGAACCTGTTATAAAGGGTCTTGATAAACGGATAAAGAACAAGCGCAATCATGCCACCAATAAGAAATGGTGACAGTATATGGAATATATTGCCCAATGACTTGACGGTTGCAGGCCAGTTACCAATGAACTTATATATAAGAATTGCACCTAGCACAAAAAGCAGACCATATATAACAATTGTAAAGTATTTGCTGTTAGGCTGGAATACATTCTTGCCAACAGCTTTGTCAGGTTTTGGCGGCTGTTCCTGTTCAGAATCAAGATTAATAGCCTCAATTGGAATATTGTCAACGTGTTTTGGCTGTTGTTCGAATTTTTTTAACTTCATATCAACTCTCTTTTCTTAATAAATGTATATTAAATATAAATATTTTCTCTTAAAATTGGGAATATAATAGAATTATAAGGGGTATAAAGGCACATATCAATATAAAAAACATGGTAAAATGATGAAAAAACAAGAAAATTATAAAAAAAGATAAGTTGTTCTTAAATAAATACAAAAAAGTGCTTGCATTTTATTAAACTATGCTATAGAATATCACTTGTGCTTGAGACAACACAAAAGCACAGAACAAAATAAGTTATGCACCGCTAGCTCAGTTGGTAGAGCACCTGACTCTTAATCAGGGTGTCCAGGGTTCGAACCCCTGGCGGTGCACTGGAAGGTCTTATGATTTAGGGAATCCTAGGTTGTAAGGCTTTTATTTTTTATGTAAAAATAGACACCCTCTTAATCAGGGTGTCCAGGATAATTAACAAGGTCTGTATTTTTCTTTATAATCTAATTCAGAATATAAGTTATCAGGAACAATAACATCAACATTCATATTAATATCAGTTACTAAGAAGCAGGAATGATATACAATATCATTACCTTCCTTTACAGCAATAACATAATCATGAAAATCTCTTTGATTTTTCGTTTCAACAGATGTTATAAGTGTTTCAAGATTCTGTGTAATAACGCGCTGCTCCTTAACATATGTTTTAGTAACATTGCGTGTTATATAAAATATAACTAAATCCAATGCCAACAGAATTAATACACTAAATACAATTTTCATTTAATTTTTCCTCCGATTTTTAAAAAATATTTCATCTAATTCATACAATCCGGACCCGATCAGCTCTTCTTGAGCTGCCAAGTGTACATAGTTTTGCAAGATTGTATAAGAAGAATGTCCCATTAGGAGACGGAGCATTTCCATGTTGCCGCCATAATATAAATAACTGGTTGCAAATGTATGCCTTAAAAGGTGTGCATGTACTCTTTCCATTCCTGGCAGATTCTTTATATTTGCAAACAGCTTTTTAATAGTATTCTCTGTCACAGGCTCTTGTTCATAACGATTCAAAAAAACAATTCCAGTTCTTTTACCCAGGTAATTATTAATGCTCATACGCAGGAAATCAGGCAACAATACAATTCTTGATTTGTTATTTTTTGAATTTTTGATTGCTAAAGTATTCTTCCTGATACAGTCTGTTTTTAAATTAATTACTTCTTGACGGCGAAGTCCGCAATCAAGAAGCAAATGAAATATACAGTAATTCCTCAAAGATAATTCAGAATTGATTATATATTCATCTATTGCAGCAACTTCATTTCTGGTTAAGGGAATCACAATCTCACTATCATCTTTTGGCAGCATTATACGCTGCGTAATATCAATATCTATATACCCTTCTTGATATAACCAGGAACAAAATACACGAACAGCTCTGTAGTAAGTATGTAATGATACATTCTTAATACCAGATAAACTCAGATAGATTATATATTGTCTTAAATTGTCACTGGTAAGCTCCAAAATATTCAGGTTACTTATAGAAAGCCATTTTTCAAACCTGGTTAAATTTTCTATATAGTAACGGATAGAATCTGCAGCAAGATAACTTTTACGCTGCATAATAAATTTCTGTATGTAAAATTCATTCATCTACAATTGACCCGTCAAAATCTTTCTGGTTAAGCTGTCGGCTTCTTTTATACTTGTAATTCATAGCGTGATGAATATCATTATCATTTAACATAACCAGGTTATCTAAAAAGTCCTTTTCAACATCATCATTGTTTATACCCTTACCATAAAGAGAAAATGATATTGCACTATGTATATAACGCTTTTTCATAAGGTTATAATCAAGCTTCCTTGAATATTCCCTGTGCAGCTTCTCAGGTACTTTACTTTTTTTAACATCAACCTGTTTTGTTCTGCGTAATGCTTTCCAGAAGTTGGTATAATCACACCGGCTTTTATTACTGTCTGTAGTAACATCTACAAGGCGGAGAGTATCATGTGTGAGATATTCTGTTATCATTCGCCTGTTGTCCAGATAATCATATATTCTTTTACACACACCATATTTTTTATTACGCTCATGCTTTATAAGACAATATGATTTTGTTCCTTTCCTGGTTGTCTGAAATTCCACATTCATTACAATTGTAATTCTGGGTGTAAGTTTATCTGCCAGTTTTTGGACAGAATCAAAATTAACAGAGCCTTTAGTAGCAAGTTCATGCATATATTCATTACATTTTTCTATAAAAAACACATTTTTACCATATTCTGCATAGAACTGCAGCCGGACAATATCAAGATACTTCCAATTGCGCAGCTCATACAAATTAGATAAAACATAATAATCATATCTGCTGATGAGCTGATTATAATACCATTCATTTATAAACCAGGGTTTATAACCCTGTTCTATTACCTCTTTTGTCTTCAGATACATTCTTACAAAACATTTATCATTACGCTTGCCAAGAGATATGTAATCATTTTCATATTCATTGTTAGGCTTAAACTGATACTGATAATTGATTCTTTTATAACGGCTTACCTGCATCTGACAGAAATTATCAATTCTCAAATATTTTTCAGGAGACTGCAGATAATTAGTGTGCCAACAGTAATCAATACGATTTTCTTTTACCTCATGAATGTGAAGATGATAGTATTTTTCGATTGCGAATATAACACGCATGGAATACTCAAATGCTGCATTAACACCCTGTAACCATAACGGCTTAGATCTTAACTGTACAAGAATCTCACTTGTGACATCCGTTGGTACTCTTGTTGCAATAAATATATCAAATGTATCAGGACAGGAGATGCAATTATTATAATATCCGGCAAAAGAGCGATTACTATATGTCAGCTGCATATCTTCCAGACCGGGCAATGTCCAATCTATGTTAATATCAATTGCTTCAGTATCAGCTAACTTCTGCATGTCTATACGAAACTTTTTTACATATGGATCTGCAGAATCTTTCATAAAATCATTTACAAAGCTTACAGAATAATAGAATGTATCAATATTATGCAGGAACTTTTTTTCCTTCCTGAAGAACCAGTTATGATTCTGCTGGTTATCAAATTCATGTTCAATAAAACTCATTTTTCCCCCGTTCTCAAAATTTACTAAAAGGGCTGTTTCAGTAAATTTTAAAATACTCATTTTTCCCAGTATTTATCTGTAATTTTGGTGCTTTTTGTTTGTATTTTCTGACCACCCATTGGATATCCGGTGGTAAGCCTGTTTTTCGCTCATGGGTCCCCTTAATCCCCATTCGCAACCAACAGGCTTACACCGCTATTCAAATGTCTGGTAACTATCATATATCCTATATAATTTCTTCCTGGCATGAAAAAACTCCTGGCCGACTTTCTCTTTCATTGGATACCATATTTTTACACTTACAAAGGTACGCCCGCCCATAGCCAGATTAAGCAGCATACCCTTAAGACCGAAATTTGATAATTTTCTATGTACATATTCATATTCAATAAGGCTTCTGATCTGTCTGTCTATCATTCGATCAAACTGGGCAACAAGAACAACCGTATAACCAAAATGTCTGTGCTGTGTAAAAAAGGACAGCCATTTATTACGACCTGAAGCACTCCATTCCCTGGCATTAAACATTAACTGACATTCGTCTATTACCAGCAATATGGCATCTTCTTTTACTCTCTTTCCC
>UMDJ01041828.1_pt1 | contig 14720 bp, 9 predicted proteins | sample 1964471 | NCBI WGS metagenome assembly UMDJ01 (sample SAMEA4835992, study PRJEB28245) | human gut metagenome | biome: gut microbiome; material: fecal sample | place: Denmark | collected 2008
TGCAGCGGATGAACTTTCCTATCTTTCTAAAAAATGACAATTATAGTTTTGTATTAGCAAATTATAGTCCGGGGATGAAATATGGTAAATCAACTACCACGAATGTAGCGATTTCTCCTCAGTTTTTAACAAAAATGGCAAATGATTCAGACTTAGAAGATGAGTACATAAAAGAAATTGGTAACATGAAAAAACTAGATGAGCAGTTTGCAAAGCAACAAGCAGATATTGGATGGAGAGTTGAACAGGGATGGGCAATAGATAAAGATGGAAATATTAGTTCATGGGCAATAGGACATAAAGATTCAAAAGTAAAATCCTTTCTCCAGAATATGAGTGAAAAAGCCGAAGAAATCCTACAGAAGCAGTTGGAAAAAGCAAAGGATACAAAGGAAGAAAAAGAAGTATTCTCGATGAAAAAGCATAAAGAAGTTATAAAAAAGAACAAGGTTGATTTGAAGGTGTAAATAATCAGATTCGAAGTATTATGCAGAAAAAATGCATAGCATTGAGGGAGCCTTGCGTATGTCAGATGAAATCAATGCCCAGTTCGGATTTGAAAGAACATTCGGTAAGACTAACGGCAATGCAGATGCTGATACAAAAATAACAAAATTTGGCATTTCTTTTAATAGTGACGGAACTACAACATTCTATGCAGAGTTGGAAAAATCATCAGCCAGTCAGAAAGAATATCTTGAAAAAATTCAGGAAAAGAAAGCTGCTGAGAAGAAAGAGATAAAGAAAAAGGAACAATCCAAGCAAATCGAAGTAAGAAAAACTACGGTTCAGGCAAATTCAAAAGAAGAACTTTTGGATAAGATCAAAAACGTTGACTGGGATTCCATCAAGTCGGAGGAGAATAAAATCGGCGGAAGATTTGATTTTTCAGTTTAGTTTATTCAGATGAGAATAGAAGCAATTTCATAAAATCTTACATACACACTTGACAATATTCCGCCGAGCGCGGCGTCGGTGAAGGGGTTCGCACCTGTGGTGTGCCAACAGAGGTATCGCGGATGCACTCATGGAAAAAATGACACCTTTAATAATGAAGAATAGTGTACAGAAATAGCAAATGCTGTGAAATCAATGGTGTAAATATCAGAAATAAGGAAGCTAAAAGTTGGGCGGCAGATTAGTTAATAATTTGCCGCCTATATACATTTCTCTCCTTTATACCGATACATCAATAGAATTACGAACAATTCTATTACCATTTTGGACAAGTGTAGCTTCTACGGATTCTCTTGTGACATTATCAAGAATGCTTGCATCAAATGCTTGTCCGGGCTTCCAATTTGGATTGGCTGATTTTACTGCCGCATACATAGCAGCTCTATACTGTCTTTCATATTGTTCTAAAGTCCATGTACCACTTAAACGCTTATCTTTGCTGACACTTAACTGATAATCTTTGAAAATATCGGAACGTTTCGTTGTGTCACCATTTGAAAGACCTTTTTCCTGAATAAATTCCCGCTTCACATTATCAAACATTTTTTGACGATGATCTTCGGATATATTTGTAAGTTTCTGCCATGATGTACCTTTTCCAGTAACATCCATACCTGCAACACCATTTGAATTTAATAAATCTCCGTCCGAATCAAACTGCTTCATCAGATTTTTAATAATCGTATCCCTTCCACCGAATATTTCATATATCATCTTTTCTTCTGGAGACATCATGGATTCATTTTCAATTACTCCAGATAACCAGCCTTTTTCTTTCAATGCCTTATACTGTTTACTATTTGTATTGATACTATTATAGGTATTACCTAAACCGTTAATATTCATTGACATATAAAAGCCTCCCTGCAAATAAATTCAAAATCCGTTTAGAATCAGTACTATATAATATATCATCGCAAATTCCAGAAAATTAATAACACAGTATATAATATAAAATGCTTTTCCCGATATAATTAGGTAAGATTTATGATTGGAAATGAGGAAAAGCATGAACATATGACTTTATAGAATGTGCGTATAATCATAAAAAATATGGTTATAATACTTGCGTATAATCAAAAAACAATTTACAATATGCGTATAATCATAAAATATAGAACAAATATATATGCGCATAATCTGGAGGAGCTATGATATTAAAAAGAAAAATATATAAAAAACTACTGGAATGGAAAAAGGAGTGTCAGGGGAAAAAAGCTTTACTGATAGAAGGTGCCAGACGTATTGGAAAGTCTACCATCTGCGAAGAATTTGGAAAAAGCGAATACAAAAGTTTTCTTCTGATTGACTTTGCTAAAAAAGATAAGGAAGTTGAGGGGTATTTTGAGAAATATCTGAATGATCTGGATACATTTTTTATGTTATTACAGACACATTTTGGAACAAAACTGACAGAGAGAAACTCTCTTATTATTTTTGATGAGGTGCAGATGTTTCCACAGGCAAGAGCTGCAATAAAATATTTAGTGGCAGATGGAAGATATGATTATATCGAAACTGGTTCATTGATATCTATCAGAGAAAATGTAAAGAACATCGTCATACCGTCAGAAGAAAGACATATCAATATGTATCCATTGGATTTTGAAGAATTTGCAATAGCATTAGAAGAAGATTTGCTGGTTGAATATATAAAAAAATGTTTTGAAAAAAGAGAACCTTTGGAAAGAAGTATGCATAATCAGGCAATGCTTTTGTTTCATCAGTATATGCTTGTTGGTGGGATGCCTATGCCTGTAGTAACATTTATTGAAAGCAAAAAAGATTTTACAGAAGCGGATAGAGAAAAAAGGGACATTCTTAAATTGTATCGGGAAGATATTATGAAAATAGATGCAAAGTATCGAAGTAAGGTACTTGCAATTTATGATCAGATTCCGGGATTTCTTTCACAGCATGAAAAAAGAGTTGTATTCAAAAAGCTGCAGGATGGTAGTTACGCAGACCAGTACGAAGAAACTTTTTTCTGGCTGTCGGATTCTATGATATCCAATGAGTGCTTTTTGTGTAATGATCCGAATGTTGGCTTATCATTAAATGAGACAAGAAGCTATGTAAAGTGTTATATGGGTGATACCGGACTTTTGGTAAGCCATGCATTTGATGAAAATGAATTACTTGAAGATGAAGTATATAAACAGATATTGGCAGGCAAATTACAGATTAATGAAGGAATGCTTTATGAAAATGCAATAGCTCAGATGCTGGTGGCAAATGGACATAAATTATATTTTTATACACACTATAATGAAAATAAGCATCGAAATGATATGGAAATAGATTTTATCATTTCCAATAACAGCAGATTAAAATATAAGATGTTTCCGATTGAAGTGAAGTCAGGAAAGCAATACAAAACGACCTCATTAAATAATTTCAGAGAAAAATACAAGGAGCGCATAGGGGAAAGTTATATTATTCATCCAAGAAATTTAATTGTAAAAGATGGAATTATATGCATTCCCCCATATATGACGATGAATATATAAAAATCTGACATACACACCAAGTTTTGGAGAGGATGGCATTATCAGTAAAAGATTCCAGAATGGCAAGGAACTGGAATTCGCAGGCTCGAAAGATTTCTGGAAAAAATTTTTAAATGAATCATAATAATTTACGGATCTTTGACGGCGGCATCCCAAACCGTTTTTTAAACAGCTTGCTGAAATGATAGACATCATCATAGCCGACTTCGGCTGCAACTTCCTGGATGCTGCCGTCAAAGCCGTTTTCCAACAATTCTTTTGCTTTTTCAAGGCGGATATTGATCAGGTGGCGGATCGGTGTATCGCCTGTCTCACTTTTAAAAATACGTGAGATATAAAAAGGACTTAAGTACATATTTTCTGCAATCTGATCTAAAGAAATCTTTTCACTGTAATGATCCTCAAAATAATTTACGATCTGGTCAACTACATATTTTTTGCTGGTAGATTCAAAAGAGCAGCCGGTATTGATTTTTACCGGTTCACTCTGTTCCCGAAGCAGCAGTATTAACATCTGCATCAGGTAACTTTTTAACATGATATAACGCCCGCAGCGGCAGATATCATTTTCAGCACTCATGGCAGTACAGATCTTAAAAAGTTTTTGCCGTAATTCACCGGAAGTATGTAAAATCGGAGACTGCTCTGCAGGATCAGCGGCTGGGTATTTTAAATGCAGCGGCAGATAATTTTCCGGGAAATCCGGAAAACGGACATCACATAAACCGACAAAAAACTCCGTGGTCGGATTGGCAGGATCCGTGCAGAGTGCCTGATGCTTCTGCCCCGGATTTAAAATAATGATATCTCCTTCGGACACATCATAGAGCCTGTCCGCAATCTTGTATTTGCCGTGGCCGGACAAAATAAATGCCATCTCGATAAAATCGTGGCTGTGATAGCGTGCTTCATCTTTCAAACGTGTGCCTTTCCAGGTAAATAGAAAAGTTGGATTCAGTTGGTCAAGCAGTTGTTCCCGGTTGTCACAGCACATAGTAAGGTCTCCATTTCTTCATTTTATCGCCGATAAAAACTTATTGTCTATATTTAAAATACAATGCGATGTGGATCATAAAAAGTGTGTCAAAATGTGAAATATGGGAATTTGCGCGAAGCTGGAGATCTTTTTGTGACTTGGGAGAAAATTAGAAAATCTTAGTATGCCTGTAAATACACAGTGTTGTGCTGCCACGGATGGCAGCGCAAGTCTTAACGTGCCATGGAGGGCACGTTTAAGACGTACACGTCACTTTGAAAGAGCATAAAGCAGGCATACTTAGTTTTTCTTATTTTCGGACAATGGAACAAAATGAAAACCAGCTTCGCGCAAATTTCCAGTTTCAAAGTCTAAATACACTTTTTGTGATCCACATCACAGTATAACATATTCTCCACCAGAAACCATCCCTTCCGGTGCAAAAAATAACATGAACGGTGCAAGATAGTACATTCCTTTTTACCCCAGAAGTACTATACTGAAAATCCGAAAGAGAAACAAAAAGGGAGTAGGAGGGTTATTATGACACCAATGAAATGGTTCTTTTCATTTCTGAAAAAGTACCGGGGACTGATGATAATTGGTATTTTACTGACCACAGCGGTATCAGTGCTTTCGGTGGTCAATCCGTACATATCCGGGCAGATCGTAGATCAGGTCATAAGCGGTGGAAAATATGACAGACTGATGCCGTTTATCGGATGTCTGATCGGAGTCACGATCGTGATGGGAGTCTTGCGTTTTCTGTTTCAGGTCGCATTTGAGACGGCGTCGCAGGGCGTTTTGTACGATATGAGAGACAAGGTTTACAGGAAACTTCTTGAGGAAGATTTTGCATTTTACAATAAGAAACGTACCGGAGACCTGATGAGCCGCCAGACCGGAGATATGGATGCAATCCGTCACTTTGTGGCATATGTGGTCTATATGGTTTACCAGAGTGTGCTGATGTTTGTGTTTGCACTGCTCATGATCTTTACGGTCAACACGAAACTGGCACTTGCCATGCTTGTGGTTCTGCCGTTTACGGCGTTTGCAACCTGCCGTCAGACGAAAGAGGTACGTCCGGCATTCAAGCGTAACCGTGACTGTTTTTCCTCACTCAATGCGTTTGTGCAGGAAAATGTCAGTGGAAACCGTGTGGTAAAAGCATTTGCAAAAGAAGATTTTGAGATTGAAAAATTCAATAAGGAAAATGATAAATTCCGTGCGGCGCAGATCGATGCGTCAAAGATCTGGATGAAATATGTGCCGATATTTGAGGTGCTTTCCTATGCGCTGACGATCATTCTGATCCTCTACGGCGGCTATATGGTCATTCAGGGAGAGATCACGTTAGGACAGCTCGTGACGGTGAACGGCTATCTGTGGATGTTAAACAACCCGCTGCGCCAGGCAGGATGGCTGGTCAACGATATCAGTAACTTTACAACGTCCGTGGAGAAAATCTATGCGACTTACAGTGAAGAGCCGCATGTAAAAACACCGGTATCTGGAGTAGTCAAGAAACATCTGAAAGGTGAGATCGAGTTTAAAAATGTATCTTACCGTGCGGATGACGAAGATATTGTCATGGATGTCAATTTTAAGGTAAAACCGGGGCAGACCGTCGGCATCATTGGTTCTACCGGAGCTGGAAAATCAACGATCATGAATCTGCTCTGCCGGTTTTATGATACGACTTCCGGTGAAGTGCTTGTGGATGGTGTGAATGTCCGCGACATGGATCTTTATAACCTGCGTGACAATATCGGCATGGCGATGCAGGATGTGTTCCTTTTTTCGGATACGATCGAAGGAAATATCGCATACGGAAGGCCGAATTGTTCGTTCGAAGAAGTCAAACAGGCTGCGATCATGGCGGATGCCAATCATTTTATCCAGGCACTTCCGGATGGATATGATACGATTGTGGGTGAGCGCGGTGTCGGACTTTCCGGCGGACAGAAACAGCGTATCTCCCTTGCGAGGGCACTGCTGAAAGATCCGTCGATTCTGATTCTTGACGATACGACATCGGCGGTCGATATGGAGACGGAGAGTTATATCCAGAGCCAGTTGAAGAAATTAGATAACAAGTGCACGATCTTTGTCATTGCGTACCGCATTTCTTCCATTAGAGATGCAGATCTGATCCTTGTCATGGATAACGGACGCATCATTGAACAGGGAACACATGAGCAGTTAGTGGCGGCGGGAGGTTATTACGCGACGGCTTTCCATAACCAGTATGGCGAGATCCCACAGGAAATTTTAAACGGAAAGGGGGAGAAATAAGATGGCAAGAAACAGATATGATATGGATGAGATATTAGAGGACAGTTTTGATGTAAACCAGCTCAAATGTCTTGCAGGTTACATTGCTCCCTACAAAAAGAAGATGGCAGGCGTTATTCTTCTGATGCTTTCTTCCTCGGCACTTACCATGGCGATCCCGATCTTTTTCCAGAATGTGATGGATCACAGCATCCCGGAAAAAGATATGAAATCGATCACATTTTACAGTATTGCGACATTGCTGATCGCACTTTATTCGGGTATTTCCCTGCGGATCAAGATCAAGACCATGAGTGTGATCGGGCAGAATATCGTACATGACATCCGCTATGATATTTTCTGTCATCTGCAGGAACTTCCATTTTCCTATTATGATGACAGACCACATGGAAAAATTCAGGTGCGTGTGGTCAATTATGTGAACAGCCTAAGTGATCTTTTGAGCAATGGTATTGTCAACACATTCACAGATCTGTGCAACCTGATCTTTATTCTGATGTTTATGTTTGCACTCGATGTCCGGCTGACGCTGATCTGTCTGTGCGGATTGCCGGTTCTTGCATTTGTGATTATCTTAATCAAGAAAAAACAGCGCAGGGCATGGCAGATCCAGAGCAACAAACAGTCAAACTTAAATGCGTACATTGCGGAGAGTATCAATGGAATCCGTGTGACGCAGTCTTTTGTAAGGGAAAATGAGAATACCGGAATCTTTAATAACCTAAGTAAAAATTACCGGAAATCCTGGATGCGTGCGGTAATGTTTAACTTTACGATGGGACCGAGCGTGGATATTATTTCGACATTTACGACGGCACTGATCTATGTGCTGGGTGTCCGTTGGATTTTAGCACCGGATATGACACTGACCGTCGGTGTTCTGATCGCATTTACCGCGTACATTGGGCGTTTCTGGGCACCAATCAACACACTTGCCGGATTTTACAATTCTCTTTTGACAGCAATCTCTTATCTTGAGAGGATTTTTGAGACGATCGATGAGCCGGTGGGTGTCAGGGATGAGCCGGATGCAATCCCGATGCCGGAGGTGGCAGGAGAAGTGAAGTTTTCCCATGTGTCCTTTGGTTATGAGCCGGGGCAGAAGATTTTGGAGGATATCAATTTTACGGCAAAACCGGGTGAAACGTATGCGATCGTCGGCCCGACCGGGGCAGGAAAATCCACGATCGTAAATCTCATCAGCCGTTTTTACAATGTGGATTCCGGGAAAATCACGATCGATGGCATTGATATCTCGAAGGTGACACTTCATTCACTGCGCACCCAGATGGGAATCATGATGCAGGACAGCTTTATTTTTGCGGGGACGATCATGGATAATATCCGCTATGGCAACCGCAGTGCGACGGACGAGGAAGTCATCCGTGCCGCAAAAACAGTCTGCGCCCATGATTTTATTATGGAAATGGAAAACGGATATAAGACACAAGTCAATGAGAGAGGAAGCAGGCTATCCGCCGGACAGCGGCAGCTCATTTCCTTTGCGCGGGCATTGCTTGCCGATCCGAAGATCCTGATTTTAGATGAGGCGACGTCAAGCATTGATACCGAGACGGAACTGCTTTTACAGAAGGGATTAAATGAGCTTTTGAAAGGAAGAACGTCCTTTATCATTGCACACAGGCTCTCCACAATCAAAAATGCCGACTGCATCTTATATGTAGACAAAGGCGATATTTTAGAGCGTGGAAATCATGACGCACTGATGGAACAGAAGGGTGAGTATTACAAACTTTATATGTCACAGTATGATTTCTTAAAATGACAGGCACTGCGGTGCCATTTGCCAATCGAAAAACTTAAAGCCAGCGTTTGACACTCGGATCTTATAAATAAAAACTGCCGCCTCACGGTGATATGCCCCCCTTTTTCTGAACTTACAGAGAAAAGGGTACATATATTCACCCGGAGACGGCTGTTTTTATGAAAGTTTATTCAGTTTTATGTTCTTTCCGGTATTCTGCCGGGCTTTTTCCAACGTATTTTTTGAACTTGATATGGAAATAATCGACATTCCGGTAACCGACTTTTTCTGCGATCGCATAAACTTTTAACTCTGAGGAACAGAGAAGCTCCATCGAGTGTTTGATGCGGACATGGTCGACGTATGAGTTGAAGTTTTCACCCATCTTTTTGCGGAAAATCTTTCCGAGATAGGAGCTGTTGTAACCAAACAGCGGTGCAATATTTTCTAATGTGATATTGCTTGCATAGTTGTGGTTGATGTAGTGCAGAATATCATCCAGCACGCTTTCACGGGAAGAGTTACCGATCGAGGACATGATCATCTCAAACTGTTCCGTAAAGTACAGGATGATCTCGTAGAGATAATATTTTTCTTCGATCAGACGGATGATATCCGCATTGCTCGGAAACGGGATATTTGTACCATTGTAAAGCCGGTTTGCCTGTTCCTTGATCTGCAGATAAAGGTCTGTCAGGAAAAGCCGTATGGAATCAATCGAATCTGCAGCATGGTAAAGTTCATTGGTAAGCTGTGTCAAAGTCTCCGCTAACATATTGCGGTTGAATGCCTGAAGATATTCAAACAGGCTGGTAGCGTAACGGTTTAAAAAAGCGTCGTTTAAGATGGATTTTAAACTGTCCGGGTCCGGCAGTTCGGCATAACCGATCGTGTGCTGTTCCTGCTCGCAGAAGAAACGGCGTTCTAAGAGCTGTTTCGCCTGAATATAGGAAATATAGACTTCCGACAGGTCTGACACGCGCGCACCATATGTAATAAAGAGACTGTCAAGAGGAGAATTCTCTTGTGGACGCCGTTCTCTCTGGTAACGCTCCAGAAAATCGTTAAACTTTTGAATGGCAAAAATGCCTTTCAGCAAAATAACCTCATGATACTGCAGCGTAATGTTATCGTAGGAGTTATTATCCTGATTCGTCACGCGCAGAAGATCCGAAAAACGATAGGAGGCATCTGCAGTATTGTGACTGTATTTCTCATAGATCACAACCTGATAGGTGTCTGCTGTCAGATGGAGATCTGTTGTATTTATGTGGGAAAGATCGATATCATTCGTTAAAAGATCGCGGATGATGGTCTCTCTTGCCTTTTCACGGTAATGTTCCCGGGTATTTGCAGTTGCAGCATCCTTGTCTAAGTTTTCTTTGATCGAACGAAGAATCTCCTCAAGTTCATCCTCGTCGATCGGCTTTGTCAGATAATACTGCACTCCGTAACGGATGGCTTCCTGCGCATATTTGAAATCAGAGTAACCGCTTAAGATAATGACTTTTCCGGTAAAACCCTGTGCTCTTGCCTCCCGGATAACGTCAAGCCCTGACATTCCCGGCATGCGGATGTCTAAGAGAACGATATCCGGCTGTAAGGCAAGAATCTGCTGATAGGCGGTCTCACCGTTTGCAGCTTCTCCGGCGATCGTATAGCCGAGAGATTCCCAGTCGAACAGACATTTGATACCTTCCCGGATAATGGATTCATCATCTGCAATTAAAACGCGATACATAAAAATAACCTTCCTGTTCCAATGATAAAAGCACTAAACGTAAGTATAAATGCGAACGTTTTGTTTGTCAAATTTATCGAGTGTTTTATGTACAATTTAGAGGGTATTTTTTGCAGGGTGGGTATAGTAAGATGAGACAAAATGAGATAATTACAGGGAGGAAAATCCTCTGCTCCTGCAAGAGGCAAATGCTATAAAAAACATAGCATGCATTTTTCTCCGGAAAACAGGGAGGATTATCATATGAAATTCAGTAATGGATGCTGGCTGCAGAAAGAGCGCTGCGAGTGCTTTTCTCCGGCAGAAGTATATTTTTCAAAAATCGAGAAAGATCAGGTGACGATCTGTGCGCCGACAAGCAAGATCACACAGCGCGGCGATACCCTTGGCGGAATCAACCTCACGATCGTGATTTCAGCACCGTATGAGGAAGTGCTTAGGGTTCAGACTTATCATCACATGGGCGTGCAGAAAAAGGCACCGTCATTTGAGATCGCACCTGCGGAGAGCGGACATTTAAAGGCAGAAGATACGGAGGACAAGCTGGTCATTTCAAGCGGTACACTGCGTCTGGAAGTGCAGAAAGAGAACGGAGCACTCACATTTTACCGCGGTGAGGAGAAAATCACTGCAAGCGGATGGAGAGATCTTGCATACATGAAGACCGACTGGAAAGGTTTTGCCTATGATAAAGGACCGGAAGATGCTTATATGAGAGAGCAGTTATCACTTTCCGTTGGCGAGCTGATCTATGGACTTGGCGAGCGTTTTTCTGCGTTTGTAAAAAATGGACAGAGCGTGGATATCTGGAACGAGGACGGCGGTACTTCCACAGAGCAGTCTTATAAAAATATCCCGTTTTATATTTCCAATAAAGGATACGGTGTGTTTGTAAACCATCCGGAGCGCGTGTCCTTTGAAGTTGCAACAGAGATGGTAACCAAGGTTGAATTTTCTGTACCGGGTGAAAACCTTGACTATTTCCTGATCAACGGGCCGACGATGAAAGAAGTGCTGATGCGCTATACAGATATCACTGGAAAACCGTCACTTCCGGCACCGTGGACATTCGGTCTCTGGCTGTCCACATCCTTTACGACAAATTATGATGAAAAGACAGTCAACAGTTTTGTCGATGGAATGTTTGACCGCAAGATCCCGTTATCCGTATTCCATTTTGACTGCTTCTGGATGAAAGATTTCAACTGGTGTGATTTTACCTGGGATTCAAGAGTATTCCCGGACCCGGAGGGCATGTTAAAACGTCTGAAAGCAAAAGGATTAAAGATCTGTGTCTGGATCAACAGCTATGTGGGACAGGAGTCCTCCATGTTCAAAGAGGGTGTCGAGGGCGGTTACTTCTTAAAACGTCCAAATGGCGATGTATGGCAGTGGGATATGTGGCAGCCGGGACTTGCCATTGTGGACTTTACCAACCCTGCAGCCTGCGAGTGGTACAGCAAAAAGTTAGAGGCACTGCTCGATATGGGTGTTGACTGCTTCAAAACAGATTTTGGTGAGAGAATCCCGACGGATGCGGTATATTACGACGGTTCTGATCCGGTCAAGATGCACAACTACTATACATACCTTTACAATAAGGTGGTATTTAACGTATTAAAGAAGAAAAAAGGTGAAAAAGAGGCTGTTCTTTTTGCACGTTCTGCAACTGCAGGCGGACAGAAGTTCCCGGTTCACTGGGGCGGTGACTGCTGGTCTGATTATGAATCCATGGAGGAGAGCCTTCGCGGAGGCCTGTCACTGACAAGTTCCGGTTTTGGATACTGGAGCCATGATATCGGAGGATTTGAGAGTACATCCACACCGGACGTCTATAAGAGATGGTGTGCTTTCGGACTTCTTTCTTCCCATTCAAGACTGCATGGATCTACTTCTTACCGTGTGCCGTGGGCATATGATGAAGAAGCAGTGGATGTGGTACGCTGCTTTGCACAGCTTAAGGCATCTTTGATGCCATATCTGTACCGCAATGCGATCGAGACGTCCAAAACAGGTATTCCTATGATGCGCAGCATGGTACTTGAATTTACCGAAGATAAAAACTGTGCATATTTAGCAACACAGTACATGTTAGGTGATTCCCTGCTCGTTGCACCGATCTTCCGCGAGGACAGTATCGCAGAATATTACCTGCCGGAGGGAACATGGACATCCTTACTGACCGGAGAAGTCAAAGAGGGAGGTAAATGGTATACAGAAAAACATGGTTATTTAAGCATTCCTCTCTATGTCAAAGAGGGCAGCATCGTGGCTATGGGTGCAAGAAATGACAATGCGGTTTATGATTATGCGGACGGAGTGACATTCCGTGCTTATGCATTGAAGGATGGCATTAAAGCGGAGACTGTTGTCTATGGAACGGAAAATGAAAAGGAAGCATCTGCAGGCGTTGTGAAGAATGGAACTTCTTATGAAATCACAGTGGAGAGCAAAAAGGCATCCAAAGTGGCATTGATGAATGCCGGTGTTCCAAAGCAGGTAAATGGTGCATCCTATACACAGGATGGAGAAAATGTCATCGTAGAGTTCAACGGGGACGGCAAGGCTGAGGTTGTATTTTAATGCAGGAAACATATATTGAAGAAATTTTAAAAAAGCTGACTTTAGAAGAAAAAATCGGTATGATCCACGGTGCGGGTTTATTCCGCACCGAAGGAGTGGAGCGGCTTTCCATCCCACCGCTCTATATGTCGGATGGACCGATGGGAGTGCGCGCAGAATTTGCGGACAATGAATGGCGGAATGTCGGGACAACGGAAGATTATGTGACTTATCTTCCGTGCAACAGCGCCATTGCATCCACCTGGAACCGTGATCTGGCAAAGAAAGCCGGAAAAGTGCTGGGTGAGGAGGCAAGAGGCAGGGGCAAAGATGTGATCTTAGCTCCGGGCATCAACATCAAACGAAGTCCGCTCTGTGGCAGGAATTTTGAATATATGAGCGAAGATCCAGGACTCATCGAAGAACTGGTTGTACCGATGATCGAGGGAATCCAGGAAAACGATGTCGCGGCATGCGTGAAGCATTTTGCGGCAAACTCACAGGAAACTGAAAGACTCTGGGTGGATACAATCATCGATGAGGCAGCACTGGAAGAAATTTATTTTCCGGGATTTCAAGCGGCGGTAGAAAAGGGACACACCCTTGCTCTGATGGGAGCCTATAATCTGTTAAACGGTGAGCACTGCTGTATGAGTAAGTCCCTGCTCAACGAGAAGCTGCGGAAAGACTGGTCATTTGACGGCGTGGTAATCTCCGACTGGGGTGCTGTGCATGATACGAAACTGGCGGCAGAGTCCGGGCTGGATCTTGAGATGGATGTCAAGTATCAGTTCGACGAACAGTACATGGCAGATCCTCTGTTAAAAGCAGTGAAGGATGGAGAAATCGAAGAATCGCTGGTGGATGAGAAAGTGCGCAATATCCTTCGCATGATGCTGCGCTTAAAAATGATCGGACCGGAGAGAAAACATCGTAAGACAGGCGCATACAATACGGAGGAACACCGCAGGGCAGTGCTCGATGTGGCGCGCGAGTCCATGATTTTACTGAAAAATGAAGATCAGGTATTGCCGCTTCAGGCAGAATCCGGCTGTAAGGTTGCCGTGATCGGTGTAAATGCCGCTGCAATCCATTCAAACGGAGGAGGAAGTGCAGAAATCAAGGCACTGTATGAGATTTCACCGCTTATGGGAATCAAAAAGTTACTTGGTGGAAATGTGAAAGTTTCTTACGCACCGGGCTATGTGATTCCGGATAAGAAAGAGACATCTGAGATCAACTGGCAGGCGGCGAGCACGGAGACTGCAGAGAATACCGAAAAGGAAAGCACTGTAAGTGGAAGAGCACTGGATGAAAAACAGCAGGAAGCTTTAGCGGAAGCAGTTGCACTGGCAAAAGCAAGTGACATTGTTATTTTCGTGGGAGGACTGAACCACGATTTTGATGTGGAGGGACTTGACCGTGTGAACATGAAACTGCCATACGGGCAGGATGAAGTAATCGATGCTTTGCTAAAGGCAGTTCCGGATACGGTGGTCTGCATGTATGCAGGTGCACCGGTTGAGATGCCGTGGGCAGAAAAGGCAAAAGCAATCCTCTGGAGCTACTATGCCGGTATGGAAGGGGGAACAGCCCTGGCAGAGATCTTGTCTGGAAAAGTAAATCCATCCGGAAAGCTGGCAGAAACATTTATCCGTGATGCGTCACAGTGCCCGGCACATACGATCGGAACATTTGGAAAGAAAGACCGTGTGGAGTACAGGGAAGGTGTGATGGTCGGTTACCGTTATTATGACACAAAAAAACAGATGTCCTGTTCCCGTTTGGGCATGGATTTTCCTATACGTCATTTACTTATGATGATCTTGAAATTATAAAACAGCAGGAAAATGGCAGACAGACCGTGAAAGTTTCCTGTTCGGTAACCAATACAGGAAAACGTGCAGGGAA
>UMDJ01003614.1_pt1 | contig 14575 bp, 7 predicted proteins | sample 1964471 | NCBI WGS metagenome assembly UMDJ01 (sample SAMEA4835992, study PRJEB28245) | human gut metagenome | biome: gut microbiome; material: fecal sample | place: Denmark | collected 2008
TATTTAGCTCATTTTTGCACCGGGAATGAGTCTATTTTTAAGGGTGTGATTGCCCTGAATCAAATCCCTAAAATTTTCAGACTGAGCCAAGTTCTGGTGGAATCACTCATATGTGAGGTGGATGTTGCTCATTCTTTTTCAGGTAAAGACACTAATTTATGCATTAAATGAGAAAATACGATATCCCCCCCCTTTATATTTTCTTTTAAAAACGATACCTTTGAAGTGTTTTCTTTCTTTTTTATCAAGTATGGATTGATTTCCGGTAAATTTTCTCATATATTTCAAATTAATATTCATTAACTTATTTGCCGTAATACTTTTTAATATCTCTTGTGTATTAGCTAATAGATATTGAACTATTAACTTTAAAGACTAATATTATGGAAAAAGATTCTCCTTTTTCATCCACCGGCAGAAGGTGTATTGTAACCCTAATGTGCATATTTGTCACTGCTTTTGTTTATGCACAACAGCAAAAAATATCGGTTAGTATCAAAGAGCTTCCTCTTAAAGAGGCTATCAGTCAGATAGCAGAGAAGGCATCGATGAATGTAGCCTATAGCAAAGAATTTGTGGATACGAGTAGGAAAGTGTCATTGGAGGTAAAAGACACAGAGGTAAACAAAGCGCTAACTCTTTTGCTAAAAGGGACTAACATTGGGTTCCGTTTCCTGGATGACAGTATTTTATTTTATAATAAAGAATATCAAAATAAAACTGAACCTGTTGATTCGCAAGGAGAGAAAAAGGAACTGTATGTGAAAGGTAAAGTTACTGACGAGAATGCGGAACCGATCATCGGAGCCACCATATCGGTAAAAGGCTCGACTACAGGTACAATCACAGATATCAATGGTCAGTATTCCATCAAGGTACCCTATGGAAGTACACTTCGGTACTCATACGTCGGCTACCGTGAAGAAAGCGTCATAGCGAAAGCAACGACAGTAAACGTAGTGATGAAAGAGAATGCTGTCAGCCTGGAAGATGTAGTAGTTGTAGGCTATGGCGTGCAAAAGAAAGTGAATGTAACAGGTGCCGTATCTATGGTTAAAGCGGAGGCTATTGAGAACCGACCTATTACTAACGTAACTACAGGGCTACAAGGATTGTTGCCTGGAGTTAGTATTGTTTCCTCTTCGGGGCAGCCGGGTGCTGTGCCCAGCATCAACATTCGTGGTACGGGAACTATTAACAGTAGTACAGCACCTTTGATCTTGATTGACGGAGTAGCCGGGGGAGACATCAACTTATTGAATCCTTCGGACATCGAAAGCGTATCCGTACTGAAAGATGCTGCCTCATCGGCCATTTATGGAGCACGTGCCGCTAACGGTGTTATTCTTGTAACGACTAAAAAGGGAGAAAAGAAAGAGCGCGTAGTATTCCAATATAATGGATATGCCGGATTCCAGACTCCCACAGCATTGCCCGAACTTGTTAATGGAAGGGAATACATGGAACTCTCCAATGAAGCCATGAGTGCTGCCGGATTTTCCAAGCCCTATACACAAGAGGCTTTCGATAAATATGATTCGGGACTGTATCCCAACGAATATTCCAATACTGACTGGATTGATGAAATATACAAAAGCCGGGCTTTTCAAACGGGGCATAATGTGAGCGCACGGGGTGGAAGCGAGAAAACCGGATTTTTTATGTCGTATGGTTTCCTGGATCAGGATGGACTGGTTGTAGGTGACGGATATAGTTCAAAAAGACATAATGCGCGTATCAGTGTAAACACGGAGGTGTACGATCGTCTGAAACTGACCGGACAGATGAGCTATGTCGATTTCTATAAAAAGGACTTAGGTTATAGCGGCACATCAGGAGTATTCCGCCTGTCACAGCGTATGTCTCCATTACTTCCCGTCATGTGGCAAATTCCTGATGAGAATGGCCGGATGGTAGATAGTGAGAACTGGTCGTACGGTTCGGTACGTAACCCCTTGCAGGTAGCCTATGAGTCGGGAATGGAAGAACGGAAAACTCGTGTGCTCAATGGTATTTTCAATGCAGATCTCAAAATTATAGACGGACTGAACGTAGGTATGCAGTACTCTGCTAATATATATACCCGCCAGGTGGATGAGTTTAACCCGAAGATGTTGTCTTATTACTCGGACGGTAGCCCGTTGAAAGCAAATGAAGATGCCAAGGACTATATCTCACAAAGCCATCTCGATGTTATGACCCAAACGCTGCAATTCACCCTGAACTTTAATAAAACCATAGGGCGCCACGAGTTGGGAGCATTGTTGGGATTTTCGCAAGAGTGGGAAAATAGAAGCACACTGGGTGCTACGCGTGATAATGTGATGGTTGAGGATATTCACGTTATTAGTGCCGGAATGATTAATTTTATGAATAGCGGAACAAAAGACGAGTGGGCTTTACGTTCTTACTTTGGTCGTGTCAACTATGCTTTTGACGGTAAATACCTGTTTGAAGCTAACCTGCGTGCCGACGGAACTTCAAGATTTGCCAAGGGCAATCGTTGGGGATATTTTCCATCATTCTCGGCAGGATGGAACTTTTCACGTGAAAAATTCATGGAGTTCGCTACTTCGGTATTGAGCTCGGGTAAGCTGCGTGCTTCCTGGGGTGAGTTGGGAAATCAAAACATTCCCGGTAATTACTACCCCTACTTGTCACCTATCATAACCGAAGAGTCTTATCCTATCGGAGCTTCTAATACACCTGTTATGGGACTTTGGCAAAATAAAATCGGTAATCCCGACATCAAGTGGGAAACCATCCGCATGCTTAATTTCGGGGTAGACCTTAGTTTTTTGAACAATAGACTGAATGTGGACTTTGATTGGTATAAGAAAGAAAATATTGATGCATTGGTTCGTCCCGATGTTCCGGCTATTGTCGGGGTTTCCAGTAGTAACGTAGGTTATGTCAATCTTGGTAAGATTGATGTCAAAGGATGGGAGCTTAATTTGTCATGGCGTGATAAGATCGGAAGTGTAAATTACAATCTCGGGTTCAATCTGTCGGACGCCCGTAATAAGATTACCGATTTGGGTGGAACTCCGGAGTCGCTGACCAGTACGGCTTCCGGTTCGTATCGTCGGGTAGGTGATCCGATAGGTGCTTTCTATGGTTATCTGACTGATGGGCTGGCGCAAGTGTATGACTTTGAATCAGTGAATACAACTACAGGTAAGTACCAGAAACCAAAATTTCCTCTTGTTGCATCACAAAACGGCATTGTACAGCCCGGAGATATTAAGTATCGGGACATCAGTGGTCCTGACGGCGCTCCCGACGGGGTAATTGATGACTACGACAAAGTGGTGTTTGGCGAGAAAGAGCCTCATTACACCTATGCAATCAAGGGTGGTTTGGAATGGAAAGGCATTGATTTCAGTTTCTATTTGCAAGGCGTAGGCAAAGTTGCCGGTTACCTTGAGGATGAGGCTCGGCATGCATTTATCAATGACTACTCAATCCCTAAAAAAGAGCATCTTGACAGATGGACGCCTATGAATCCAAATGCTTCTTATCCCAGACTTTATCAGTCGCAGGAGCACAACAGGCTCTTCAGTGACTACTGGAAAGAGGATGCATCGTACTTGCGCCTGAAGAATATTCAGATAGGTTATCGTTTTCCTGCCCGGATGGTGGCACCTCTTGGCATTAATAGTCTTAGAGTATATGCTTCGGCAGATAACTTGTTTACTAAAACCGATTACTTCGGAGCTTATGACCCTGAAGTGAGGACCACCAGCGGAGATGTCTATCCGCAAGTAAAAACCTATGTTTTTGGATTATCAATAACATTCTAACCTATTAAACGACTATAAAGATGAAATACTCAAAATACTTTTTAATCATTGCTTTCTTTGGTATAGTTACCTCATGTAGCGATTTTCTGGATAGAACGAACCCTAACGAGCCGGACAATGTAACATTCTGGGTAAATGAAGATCAGCTTAAAAATGCCTTGCCTCCCTGTTACGAAGCTTTACAAAAGGACTATCTCGTGAATTGGAGTGAATCGACGGCCGAAACTGTTATGTGGGGGAATATTACTAGTGGACTAAGTAAGGTTTCGGGAGGCAAGCACTCTTATACTGACGGCTTCCCCTTCACTACCTATTGGACAGGAGCGTATAGCTATATTTATCGCTGCAATAATTTTCTGGACAACTATAATAAAGCGCAGGTAGCTCAAAATAAGAAGGACGTTTATGCCGCAGAAGTAAAAACCATCCGGGCGCTTATGTACTTTTACCTTACGGTGTTTTGGGGTGATGTACCTTGGGTAGGAGAAGTCATCCAGCCCGAAGATGCATATATCGAACGTACTCCCAGAGAGAAAGTCATTGACCAGCTCGTCGAGGATTTGAAATGGGCGGCAGAGCGCATGCCTGAAGAAAGGTATACAGGCGACAAACTGGGAAGACTCGACCGCTGGGGCGCTTTAGCCATATTGGCACGTATTGCCTTGCAAAACGAAAGATGGGAACTGGCTGCAAAAACGAGTGAATATATCATCGAAAACAGTCCCTATGGCCTGTATGAATACGAAAAACTATTTCATCACGAAGGGGATGTCGAGAATGATCCGAAAAATATCGAAGCCATCGTATATAGCCTTTTTGTACCCGAAATCCGTACACAAAGTCTGCCCAATGAAACTTGCAGTCCGACGGACTATATACGTCTCAATCCAACGAAGTCATTAGTGGATGCCTATCTGTGTACAGACGGTAAACCGGCAAAAACCGGATTGGAATATTATAAAAAGACCGGTGTGCAGACCTCATCGTTATACAAGTCGCCTGAAGAGCATTATGTGGATTACTTCCAGAACAGAGATCCTAGAATGAAGATGACTTTATATGCTCCGGGTGACAAATGGCCGGGAGGAGATGACGGTGACCCTGATACGGATAAGGCCAACGAGATATTTAATCTGCCTCGTTTTGCTTCATTGCAAGATAATAATCGTGTGGGGGCAAATAGCCGTACAGGTTTCTATCTGAAAAAGTATAACGATATTGATTTGGCCGGTTCAAGTGTGGGTGGACATGGGAATCTCAATGTCATCCGCTTTGCCGAAATCTTGCTGATTTATGCCGAAGCCACTTTCGAACTACAAGGCAAGAAACTGACACAAACACAGATTGATTACTCCATCAACAGGCTTAGAGATCGTGTGAATATGCATCGTATGAACCTTGACGAACTTAGCGCATGGGGGATGGATCTCGAAACCGAATTGAGAAGAGAACGTCGCATTGAGTTGGCAGGTGAAGGTACAAGATACGCCGATGTGATGCGCTGGCGTGAAGGCGAACTTCGCTTTGGACGTGCCATCACCGGTCCCAGCCTGAAAGTTTGTATGAATGATTTGGGCGCCAACCCATATCCCGATACCGGAGTAGATGAGTTTGGTGATGTTATCTACGAAAAGTCTACCGCGGAAGGCGGAGCACGTTACTTCGACGCAACGAAACATTATTTGTGGCCCGTGCCTAATCCCGAGCGTCAGAAGAATCCTCTGTTAGGACAAAATCCGGGCTGGGAAAAGTAATCATTTAAAAATAGAAACCATGTATTCAATGAAGAAATATTTATTATTGTTTTTATGCCTGACTTTGGGCGTTGCCTATGCGCAAGATACTCTACGGGTGCGGGTAATGACCTATAATTTAAGATTTGGCGAACTGGCATCTTTAGAGGAAATTGCTCATCACATCAAATCCTTCAAGCCTGATTTTGTGGCGCTTCAGGAAGTGGATAGCAAAACAGACCGTAAGCGTACCCCGCATCAGAAGGGGAAGGATTTTATATCCGAACTTGCCTATCATACAGGGATGTTTGGGCTTTACGGAAAAACGATTGATTATTCTACCGGTTATTACGGTATTGGGATGTTAAGTAAATATCCATATATTTCTGTCCAAAAGATAATGTTGCCCCATCCGGTCAAAGAGCATGAGAGGCGGGCCATGCTGGAGGGATTATTCGAAATGGGTAATGATACCATTGTTTTTACCTCTACGCATCTGGACGTCAACTCTCAAGAAACACGGGCGGAGCAAATAAAATTTATTACCGGGCATTTCAAAAATTATAAATATCCTGTAATTTTGGGAGGTGATTTCAATGCGCGTCATTACTCGGAGGCAATACGTGGTATGGATAGCTGGTTTGCTGCAAGCAACGATGATTTTGGAATGCCGGCATGGAAACCTGTGATTAAGATCGATTACTTGTTTGCTTACCCGCAAAAAGGATGGCGTGTGATTAGTACACAAACTGTTCAGTCGCTTTTGTCAGACCATTTACCGATTATTACGGAACTGGAATATGTGAAAGAAGCATCGAAGAAAAAATATTGATACTCACTTATAACATTTATGATTTTCTATGATACATACAATAATCAAGTATTTACTGATTTCAACAACGCTTTTTTTCTGCTCATGCCACAAGCCTAAGACGGATATTATCACCCCCGCCAAACAGTTAATAGAACGTCAGATTGGGGAAAGAGCACAGTCTATCCACTTTGAATATATCGAACCATCCGACGGTAAAGATATATTCGAAGTGATAGCAAGCGACGGCCGGCTTACCCTAAGGGGAAGTAGCTCTGTTGCTATCTGTTACGCTTTTCATACGTACATGAAAGAGGCCTGCAAGAGTATGAAAACATGGAGCGGTGAACACATAACGTCGGTGATGCCGTGGCCCGATTATGAATTGTATGAACAGGTGTCCCCTTATGAGTTGCGCTATTTCCTTAATGTTTGTACATTCGGCTACACTACCCCTTACTGGGACTGGGAGCGTTGGGAAAAGGAAATTGACAGGATGGCTCTTTATGGTGTAAATATGCCCTTGGCTACCGTGGCCAGCGAAGCCATTGCGGAACGGGTATGGCTGCGTATGGGACTGAACAAAGAAGAAATCCGTGAGTTTTTCACTGCCCCTGCACACCTTCCCTGGCATCGCATGGGCAATCTGAACAAGTGGGACGGTCCCTTATCTGATGCCTGGCAACAGAACCAAATCGCTTTGCAGCATCAAATCCTGACCCGTATGCGCGAGTTGGGTATGCAGCCCATAGCGCCTGCGTTTGCAGGTTTCGTGCCGGAAGGATTCGTCCAGAAACATCCCGACACACAATTCCGGCACATGCGGTGGGGTGGTTTTGATGAAGAGTACAACGCCTATGTATTGCCACCGGATTCACCTTTTTTCGAAGAGATAGGCAAGCTGTTTGTCGAAGAGTGGGAAAAAGAGTTTGGAGAAAATACGTATTATCTCTCGGATAGTTTTAATGAGATGGAACTGCCTATCGATAAAGAAGATAAAGAAACGAAATATAAGTTATTGGCCGAGTATGGAGAAACGATCTATAAATCGATTACAGCCGGAAACCCGGATGCCGTTTGGGTTACACAGGGATGGACATTCGGATATCAACATTCATTCTGGGATAAAGAATCGCTTAAAGCCTTGTTAAGCAATGTACCTGATGATAAAATGATTATCATTGATTTGGGCAATGATTATCCGAAATGGGTGTGGAACACCGAACAGACATGGAAAGTACATGATGGGTTTTACGGAAAGAAATGGATATTCAGCTATGTACCCAACTTTGGTGGGAAAAACACCATGACAGGAGACTTGGACATGTATGCTAGTTCCTCGGTCAAAGCATTACGTGCCACAAATAAAGGTAACTTGATTGGGTTCGGTTCTGCCCCTGAAGGACTCGAAAACAATGAGGTTGTTTACGAACTGTTAGCCGATATGGGATGGTCATCAGATAGTATCGACCTGGACGATTGGATGAAGATATACTGCGAGGCCCGTTATGGAGGATATTTCGATGCCATGGAGGAAGCTTGGAAACTTTTTCGGAAAACAGCATATAGTTCTTTATATTCATACCCCCGTTTTACCTGGCAAACTGTAGTACCCGATCAACGGCGGATCAGTAAAATCGACCTTAGTGATGATTACTTGCAGGCTATACGTTTGTATGCTAGTTGCGCTGACGAACTGAAAAGCTCTGAATTATACAGAAACGACCTCATAGAGTTTGTTTCGTATTATGTAGCGGCTAAAGCTGAAAATTTTTATAAGCAGGCCCTAAAAGATGATTCGGAGAATCGTGTTCTCGCAGCGCAACGTAATCTGCAACAAACTGTTGATTTGTTGATGGACGTTGACAGGCTGTTGGCCTCTCATCCTTTATATCGATTAGAAGAATGGGTGGAACTTGCGCGCAATAGCGGAACAACTCTTCAGGAAAAAGATGCTTATGAGGCAAATGCCAAACGCTTGATTACAAGTTGGGGTGGTATTCAGGAAGATTATGCTGCCCGTTTCTGGAGCGGGCTGATTAAAGACTACTATATCCCTCGTATACAGCTCTATTTCACAAAAGACCGGAATAAAATCCGAGAATGGGAGGAGCAATGGATTACATCTCCCTGGAGTAACAGTACGACTCCGTTTGATGATCCGGTCGAGGCTGCATTGAGTTTAATAGAGAAAACAAATAAGTGATAGCTTTTATGAAAAAGATTGTATTGGCATTCGACTCGTTTAAAGGTTCGGTCGGTTCTTTCGAGATAGCGAAAGCTGCCGAAAAAGCGATTCAGGAGGAATTACCCGACTGTCAGATTATACGTTTCCCCATAGCTGATGGCGGCGAAGGGACTACAGAAGCTCTATGCTCTGCCCTTCATGCCCAAACGGTGTCATGTCGGGTGCATGATCCATTCATGAAGCCAATCGATGTATCGTATGGCATCGTAAACAATGGTGCGATGGCTATTATCGAAATGGCCTCGGCCTGCGGTCTGCCATTGATTGATTCAAATCGGAGAAACCCCATGAAGACTACGACTTATGGAGTTGGAGAAATGGTTGCTGACGCATTAAAACGCGGGTGTCGGGAATTCATTATCGGTATCGGCGGAAGTGCTACGAATGATGCGGGAATTGGTATGCTGAAGGCTTTAGGTACACGCTTTTTAGATAGCGGAAACGGTGAGTTGGAGCCTGTCGGTGAAAATCTGATAAAAGTTCATCAAATAGATATTTCCCAATTGAATCCGGCATTGAAGGAGAGTCATTTTACGATCGCCTGTGATGTTAGTAATCCATTTTTTGGAAAAGAGGGTGCGGCTTATGTATATGCTCCCCAGAAAGGGGCAACTATGTTGCAAGTGATAGAGTTGGACAATGGGTTGCGGCATTATGCACAGGTGATAAAGGAATATACAAATATGGATATATCGCAGCTTCCCGGTGCTGGAGCAGCCGGAGGAATGGGAGGCGGCCTGCTTCCGTTTTTGAATGCAGAATTGCAATCCGGAATAGAAGTTATATTGAAAACGCTTCGTTTCGAAGAGGTCGTCCGACAGGCAGACCTGATACTGACCGGAGAGGGGAAACTGGATCGCCAGACTGGTATGGGAAAGGCGCTGGACGGAATTTTACGTGTCGGTGAGAAATGTCAGGTTCCGGTGATAGCGCTGGGGGGAGCGGTCGAAGCCACCGAAGTGCTTAATAGGATGGGGTTTACTGCCGTACTGCCTATTCAACCTTTTCCGGTAACACTTGAAGAGGCGATGCGACCGGAGTTTGCGAAAGAAAACATAGAGAGAACGGTGCGACAGGTGGTGAGAATCATAAAACAATTTACTAAATAATACTCAATGACAGCGATAGGCGCATTAATCGGGCTTTCATTATCCATACTGTTAATCATAAGAAAGCTTTCTCCGACATACAGTCTGATTATCGGAGCGATAGTCGGAGGGTTGTTGGGAGGACTATCTTTAAATGAGACTGTTACGGTGATGACCGAAGGGGTGAAAGAGGTCACCCCGGCGGTATTGCGGATTCTGACAGCCGGAGTCTTGTCAGGCATATTAATACAAACCGGAGCTACCACGGTCATCTCCAATGCGATTATAAACAAAATGGGTGAAAAACGGGTATTTATGGCATTGGCACTCGCAACGATGTTGCTTTGTACGGTAGGCGTCTTTATTGATGTGGCTGTGATAACCGTTGCGCCGGTGGCTCTTTCGATAGGCAAGCGTCTAAACCTGTCTCCATCTGTATTGCTTATTGCTATGATCGGGGGAGGTAAATGTGGAAATATCATATCACCTAACCCGAACACCATTATAGCAGCCGGAAATTTTAATGCAGATCTATCGGCTGTAATGTTTGCCAATATTTTACCGGCAGTGATCGGTTTGTTTTTCACTGTTTTTGTTATTGTCCGTCTGATGCCTCAAACAGTGAAAAACAAAAAAACGATGATGCAAACAGAGGATAAAGAGGAAGAGAGAAATCTGCCTTCGTTAAGAACCAGTTTGATCGCTCCTGTTGTTACGATTGTTTTATTGGCATTACGTCCTGCGGCAGGAATCAATATTGATCCTTTGATAGCTTTGCCGGTAGGTGGCTTATGTGGTGCTATCTGTATGAAACAATGGAAAAATATTCTTCCGAGTATAGAATATGGACTGCAAAAGATGTCTGTGGTAGCTATTCTGTTGATTGGAACCGGAACTATTGCCGGTATCATAAAGAACTCTTCTTTGAAAGATTGGATTCTTACAGGATTAGATCATGCTCATATGAGTGATGCATTGATTGCTCCTATATCAGGCGCGTTGATGTCGGCGGCTACCGCATCGACAACAGCCGGAGCGACACTGGCTTCTTCTTCGTTCGCTGAAACGATATTGGCTATAGGCATTTCTGCGGTTTGGGGAGCGGCTATGATTAATTCCGGAGCTACAGTTCTTGACCATTTGCCACATGGTTCGTTCTTTCATGCGACAGGAGGCGTATGCGAACTCAATTTTAAGGAACGTCTGAAGCTGATACCTTATGAATCGCTTATAGGGATAGTGTTAGCTGCCGGAACGACTATTTTATATATAATAAGTAATTAAAAGAATCAAATATTATGAATCCGAACAAACGGTTACTTTCGCTTGATGTACTTCGGGGTATTACTGTTGCCGGGATGATCTTGGTCAACAATACAGGAAAGTGCGGGTATAACTTTGCCGCTTTTGCACATGCCAAGTGGGATGGCTTTTCGCCGGCCGATCTGGTATTTCCGATGTTTATGTTCCTGATGGGTATTTCGACCTACATCTCTTTGTGTAAGTATGACTTCCAGTGTCGACCGGCCATTACGAAAATCATAAAAAGAAGTCTCTTATTAATATTTATAGGTCTGGTTATGGAGTGGTTCATTACATCAATCGATAGTGGTAACTATTTTGATTTGAGTCAGCTCCGGTTGATGGGAGTTATGCAACGGCTTGGGATTTGTTATGGTATTACAGCCTTATTGGCCGTAGCAATACCGCATAAGCGTTTTATGCCATTAGCTATTATCTTGCTGGTTGTCTACTTTATTTTTCAGTTATTTGGAAACGGATTTGAAAAGAGTGCGGATAATATCGTCGGGATGATTGATTCGGCTATTTTAGGGGCTAACCACATGTATCTTCAGGGCCGCCAGTTTGTCGATCCCGAGGGGATACTTAGTACGATTCCCGCTGTGTCTCAAGTAATGATCGGTTTTGTTTGTGGAAAGATAATCATCGATATTAAAGACAATGACCGCCGGATGCTGAATCTATTTCTTATAGGTACCACGCTGTTGTTTGCCGGCTATTTGTTAAGCTATGCCTGTCCTTTGAATAAACGTTTGTGGTCTCCTTCGTTCGTTTTGCTCACTTGTGGGATTGCGGCATTGTCATTGGCATTGCTGCTCTATATCATTGATGTGAAGCAGAATAAAAAGTGGTTTTCGTTTTTCGAAGCATTTGGAGCGAATCCGCTTGTAATTTATGTGTTTAGTTGTATAGCCGGAGGATTGCTTGTGCATTGGCATATTCATACAACAGTGTTCAATAATTTGCTTAACCCGTTATTCGGAAATTACTTCGGTTCATTTATGTACGGTGTATTTTTCCTGTTGTTCAATGGGCTGTTGGGATATGTTTTGTTAAAAAGAAAAATCTATATAAAATTATAAATCAGAATGAAAAGAAAAAGTGTATACACGTGTCTGGTTATGCTGCTTATGTCGTTGGCTCTTCAGGCTAAAGACAAAGACGTAGCTGTTGCGGAAGCATTATTGAAACGTTTGCTGCCGTCATACATCGAGAGTTTTCAGTTTCAAAAGTTGAAAGGAGAGAAAGACTGCTTTACAATAGAGTCCGTAAAAGATAAAATTGTAATCGGTGGAAACAACGCCAATTCAATGGCGATGGGACTGAACCATTACTTGAAATATTACTGCCTCACTACAGTGTCATGGTATGCGGATATAGCCGTTGAAATCCCTGAAGAATTGCCGATGGTTGGTGAGAAGGTGGTTTCGGAAGCGAGAGTGGATACTCGTTTTTTCCTGAATTACTGCACGTATGGTTATACGATGCCTTGGTGGCAATGGAAAGAGTGGGAACGCTTTATTGACTGGATGGCCCTTAATGGTATAAATATGCCTTTAGCAATTACCGGACAAGAAGCTGTGTGGTATAAAGTCTGGTCGAAAATGGGAATGTCGGACATCGAAATACGCTCTTACTTCACGGGACCACCGTATCTGCCCTGGCATCGGATGGCTAACATAGATCGTTGGAACGGTCCGTTGCCGGTGGAATGGCTGGAACACCAGGTAAGCTTGCAGAAAAAAATACTCGCACGTGAGCGTGAATTGAATATGAAGCCCGTATTACCAGCCTTCGCCGGACATGTACCTGCCGATTTAAAACGGATCTATCCCGAGGCCGATATTCAACATTTGGGCAAATGGGCCGGCTTTGCTGATGCATACCGTTGTAACTTTTTGAACCCTAACGATGCTTTGTTTGCGAAAATTCAGAAACTATTTCTTGATGAACAAAAAAAACTTTTCGGAACCGATCATATTTATGGTTTAGATCCTTTCAACGAGGTTGACCCGCCCAGTTTCGAACCCGAATATTTGCGGAAGATAGCTTCGGATATGTACGCTACATTGACGGCTGCCGATCCCAAAGCCCAATGGATGCAAATGACGTGGATGTTTTATTTTGATAAAGATAAATGGACTTCCGAGCGAATGAAGGCTTTGCTGACAGGAGTGCCACAGAATAAAATGATATTACTGGATTATCATTGTGAAAATGTTGAATTATGGAAAAGAACAGAGCATTTTCATGATCAGCCCTATATTTGGTGTTATCTGGGCAATTTCGGAGGAAACACGACTTTGACAGGTAACGTCAAAGAAAGTGGCGCACGACTTGAGAATGCTCTCATTAACGGTGGAGGCAACCTTAAAGGAATCGGCTCTACGCTGGAAGGATTGGATGTGATGCAATTTCCCTACGAATACATTCTTGAGAAAGCATGGAACCTGAATGTAGATGATAATAAATGGATTGAATGTCTGGCTGACAGACATGTGGGATGTGTGTCGCAGTCTGTGCGCGATGCTTGGAAACGATTATTCAATGACATTTATGTACAGGTGCCGCGCACATTGGGTACTTTACCCGGGTATCGCCCTGCATTGAATAAGAACAGTGAAAAACGCACAAGTAATGTGTACAGCAATGTTGAACTACTAGAGGTTTGGAGAAAACTGAACGAAGCACCTTCTGACCGGAGAGATGCTTTTCGCCTGGATTTAATAACTGTAGGCAGACAGGTGCTTGGAAACTACTTTCTTGATGTGAAAATGGAGTTTGACAGGATGGTTGAAGCTAAAGATTATCAGGCTTTGAAAGCTTGCGGCGAGAAAATGAAGGAGATATTGAATGATTTGGATAAACTGAATGCCTTTCATCCTTACTGTTCGCTGGATAAATGGATTGATGATGCGCGGAAGATGGGAGATTCTCCCCAGTTGAAAGACTATTATGAAAAGAACGCTCGCAACTTGATTACTACTTGGGGAGGAAGCCTGAACGATTATGCCAGCCGTTCGTGGGCCGGGCTGATAAGTGATTATTATGCAAAGCGCTGGGAGGTGTATATCAATACATTCATCAAAGTGGTTGGGGAAGGTGTAGAGGTGGATCAGAAGCAACTTGAAGATGAATTAAAAGAAATAGAAGAAGGTTGGGTAAATGCAACTGATCGGAAGGATACTCGAAAAGATGTTCATTCAACAACTGACGGATTATTATCATTCTCCACCTTTTTATTCAGCAAATATCAAAGACTGGTGAAATAAATAAGAGGCCTGTTTTATTTGTTGCTCGCGAATCATGCTATATCAGAAAGAATTAATATATTTGAAAATAAGGACTTGATATAATAAGCTTTTTATTTTCATATTTAAAATGATTAAGATGTTCCAGAAATACTCACAGGATGAAGCCCAAGCTTTGGTTAAGGCTCTGAAAGAGGGGAACCAGCTGGCATTTAGTATTGTATACAAGACGTATGCGGCGCAGACCTTTTCTTTGGCATTTAAATATCTGCTGAATAAAGAATTGGCTGAAGATGCCGTGCAGAACTTATTCTTAAAACTCTGGCTGAAAAAAGAAGA
>UMDJ01003556.1_pt1 | contig 13931 bp, 10 predicted proteins | sample 1964471 | NCBI WGS metagenome assembly UMDJ01 (sample SAMEA4835992, study PRJEB28245) | human gut metagenome | biome: gut microbiome; material: fecal sample | place: Denmark | collected 2008
TCCCTGATGAGGCAGACGGAAGCGAAGAGCTGATCTCTGCAGCAACCATTGCAAACCGTACACTTGGCTGTGTAAATGCACCGTCCCTGATCCAGAAGGTAGTTGCAAAATGTGTAGACGCCAAGACTGATCTTGCAGCTTATGATAAAAATCGGCAGGCACTTTATAATGGCCTGAAAGAATGCGGATTTGAGTGCATCAAACCACAGGGTGCCTTCTATCTCTTTGTAAAATCTCCGGTTGAAGACGAAAAAGCCTTCTGTGAAGCCGGTAAGAAATATAACATCCTTATGGTACCGGGAAGCTCCTTTGCATGCCCCGGTTATGTGAGACTTGCATATTGTGTATCCTATGAGACAATTGTGAATTCTCTTCCTGAATTTAAAAAACTTGCAGCAGAGTATGGCTTGAAATAAACGATCATTACAAAGCAGTTGAATAAAAGATCCCCGGTACAGTCTGTTCATGCAGCCCTGTATCGGGGATCTTTTGCAAGAGGGAATAAGCAAATGAAACGTAGTCGGGAGTGAATAGACTCCCGACTGTGTTTCATAAAAAGGATGTTCCACATTTATTTGGCTTTTTTCTTTTCTTTATTTGGCATTTCTCCGTAATAAGCTTTCAGATAGATATCTTTCAGCTCGGATACAAGCGGATATCTCGGGTTGGCACCGGTACACTGGTCATTGAAGGCCTGCTCGGACATCTCATCCAGAGTTTCCAGGAAATGCTTCTCATCTACGCCGTAATCACGGATCGTCGGCAGGATCTCGATAGTTCTCATAAGCTCATCCAGTTTAGCAAGAAGTTTTTCGAATACTTCTGCATCGTTCTTGCCTGTAAGACCTACAGAACGTCCGATCTCAGCGTAGCGTGCAAGTGTCTTCGGATACTGATACTGTGGGAAGGTACCCATCTTAGTCGGAACCTCAGCACTGTTGTAACGCATAACATCCAGAAGAACAACTGCGTTTGCGATACCGTGTGGCAGGTGGTGGAAAGCACCGAGCTTGTGAGCGAGAGAGTGGTTAACGCCGAGGAATGCATTGGCGAATGCAAGACCTGCCATGCAGGAAGCGTTAGCCATATGATCTCTGGCCTCTACGTCATTGCCATCTTTATATGCACGCGGCAGATACTCAAATACAAGCTTGATCGCTTTCAGTGCAAGACCATCGGTGTAATCGGAAGCCATCATGGAAACATAAGCCTCAATGGCATGTGTCATAACATCGATACCGGAAGCACGGGTAAGTCCCTTCGGTGCGCTCATCATGTTATTGGTATCTACGATCGCCATATCCGGGAGAAGCTCGTAATCAGCCAGTGGCCATTTAACGCCGGTATCCTGATCTGTGATGATGGCGAAAGGAGTAACCTCGGAGCCTGTACCGGAAGAGGTCGGGATCGCTACGAAGTAAGCTTTTTTACCCATCTTCGGGAAGGTATAAACTCTCTTACGGATATCCATGAAGTCCATGGACATATCGGAGAAGTCAGCGTCCGGATTCTCATAAAGCATCCACATAACCTTGCCGGCATCCATTGCGGAACCGCCGCCAAGAGCGATGATGCAGTCTGGCTCAAAGGCGGTCATAGCCTTGGCACCGGCTTTGGCGGAAGCGAGAGACGGGTCAGGAGCTACATCAGAGAAGCATGTATGAACGATGCCCATCTGATCCAGTTTATCTTCGATCGGTTTGGTGTAGCCATTCTTGTAGAGGAAGGAGTCTGTTACGATGAAGCAGCGTTTCTTGCCCATAACAGTACCGAGCTCATCAAGAGCAACCGGCATACAGCCCTTCTTAAAGTAAACCTTTTCCGGTGTTCTCATCCAGAGCATATTCTCTCTCCTTTCAGCAACAGTCTTGGTATTGAGAAGGTGTTTGACACCAACGTTCTCGGATACGGAGTTACCGCCCCAGGAACCGCAGCCAAGAGTAAGGGATGGAGCAAGCTTGAAGTTGTAAAGGTCACCGATACCACCCTGGGAAGAAGGGGTATTGATAAGGATACGGCAGGTTTTCATAGTTGCTTCGAATTTATCCATCTTCTCTGTTTCATTTACGTTGATGTAGAGGGAAGAGGTATGACCATAGCCGCCGTCTGCAACGAGCTGCGCAGCCTTTGCAACAGCATCGTCAAAATTCTTGGCCTTGTACATGGCAAGTACAGGGGAAAGCTTCTCGTGTGCGAATTCTTCGCTGATATCAACGGACTCAACCTCACCGATCAGGATCTTGGTCTCAGCCGGTACAGTAACGCCTGCCATTTCAGCGATAGTAGCAGCCTTCTGTCCTACGATCTTGGCATTCAGTGCACCGTTGATAAGGATGGTCTTTCTGACTTTCTCGATCTCGTCTTTTTTAAGGAAGTAGCATCCTCTGTAAAGGAACTCTTCCTTCACTTCTTTATAAATGCTCTCCAGAACAGTTACGGACTGCTCGGAAGCACAGATCATACCATTGTCAAAGGTCTTGGAGTGGATGATGGAGTTAACTGCAAGACGGATATCTGCGCTGTCATCAATAATGGCAGGTGTATTTCCGGGTCCTACACCAACAGCCGGTTTACCGGAGGAGTAAGCTGCTTTGACCATTCCGGGACCACCGGTGGCAAGGATGATATCTGCGTTCTGCATTACCATGTTGGTAAGGTCAAGGCTTGGGATATCGATCCATCCGATGATTCCTTCCGGCGCACCTGCGGCAACAGCTGCTTCCAGAACAACTTTTGCAGCTTCAATAGTGGATTTCTTAGCACGCGGATGCGGGCTGATGATGATCGCATTACGGGTTTTCAGGGAAATAAGAGATTTATAGATTGCTGTGGAGGTCGGGTTGGTTGTAGGGATAACTGCGGCGATCAGTCCTACAGGTTCCAGGATCTTCTTAAGTCCGTATGCCTTGTCTTCTTCTACAACACCACATGTCTGAGTGTTCTTATATGCATTGTAAACATACTCTGCTGCGTAATGGTTCTTGATAACCTTGTCTTCCATGATACCCATGCCTGTTTCCTCAACAGCCATTTTGGCAAGTGGGATACGCATCTTGTCAGCAGCAGTAGCAGCTGCCTTAAAGATCTTGTCGACCTGCTCCTGTGTGTAGGTAGCAAAGATCTTCTGTGCCTCTTTCATTGCAGCCATTTTCGCGGTCAGGGCTTCTGGAGTGTCGATGATGGTAGGGATAGTTTCTTTCTTTGCCATGTGGAATCCTCCTGTTTTCATATGATAATGGTCTGTGGTCCTGCGGGCTTATCCTTTTTTCGCCGGCAGGTGCTGCAGAGTTTTGTAAGTTCCCGCGCTGCGTTTCGTTGTTGATTCAATCTGATTGAATTTTCTGCTTTGATACTGATATAGTATCAAAATTCTGAAAAAAACGCAAATTCTGAATTTTGCCACTATGTGCAAAATGACGAACAGAAAATTCGGGGAAAATACTGTAAATTTTACTTTGCAGAACGCTGAATTATTGGAAAAATCTTAAAAAAATTTTTGAAATTCAGCACTGTGAACAAAAAACATGTTAAAAAATTGTCAGCACTGACAAAAAACATGCACACATATGAAGGGTGGGCAAAAGATAAAACGCAACATGTGGTTAAAACATTAACGTTAAACTTTTGTCAAACGATCATATACACATTATAATTTAACTGATTTTAGACGTCAATAGAGAATTCGATAAATAATTAACAAAAATAAAGAAAGATTTTGATAAATAATTAACAAAAATATCGCGCCATGGTAAAGTATAGAATCATAAGAAATAAAAAAACTTGAAACTGTTCAAATTTTCAGAACAATTAAGCGAAAAGTATCAGGATTTTACGACAGAAAACGGATTTTCCGGCAGAAAAAAACTGCCATACGGGAAATTCTTCCCATATGGCAGTTGTATAAATGTGGTTCATGCGGAATATTACCGGTGAACCGTACTAAATAACAGTCAAAACCTATCAGCTCTTGCGGAATGCGGCACGTTTTCTGTCTCTGGAGTCCAGAATACGTTTACGGATACGAAGGCTTGTCGGTGTTACCTCAAGAAGCTCATCCTGGTCGATGAACTCAATGGCCTGCTCAAGACTTAAGATCTTTGGCGGAACAAGCTTCAGTGCATCGTCAGCGGAAGAGGAACGGGTGTTGGTAAGGTGCTTGGTCTTGCAGACATTCAGTTCGATATCCTCGGCCTTTCCGTTCTGTCCGATGACCATACCGCTGTAAACCTTCTCGCCAGGTCCGACAAAGAGAGTACCACGCTCCTGAGCAGAGAAAAGACCGTAGGTAACAGTTTCGCCTGCCTCGAATGCGATGAGGGAACCCTGTTTACGGTACGGGAAGTCTCCCTTGTATGGTGCGTATCCGTCAAACATGGTGTTCAGGATACCGGTACCCTTGGTGGAGGTAAGGAATTCGTTACGGAATCCGATCAGTCCACGGGAGGGGATGGAGAACTCGAGACGTACAGTTCCGTCGCTTGCTGTGCTCATACCCTGAAGCTCACCTTTACGCTCGCTGAGTTTCTGGATGATAGTACCGGAAAATTCTTCCGGAACGTCAACGTATGCGATTTCGATCGGCTCCAGTTTACGTCCACGCTCGTCTGTGTGATAGAGAACCTCCGGTTTGCTGACTGCAAACTCGTATCCCTCACGGCGCATGTTCTCAATAAGAACGGAGAGGTGAAGCTCACCACGGCCGGAAACCTTGAAGCACTCGGTTGTATCGGTGTCTTCTACACGAAGGCTGACGTCTGTGTTCAGCTCACGGTAGAGACGGTCACGAAGGTGACGGGAAGTGATGTATTTACCTTCCTGTCCTGCAAGAGGACTGTCGTTTACAAGGAAGTTCATGGAGATTGTTGGCTCGGAAATCTTCTGGAACGGAATGGACTCCGGGTTGTCTCCTGCACAGAGGGTATCTCCAATGTGGATATCCGCGATACCGGAGATTGCAACAATAGCTCCGATGGTAGCGCTTTTAACTTCAACTTTGTTCAGTCCGTCAAATTCGTAGAGTTTGCTGATCTTTACGCGCTCGTGTTTGTCAGGGTCATGATGGTTCAGAAGCATCAGCTCCTGGTTCACGGAAATGGTTCCGCGCTCAACCTTACCGACACCGATACGGCCTACATACTCATTGTAGTCGATGGTGCTGATAAGAACCTGCGTATCTCCGTCCGGATCTCCCTCCGGAGCAGGAATCGCATCAAGGATGGTCTCAAAAAGCGGAGCCATATTCTCAGGTTTGTCCTCAAGGTTACGAACTGCATAGCCGGCTTTTGCGGAGGCATACAGGAACGGGCAGTCCAGCTGTTCGTCAGATGCGTCCAGATCCATGAGAAGCTCCAGAACCTCGTCGACAACCTCCTCCGGACGTGCTTCCGGACGGTCGATCTTATTGATGCAGACAATAACATGCAGGTTCAGTTCGAGAGCTTTACGAAGTACAAATTTAGTCTGAGGCATGGCACCCTCGAAGGCGTCCACAAGAAGAATAACGCCGTCTACCATCTTCAGCACACGCTCTACCTCGCCGCCGAAGTCCGCATGACCTGGAGTATCGATGATATTGATTTTTACATCCTTATAATGAACTGCGGTGTTTTTGGAGAGAATCGTAATGCCGCGCTCACGCTCAATATCGTTGGAGTCCATGACACGTTCCTGGACTTCCTGGTTCTCACGGAAAACACCGCTCTGTTTCAAAAGCTCGTCAACAAGTGTTGTTTTACCGTGATCGACATGGGCGATAATGGCCACGTTACGAACATCTTCACGCTTGGTCTTCATATAATCCAAATCCTTTCTTTCCATATATAAGTAATCTTTTTTGTTAAAAATGATGTCCAAATTTATAGTCTATCACATTTTTGTGAGATTACAAGACATAAAAAAATATTTTTGGTTTTTCATTTTTCAGGCATATTATACCGTAAATACACATAGATTGATATAGACGAAATACACGAAGAGGAAGGAGAGCTACTTATTATGGCAGATAAAATTATTGAAAACAATCAGGTATCCGTTATGGGACGGATCGCTACGGGGTTTACTTTCAGCCATCAGGTCTTTGGAGAAGGATTTTACATGATGGATATCCTAGTAAAACGTCTCAGCGATTCGGAGGACAGGATCCCGGTGATGGTGTCTGAGCGGCTGATCGATATCACACAGGATTATGTGGGAGAATATATCGAGATCCACGGACAGTTCCGATCCTATAACCGTCATGAAGAAAAGAGAAACCGGCTTGTGCTTTCAGTCTTTGCCCGGGAAGTGAAGTTTGTGGGGGAGGACGAAGAAACTGTGCCGGTCAATCAGATCTTTCTGGACGGATATATCTGTAAACCGCCTGTATACAGAAAAACACCGTTGGGAAGAGAGATCGCAGATCTTCTGATGGCAGTCAATCGACCTTACGGAAAATCCGATTACATACCATGTATATGCTGGGGAAGAAATGCCAGATATGCTTCTGCTTTTGAAGTAGGCGGGCATGTACTGATCTGGGGCAGGATCCAGAGCAGGGAGTACATGAAACGGATTAGTGAAAACGAAACAGAAAAAAGGATTGCCTATGAAGTTTCGGTGAGTAAATTGGAATATGTTGAGTAACATTGGATATATTTTGGAATAGTGGTGAGAACATTAAGGTAACACTTGCATTTCCAGCCAATCTGCGGTAATATTAAAAAAATCAGAAAAATGGGGAATTACCGGTTTCACTAACAGTAAGAGGAAAAATCATGGAAAGAGAAATAACAGAGGTTTATTGCGGGAACGGGAAAGGAAAGACAACTCTGGCTGTAGGCCGGGGGCTGCGCTTTGCTACACAGGGAAAAAGTGTGATCATCATACAGTTCCTCAAGGGCAGGGAACGCAGAGAACTGGATTTCCTTGAGGAACTGGATAATTTTGATTTCAAGATTTTCCGTTTCGAAAAAATGGACACCTGCTATAATGACCTGAGTGAGCAGGAAAAGGCAGAAGAGAGAACGAATATTCTCAATGGCCTTAATTTCGCACGGAAGGTAATTGCTACCAGAGAGTGTGATTTTCTGCTGCTGGATGAGATCCTCGGGCTTATGGATAAAGGAATCGCTCCAGTTGAGACGATCATCGATATGCTTAAGCAGAAGGATGAAAGTATGCATATAATTATGACCGGACGCTGGCTTCCGGATGCTTTGAAGCCCTATGTGGATAGTATTACCACGATAACAACAGAGCTGACTGACCAGGAACGGGAATAAGCAATATTTCACAGAAGAAAGAAGGAGGAAGACAAATGGCAATTTTTAAAGGAACAGGCGTTGCAATCGTAACACCTATGCATGAAGACGGTAAGGTGAATTTTGAGAAACTTGAGGAGATCCTTGAGGATCAAATCGCGAACAGCACAGACGCCATCGTTATCTGTGGAACAACAGGAGAATCTTCTACTCTGACACACGGAGAGCATCTTCAGACAATTAAGTTCACAATTGATAAAGTTAACAAACGTGTGCCTGTTATCGCAGGAACAGGTTCCAATTGTACAGAGACAGCGATCATGATGTCCAAGGAAGCAGCTTCCTATGGCGCAGACGCTCTTCTTATTGTAACACCTTACTATAACAAGGCTACACAGAAGGGTCTTATCGCTCATTACACAGCAATTGCCAATGCAGTTCCGGAAACTCCGCTCATCATGTACAACGTACCGAGCCGTACAGGCTGCAACATCCAGCCGGCTACAGCAGCTTACCTTGCAAAGAATGTAAAGAACATTGTCGGAATCAAGGAAGCAACAGGAGATCTTTCCCAGATCGCCAAGATGATGTCTCTGGCAGACGGACAGCTTGAGCTTTACTCCGGAAATGATGATCAGGTACTTCCGATTCTTTCTCTTGGCGGACTTGGAGTTATTTCCGTACTTTCCAACGTTGCACCGAAGTTTACACATGACATGGTCATGAAATATTTCGACGGCGACACCAAGGGAGCAACAGAGGATCAGCTGAAAGCTCTTCCGCTGATCAATGCGCTGTTCAGCGAAGTAAATCCGATTCCTGTTAAGACAGCTATGAACCTTATGGGAATGAACGTAGGGCCGCTTCGTATGCCGCTCTGCGAGATGGAAGAGGACACAAAGGCAGCTCTTGCAAAAGAGATCGAGAAATTCGGCCTTAAGCTTGCTAAGTGATCTGACTGTAAGCGAAAGGTAAAGGAGAATATACTATGGTAAAAATCATCATGCACGGCTGCAACGGACATATGGGCCAGGTCATCAGCGGCATTGTGGAGAAAGATCCGGATGCTGAGATCGTAGCAGGTATTGATATTGCAGATCAGGGAAAAAACAGCTATCCGGTATTTACCGATATTGACGCATGTCAGGTAGAGGCAGATGCAATCATTGATTTTTCTTCCGCAAAGGCAACAGACAAGCTTCTTGAGTACAGCGCGGCACGCCAGATCCCGGTTGTTCTGTGCAGTACCGGCTTAAGTCAGGAGCAGCTTGCAAAAGTGGAAGAAACATCCCGAAAGGTAGCAGTGCTGAAATCCGCAAACATGTCTCTTGGCATCAACACACTTCTGAAGCTGGTTCAGGACGCAGCTAAGGTTCTTGCAGCTGCAGGCTTTGATATGGAGATCGTAGAGAAGCATCACCGCCTGAAATTAGACGCACCAAGTGGTACTGCACTTGCGCTGGCAGACAGCATTAATGAAGCTATGGATAATCAGTATCATTATGTATATGACCGCAGCCAGAAACGTGAAAAACGCGATGATAAGGAGATCGGTATCTCCGCAGTTCGCGGCGGAACTATCGTAGGTGAGCATGAGATAATTTTTGCAGGTCAGGACGAAGTGATCGAGTTCAAGCATACTGCATATTCCAAGGCTATTTTTGGAAAAGGTGCTGTAGAAGCAGCCAAATTCCTTGCAGGCAAACCGGCAGGACGTTATGATATGAGTGACGTGATCGGCTGATCCTGACAGATTGAGCCGCAACAGAATAAAATTACAGGTAATACAGACGGGGTTCGTGTAAGATCGGACCCCGTCTTTTTTTGATGAAATTGCGGTTTTTGAAATTTTTCCCAGAATAGGATAGCGGAAAAAGTGCCATATTAGGAATACAGAATTTTTTAGAAAAAGGAGAAGATCATATGAAAAAATGGAAGGCGATTCTTTTTGGTACTTTGCTTACCCTGTCTCTGTGTACATTTACAGCCTGCGGCACAGAGGTAAACAATGCGGATGAAACAGTGGATGAAAAAGATAAAAACACGAAGGATAAGGAAAAAGATACAAACGAAAATACTGCCGTAGAAGATGAAACTATGGAAGAAAAAGCAGACAATGACGGTGTGAAGGACAATGGAGAGAGCATTAAGGATTCCGGCACGGATAACAATGAGATGTCCGATGGAAATATTACCGTGACGCCTGCAGGAAATGGAAATAACGGGACAGCAGCACCCGGAGCTGCGGATGCTGACAGAAACGAAAATGACGGAACTGTATCCGGTGAGCTGGGTGACAGTGTAAAGGACCTTGGCGACGGTGTAGGTAATGCAGTGGATGATATCGGAAACGCAGTGGGAAATGCGGTAGAAGGAAGATAACAGATATTTTACCACAGCATTGCATAAAACTGTTTCAGATGCTATTATCAGTGCATGGAAAGAAAATGGAGGACAGGATTATGAAATTCAGACCATGCATTGATATACATAACGGAAAAGTAAAACAGATCGTAGGAGGAAGCCTGAAGGATCAGGGGGATCAGGCGGCAGAAAATTTTGTGTCAGAGCAGGATGCGGCATTCTATGCAGAGCTTTATAAGAAGGCAGGATTAAAGGGCGGTCATGTGATCCTTCTGAACGGAAAGGATTCCCCGAACTATGAAGCGACGAAAGCCCAGGCACTTCAGGCTCTGGGAAAATATCCCGGAGGGCTTCAGATCGGAGGCGGCATCTGCCCGGAGAATGCGGCAGAATATCTGGAGGCTGGCGCCAGCCACGTGATCGTAACCTCCTATGTGTTTAAAAACGGAGTGATCTCCTGGGAAAATCTGGAGAAGATCCGTGATGCTGCAGGGAAAGGACATCTTGTACTTGACCTGAGCTGCCGCAAAAAAGATGGCAAATATTATATTGTCACAGACCGATGGCAGAAATTTACAGAAGAGATCGTGACACCGGAGCTGATGGAAAGGCTTGGAAGCTTCTGCGACGAATTTCTGGTCCATGCAGTGGATGTGGAAGGAAAGGCCCGAGGTGTGGAAACAGAGCTTGCAAAGCTTCTGGGACAGTATACAGCCCATCCGGTGACCTATGCAGGCGGTGTGGGTTCTATGGCAGATATTGAAGAGCTTCGAAAAGCAGGTCAGGGCAGACTGGATGTGACTGTTGGCAGTGCTTTGGATATTTTTGGCGGAAGTATACCCTTTGAAGCTCTGGCTAAAATGAAATAGTATATACAAATAGTGAAGCAGATGCTTTTGTCCCATCAATCTTCTGGCACTGGTGTGCAGATATACATTTGTAATGAATTAATTAGATGAAATACTCTAATAGTTGCGCATTCACGACAAAAAAAACATTTTGAAGGAATATATCGAATAAATTTGGAAAAAATTTATGAAATTTTTGAAAAGTGATGTTAAAATTCAATTTAATATGTTATAATAGCAACATAAAACAGCAAAGGGGATGGAAGTCATGAAATTTATTATTAGTGGAAAGAATATAGCAGTAACCGAAGGACTTAAAACAGCTGTTGAGGACAAGCTTGGTAAACTTGAAAGGTATTTCACTCCTGAAACTGAGATTTCAGTAACCTTAAGCGTTGAGAAGGATCGCCAGAAGATCGAGGTAACGATCCCTGTGAAAGGTAACATTATCCGTTCCGAGCAGGTAAGCAATGATATGTATGTATCCATCGATCTGGTTGAAGAGGTAATTGAGCGTCAGCTTCGTAAATACAAGAACAAGATCGTTGACAAGCAGCAGGAATCCACAAACTTCCAGAAGGCATACCTTGATAAGGATTATGAAGAGGATGAGGAAGTTAAGATCATCCGTACCAAGAAATTCGGGATCAAACCAATGTATCCGGAAGATGCATGCGTACAGATGGAGCTTCTCGGACATAATTTCTTTGTATTCTTTAATGCTGAGACAGAGCAGGTTAACGTAGTTTATAAACGTAAAGGAAATACTTACGGACTGATCGAACCAGAGTTCTGATAGGGGATTTTATTATCACAACTGAATATTGAATGGAAGGCTCCGGGAATCTGTGTGAGAAATCGGCAGGTTTCCGGAGCCTTTTATGTCACAGCAAAATCAGGCTTCTTTTCTGTTGCAAGCAATAGGGGAGAATTATATAATGAAGACATATGCGAGGAGGAAGGTAAATGAAGAAAAAAGTTCTGGCACTTTTTTTAAGTGCCGCGCTTTGTGTGACGGTGTTTCCGGCAACCGGTATGGCTGCAGAGTTTGGCAGCGGTGATGCAGAAATCACAGAAAATGCTGGGGACAGCCAGGAAGTGTTTTCCGCAGAGGAAATTACAGAGTCTATGGGAGAGACTGAGCAGCCTGCAGAAGACAGTGAGGATATTTCTGAGGAAATGGTGGATAACGCTTCCGATGCAACCATGGAAGATGTGGAAAACGCAGAAAATGCGGAGAACAGCGAGGATGCTTTCGGCGGAGCTGAGGAAGGAGTTTCAGAAGAGATCTCCAGTGAGGATGATCCGGAAGTATTATTGACAGAACTGATACCTGAAGAAGCAGGAGACGGTATGGAAGAAGAAAGCGCAGAAGCTATGTCAGCGTCAGCTCCGGAGCTGACAGTGACACCGACAGCGGGTCCGGAACCGACAGTGACACCGATAACGAATCCGGAACCGACAGTGACACCGACAGCGGATCCTGAACTGACAGTGACACCAACACCGGTGCCAAAAATAAACGTAAAATGGACCGGAGAAAAATGGGTAAGCCGCAGTTCTGTGAATGTGACACTTAAAGTTGATGCAAACGGAGCCTGCTACTACAAAGCTGTAGCGAGAAAAAAGGACGGAACTTCTGATGTTCCGAGGGTCGATACGGGAAACTCTCGTGTGGCGGTTACTGCAAACAGAAGCTTTGTGATATATCTTAAGAATCTGGATACAGAGAAAGAATTTGATCTGTATCTTAAGGTATTGGGTTCAGACGGAAGAACCAGCAACCTGAAAAAATTAAAGTTGAATTACAGGGGAACCCGCCCGAAATATGATGTGACGCCGACACCGACCTATATACCTTCTATACCAGATGTCAAAGATAGTTTTGTAAGAGGGTTGGATTCTCCGCTGAAATTTACTCCGAATAAATATTATAATTTTACCGTGACCGGTGCGGGAACTACAAATTCAAATCCCGGGCCTGGAGATGTGAAGTGGATGCCGGTTTACTGGAGTACTTCACCAAATCCAACCGATAACAGGAAGAATACTACTTGGCGGATCGGATCTGCCAAAGGAATAAACAAAGCCGCAACTTATAACATGTATATCTTTTTCCAGAAGTATGTTTATCAGAAATCTGAATGGAAAAAGACTGATGAAGTACAGTCAGCCGTATACCAGTTCCGGTCCGCGGCCTTAACAACTGTAAAGCTCACCACTCCCGGGCTATCCGGCACTTCCAACAGCCCTGCCGGCATCGTCTTCAAATGGAAAAAAGCTGCAAATGCTTCCGGCTATAAGATCTATCGAAGGACCGGAAACAGCAGCAAGTGGGTCAATATCGCTACCGTAAGCGGAAGCAATACGCTGGTCTACACAGACGGATCAGTAAAAGCAGGAACCATGTATACTTATACAGTCCGCGCATACAAGGGCTCTGCTTTAAGTGCTTACAACAAAAACGGCAGCCGGATCGTCCGCCTGACAGCTCCTGTGCAGTACAAACCGTCCAGCAAGGCTTCCGGGAAGCTGACTGTCCGCTGGAAAAAAGCAGCTGGCGCTTCCGGCTATCAGATCCAGTATGCGGCCTCAAGGTCCATGAGAGGGTCCAGGACAGTGTCCGCCAGTGCACTGACCCGAACACTTTCCGGTTTGAAAAAGGGAAGCACTTATTATGTTCGTATCCGTGCATACAAAAAAGTGAGCGGAAAGACATATTACGGTGCCTGGAGCAGTGTGAAAAATGTAAAAGTAAGAAAATAAGATCTGTAATATCCCGCGGGATCCTCGAAAACAGGATCCTATGCGGGATATTTTCTGTTGTTCCTGACATGATTTGTTAAATAATTGTTCATTGTTTTTATAACAGGAAAGTGGTAGAATATATACCATATGTGATCCAGTATAACGGATATCAACAGAGAACTGGAATGATCCAAAATTGGACAGATCAGAGACAGCAGTCTTATTCGAATAAAATGATTGGAGCAGAAACATGAATGTTTTTTCAAAAGTATTTGGAACCCGCAGCCAGCGTGAGGTAAAACGTATCATGCCGCTGGTTGAAAAAACCGAGAGCTATCAGTCTCAGATGCAGCAGCTTACGGATGAGCAGTTACGAGACAAGACAAGAGAATATAAGAAACGTCTTGCAGAAGGTGCAACACTGGATGATCTTCTTCCGGAGGCATTTGCCACCGTACGTGAGGCAGCCAAGCGTGTACTTGGAATGGAGCATTACCGTGTACAGATCATCGGTGGTATCATCCTTCACCAGGGCCGTATCGCCGAGATGAAAACAGGTGAAGGTAAAACTCTTGTTTCCACACTTCCTGCATATCTGAATGCCCTTGAGGGAAAAGGTGTCCACATCGTAACCGTCAACGACTACCTGGCAAAACGAGATGCTGAGTGGATGGGTAAGGTTCACGAGTTCCTTGGCCTGACTGTAGGCGTGGTACTTAACGACATGAAGCCG
>UMDJ01021031.1_pt1 | contig 13697 bp, 10 predicted proteins | sample 1964471 | NCBI WGS metagenome assembly UMDJ01 (sample SAMEA4835992, study PRJEB28245) | human gut metagenome | biome: gut microbiome; material: fecal sample | place: Denmark | collected 2008
AATCAGATTTAAATAAAATAGATATTAAAGATATTGATATAAATTTTATAAAAAAAATTAAATTAAATGATATGTATAATTATTTAGATTATTTATCAAATAATTCAGATAAAGCTACAACTAGATCTAGAAAAGTTTCTGCATTAAAATCTTTTTTTAATTATTTGTGTTTTAAAGAAAAAGCTCTAGAAATAAATCCAACTGTTGAACTTGAAATGCCAAGATTAGAAAAAAGAAATCCAAAATATTTGACTTTAGATGAGAGCCTCTCTCTCCTCCACTCCATCGATGGAAAATTTGAAAAAAGAGACTATGCTATTATAACACTTTTCTTAAATTGTGGGCTTCGTTTATCTGAGCTTGTAAATATAAATATAAAGGACATAAAAGGAACTTCATTAAGTGTAATTGGTAAAGGAAATAAAGAACGTAGTTTATATTTAAATGAAGCCTGTAAATCTGCTATTGATGATTACATTAAAGTTAGGCCTAAGGATAATCTAAAAGATCGTGATGCTCTATTTATAAGTAGTTTTGGCAAAAGAATTAGTAATAGAATGGTTGAGATGATTGTAAAAAAATATGTAATGCAAGCAGGTCTTGATCCTAAAAAATATTCTCCACATAAACTAAGGCATACAGCAGCTACTCTTATGTTGAAGTATGGAAAAGTTGATATAAGATCATTACAACAGGTTTTGGGACATGAAAGTATTTCAACTACTGAAATATATACTCATGTTGATAATGAACAAGTAAAAGATGCTCTTTCAAAAAATCCTTTAAATAGAAAAAATATATAAAGTAAAGCTAGGATAAAATTAATCCTAGCTTTACTTTTTAGCCCAAATATGGAATTACTGTATCTACAATTGTATCAACTGCAGATTTTGAAATAATACCAGCTTTATATATACTTGGTGTACATGGTTTCTCAATTATTGCATTGAAAAGCTTTTTTGTATCATTTCCTACATTTGTTGCAATTCCCAAATCACTATAATATTTAGCATTATCTGTTTCCTGACCTTTAATTGACGCATAGAATATCTTGCATCCAGATTTAGAAACAAATTCAGATGACATATTTCCTCCAGCTTTACCAATTACAACTTCACAAGATGATATAAGCTTTTTCAAGTCGTTTGACGCAACATACTTAAAAAGTGACATTGTAGACTTGTAATTTGCGTGAATTTTTTTGGCAAAATTATATGGCTTTCCCTGACCAGAAATACATATAAGCTTCTTGTTATTTTCTTTGCAGAACCTTGCAAGTTTTGGAAGAACCTTTATACCCATACCAAGACCTTCTGCACTTCCTGGAACGAAAAGAACAGTATCTGGTACGATATTTGATGAATCAGCTTCTCCATCGAAGAAACATGGATTTGTTCCTATATATATAGGTCCTTTTGAATCCTTCAAATATGGATAAATTTTAAGACCATTCTCCCAAGATGCTTTTGAAGCGACAAAATAGTGTAAATTACTTACATCTCCATAGGAAGACATAGCAAAGCCTAACATTTCAATGTCTGTAACAACAACTCCTGCAAACTTAATACAAGGATTATCTTCTGCAATTTTTGAAAGAATTGCATTGGAATATGGATAGGTTGAAAGAACAACTTTTGGAGCAATTTTATTAATCAGCTTTTTAAGCTTTTTTGAATAAAGAATTTTAAATATAGGAGCTATATCAAATCCCGTTTTTTCTGGATCGATTTCACCTCTTACCACTTTATTCCAAATATTTTGTCCAAGTTTACTTCTTGATAATGTAACCCATGCTTTATCATTAAGTTTAGCTACTGTTGAAGAAAACAAAGATAAAATATCCACGATAATGACATTTTTTTCTGTTTTTTCGGTAAGCTTTTTTGCAATTGCCCTTGTTGGTGCTCTATGTCCATTGCCTGCATGACCTGTGAAGAGAATGCAATCAACAGATACGTTATAAAGTTTCATAAACTTTAATAAACCTAAAATTGATTCATACGAAGTATATATACTATTATTATATACTTCATCAAAATCAAGATTTATGTTTGCTGTTGCTTCTTTATCATATAACTGCCGTTTTAAGATTGATTCAATCTGCATAACATTTTCTACATCAAGATGTGCAAATTTGTTTGTAATATCAGCTCTAATCCAAGCCATATTATACCTCCTTAATAATTATATCAAAAAATATATATCCTGCATATTAAAATTATACCACTTATTTGAACGCTTGTCAAACAATTAGTATATTGGAATATTTAAAACTTGTCCAACATATATTGAGCTATCAGATAAATTATTTCTACTTTTTATATCTTTAACTACATCTTGAATAGATATAGAATTATCATCACTATTTTTACATACATTTTTTGATATATTCCAAAGAGTATCACTACTTGCTACAGTATATTGATATGTGTGAATTTCTTTCTTTCCGAAGCTTTTACTTGTAAAGAAACTTATACATATCCCTAATATTAAAATAACAAAAATATTTGTTATAAATCTTTTTTTTGATACTATTTTTATTCTACTTTTTCTTTTCATATATAACCACCTCATGAACCTTTGTTCTTTATAAAGCAATTATATAATATAAACAAATGTTTGTCAACTCTTTTTGGGCAAAAATAGAATATTTGTTCTACATGCGTAATCTTGAAAAAATTATGTATATATGATATAATGCAAGTACAGTTATTTATACTGTTCTATAAAATAATTTTTTTAGGAGAGTGGAAAAATGAAATTAAAAAAGTTAGCATTTCTTGTAATTGGTATTATTTTCATCATGCTAGTTTTCCCATCATGTAATAACGACAATATTATTGTAACTTATGATTATAATAAAAGTCCAAATACAGTTAATATTTTAAGTGATCATGATATTGGCCGTATCAATTTGAACTTTAAAGTTACCACCAAAGAGTTTGGTGAAAAAGATGAAACAATTTCAATAGAGGATATTAAAGAATTTACGAATAAAAAAGTAGAATTAACAACTAAATATGATAATAAAGATGTTACAATAGAAAACATTGAATATACTGGATATTCATTATCTCCTACAGAAAGTGATATTGTTGTACATATAATTTTTATTTGTATTCTTATTGCAACCGGGCTCATCTGTTGGTGCATAAGAAAGGATTAAGTAAATATAGATCTATTTTTATTTACACCTCAAAATGAATATTATAGAACCTTTTTGCTTAATATCTTCATATATTGTTAATAAGTAAGATAATAAAACGTTGGAGAATAATTTTTCTTCAACGTTTTTCTTAAAATAAAATTTCATTTATTTTCTTCATTATTTGTTCTTTGTTTGTTCTCTCAATTTTAATTAATATATCTATCTTTTCATTAAACTTTACACTGTCAATAATAATAAGTCTTTTATCTATATATTCGCTCACTTTATTTTTAAAATTCTCATACTTGCAATATTCAATAGTATATTCTTCTATATCGTAATTTAAAATTTCATACTTATCACATTTTATCAGTGTACCTCTAAAAGAATTTAAATATGCTCTTGAAAGAGGTCCTGCTCCAAGCAAAATTCCTCCAAAATACCTTACAATTACAATACATATATTAGTTATTCTTTCTTTTGATATAAGTTCATAAATAGCTTTTGTACCTGTACCTTGAGGCTCTCCATCATCTGAAAAATTAATTACTGGAATATTAGTAATTTTATCTAAATATGAATATATATATACAATATGCCTTGCATCTTTATTTTCCATTTTTATTCTTTCTAAATAGTCTTCTGCCTCATTCTTACAAGAAATATTAAATATATATGCTATAAATTTAGATTTTTTTTCTACCAATGTATTTGATGCTACATAATCACATTGTTTTTTTTCTATATCTGATTTAAGGCTAAAATACATTAAAATAATCACCCAGATAATTATATCATATTTTTTATATATGTACAACAATATAGTTGACATATTATGCAAATACGTGGTATAATTATGTAAATTATCATACGCTTTTGTTGTATTATATAAAAGGAGTGAAATAATGAAAAAATCAGTAGTCTATGCTATTGATGCATTAGAACCAAATAATGCGTCATTAATTGCAAAGGATCTTAACGATGACTCGATTGAGAAAATTATAATTCCTACATTTTTACTTAAAGAAATAAAACGGAATTTCAACTTTAATCAATTGTATACAATTATAGAACTGTTGTCTACATCATCTAAAGTTGAATATATTGATTTTCCAACCATTTATTCAGTAGGTGACAGCCATAAAGCAGGTGCCTGCTACAGAAATTTTGTATTATGCCTTGTAAGTAAATTAAAAAAATGCAAGAACTTATTTGTAAAAACAGATAATTTTGATTTAATGCTGGAATGTATTAAGAGAAATTTTCGCATTTTTATTAGAGAGGAGTATAAAAATAAATTACTTAATTATTGTGAAGAGCTTAAAGATAATATTGTAGCTCCTAAAACCCAAAGTCTTGTTATAGACACATCGTATTTTGTATATATGTTTGAAGAAAAGATTGGTTTAAATATATTATTTGATCCAAATATAAAGAAAATATTTTTATCAGTTAATCTGGAAGAATTGATTAAAATACAAAGTATAGATGTATTTTATTTATTGGTCTTTTTATTAAACAATAGGAAGAAATATAACATAAAATACATAGTTGAAAACAAGGCGTATGACAAAAGCAGCTGCAGTTATATACATGATCTTTTAATAATTACCTCTGCTCTTGAGAATGTTGATAAAGAAGATTTAACCATTTGTTCTGCTGATCTCGAATTTGTTATGCAGTGTCTTGCTCTTGGAATAAATACTATTCAAGCTGTCGTTCAGCCCCAAAATAATAATTCCGATGGAGATGAAAAAAATATTGAATTAGATGAAAACACCAATAATTCGAATCACACTAAATCATTTCCGATTAAAATGAAAGCTAATACGGCATATCTTTCAACAAGATATATTTCAGTGGCATATGAAGATATTGCAAGTAAAATGTACGCTAAATCTTTTAAATTTAACAATAAAAGTTTTTTTAAGGCTACCGTTGGAAAATATGTTAAAATCTGTAATCAGCAATTTCTTTATAAAATTATTGAAATAAACATAAATACTAATACGGCTAAACTTGAAAGAACAACTTTAGAGGCATAGAATTTTGAAATCACACTATTTTAATAATAGTGTGATTTTTATATATTTATAATTATTATTTCTTGTATTCATATATTGGTTTTCCTTTACCATCTATAACATCTTTAGTTATTGTACATTTTACGATATTTTTATCAGATGGTACTTCATACATTGCCTCCATCATTGAGTTTTCCATTATAGCTCTAAGTCCCCTTGCTCCTGTTTTTCTCTCTGAAGCAAGTTCAACAACTCTTTCTAAGGCACCTTTATGAATATCTAGTTTAACATTATCCATCTTAAATAATTTTTTATATTGTTTAACAATAGCATTTTTAGGTTTCGTAAGAATATCTATTAATGCGTTCTTATCAAGGTTGTTTAAACTTGTGATAATTGGTAAACGTCCAACAAGTTCAGGTATTAATCCAAATTTAATTATATCTTGAGGTTGAACTTCTGAGAAAACTTTACCAACGTCTACATTTTCTTTTTCCTCAACTTTGGCTCCAAATCCCATTGATTTAGTATTAGTTCTTGCTTCTATTATCTTCTCTAAACCATCAAAAGCCCCACCACAAATAAACAAGATATTCTTCGTATCAATTTTTATAAATTCTTGTTGTGGATGTTTTCTTCCACCTTGTGGCGGAACATTAGCAACTGTTCCCTCTATTATCTTAAGAAGAGCTTGTTGTACTCCCTCGCCACTTACGTCACGTGTAATTGAAGGATTTTCAGATTTTCTAGTAATCTTGTCCAATTCGTCAATATATATAATTCCTTTTTCAGCTTTTTGAATATCAAAATCTGCTGCCTGAATAAGCCTTAATAATATATTTTCGACGTCTTCACCAACATATCCAGCTTCGGTTAATGTTGTTGCATCTGCTATTGCAAAAGGTACATGTAAAATTTTTGCTAATGTCTGAGCAAGTAATGTTTTTCCACAACCTGTAGGCCCAAGTAATAAAATATTACTCTTTTGTATTTCAACATCATCTAATTTATCTTGATTTCTGATTCTTTTGTAATGATTGTATACAGAAACAGCCAAAACTCTTTTTGCAGCATCTTGACCAATTACATATTCATCTAAAACTTTTTTTATTTCTTCTGGTGAAGGTAAATCTTTTCCCTCCACAAGTTCTTTATTTTTAGATGACACATCATCGCCTGTTAAAGGAACTTCTTGATTATGCATAATTTTATGACACATCTCTACGCAATCATCACAAATATAGATAGACTCAGGGCCTTCTATCATTTTATTTACTTCTTCCCTAAGTCTACCACAAAAAGAACAAAAAATCATATCATCATATGAAGATTTTCCTTTTTTTCCCATATATTATTTCTCCTTAACTATATCGTTTATATTAGTCATTATTTCATCAATAAGTCCGTATTTTTTTGCCTCTTCAGCAGTCATATAATTATCTCTTTCAGTGTCTTTTTCAATAACATCTAATGGTTGACCTGTTCTTTCACTTAAAATTTTATTTAGTTTTTCTCTAGTTTTAACCATATGATCTGCATGTATTTTTATTTCAGTTGTTTGACCTGAAAGACCACCACCTGCAATTAAAGGTTGATGAATTAGTACTTCAGAATTAGGTAATGCATACCTTTTTCCCTTTTTACCTGCAGCAAGTAATACAGAACCCATGCTTGCTGCAAGACCAACACAAATTGTACAAACATCAGATTTAATGTATTGCATAGTATCATATATAGCCATTCCATCAGTTATACTTCCACCAGGACTATTAATATATAGATAAATATCTTTACCAGGATCCTCTGCATCTAAGAATAATAATTGAGCAATTACAACAGATGCAGATGCACTATCAACCTGTTCAGATAAAAATATTATTCTTTCTTTTAAAAGTCTAGAGAAAATATCATAAGATCTTTCCCCTTTACTTGTTTGTTCAATAACATAAGGTACTAAACTATTTTTTTCCATTTATATAACCTCCTACTATTATTTTTCAATTGCAGAGTCTACAATTATTTTCATAAGTTTATCTTGTTTTATTTTTTCTTCCATATAATGTCTTACATTCTCATTTTTATTTAAATCGTCATTTGTATTTTCAGATCCGTATTGTTTTTTTAATTCATCTATTTTTTCATCTATTTCTTTTGCTTCAACTTTTATATCCTCAAGCTTTTCAATAGCATCTAGTGCAAGTTTTAATTTAACATTTTTTTCTGCTTCAGGTCTTAAGTTTTTCTTAAATTCTTCTTCAGTTGTATTCATATACATACAATAAGTTTTAAGATCTAATCCTTGATATGCTAAATTAGAAGCAAATTGATTTGACATACTTTCAACTTCGTCATCAATCATAGATTCAGGAATTACAACTTCTGTATTTTCAACTAATTTATCGATTACAGCAATTTCCTTTTGATTTTTAGCACTCTCTTCTTTTTGTTTTTTTACTTTCTTTTCAACATCTTTTCTATAATCTGCTAAAGTTTCAAATTCAGAAACATCTTTTGCGAACTCATCATCAAGTTCAGGTAAAATTTTAGATTTTATACTTATTAGTTTTACTTTAAACATTGCTGGTTTACCTGCTAGATTTTCAGCATGGTATTCTTTAGGGAATGTTACATTTATTTCTTTTTCTTCTCCTATTTTCATACCAATTAATTGATCTTCAAATCCAGGTATAAATTGCCCACTACCAATTGTAAGTTCAAAATTTTCAGCTTTACCACCTTCAAAAGCTACACCGTCAACGAAACCTTCAAAATCAATTGTAGAAATATCGTCTTTTTGTAGATCTCTGTCATCTACAGATACAACTCTTGCATTTTTTTGCCTATCAGATTCAATTGCAGCATCTACTTCTTTTTTTGATACTTTAGAATCAATTTTTTTAACTTCTAAACCTTTATATTTTTTTACAGTAGCTTCAGGTTTTACAAATAAAGTAACTGTATATATTAAATCCTTACCTTTACCAATTTGCTTTACATCAAGCTCAGGTTTAGATACTACTTCTAATTTATTATCTTCTACAGCCTTTCTATATTCATCATCTACGTTATCTTCAATAACTGTTTCATATAGAACACCTTCACCATATACTTTCTCTACAACATTTCTTGGTACTTTACCATTTCTAAAACCAGGTACCTTAAAATACTTTGCATTTTTATGAAATGCTTTGTCTAGTTCTTTTTCAAAAGTTTCTTTATCCATTGTAAACTCCAATACTACTTTTGAATTTTCTTGCTTATCTACTTTTACATTCATTTTTAATCCTCCATTCAAGTAACTTTCATATATTACTATTAAACTAACTATTATATTATATCATATTTTTCTGATTTTTCAACAAATTCAAGCAATAAAATTTAATTGCTTACTAATTTATATGAGGGATTGACACTCATGATATAATACATGGTAAATATATTACATATTATAATCCAAAAAATAATTTATTAGGAGTGAAAATAATGAAATTAAAAAAGATAATATCGTTTTTAAGCTGTATGGTACTAATTATACTATTTTTTACAGCATGTAATGAAAAAATAGACGTAGCCTATGATAAAAGTACAAATACTGCAAATATCTCAAGTAGTGCTGATTTCGAGTGGGTAGATCTAAATTTTAAAGTTACAACAAAAGAATTTGGCGAAGATTATGTAACAATTAAGGTTAGAGATATTAAAGAAAATACGATAAAAAAAGTAAATGTAATAACTAAGTATCATAAAAAAGATATTACAATAGAAAATATCGAATATATTGGATATTCCACGATTTCTGAGGGAGAGATTATTATTTACGGTTTCCTTCTTTTTATAACTTTTAGTGTAAGTTTCTCAGGAGTGGTATATTCATTTTATCAACTTAAAAGGGCCAAAGCTATCATGAAAAATAAAGCTAAAGCATTTCAAAAAAACGTTGGAGAATAAATTTCTCCAGCGTTTTTATTTTAAATAATCTTCAATTATTTTATACATCCAAGCAGATGAGCCTGTATACCAAGTCCAACCTCCTCTTCCAGGATGCTCAGGATTAGAATATATATCCGCTGCAACAACATATGGCTCAACCATATATTTATCTGCTTTTTCTTTTGTATCACTATGATAAATAGGGTTCAAAAGTTTTAATATCTCTATTCCCTTTTCCTTGTTTTTTAATTCAAAATATGCTTTTGAAAACCAAGTTGCGCCATGAGTATATTGTCCTCCATTTTCTCTTGTCCCTGGAACATATGCCTTTATATATCCAGGATTATTTTTAGGTTTATCAAACGGTGGATATAATAGTCTTACTACCATATTTTCCTTATCAACAAGATAATTATATGCACATTCCATACATGTTAAAAGTTCATTTTTTACATCTTTATCATTTATCATTGAAATAACAGCCCAAGACTGAGATATAATATCAACTTTACACTCTTTATTTGAGTACGCCCCAAGCACTTCACCATTTTCAAAAAATGCTCTTACAAAATGATCGCTATCCCAACAATTTTCAATAATGCTATGCTTTAATAAATGTCTTTCTCTTTTACATGTTTCAACCATTTCATTATCTTTCATATATTTTGCTATGCTAGAAAATCTATCTAAAACATTCATCATAAAAAATGTAAGCCATACTGATTGACCACGTATATTGCTAAAGCCATCATTCCAATCACCATCTCCAATATCAAGTAATCCATTTGAAGGATTCTTTCTTGATAAGCCATATGTAATTGTCTTTTTGGCATGATTATAAACACTATCTTCTACATTAATATTGTGATAAACATCATAAAGTTCTCTTCTATTTCCCATTAGTTTATCTTCTAAATATTTCGTTTTCTCTTCTAATACAGAATAATCTTTAGTTTTAGATATATATTCACTTAAAACATAAGGAAGCCATAAATAATCATCACTAAAATATGTCCTAATTCCTGCAGAGTTGTGTTCATGCCACCAATGCAAGACATCACCTTTTTCAAACTGTTTACTTGAATTTAAAATTATTTGATTTCTTGTAATCTCAGGCGAAGACGAAATCAAGGCTAAGGTATCCTGAAGTTGATCTCTAAATCCAATAGCTCCTCCTGATTGATAAAAACCACTTCTAGCATAAAGTCTACATACTATAGTTTGATATAAAAGCCAACCATTTGCCATTATATCAATATATTCATCACCAGTGTTAAATTTTGTGTTTGGTACAACAAGTTTCTTCCAGTATTTTTTGGTTTCATTATATTCTTTTACAACGTTTTTATTTGATGAATATTTATCTTTCATGCTTTTTATATACTCTTTAGTTTTTGTTTTATTTGCACCTAAAATTATCGAAAATTCTTCTTTTGAATTTGGAGCTATTACTATATTTAAACTTAAGTTATAGCTTTTTGTATCAAATTCATACGTTATATTATCACTATCTTTTACAACAAATTCAAATGCTTCGCACTCAGAAAAATCAATACTATAAGGATTTTTTAAAATCATTGTATTATCTTCCTCTTTACACAATATATACCCAGCATTTGTTTCCTGAGATACTCCAAGAGTCGGTTCTAATTTATATTCAATTTTTACACTTTTCTCTTCTCCATAATTATTTTCAAGTGTAATATATTGAATTTTTATATTATCTTCTTTAGGAATAAATATATCCATAGTTTTTCTTATATACTCTTCTTCCTCAAGAACTCTTGTATATCCAAATCCATAAACCAAATTATAGTTTTTTTCAAATATTCCCTTAAAAGATTCACCAGGCTTAAATTCAATCCAATCATTGCACCAATCAGTAAGCTTATATTCCCTACTATTAATATAATAGGTATACACGGTACCATAACTTGAAATTATAGTACCGAAATTTTTATTAGCCATTACATTACACCATGGAAGAGGAGTATTAGTATTTAAAATATGATACTCATCTTTATTTTTAGAAAAACCTCCATATGAATTAAACGCAATGTAATCTGAAGTATTACCTATTTTCATTTTATTATACATCCTCCCTATGATCATATGTTAATTCTTTGTTTACTAACTCATCTGCTGTATCATTTTCTTCACTAACTGTTAAAAGTTCTCTAACATCCTTAATATATCTCTTTGCAAGAAAAGATAATAGATCAATTTCATTTTTATTTAAGACATTTATATTAAGTAAATATATATTTCCTTTTGTAATATCTGAAAATATAGCTCTATCTAATCTAGTTCTTAAATATGTATAAATAGGTCCATTTTGTTTTTGTGCCTCATCAATTAAAATTACAATATCTAAATCAATTTTTCTACTTTTAACATAGTCCATAAAGCTTATTACTTCATTAATTATTCCAGCATTTTCAATTCTATCAACATATACAAGTATAATTGGTAAATCGCCAGAAATTGAGTACTTCCATAATATAGACTGATTTAGTGACTCGTTCCAAAATTTGTTATTATTTAAATTTGTTTTTCTAAATAATACGTCTTTTAATATATTGTTATATACTTGAGCTTTACCATTTTCAAGTCTTAAGTATCTTGCCTGAATGCTGTTTAGCTCACTTGCAAGTTTGAAATGTTCATCTATTGTAACTTCATCTAAATTAACAACGGTATTTGAAATCTTATATTTACTATCTGCAACACCTAAAATGTAATAAAATTCTTGTCTTTCATGTGGATCTAGTATAATTGTTGCTCTATATGATAGTATTGGCCATAAAGGATATTTAACAACATTTTGGTTATATGCCTCATCAGGATTTTTTATAATCTTTTGCTTTTCAGTTTCTACCTCTTTATCCAGATCTATACCGATAAGTTTAGTATATACAAATAAATCAGTATCTTCTTCATTTTTCTTTCTTTTACTTGCAACAAGTATATCTAAATCATCGTCATAATATGTTTCAATTTGTAGATTACTAAATGAAGGATGAACAACATTCGTCATATAATCTGTCATAGCAGGTTCCATATACGTATTAATTAATATTTCACGTCTTAAACTAGTATTGTTATATATACTTACTTTTTTTATTTCCACGTTATATTCAGGTGAAATAAAAGTAGTAGTTGTTGTTTCTAAATTTCCATCTTCAATATATGTTTCAACCCTATTAAGTGAAGACGTCCAAACGCACTTAGTTGAATTTTTATTATTAGTACTCAATATATTTCCATCTGTTGCACTAAATCTATTTCCAGACACTTTATCAGTAAGATAAACAAAATTTCCTGTACTCTCTATATCGGTATATCTTTGTTTATTTACTATTTTATCTTTATATTTTATAAAACTAGAACCAGTATTTGTAATTAGTGAAGACATATTTGAACCACGTAAAAAAGCAATATCTAGGTTTTGTTTAAAATCAGGATTCTCGTCTACATATACTCTTTCTGCGTAGTCACATGTAACATGAGTTGTATATTTATTAAGATTTTTTTGCTTAAATTTATTACTATTATCACTTAGTTTTTTCTTTATTTTAGCCTTCATTCTCTCACGTTCTTTAAGTAATATCTCACACGCTCTAATATTAGGATTTCTATGGAATCTTCTTTGTATAATACCGCTGTTTATATAATTATTAATAGCTGTTAAAATCATACCTTGGTGATGTGCCATATATGTTTTGGCAATCTTACTAGTAGAATTTTCATCTAAATGTTCTTTAGTATAATCAATAGATTCATAAAATCCAAAAGCAGAATACATGCCTAATTTTTTTAACTTCTTAATATTTTTATATACTTTCTGCGGTGAATATTCAAGCATTAATATAGATGCATATGGAGCAACGACAAGATAATTATTAAGTCCTCTTTTTAGTCCAAGCCATGGAATACCAAATTCTTTATATTGATAATTTAACATATCGTCTTTAACAGCATAAGCTGACTCTGATATACCAAACGGAACGTTATTTTCCTTAGCATATTTTATTTGACTATACATTGTAAAAAATAATGATTGATCAATTAATGTATGTTCATATGACTTATCAAATAAATATGGCATAAAATATTCGAATGCTGTGCCACTCCACGAAATAAGACCTTTATATCCATCAACTTTTACCAAATTTCTAGAAAGTGCAAACCAATGTTTAGATGTTACTTGCCTTGAAGCTATTGCAATAAGACTTGTAGTCCTACTTTCAGACATAAGCATATCATAGTAACTATCTACGAGTTTACCGTTTTCTTGAGCATATCCAATTGAAAATAAATTTCTAGAAGTATCATATAGCACTGTAAAATCTGTTTCATCAATTATTTTTTGTACAATTTCAATCATCTGATTAATTAAATGTTCGTTTTCTACTTCAATCTCTTTTTCAAATTTATTATGACCTAATAATTCGATTAAAAATTGTTTTGTTACATATAAGCTTGCTACAAAATTTCCACTATCTACTGTAGATATAAATCTTGGTCTTAAAGGCTCTAGTGTTTTTATGTTGTACCAGTTATATAAATGTCCATTCCATTTTTCAAGTTTTAAA
>UMDJ01033385.1_pt1 | contig 13604 bp, 8 predicted proteins | sample 1964471 | NCBI WGS metagenome assembly UMDJ01 (sample SAMEA4835992, study PRJEB28245) | human gut metagenome | biome: gut microbiome; material: fecal sample | place: Denmark | collected 2008
GAGGGAGAACTGATTTTCCGACTGGTTTACCATCAGTGCGGCTGCAAAAAGCCGGTGGAACGTCTGTGGATTTCTTCGATGGAGGACAGTGCGATCCGGGAAGGCTTTCAGAAGCTCAGACCGGGAACAGAATATGATGCCTTATATGAGGCGGCTTTATGCCGGGAGCGTGCCGACTGGATTGTCGGAATCAACGCCACCCGGCTTTTTTCATGTCTGTATGGGCAGACCCTGAATGTAGGGCGCGTGATGACACCAACGCTTGCGATGGTGGTCATGCGGGATGCAGCAATTCGGGCGTTCAAGCCGGAGCCGTTCTACTCGGCAGAATTGAAATTTCGGGATTTTCAAGCGGGCGGTGATCGGATGAAAGAAAAAGCAGAAGCAGAAAAACTGGTGGCAGAGTGCTGTCAGGCGGGGAGTGCCATCATTACCAAGGTGGAGCAGAAAGAAAAATCAGAGAAGCCCCCGGCCTTGTTTGATCTGACCTCGCTTCAGAGAGAAGCAAACCGGCAGCTGGGATTCACTGCCCAGCAGACCCTGGATTACACGCAGGCTCTGTACGAGAAGAAACTCGTGACTTATCCCCGTACCGACAGCCGGTATCTGACGGATGATATGGCACCGCTGGTGCCGGAACTTGTTTCTGCGATCCAGCAGAGCTTTCGGATTCAGCCGGATGTGCCAGCACTGGTGAATGCAGCGCAGGTCATCAATTCCAAGAAAGTCACTGATCACCATGCCATTATTCCTACAAAAACAGCGGCAGGTTATGACATTTCCTCTCTTCCCAGTGGAGAACAGGCGATTCTTACCATGCTGGCGGTGCGGCTGATTTGTGCAGTCGGAACACCCTGCCACTATGCAGAAACCATAGTAGAAGCGGAGTGCGCCGGTCAGAAGTTCGGCACGAAAGGAAAAACTGTCACGGATATGGGCTGGAGGCGATATGCCGGAAAGTCGAGTGAAGACGCTGAGAAGAATGCGGAGGCAGGTGATCTTCCGGAGCTTTCGGAAGGCATGACATTGGAACTTGCCGGTGTCGATCTGAAAGAAGGCAAGACCAGCCCACCCAAGAGGTTTACCGAAGATCTTCTGCTTTCAGCGATGGAAAGTGCCAGCTCGGATGAATTTCCGGCTGGTGTAGAGCGAAAAGGCATCGGCACACCAGCTACACGCGCTGCCATCATCGAAAAACTGGTACAGAAAGGCTTTATCGAGCGCAGGGGCGATAAGAAAACGAAATACCTTTGTTCTACGGACAAGGGAAATGCGCTGGTGACGGTGGTGCCGGAACAGATTCAGTCTCCATCCATGACGGCAGATTGGGAGGAAAAACTGCTGAAAATAGAACACGGCGAGTATGACAGCGATGCCTTTATGGGAGAAATCAGCAGCACGGTCAGCGGACTTGTAAAAACCTACGAGGCTGTGAAAGGTGCCAATGTCCTGATGCAGCCGGAATGCAAAGTCATTGGTTCCTGCCCCGCCTGCGGCAGTGATGTTTGTGAAACGGCAAATGGATGGTTTTGCAGGGATAAGAGCTGTAAATTTGCGCTCTGGAAGGAAAACAGGTTCTTTCAGACACTGGGAAAGCAGATGACAGAGGAACTGGCAAAGCAACTGGTAAATCAGGGAAAAGCACGGCTTACCCACTGCTATTCCAAGAAGTCTGGACGTTACTATGACACAACCGTTCATGTAGAGACTGGCGAGGACGGTGCAGCAGCATTTAAGCTGGAGTTTGGAGGTAAAAAATGAGCATGAAAATGATGAATGCAGCTTATTTGGTGGATAATGCTGCGCTGCTTTCCTTGCAGGAAAAGCAGGACGGCGTGGAATTCCATTGCTTTGATATGGACAGCAAGGTGCAGACCACCGAGGGACACATTGGCTGGGATGTGTTGGATAAACAGCCGTCTTCTACGCTGGAAGAAAGCGCAAAGGTGGTAGCACTTCAGAAGATTCCACAGCTTGACGGTCTTGCCGTTGCGCCGGTAGCTCCGGAGATGCTGGAGCAGGTACGCGGCGGCAGAAAGGTTCTCTGGCAGATGAAAAAGGCTGATCCTGAGCTGGAGAATGCAAAAAATATCCGGTTTATCACCAGCAACTACGAGGATCGGTTCAAAATTCCGGATGGCAGTGCAGTGGAGATCGAGTATCCGAACCGGAAGTTCTCAGCTCGCTGCGAATATATGGACGAATATCATTTGCGCCTGGGGTATGATGTTTTGCACATCTGTCAGCTGGCAGAGATGCTGGAACGCGGCGGTGGTACATGCCGCCCGGAGCCGCTGATTACGGAAGAACGCAGTGCATGGGATTTGGGAAGCAAGGGCTTTCTTGCCATTCAGACCTGTGAGGACGGTTACGACTATACCTTATATCATAAGGACTTTACGGAAATTGACGGTGGACAGATCGACAACCCGGAAATCAGCATGAATGCAGCCAGAGACCAGATTCTTTCGGATTATGGGTTCGGTGGCCGCACCATGACGCGGATTGACTATGATGAACTTTGTGATCGTGCAGAGGAAGCGGAAATCAGCAGACGGAAATCTGTGCTGGGTAAACTCTCGGATTTGTCTTCCAGAACGGATACGCCGGTGAAAGCTGCCAAGGCGAAGGAGGCAGAGCGATGAAATACAAGCTTACGAAGGCAGAGCAGGAAACCGTCATCAATTTTGATAATGAACTGGATACCGCCAGCATTTATACCCATGACAGCCGCCTGATTAAGAAGCTTCGGGAACTGCGAAAACAGTATCCGGAGCAGTTTATTTTGGAGCACCGGGAGCATGGGTCGGTCACTTATACGATTCCGAAACGCTGCGTCGGTATCCGACCGCCTTATAGTGAAAAGCGGCGGGAACAGCAGCGGCAGGAAGCAAAGGAAAACGGCCTGCCGTTTATGGAGAAGGGAGAAATGAACGATGGCAAGAATTGAAAAATGGGATGAAGTGCATGGAACGCAGGCACCGGACGAAAGAATGATGGCATTTCTCGACAGTACTACCGACCAGTATGCGATTTTGCAGCTTCGCCGCAGCGAGGATACGGTATATGAACGCTTTTCGTCTATGCGCGAACTGGAACGGATGGGGCTGGAACCGGATATTGACCATTATGAGGTGGTTTATACGGCTCCGCTTCTTCCCTACAAGGATCAGAATACGATGTTGGAGGAACTGTATGCGAAATTCAATGTTTCCCGCCTTGATGATTTTACTGGTCATAGTCTTTCTGTGTCTGACATCGTGGCTTTACGGCAGAATGGTGTTGTAAGCTGTCACTATGTGGATTCCATCGGCTTCCAGGAACTGCCCGGATTTTTGAAACCGGAGAACTACCTGAAAGCCGCAGAAATGGCGATGGAGGACGATTACGGCATGATTGACGGCGTAATCAATAACGGAAAGAAGGAAGAACCGGTGGAGAAAGCATCGGTTCTGGACCAGCTGAAGGAAAAGCAGGAGGCTGTGCCGCCTGCGCCGCCTCGCAGGTGCTGCGAAGAAAAGGAGTTATAAATGCGTTTTACGGATGACGAATGGATGCTCATGATGCTTTACAGCCCTGGCACACGGACAGGGCTGATCGAAGAGCTTCAAAAGATGCAAAAAAGTCTGACCGGCAGAGATAGAAATCTGCGCAGGTGGACGGCCTCGCTGCTTGCAAAACTGGCAGAGATGACGGATGCAGAATATGAGGCACTGGATTTGTATCCGGACGAATAAAGGAGAGGAGGAAAAAGACAGATGATGACGAAAACGGCTTATTATATGCAGATGGCGCAGGAAGCTGCGGCACAGATCACTGGCAGCAAAGAACAGTGGACAGCGTTTCTGACCACATCCGCGCGGCTTTATAAGTATCCCTTTGCGGAGCAGCTGATGATCTATAAGCAGAGGCCAGAAGCGACGGCCTGTGCAGAGTACGATCTCTGGAATGATCGGATGAACCGCTATGTGAAGCGTGGCTCCAAGGGCATTGCTCTTTTGGACATGCGCGGCGAGCAGCCGAAACTGCGGTATGTATTTGATGTGGCAGATACCGGAGAACGGAAGAATTCCCGACCGGTACAGCTCTGGAAAATGAATGCGGAGCATGAGCAGCCAATCATTCGCGCACTGGATGCAGCATTTGATGTTCCTTCCGGTGCTGGGTCTCTGGAAAATCATATCATGGAAGCGGCAGAACGCCTTGCAAGGGAGTACTGGGAGGAAAACCGCAGGCAGATCAGTGACATCGTTGCAGATTCCTATCTGGAAGGATATGATGAACTCAACATCGGAGCTTCCTTTAAGAGAGCTGCCGCTGTCAGCATCGCATATTCCGTCTTTACCCGGACGGTGGGCAATGCAGATGACTATTTTGAGCACGAGGATTTTCTGGACATTTTTGATTTTAATACGCAGGCTGCCGCCAATGTGCTGGGAACTGCGGTCAGCGAAATGTCCAGCCAGATCTTCCGGGAAATTGAACGCACGATCCGAACCTATGAAAAAGACAAGCAGGCAGAAAGGAGCCAAAACTATGATGGAGCTGAATTACACGAAGAACGGCGATTACCTGATTCCGGACATCCAGTTGTCGGTGCAGGAACAGAAGCCGCTGGGCAAGTACGGGAGGATGCGCAGAGCGTTCCTGCAGGAGAACAACACGCTGCTGTACAATCACCTGATCCTAACCGAGGAGTTGTATCCGCACCTGTGGGAGATTCAGGAGACCGCGACCGCACGGATGGAGCAGATGATGGCGGAGCTTCTGAAAGCGAATCCGGCACCGGACAAGAAATCGAACCAGATGGCATGGGTGCAGCACATGAACATGCTGAAAGCGCAGGCAGAGGAAGTCATTCTGACGGAACTTATCAACAGCTAAACTTTATGAGCCTGTTTCAGTCTGAAGCAGAGCAGATTCAGAAAATTGATGCGGCGGCAAAGAATGCAGCCAGAGAAGCGGAGAGCGAAAAGCCCTCCGCTTTTGTCATTTCTGAGGATGAAATCGACCGGATGCTGCGGACAGGTTCTAATTTTGAAGGCGGTAAAATCCGTATTTATGCGCTGTATCAACAGCAAGGAAAAGCGAAAGAACGGGCTGCATTCCTGAAAGCGGAATATGGTCTCGGTGGTCACAGCTATACCTTTATGGATGGCAGTCGCGGTTTTGCTGATTATGACGGGAAAGGCATTCTGCTTCGCAATTATGGCCATGGCCGGGAAGTGCGCCTCACGTGGGCGGCGGTGGATAAGCGGTTAGACCGGCTTGTGGAAAATGGTCAGTACCTGACTGCTCTGGAAATGGAAGAGTATCAGAAGCTGGAGCAGGAATATGGCGCGCCGCTTCCTATGCCGACTGCCGCCCATGTATTTCCGCCAACGCCACCGGAACGCTATGATACCGGAAATGAGCATGTGGACAATATGCTGAATACGGCTGCGGATGTCTATGCCCGGAGTGAACTGGCAGCACCCCAGCGGTTTACCGTGATGGAGACAGACGATGGCTATGCGGTTTGGGATGATATTCAGGACGGCATTCATGTAGAGCCGGATGGTGTCAGCGAAGAGTTTACCAGCGAATGGGAGGCAGAGACCTACCGTCAGCAACTGATTAAAAAAGTCCAGGAACGGGAGGCCAAAGACTGGCTCTATGTTGAGCAGAGTAAACAGAATTTGCAGCAGGACATTCCATTCCCGGATGTGGAATCCGAAGAAGCACCGGAATCGGTTCACGCAGAGGCAGATCCTCTGGTGCTGGAAATGCAGGAACACGCCAGAGAACTTGCCAGAGAGTCAGGCTATGCGCCGGATGAACGGTTTGTAGTCACGATGACCGGCGAGACCTTCCCGGATTCTAAGGATGCGTTTGCCATCTGGGATTATGTCAAAGAAGAGTATTACGGATATTCAGACGGAAAAGTACAGACATTTGCCGATTATGTGAGTGCATCAGAGGCGTTGCAGGAGATTCGCGGCAGGAATATGGAGGCTGAAAAAGAGCCTGCAACTGTGCAGCCAGAACCGGCAGCTCCGGTGCAGCCAGATTATCGTGTCGGTGATACGCTGTATCTGGACGGAAAGGCATTTACGATTGAAAAAGTCGGGCTTTTTGATGTGGAGCTTCGGGACCCGGATTCCGTGTATCCGATCTTCCGCTCGGAAAGCAAGGAGAATCTGGCAAGACTTTTGGAGCATGAGGAAAATGTTCACCTGCATAATCTGGTGGTTGATCTGAATCCCGGCAGAGAAAAGCAAAGTGAGGAACAAAAATCGGTAATTCCAGAGACAGAGCCGGAGAACACTCATGCAGAAAACTATCGTATCAACAGCTTTCATCTTGGCGAAGGCAGTCCCAAACAGAAATTCCGTGCCAACATGGATGCTATCTACACGCTGAAAACCTTAGAAAACCAGCACAGAGATGCGACACCGGAAGAACAGGAAACACTGGCCAATTATGTCGGCTGGGGCGGGCTGGCAGATGCCTTTGACGCAGGGAAAGCTGCCTGGGCAGGCGAATATAAGGAACTGAAAGCAGCTCTTACGGAAGAAGAATATGCCGCAGCCAGGGCTTCGACTCTGAATGCGCACTACACCAGTCCTACCGTGATCCGTGCAATCTATGAAGCGTTGGACGGTATGGGATTTGAGAAAGGCAATATTCTGGAACCGTCGATGGGTGTCGGCAACTTCTTCGGTATGCTGCCGGATTCCATGCTGGGAAGCAGACTGTATGGTGTGGAACTGGATTCCATCACCGGGCGCATTGCGCAGAAATTGTATCCGCAGGCAGAAATCAAGGTGGCAGGCTTTGAAACCACCGACCGGCGCGACTTCTATGATCTGGCCGTGGGCAATGTGCCCTTTGGCAACTACCGTGTCAGAGATAAGCCCTATGATAAACTCGGATTTTCTATCCACAACTATTTCTTTGCCAAGGCATTGGATCAGGTTCGTCCCGGTGGCATCGTGGCCTTTGTTACCAGCCGCTACACGATGGATTCCAAGAATCCGGACGCGCGAAAGTATCTGGCGCAACGGGCAGAACTGCTGGGAGCCATTCGACTTCCTAATAACGCATTCCGTGCCAATGCCGGTACAGATGTAGTGTCGGATATCATTTTTCTGCAAAAGAGAGACCATCCAATTGATATCGAACCGGATTGGGTGCATCTGGGGCTGACATCGGAGGGTATTACCCTCAACAGCTATTTTGTTGACCACCCGGAAATGGTGCTGGGTGAGATTACAACGGAAAGTACCCAGTACGGCAAGGAAGAATGTACGGTCATTCCGATTCCGGATGAGGATCTGGGAGACCAGCTGCATGAGGCTGTGCAGCATATCGGCGGTCACTATGAAGCGCAGGAGCTGGCACCGGAGGAAGAACTGTCCTTGCAGGGCGAAACCATTCCGGCAGACCCCAATGTAAAGAACTTCTCCTATGCGGTGGTGGATGGGGATGTCTACTTCCGTGAGAACAGCATCATGCGAAAGGCTGACCTTTCTGCGACAGCCACCGGCAGGATCAAGGGCATGGTGGAGCTTCGTACCATTGTGCAGGAACTGATCGACTATCAGCTGAACGATTATCCGGAGGACGCGATTGCCCAGAAACAGCGGGAACTGAATGTAGCCTATGACCGATTCGCCGATCAGTATGGGCTTATCAACTCCCGTGCAAATGCGCAGGCTTTTTCAGAAGATTCGTCTTATTATCTGCTCTGCTCTCTGGAAAATGTAGATGAAAACGGCAGGCTGGAATCCAAGGCGGATATGTTCACCAAACGGACGATTCGACCGGAACGGGCTGTTACCAGCGTAGATACTCCGGCAGAAGCTCTGGCAATCTCCATCGGAGAGCGCGGCAAAGTGGATTTGCCCTATATGTCGGAGCTTTTAGGTACACCGGGAGAATTTGAAAAAATCCAGCAGGAACTGCATGGTGTCATTTTCAAAGACCCGATGACGCAGGGCGGCGAGGAAACCGGCTGGGTGACGGCTGATGAATATCTGTCCGGCAATGTCCGGGAAAAACTCCGCGTGGCAGAACTGGCTGCGGCTTCTGACCCTGCCTTTGCGGTAAACACGGAATATTTGAAGAAAGCACAGCCGAAAGACCTGGATGCGTCGGAGATTGATGTGCGCCTTGGTGCCACATGGGTCAATCGGGATTATATCCAGCAGTTTATGGAAGAAACCTTTGAACCGCCGTTTTATCTGCGCCGGAACATCGAGGTGAAATTCTCGCCCATGACGGCAGAGTGGCAGATCACCGGTAAGAGTACACCGAGCCGGAATGATGTCCATGCCTATATGACTTACGGCACCAGCAGAGCCAACGCCTACCGGATTCTGGAGGATACGCTGAATCTGCGGGACATCCGTATCTACGATACCGTGGAGGATGCAGACGGCAAGCAGAAGCGGGTTCTGAATAAAAAGGAGACCACCCTCGCCCAGCAGAAACAGCAGGCCATTAAGGATGCGTTCCAGAACTGGGTGTGGAAAGACCCTTATCGCCGTGCGGAACTTGTGGAAAAGTATAACGAACTGTTCAACAGTACCCGTCCCCGTGAGTACGATGGTTCCCATATCCGCTTTGGCGGCATGAATCCGGAAATCCGGCTGCGGGAACATCAGCAGAATGCCATTGCTCATGTGCTGTACGGAGGCAATACGCTGCTGGCCCACGAGGTAGGTGCTGGCAAGACCTTCGAGATGGCAGCTTCTGCTATGGAGGCAAAACGGCTGGGACTGTGCCAGAAATCCATGTTTGTCGTTCCAAATCATTTGACCCTTCAGTGGGCAAACGAGTTCCTGCGCCTGTATCCGAGTGCAAAATTGCTGGTGGCAAGCAAAAAGGACTTTGAGACTGCCCGCAGAAAAAAGTTCTGCGCACGAATTGCTACTGGTGATTACGATGCAGTCATTATCGGGCATTCCCAGTTTGAGAAAATTCCGGTGTCCGCAGAACGGCAGGAGCGGATTTTGACTGCCCAGATTGATGAAATCGAAAACGCCATTGCTGAGATGAAATCCCAGAATGGCGAACGTTTTTCTATTAAACAGATGGAAAAGACCCGGAAAGGATTGGAGGCGAGATTAGAGAAACTCCGGGCAACCGACCGAAAGGACGATGTGATTACCTTTGAGCAGCTGGGCGTAGATCGGCTGTTCGTAGACGAGGCACACGCGTTCAAGAACCTGTTCCTCTACACAAAAATGCGCAATGTCGCAGGCTTGTCCACCTCGGAAGCGCAGAAATCTTCGGATATGTTTATGAAGTGCCAGTATATGGACGAGTTGACAGGCGGGCGCGGCATCATCTTTGCAACCGGCACCCCGGTCAGCAACAGCATGACGGAGCTTTACACTATGATGCGCTACCTCCAGTATGGCACATTGCAGCAGAAAGGGCTGACCCATTTTGACAGCTGGGCTTCTACCTTTGGTGAGACCACCACGGCCATTGAACTGGCACCGGAAGGAACCGGATACCGGGCAAGAACAAGATTTGCAAAATTCTTCAACTTGCCGGAGCTGATGAACATGTTCAAGGAAGTGGCGGATATCAAGACTTCCGATCAGCTGCATCTGCCGGTGCCGGAGGCAAAGTTTGAAACCGTGGTGGTGCAGCCTTCAGAGCATCAGCAGGCGATGGTGGCAGAGCTTTCGGAACGGGCGGCGGCTGTGCATTCCGGTGTGGTAGACCCATCGGTCGATAACATGCTGAAAATCACATCGGATGGCAGAAAGCTGGGACTGGATCAGCGGCTGATGAATCCGCTCCTGCCGGATGACCCCAACAGCAAGCTCAACGCCTGTGTGCGGAATGTGCTTCGGATTTATGAGGAAGGACAGTCGGATAAGCTGACCCAGCTGCTGTTCTGCGACCTCAGCACACCGAAAAACGATGGAACTTTCAATGTCTATGAGGATATCCGCGCTAAACTTATCCAGTCAGGTGTACCGGAGGAAGAAATCGCATTTATCCATGATGCTGATACCGAGGCAAAAAAGAAAGATCTGTTTGCCAAAGTCCGTACTGGGCAGGTGCGGGTGTTGTTAGGTTCGACACAGAAGATGGGCGCAGGCACGAACGTGCAGGACAGGCTGGTGGCCGTGCATCATCTGGATGTGGGCTGGCGGCCTGCGGACATGACCCAGCGAAATGGTCGTATCATCCGTCAGGGAAACCGAAACAAAGAGGTACAGGTTTATCAGTATGTGACGGAAGGAACCTTTGATGCCTACCTCTATCAGACACTGGAGAATAAGCAGAAATTCATCAGTCAGATTATGACCAGCAAATCTCCGGTTCGTTCCTGTGATGATGTGGATGAGCAGGCTCTTTCCTATGCGGAGATCAAGGCACTTTGTGCAGGAGACCCGCAGATCAAGGAGAAAATGGACTTGGATGTAGATGTTGCAAGGCTGAAAGTATTGAAGGCAGACCATCAGAGCCAGCAGTACCGATTGGAGGATAAGCTGATGAAATATTTCCCTGCGGAGATTGAGAAGACGCAGGGGTTCATCAAGGGCTTTCAGTCGGATATTCGGACGGTTGCGGCACATCCGCTGCCGGAAGAGGGGTTCTGCGGTATGGAGTTGAATGGCACACGCTTTACTGAAAAAGCCGAGGCCGGTGAAGCAATCCTCGCAATCTGTAAAGCGAATCAGAGTCTGGAGTCGGTGCCGCTTGGCCGTTACCGTGGTTTCAAGATGGAGCTGGCATTTGACAGCTTCCAGAAAGAGTATCAGGTGCTGCTGAAAGGCGAGATGACCCACCGAGTGCCCATCGGCACCAGTGCTGCTGGCAATATCCAGCGTCTGGACAATGCTCTTGCCGGGATTCCTGCAAGGCTGGAGAAGGCGGAACAGCAGCTGGACAATCTTAGGAGCCAGCAGGAAGCTGCGCAGGCCGAGCTTGGAAAGCCGTTCCCACAGGAGGCAGAACTGGCGGAAAAGAGTGCAAGACTGGCAGAACTGGACGCACTGCTGAATATGGATGACCGTGGAAATGATGATCCTGACCGTGAGAAAACAACGGAAAAGCCGTCTGTCCTGGCAGAGTTGCGTGACCGTGCCGGTCGCATTCCGCCGCTGACACATCGAGATGATGAGGAGGTGGCACTATGAGTGTTCGGGAACACTGGATCAATGTCCGGGTAAACCCGGAAGAGCTGGCGAGGATTCGTGAAAAGCAGAAGGAATTGGGTATTCGGAACACCGGTGCCTATATGAGAAAAATGGCGATGGACGGGTACTGCGTAAATCTTGATTTGTCGGATGTGGTGCAGGTATCCACCCTTCTTCGCCGATGCAGCAACAACCTGAACCAGTATGCAAAACGCGCCAATGAATCCGGAAGCATCTATGCGGAGGATATCCGGGATTTGCAGAAGCGACTGGATGAACTCTGGGAGATGCAGAAGCTGATCCTAAAGAGGCTTTCAGGTATTCGCTGACGGCGCAAATGTGCGGGATTTCTACAGCACATGGCACAGATGAAACGGTCTGTGCCGTTACATATTTTTTGGTCTACCTGTTGACATCGTGGTGTTTGGCAAGCGGGTACGGTAAAATGAAGATGAAAAGAAAAACGAAGGGGTGAAATCCATGAAGATCGTATGTTTTTTGTTGAAGCTGATGCTGAAAATCCTGTTGCTGCCGGTTGCGTTTCTGCTGCGATTTCTATGCTTTATCGGGAATCTGCTGATGCAGCTATCCCTGTGGGTGCTTTCGCCGGTTATGCTGTTCGTTCTTGGCTGCGGCATCTATTCTGGGGTTCGGGCGAGCTGGACGGATGTGTTCCTACTGACCCTGATTGAGATGGGGCTGTTCGCAGCTGCGGTTGGTGCGGGCGGCATCATGGAACTGATGGAACAGCTGTGTGAGCGTGTAGAGGATGTTTTGACAATTTGAGTTCAGGAGGGATTCGATGGATATTCAGTTTATGAAAGATTATTATGATTTACGGTACGAGGAAACAGATGGAGAGAATCATTTTGTGGAAGAGACAGCTTATCAGGAAAAACAGTCTGAGCAATCGAAGATGGAAGACCAGCTGATGGAAATGGTGGGCGGCACCGAATCTAATGTGTGGAAGCTATACGAAAGTATCATGTGTGTTTATTTCGATATGGAAGAGATCATCAAGCAGGCCGTTTATTTGCAGGGGGCTTATGACCGGGAACGGATGCTAAAATGAGAATAGTAGATTGGTAAGAGCTGCCTTCGGGTAGCTCTTTTTAGATGGGGGAATATGAAAATGGCGGCTACAAGACTAATTGCGCTGCATATCAATAAAGGAAAGACGGTAGCGCAGTGTCTGGCTGACCGTACTGATTATTCTGAGAATGCGGCAAAGACGGAAGATGGAAAATACATCAGCGCGTATGCCTGTGACGCAAAGACCTGTGATGAAGAATTTCTGCTTTCCAAACGGCAGTATGAGCATATCACAGGAAGAACCCAGGCACATGATGTGATTGCATATCAGATTCGGCAATCCTTTAAGCCCGGAGAGATCACGCCGGAGGAAGCAAACAAGATTGGGTACGAGACGGCCATGCGCTTTACCAAGGGAAAACACGCCTTTATCGTGGCTACCCATGTTGATCGTGCGCACATTCATAATCACATTATTTTCAATTCGACTACATTAGATTGCACCAGAAAATTCCGGGATTTTCGCTTATCCGGTCTTGCACTGGCAAGGCTCAGTGATATCGTCTGTCTGGAACACCGGCTGTCGGTCATTATCCGGAAGCCCTATGGGGAGCGGCAGAAGAGAACGGAATACCCGGAGAGAAAATCGCAGCGGGATGAAATCTGCGAGGCCATTGATGCGGCATTGGAAAGAAAACCAAAAGACTTCCGGGAACTGATTGGAATTTTGCAGGAGGCAGGGTACGAGTATAAAGATGGAAAACAGCCTGCCCTGCGGGGAAAAGGCCATGCCAGATTTGCCCGCTTCCGCTCTCTCGGCAAGGGCTATTCAGTTGAAGAACTTTGCGAGGTGCTTGCCGGGAATGCGATTCATAAAAGCAAATTTGCAGAGAAAACCCGCACAAGCGCACGGTCTGCGCAGGTGCATCAGAAGGCGGAGCTGTCGTTCCTTATTGATGTCCGTGCCAAAATGCAGGCAGGCAAAGGCGCGGGGTATGCGCGTTGGGCGAAAGTCTTTAATCTGAAACAGATGGCAAAAGCTATGATGTTCATGGAAGAGCATGGAATCAAGAGCTATACAGAGCTGAAAGAAAAGGCAGATGGAATTTCTGAAAAATGTGATGCGCTGCTGGAATCTGTAAAAGCAGATGAGGAACGGATGTCGGAAGTGTCGGTGCTGCGGAAACATCTAATCAATTATGCCAAGGCAAAAGATGTTTTTGCTGCGTATAAAGCATCTGGCTACAATCGGGAGTTCTATGAAGCCCATCGGGATACGCTGGCCTTGCGCAGCGCAGCAAAAAAGGCGTTTGATGCCTATAAGAAAGAGAACGGTTCTGACAAAAAGCTCCCGCGCATCAGCGAGCTGAACGCAGAGTATGCGATGCTTCTGGAACGAAAGAAAAGCTCCTATGCAGAGTACCG
>UMDJ01012768.1_pt1 | contig 13451 bp, 9 predicted proteins | sample 1964471 | NCBI WGS metagenome assembly UMDJ01 (sample SAMEA4835992, study PRJEB28245) | human gut metagenome | biome: gut microbiome; material: fecal sample | place: Denmark | collected 2008
GCCGTCATACTGTAATTCATGGCCTCTGCCATGGTTTTTGCAAAACCGGATTCTTCCGGAAGATATTCCCGGATCACATGTTCTGCTTCTTCTGTTCTTCTTTTCAGTTCTTCTTTAAAATTCACGAAATGTCCCATCCTCATTCATCTGAAGCATCTTTTTTTCTACAGTATCCAGTCTTCCGTTCAGATCCTTTAGGAGCTCCATTCCCTGTCTGTAGAGGCGGAAAGACTCCTCAAGAGGTGTTTCTTTATCCTCCAGCTTCCGGGCAAGCAGATCAAGCTCCCCAAAAGTATCTTCTATGGATTTCTCTTCTTTCTTTGCTTCTGCCATTATCGCTCTTCCTTCCTGATGCGATCCGCAACTGCTTCTATGACTCCATCGGTTACTGCAATGGAGATCCTGTCACCTTTTTTTATCTGACTGATCTCTGTCACCGCATGTCCGCCTAAGTCGGACACAAATGCATATCCTCCATTTAGTTTTCTTAATGGAGAAAGTCCCTCAAACCGCTGGATCCATATTGCCAGTTCATGTCTTTTCTCTGTAAGCTTTTGTTCCATGGAAGAACGCAGGCATTCCTCCAGCTCCGATGCATACTGACGTTTTTCACGTAACATGGACTCCGGGCTCAGATACTGGAATCTGTTCTCATAGGCCTTAAGTTTTGCGGCAAAAAGTTCTGTCTTACTGTTCATGGCACGCTGCAGACGGTCTCCGTACATATGAAAGCTCTCCAGAACACTGCGAAAATCATCCACTGCCAGCTCTGCTGCAGCAGATGGTGTAGGTGCCCGCAGATCTGCTACAAAATCCGCAATGGTAAAATCCGTCTCATGTCCCACTGCCGAGATCACCGGTGTCCTGCACTCAAAAATAGCACGGGCAACGCTCTCCTCGTTAAAGGCCCAGAGATCTTCAATAGAGCCACCTCCACGGCCGACGATGATCACGTCCACCCCTGCTTCATCCAGCATCCGGATTCCCTTTACGATACTCTGCGCCGCTCCCTCTCCCTGCACAAGTGCCGGATAAAGGATCACCTGCAGATATGGATTCCTTCTGCCTGCAATATTGCGGATATCCTGTACTGCTGCACCAGTAGGTGCTGTCACCACGCCAAGGGTATGAATAAAATGAGGAATGGGCTGCTTATATTCCTGGGCAAACATCCCCATATCCTCAAGTTCCTGTTTCAGTACCAGATACCGTTCATAGAGGGCACCAGCACCTTCCAGTGTGATCTCTTTTGCATAAAGCTGATAACGCCCGTCTCTCTCATATACGTCTACAATTCCGCCTGCAACTACCTTATCCCCGTCCTTCATGCGAAAAGCAAGACCCCTACGGTGTCCCGCAAACATCACACAGCTTAATATGCCTGTTTCATCCTTCAGGGAAAAATAAATATGTCCGCTGGTATGGTATTTACAGTTGGATACCTCTCCCTTTACATAGACTTTCCGGAGAAAGTAATCCTGGGTAAACATATTTTTGACATAATGGTTTACCTGACCGACAGAATAGACATTTCTCATGCGTTCTCTTCCGGGGCTTCTGCTGCCTTCTCTTCTGTGTCAGCAGTCTCCTCCTCGTTTTTCTTTTCATCCTTCTCAGATGCGATCTTACCCAGTACTCCATTTACAAAGGAGCCGGAAGCATCTCCGCCAAATCTTTTGGCAAGTTCTACCGCTTCGTTGATAGCTACTCCTGTCGGTACGTCTGCATCATATTCCATCTCATATACTGCCAAACGAAGTGCCGCAAGATCCACACGGCTCATACGCTTTGTCTTCCATCCACGGCTTGCACTGTTCAGCTGTGCATCGATCTCTTCCAGATGTTCTTTCACATGTGCGTACTTCTTCTTCATATATTCCTGGTCCTGTTCTGAAAGTTCTCCAAGACCTTCAAAATAAAGAGAGAGCTGTTCTGTCATCTCTTCTTCTGAATTAAACTCTGTCATAAACATAAGTTTAAATACATGTTCTCTCTGTTCTCTTCTTCTCATAATTTCCTCCTAAGACGGAAAAAAGGAAAGGTTTACTTTCCTTTTTCGTTCTCCATATCCACGCTGGCAATATGAATATTTACATCTGCAACCTCAAGTCCTGTCATATTCTCAATAGCGGATTTAACCTTCTCCTGAACCTTCTTGCTTGTCTCAAGAATGTTTCTGCCATACTCGATATTCAGTGACAGATCCACGGTAACGACTCCTTCCAGAATGGTTACTCTCACGCCCTTGGACAGATTCTTCTTTCCAAGTTTACTTACCAGCTCATTGGTGATATTTCCTGCCATGGAAGCAACTCCATCCACATCTGTTGCTGCAAGTCCTGCAACGATCGCAACAACTTCATCTGCAATGTGAACTTCACCGATTCCGCCCAAATCCTGTATCTTATATGTTGTTCTTTTTTCTGCCATGGGAAACCCTCCTACGGATATAATATTTTTGTTCGTAATTTTATACTATTATATCAAAAAAAGTTATGAAATAAAAGGGCTTATTTACTGAATTCTGTCAGTACCAGATCAGGGTTTCTGTCCTCAACCATGCCAACACTCCATGCATTGACAAAGAGCAGCAACGGATTTCCCTTAAGGTCTGTGACTTTCTTCATATCAGAAGTTCCCACGATCTTGTCTACTTTTACAGTCTCCTTGTTGGCAATCCAGCGGATATGCTCATATGGAAGTGTTTCCAGGCGGATATCTACATTATACTCATTCTCCAGACGGTATTTCAGGACATCAAATTGCAGGATACCTACAACACCCACAATGATCTCTTCCATACCGGTGTTAAACTCCTGGAATATCTGGATTGCACCTTCCTGAGCGATCTGGTTGATACCTTTTACAAACTGTTTTCTCTTCATGGTATCGATCTGACGCACACGTGCGAAATGCTCCGGCGCGAAGGTCGGGATCCCCTCAAAGGCAAATTTCTTTCCAGGTGCGCAGATGGTATCTCCAATAGAAAAAATACCCGGGTCAAAGACACCGATGATATCACCTGCATACGCCTCCTCCACAACATGACGGGATTCTGCCATCATCTGCTGCGGCTGAAGAAGTCGCATCTTCTTGTCTCCCTGCACATGATAAACCTCTTTGGTCGCATCAAACTTGCCTGAACAGATCCTCATAAATGCGATACGGTCTCTGTGAGCCTTGTTCATATTCGCCTGAATCTTAAATACAAAGGCTGAAAAATCATCACTCATAGGATCTACCGGTCCGCAGTCTGCAGTTCTCGGAAGCGGAGAAGTGGTCATCTTCAGGAAATGCTCCAGAAATGTTTCCACACCAAAGTTGGTAAGAGCAGAACCGAAAAATACCGGTGTCAGCTGTCCTTTGCTGACCTCTTCCTGAGAAAACTCCGCGCTTGCACCATCCAGAAGCTCGATTTCTTCCATCAACTGCTCTTTCTGCTCAGGATCCATGACCTCATCTGCACGGGGATCATTAATATCAATCTCTTCTATCACACCTTCCTTGGTGCCCTTCTGTGTATCGGAGAAGGTAAGGATCTTCTTTGTATTACGATCAAACACACCCCGGAATTTCTTACCGGAACCGATTGGCCAGTTGATCGGACAGGTTGCAATACCAAGCTCTTTTTCGATCTCATCCAGAAGATCAAAAGTATCGTTGGCATCTCTGTCCATCTTATTGATAAAAGTAAAGATCGGAATGTGTCTCATAACACAGACCTTGAAAAGCTTACGGGTCTGTGCCTCAACACCCTTGGATCCATCGATGACCATAACTGCTGAATCCGCAGCCATCAATGTACGGTAGGTATCCTCGGAGAAATCCTGATGTCCAGGTGTATCCAGAATGTTTATACAATATCCGTCATAATGGAACTGAAGAACGGATGAAGTAACGGAAATACCTCTTTCCTTCTCGATCTCCATCCAGTCTGATACTGCATGGCGGGCCGTAGCCTTACCCTTTACACTTCCGGCCAGATTGATGGCCCCTCCATACAGCAGAAATTTTTCTGTTAATGTTGTTTTACCAGCATCCGGATGAGAGATGATGGCAAATGTTCTTCTTTTTTCTATTTCTTTCGTATACTTCGACACGTGAGCCTCCTGTATATTCTCTGATATCTCTATTTTACTATAACCTTTCCTATTCTAGTATAGACAAGGCTTTGCTGTCAAGGCAATTCAGTCGTAAATTCCCTCTGTATCAATAGTCTGATCGTTCTGGATATCTGCAGCCGTCTCTGCGTCCTCAGATGTTTGATCCGCCGAATCGCTTTCCACAGATGCAGCGGTATCCTGCACCTCCTCACCTGTACTTTCCGCATTATCCTCTGCACCTCCCGTATTTTTTTCAGCTTCATCTGCAGTATTTATGACATCCGATGCATTTTTACTTTGACTTAGAGGCGTGATCACAATGCTCTCTGCTGCCACACCGGTTTTCCTCTTTACAATATCCTCGATCTGTGCACGTTTTGCATCCTCCAGATCTGCATCCGGCACCACAACATCCGCAGTTTCACCCGTCAGATTTACGATCACATTTTCAAAGCCCTTCGCCTCCAGAAGAAGCTCTGCAGCCGCCTCTTTTTCTGTAAGATCTGTCATGGAAACCATTGTGTTAATAGCATTCTGTTTTTCCTCATCGCTGATGTCTTTATTACTGATGATCGTCTGCAGGTCCGCTTTGTTCTGGGAACGCACCTGCTCCCTGCTGACTTTTGCCTGTGCTGCAAAATCCGAAGCACCGGTAAGTACGGCCTCGCCCGGGGATGCGGTATCCATCACCTCCGACTGGGTTGTGCCATCTGCCCCGTTCTCATCCAGAAGGGCTGTTTCATCGGTCAGATCATAATCCACATCGTCCAGGATACTGCTGCTGTCTGTACTCGTCTCCTTATCCTTAAATCCCAGATCCACATCTGCGAAATTCAGATATCCGGCCACAGCAATGAGAATGGCCAGCGAGGTGATGATTACCTGATTTTTCTTCATGATCTTTTTCACTTCTACTCTCCTCATTTCATTTTCATTATTCTAATTTTAATGAAAATCTTCAAGAATCCTTTGTTTATGCGGGTTTTGAGACTTTATTTGTGACTAATTTGTGACTAACCGTGTAAATCTATATCTGTTCATAACATCGTAATTTGACGTAAAAAAAAAGAGAGTCGGGTTTTTATGCCCAACTCTTTTCTGACTGTCCGCTCGTGTCGCTGCTAACAGCCCCCGAATTGGGACATACAGCTCTTCCGTTCATGCACGGTGGAATCAGTCTGCACTATCAACTTGTGCTAGCCACACAGGAAACTTTACATCATAAGTTCAATCCCTGTGTGACTATTGGTAGTATACCTTGCTTTGAAAGAAAAATCAATCAGAACATAAATTTGGTTAAAAGAAAAAAGCCCCAAGGATTAACTCCAAGGGGCTTAAATCTCATACCTTTTTGATATATTTTGCGGAAACGAATCCAAAGTACTTTCCAGCAATGCGGATGTAGTACCAAGAGTTACCGTCACTTGCTTTCTGAGTGAAGTTCATAACATCAACCTTGTTTCCTTTGTTCAATGTCGGATACTTTTTGATGTTCGGATACTCTGCTCCAGCCCATGTGCGGACGTTCAGGCTGGAAGCTGTAACCTGTCCAGTGTACAACCTCTGATTCTTGTCTTGCTTTTTGGCGATTGTTGTTGCAGTTGCAGCCACATTTTTTGCCCCATCAACAGCAAGGTACTTCGTAGCAACCCAGCCGATTCCGATTCCAGCGACCTTGATCTTAGTCCATGCACCGGACTTTTCTCCATTGATCTCAACACGGTTTCCTTTGTTGATTTTTCCGAGAATATATCCGTTCGGGCTTTCACGGACATACAAATCGTCTGCTGTGGAAGTAGCTGTGCCAGTCGCTTTCCAAGTCGCAGTCTGTCCCTCGCTTCCCCAGTCAATCCAGACATATCCGTCGATTGCAGAATCGTTGATAGCGTAGGATTTGTTGCGTACAGCTCCGCCATTTGCAACCACACCGGCAGCACTGGAAGTGTTTCCCTCGTTAGTGTATACGATACTACCATTGAAGCTGCGGACAGAGCCAACATGGGAACCGTTGCGGAAGATTACCAGTGCCCCGACTTTTGGTGATTTATGCCATGTTCCATTGCTCTTGGCGTGATTTGTGATGCTCTTGCAGTTATAGAATCCACCGCCCATAATCTGCAATGCTCTTGTGATTCCCAGAACATTAACCAGCTTCCAGAACTGATACTCTGCACACCATGGCTGAGCCTGGCAACCCGGCTGCCCCCAGGAATTTACATCACGAGCAAATCTGGTGTAATTGTTGTATCCGGCATTTTTCTTAAAATCATCCAGATAGGCATTACTTTTCTTTTCAAGGTACCCGCCGTTGGATGCGTAATAATCACCAAGTTCAAGAAATTTCTGTAATTTTGTCTTTGACATTGTTGTTTCTCCTTTCTGCGTCGCGCCTCGATAATCTTTGTAGAACACGTCCATATCAACATTTCCATTGATACCGGATACTTTTCCTTTACTGGAATACTGCCAACCGATTCCTACTTTTGGTTTTACTCTTGTTTGCATTGTCCCATTGTCGGGGTCTGGGTAATGAGCAATCCAGCACTCATACTTCCTGAGTGCATCAGTCAGAACGTTATTATACCAGTCCAGATTGCAGTAGATACCGACCTTATAACCAGCTTTCTTCATCCTAGTCAGAAATGCGACTGCAATGTTTTCGACTGCCTGTTTACCGAGTTTTCGCTGATTAGACCACTCGAGATCATAGAACACCGGGAAGTCCAGTCCTCGCCCGTTCAGTGCAGCAATCACATCCTCCGCTTCGTCAATCGCCTGTGCCGGTGTCAGAGTGTATGAATACTTATACCCACCGATAAGGATTCCGTTGCTCTTGCATCCCTTGTAGTTGTACTCAAATGAGCTGTCAACACCTGTTTTCTGATGTACTCTCAAGATTGCGAATTTAATGCCGGATTTAGCCACTTTCGCCCAGTCCGGTTTTCCTTGATTGGATGATACGTCAATACCTTTAATTTCCAATTTATCAACTCCTTTTTATGAAATTTTCAAAGTTTCTTAATCAACTAAATGGGAAGAGGAAAATTATTTTACGACAACCTTCCATTTTTCCTCATCGTTAACAAGGAACTTAATTGCATTTTCTCCATCTGTAGTAAATGCCAAACTTGTTCTTGAATTATTTGAATCGTAAAAATCAAGATAAATATTATTCAATGCTCTTTGGCCTGAACGGAATCCTACTTTCTTGATATTTCCGTTAAATCTGGATGCCTTACTATTTAATTCATTAATCGCCCCCAGTACCGTCTGGTTGCTCGTCTGCAAGTTGCTGATGACCGCATTGGTCAGTTTCTCAACGATCCAGTTCCAGATTCCGCTGAACGGCGAAAGCTTGTTTGCCTTCGATGTTGCGTCGTAAATCATCAGTGTGTCGTTGTCCGCCGGTGTTGCTTTCTGTGAATACTCGTTAAATTTTCCCATTATTGTAATCTCCTTTCTAACTCTTTGATATGTTTTTCTTGCTCGTCAACCTTTGCGCTAAGTTCCTGTATGGCTTTAATGGCGTAGTTGAGAAGATACGGGCTGTTAATCTGTTTAATATCCATCTCGCCGTTTTCGTCATATCCGCCGCCCAGAGCCAAGTTCGGGTCGATTTCTTCCAGTTCATCCGCCACGAAACCGATGTTTTGGTGCCATCCGCCCATCCGCTCTTTCCAGTCAAACTGACGGACTTTCATTTGATTAATCGTTTCAAGAGCGTCTGTTTCACTGTTTTTGACGTTTTCTTTTAGACGGATGTCAGAAATATTCAAGTTCGTATAAATATAATGCATTCCATAAGAACTGCCGCCCCACTGTGCTTTTACACCAAGGCGATAATTACTATGTTCGGTACCGGCTCCATATCCATTTGCGTGATAGTCAGAATACAAAAAAGCTACTCGATTCCCGTCGGCAGTAACAGATGCTATGGGTTGCCTTGTTACCGCTTCACTCGATCCACTCGCTATTTTCGCTTGATTTTCGTAATCGTAAAATAGGAGTTTGCCTTCTATCGTAGCATTTTTACTGACCGTTAATTTATCGAAATTACCTATGATATTACTGAGCAAATCAAAATAAATTATGCTTTTCTCGAGTTGTAAATCTTCATCTGTACCCGTACCACCGCCCGCTATATCTTCAGTGAAGGTCAAGCCTTTCTTGTTAAATGCAATTTTACCCTTTGCATTTTTATCGGTCAGCGTCGTTGCCCTAGTTTCTATTCCGTTTTGTCCAATGGTTAAAATCAAGCTTCCACTGCTATCGTAGATTTTCACCAAGCCGTTTCCGTCATTCTGCCCGCCGAGTGCAAGTGTTCCACCTTTTGCGGCATTGAACGAAATATACAATGTCTGGTTTCCACTCTCATCTTTTTCGTAGTACAATCCCTTGAATTTTCCGCTGTCTGACAGAATATCAACTATCTGTTCCTGTGTCAGTGCTGCTACATCAATCGCAACCGCATACGTCTGCTGATCAGCTAATTTCGTTTTCGCCTGGTCGAAATACAGTGAAACTTTGATCATGTCATGAGCTTTGAGTGACAGGCTATTGACGTTAATACTTAACCGATCAAGTGCCGCAGTCTGCGATACCGTGAGTGCCGACCATGTAGCGCCGTTGTCGGTGGATTTTTCCAGTTTCCACCAGCCTTTTTGTGACTGTGCAACTTCTCCGTTTCCGTCACGATAGAATGAATCTACAATAAGCGGTGCCGGTGTTATCTTCTTGTCCGCTCCCATCAGCAACACATCCGCATTACTCTGGAAGAAGTAAGTCCTTCCAGCAGCCCCCGGTTCACCCTTAATCTTTGTCCAGCTATATTTCGTCGGGTCGGTGCTGTCGGCTTCTACGAAATCCACGTACATGCCGATATATTCACGGTTTCCGTCAGATACCGAAAAGTCTTTCGTTCCATCTGCACTGTTGGCATAAGCAAGGTGCGTGTACTGTGTCTTTCCGTCCTTACCGTCTTTTCCAGGGATGCCGTCCGCCCCTTTTGGACCTTGCGCTCCTTGGTCGCCTTCAAACTTGGCCCATGTGTACTTTGTCGGGTCGGTACTGTCAACGCCGGAAAAGTCCGTATAAGTTCCGATGTACTTGTTTGGTGTCTTGCTCATCTGCGCCGCTGTCGGGTTCTGTACCGGTGCGTACTGGATATGCAGATACGTTGTCTTTCCATCTGTTCCAATGCCCGGAATTCCCTGCGGTCCGGCGTACTGTTTCGCAAGTGAGAACTGTTTCGATACGACAAGGTTATTCAAGTATGCCGCCTTGATGTTCACCCATCCGCTGTCTGCGGTCAGCCCGGTAACGGTGTATGTCTTAGTTTCCTTATTCCAGTTTCCCTGTACGTTTTGGGACGTTGTAATCGTATACGTACAGTTATCCGTAATATCCTGTGTGCCGTACATAACGGTCGCTGTTGTGGTGCACTCCGGGAACTCTGTATAGTTTCCGTCGCTGTCAACTGGGATGCCTTGATAGTCGTTATCAAGCTGCATGGTCATGTTTCTGGCCAGAGCTGCCATGTTCTCAACATCTTCAATCTTTTCATCAAGTGGTTTACCGCCGATCGTCACATAACTTCCGTCAAGGGTAACTGATCCGGTATCCATATCCGCTTCAAATATCGCATTTCCACTTTTGTCTCTTACGATGAGCGTTCCTGCGTTAATATAGTCGGCGTTGATGCCCTCTGCATAGAGTAGCCTGGTTATTAATTCGCCAGTCACCGCAAAACCGTAAGGATACGTTTTTCCACCATCAATCGACACGGCAAACGCCTCCGCTGTCAGTTTCCAAATTATATTAGATTCTGCTATGGTTGCTTTGTTGTGCATATAGTATATGATACTACCATCCTGTTGTGGCTCCTGTGTCATATACAGACCGCTCGAAGAGCCGAGTGCTTCAGCTAATCTCTTTATAGCCTCTTCTCTTGCGGATGTTTCTTTTTGTACCATCTGACGTGCCGCAACTATAGCTTTCGTACTATTCCCGTAAAAGTCACTACTGCCTCTGATCGGATCATCGGCCTGTGTCTTAACTGTAGTCAGGCCACCTACATTTCCGGAAACATCTGTCAGAGGAGTAACGTATTTGCTGCCTAATCGGTCGTAAGTGTACACCATGTCGCCAAACTCGACGAGCGGGTTGTATACCAGATCGCCTTCAAGATTCCGGAATCGTGCCCCTACGATCTGTTCACCGATTATATTTGCTACTGTCTGAAGCTGATCGGTATCAATCAGCTCGTTCTCAAGTTCGAGGATGTACCCTTCCTCTCCGTACATACCAGAATAATCAGTATCGGTATCGTCGTTTGACTGCCCGTTCGTTACCTTGATTCCAGTTATAACTATATCGTCACTGGAAAGTGTAGGCGGGTTGCCGTAGTCTTTTAGTTCCGGTATATTTGTCTTTTCAAAGTCCCATTTCACAAATTGAAGGTTCCCAGAATAGTCAATTCTGGCGTTCGCGGACTCGACCATAGCCGCATATCCGAACAGCTGGCGAAATGTCATACTGTCAGGAACGCTTCTTATTATAATATCGCCATGTTTCATAGTCAGATTCATGCCTATGCCGACAGTCTTACAAGCATCTCTGACAAGGTTAATGAGTGACTGCGGCAGTTTCAATCCGCTGGTATATGTCTTATTCGCCTTATACATATCATCCAGCGCCGTAACATTGATGATATCTGAGTATTGCTCTGGCGTAGTGACTGTATAGACTCCCTTGTCAATAGTTTCAATGATGTCTTTTGTAGCTGCCTGTGTTGCGATGATAGGATCACCGGTACTATCCAGAATCGGGTCATAACTTTCATCTAACAGTGCGCTTACAGATTCCGGCGCCGCATACGACGTCTGAAGCTTCAGATAAGCATGAATCTTGGCTCCGTAAAAGCTGTAGTTCTTCCACTGTTCCTGATCGTTATTAATACTCAGTGTCAGTGTTTTACAGACAGTAGCGCCGATCGGAAAGCTACTGCTATCTGCGCAGTCGGAAAACCCGTTGTCGCCGTTCATGATATCTTTGTTGATGGTCTTTTTTGTTCCGTCAGGAAAGGTGATATCCACTACCATTCTGACTGGCTCACCAGCTTCAAGCTTTTCTCTAAATGCGTTACTTACGTTAATCACAGTGGATTCACCCCCGTCATGTTAAACTCTAATGTTGACATAATCTTTCTATCGTCCGACAGTTCCCCGATAGCTATGTTTTGTGTCTGACCTACGTAGAACGGAGCGTCTCTCCAAACTCCGTAATACGGCGAAAAATAATGTAGCGTAAATTTATGTCCTTTTGCTATCATTTGCAAAATCTTAGTTGCTTCCTCCATTGGGAGGTCGCTACCCTTATATGTATACTGTTCTACAGTGAACATTGGCGTGAAGTAGCCTACGCCGTACTGCGTCCTCTGACTGGATTCCGTGTAAGTCGTGGCAAAGGAGAGCGCAAGGTCTTTATCTGGCTGCCAAATCACTGTTCCATTGATTTTATACTTTTCCATGACGCCCTCCTTTCTATGCCATCTCAAACGGGTTTCTGCCGCTTGTATCTCGTCTCATCTGTGCTTCTTTCATCATCTCGTCAAACAGCGTCCTGCGATTGATCTGAGCTGTAAACCGGTAGTTTCCGCCGCCTGTCTGTCTTCCTGCTGTTTCTTCTCGGACGATCTTTCTGAGCAGAGCTTCCGGTGCCTCGATGTTGTTACCCTGTTTCTGATCTCCTAAGACCGCAAGGAACTCACCTCTTGGTGGAATGACTGCGCCTTTAGCTAAATACGGGACTGTCGGTACTCTTGGAAAAGTAGCTTTAAACCCGATAGTCTTTGAGCCGAATGGAGTCGGTACTTTCCATGGGCCGAAAGAGAATGCTGATTCAATCGCACTAACAACTCCGTTTACTTTGCTGATAGCGCCATTTACAACACTTATGATATTGTTCAGAACAGACCTGATAGCATCTCTCATTCCGTTAAATGCATCGACTACAGTGTTTTTGGCGGATGCGAATTTATCAACAATAGCATTTTTGATTCTTTCAACAAAACCACTAACAGTAGACCATATAGCGTTCCATTTCTGATGTGCGCTGGCTTTTATGCTTCCCCAGATCGTTACTATCTTAGTAGCTAGACCTCTGAGCTTATTCCCGATATCCTCAACAAAACGTCTTGTTTTGTTAGAAATCCAATCCCATACCTTTCCAGCCATTTCTTTGATTTTGTCCCAGTTCTTATACAGTAAGACTCCAATTGCTATAGCGGCTCCAATCGCTATAACCACCAAACCAAATGGACTTGTCAAAAATGCGACTGCTGCACTAAGAGCTTTTGTGGCAGCTGTTGCAATTATGCAAATAGCATTCCATGCAGTTGTTGCCGCTGTCATCGCTACCTGAGCAGCTGTGTTGGCAATCTTGACCGCAGTGTTTGCAACAAAAGCAGCCGCCTGTTTTCCAAGTGATACTACGGTCTGCGCAACACTTACGACAAAATCTTTTGCATACAGAGCAGTCAGATATGCAGTCTCGGCTTTATCTATCAACTTCGCCGCAACATTTTTATATATTGCCGCTTTCATCAGATTCAGCACGCCTACGACACCGCCTGCTTGCTGAATGAACGAAAGAAGTTCTACTGTTTTCCAAGCTGCAAAAAAAGCAGCTATAACCCCGATATTGTCAGAAAATGTTTTAACCACTGTCGTAAGCAAATTGATAGCTGTCGGAAGTCCTGATTCGATAATCCACTTCAACATTGGTAGAATTACATTTTTGTAAATCCATTCAAGTACATTTCCAATGGATTCCAGAATTGGGGCAAAAGTCGCTGTCAGATTACTGATAGATTCCAACAATGGATAGAAGTCCAAGTTCGCCGCCCATGTCGCCGTATCCTCTGCGATTTTCTCAACAAACTGCATAACTACCACAAGGGCGTTTGCAATGTTCTGTATAATCTGCGTTCCGACATTGTTCTTATTCCACGCATCGGCAAAACCGGATGCAATGTTCCCGATAGTTTTAAGCACGTTCTGAGCAATCCTCAGCATGGTCGTAAGCATTGCCGTACCTGTACCATTTGTCCAGACCTCTACAAGACTTTTACCTACACTCTTGGCAAGCTTCGCAATTCCCGACAAAGCAATGTTTGCCGCATTAATAGTGTTCTTGCCCTCTTTTTTCCAAGCGTCCTGAAATGGTTTCCAGAGTTTTTTAAGGAGCTTCGCAAGCTTCTCGGCTGATTTGCTAATTTTGTCCAGAGCGGTTTCACCCTCTGCTACTTTTCCATAATCTACGTTGCTGACTGCACTCGGAAGAGATTTT
>UMDJ01024581.1_pt1 | contig 13154 bp, 10 predicted proteins | sample 1964471 | NCBI WGS metagenome assembly UMDJ01 (sample SAMEA4835992, study PRJEB28245) | human gut metagenome | biome: gut microbiome; material: fecal sample | place: Denmark | collected 2008
GCTGTCCGGAATACCACTTGCCATGACACCGGAGCCGGCACTTACCAGAAGGCAGTCACTGTGTCCGTGATAGCAACCTGCAAATTTGATGATCTTGTCTTTTCCGGTAAAACCTCTTGCTGCACGGATGGCACTCATAACAGCTTCTGTTCCTGAGTTTACCATACGGATCATATCTACATGTGGAATATGTTCACAGATAAATTCTGCGATCTCTACTTCGATTCCTGTAGCACAGCCAAAGCTCAGGCCATTTTCGCAGGCCTTGATCACACTCTCGCGGATCTCCGGGAAATTATGTCCCAGGATCATCGGGCCCCAGGAATCAATGTAATCCACATAACGGTTTCCATCTACATCATAGATGTAGCATTTATCTGCTTTTTCAATAAAACGAGGTGCCTCACCGATGGCTCCGTAAGATCTTACCGGGCTGTTTACGCCTCCCGGGATTCTTTTTACCGCACGCTCAAATAACTGTTCTGATCTTGTCATCAGCCGATCCTCCCTTCATCCATAAGTCTTGCCAGAAGCTCCGCATAATAGGTAAGATAGATCTGCGCACCGGAACGGAATGCTCCTGTAGCCATCTCACCCACGATCCTTTCTTCGTCGATCCAGCCGTTTGCAGCTGCTGCTTTTACCATTGCATACTCACCACTGACACTGTATGCGGCAACCGGAACGTTTGTGATCTCCTTTACCTGCCAGATCATGTCCTGGTATGCAAGAGCCGGTTTTACCATGATGATATCTGCACCCTCTTCCACATCTGCAAGTGCCTCTTTCAGCCCTTCTCTACTGTTGTGAGGATCCATCTGGTAGCTTTTTCTGTCCCCAAAAGACGGAGCAGAATCTGCTGCCTCACGGAACGGGCCATAAAATGCAGAAGCATATTTTACTGCATAGGACATGATCGGTGTTGTATAATGCCCTGCCTTGTCCAGACACTGACGGATCGCTGCAACACGACCATCCATCATATCAGACGGAGCAACCATATCTGCACCTGCCTCCACGTGGGAAAGTGCTGTTTTTGCAAGAAGCTCCAGCGTCTTGTCATTGTCCACATCATGACCGCAGAGAACGCCGCAATGACCATGGGAAGTGTACTCACACATGCATACATCTGTTACATAATAAAGCTCCGGAAATTTCTCTTTTGCAATGCGAAGAGCTCTCTGAACGATTCCCTCCGGATCATAGGCACCGCTGCCCACTTCATCCTTATGGTCAGGAATACCAAAAAACATCACACTTCCTACACCGGCTTTGGAAAGCTGCTCCAGTTTATACGGAAGACGGTCCAGACTGTAACGGTACTGCCCGGTCATGGACGGAATTTCTTCTTCCTTATTTTCTCCTTCCATTACGAACATAGGATACATAAGAGAAGATTTATCCATTCTTGTCTCACGTACCATCTTACGAAGGTTTTCGCTACCTCTTAATCTTCTTGGTCTTTTTGTCAGTTCCATGATCATTCGCTCCTTTTCATATCCTCCACCAGCTTGACAAGACTGTCAATGGTGGCTTTTTCTGACATATATGCTTTCATTCCAAAGCTCTCAGCAGCCGCCTTCGTCTGTCTGCCGATGCAGGCCGCCTTAACCTTTGAATAATCCAGTCCTTTTGTTCCCTCTACAAATCCCTTCACAGTGGAGGCACTTGTAAACACCGCACAGCTGATCTGTCCTGTTTCAAATTCCTTCTTCTCATCGATGAGCTGGCTCTTTTCGTAAAGAGTCTGATAGGTCGGAACATCCTCGACCACAGCGCCTGCCTGTGCAAGAAATGCGGTGAGCTTTTCATTGCCCTTTTCTGCCCGCGGGATAAGTATCTTTTCTCCACCGGAAAGAAGCTCTGAAAGTTCCTTTCCAAGAGTATCCCCGTCATATACCGACGGCACAAAATCTGCCAGCAATCCTCTTTCCTGCAGGGCCTTTTTTGTTCCCTCCCCGATCACGGCCAGACGGGCATTTCCCATGGCACGGATGTCTTTTCCATGGCGGATCAGTTCTTCAAAAAATACCCTTACACCTGTAGGGCTGGTAAATACAAGCCACTGATATTCCTCCAGGTGATCCAGCGCTTTATAGAGACGGCTCTGGTCTTCCATGGGGACAGTACGGATCGCCGGAAGCTCCAGAACCTCCGCGCCTTTTTCACGAAGCTTGTCCGCAGTTCTGGAAACAAGCTCTTTCGGTCTTGTGACAAGGACCTTCCATCCTGAAAGCGGCAGTTCTTCATACCAGCCAAACTTCTCTGCCAGTGTACATACCTTACCCACCACAATGATCGCCGGTGTCTCGATCCCCTGGCGTTTCACCTCTTCTTCCAGGGTAGAAACTGTTGCTACGATCCGTTTCTGACCTGCTGTAGTTCCCTTCTGCAGGATCGCCGCAGGCATGTCCTTTTCCATTCCTGCACCTATCAGACCCTCGCAGATATCCGGAAGTGCGGACACGCCCATCAGAAATACAAGCGTTCCCTTTGTATCAACAAGTGCCCGGAAGTCTATATCATATTCTTCTCCGGCCCTCTTATGTCCTGTAATGATGTGGACTGAAGAACAGAAATCCCTGTGTGTTACCGGAACCCCGTTATATGCCGGTACTGCAATGGAGGAAGTAACACCCGGAACAACCTCATAAGGGATCCCATTCTCCCGAAGAAGCTCCAGCTCCTCTCCTCCTCTTCCAAAGAGGAATGGATCTCCGCCTTTCAGGCGCACCACACGAAGACCCCGCTGTGCCTCCTCAAGAAGTACCTGATTGATATTTTCCTGACGCATGATATGGTGACTGGCACGTTTGCCTACATTGATCAGCCTAGCATTTTCCGGGATTCTTGACAGAACTCCCTGACCTACCAGACTGTCATAGACGACCACATCTGCCTGTTCCAGCACTTTGAGGCCTTTTAATGTAAAAAGGCCGATATCGCCAGGACCCGCTCCTACCAGCCATACTTTTCCTGTTTTCATCTGTTTTCTCCTTTTTTCCGAAGAGTTTCTGCCAGTTCCCTGCCTAAGCTTTCCGCATCTGCCTTATTGCCACGCAGTGTTCCTGTTACATAGGAACCGTCTTTTTCATTATAATAAAGCCCTCTGAGATAGATCTCATCCCCGAGAATTTCCGCATGGGCAGCCACCGGAGAAGAGCATCCTCCATCCAGGAGCTTTACAAAAGCACGCTCCGCACTTCCCGCGGTCCAGGCATCCTTATCACAGTAGCCCTCCAGGAAATCATAAGCTTCCCCTTTTCTTCCCTGTACAGCAAGGATTCCCTGACCAGCAGCCGGAATGATCTCATCTGCTGTAAAATACCGGTTGATCCTGGATTCCAGTCCAAGTCTCTTAAGGCCGGCAGCAGCCAGGATCAATGCACTGTACTGTCCTTCATCCAGCTTCCGGAGTCTTGTCTGAAGATTTCCGCGGATACTTCTGACATCCATATCCGGATACAGTTTTTTAAGCTGTAAGGTTCTCCTTAAGCTGGAACATCCAAGGGGCTTGCTTTTATCAAGTTCAGAAGCTCCCTCAGGAAGAACCAGTACGTCTCTCGGATCTTCTCTTTTGGAAAAAGCCAGAAGCGGCAGCTCCTCCGGAACCTCCATAGGCATATCTTTCAGGCTGTGTACAGAAAGAATACTTCTTCCATCTATCAGTGCTTTATCCAGCTCCTTTACAAAAAGCCCTTTTCCGCCAACCTTATCCAGTGTACGGTCCAGAATGATATCCCCGGTAGTTTTCATAGTGAGGATTTCCACTTCCAGATCCGGATTTTTTTCTTTTATGTAGTCACGGACCATTTCGCTCTGCAGCACTGCAAGCTTACTCTCTCTGCTGCCGATCACGATCTTATCTCTCTTCATCTTCATCCTGCTCTCCCAATACTTTTTCCAGCGCATTCTGGATCTCTTCCCTTACACGCTTTGCTTTTTTGTGATCCAGTCCGCTGGCTGTAACTCCAACTACCATTTCATCCCGCATATATACGCCTGGGAAATAAAAATCACAGGCTTCCCGGTCGGAGGCTACATTAACATAAATGCCCTCCTCCTTACAGACACGGTGGATCTCATCATTCAACTTCCAGTCATTGGTGGCTGCGATCACCATATATGCATTGGCAAAATCAGAACGTTTCACGGGACGGATATACAGAGTCACGGTTCCTGCTTTCCCGAGATCCATAAGCTCCTGGGTCACTTTTGTAGCCACTACCGTGATATTTCTTGTAAATTTCAGAAGAGTTTTTATTCTTCTGGTAGCAATATTACCACCACCTGCCACAACGATATTTTTATCGGACAGGTCTATAAACATGGGGAAATAAGGTTTATTCTTCATAAAGTTTCTCCAGTCCTTCCACACATTCCAGAAAAGCATCCTGGTTCAGACTATCCCGAAGCCCGAAGATCAGCTTGTTCACAACCTTTCCGGCTGCAGTATCCACTGCTTTTTTCAGGTTTTCTCTGTCTGAATCCTCCATAGGAGTTTTCCGGAAGATTTTTTCGATCCTCAGGTTCAGATCTTCCACAGCATCCGCTTTGATCTCCTGGATGCGCGGGATGATATCACGACCTTCCAGCCACTGGAAAAATTCGTTCATCTGGGCCTTCACAATGGCTCCTGCTGCTTCCAGGTTATCTGCAAGTTCCTTCGGTGTCTCGCCGGTTCGGAAGCTGTCCATATCATAAAGTGTGATGTTATCTTTTTTTCGGATCTCCGGATCAATATCTCTTGGAACTGCCAGATCGATAAGGATCATAGGTCGTTCCACACGTACATCCTCAAACAATTCTTCCGTCAGTGTATAATTGGGGCTTGCTGTTGCGCTGACCACCAGGTCACACTCCGGCAGATAATCCATTCTCTCACCATAATTGATCCTGCTGCATCCAACAGGAATGCTCACAACACCACTTCTATACTGACGGATCGTAACCGTCACATCCGCTCCTGCTTCACGCAGTGTCTGGGCAGCCATCTTCCCCATCTCACCGTTTCCGATCACCATACAGACTTTATTGCGAACATGATAACCGCCCTCTTCCAGAAAACGGATGGCCTGATGGATCACAGAAGGATTTCCATGGGAAAACGGCACTTCCGTTTTGATCTTCTTGCCTGCAGTTACCGCCATACGGAAAAGCACCTCCAGAACACTGTCTGTGGTAAACTCATCCCTTGACATACTCAACGCATCTTTTACCTGGGTCAGAATCTGATCTTCCCCCAGGATCTGGGATTTCAGTCCACTGGTAAGATAAAAAAGGTGCTCCACCGCCTCTTCGTTTTCTCTGCTGGTAAAATACTTCTGGTATTGTTCTCCCTGCACACCTTTCAACGAGCAGAGCCACTGATACAGGTCCGGCTTCTCCTCATCTGCAGTACTTACCCACAGTTCCAGCCGGTTACAGGTCGACAGAATAATACACCCGCAGATCCCAGCTTCTTCTTTCAGCCTGCGCAACGCCTCTCCGGTATTTTTACGGGTAAAAGCAAACTGCGCTCTGACATCTACAGGTGCCATATTATGATCGATTCCAATCATGAATATACTCATGTCCTACGTTTCTCCTTTGTTTCCACAATCTTTTATAATGATAAACATTTCCGTAAGGAAAGTCAACTACGATTGACAATGTCAGCCCTCCCTTTTATAATATCTTATGGTAGAAATTGCGGATCATCTTTATATTCCAGCGGAGAAATATAAAGAGTTTATCATAATCACCATAATTATCAGGATGGAGGAAATCCCCGTATGAACTCAGCTTCAAAAAAAGCGATCCTAGTAGTAAGTTTCGGCACAAGCTATGAAAACACCCGTAAGCTTACCATCGAGGCCATCGAGCACGATATTGCCGATGCATTCCCGGCCTGTCCCACCTACCGTGCATGGACAAGCAAAATGATCATTGCCAAACTGAAAAAGCGGGACGGTCTTACGATCCACACGGTAAAGGAGGCTCTGGAACAGATGCTTCTGGATGGTATCACCGATGTGATCGTACAGCCGACTCATGTGATCAACGGTATCGAAAATGATCAGATGAAAGCCGATGCGCTTTCTTTTCGTGACCGTTTTTCCAGTATTGTTTTCGGAAATCCTCTTCTCACAACAGAAGAAGATAACCAGGCGATCGTCCGGGTAGTTGCAGATGAATTCCGGGACATGGATCCGGACACTGCACTTGTACTGATGGGACATGGAACAGAACACTACGCAAACACGGTTTACGCTGCTTTGGATTACCGTTTTAAAGATACCGGACATAAAAATATTTTTCTTGGAACTGTAGAAGCCTATCCGGCCCTGGACTCCCTTCTCCGGGCTGCCGACAGCTTTCATCCGAAAAAGATCGTGCTGGCGCCTTTCATGATCGTAGCCGGCGACCATGCACAGAACGATCTGGCCGGTGCAGATCCGGACTCCTGGATGAACCGTCTTTCTTCCGAAGGATATGAAGTCACCCCTGTACTGAAGGGACTTGGCGAATATCCCCAGGTCCGGCAGATCCTTGTGGAACATGTACGGCAGGCCATGAACGCTTCGGTCTGACAGAGATCAGATGATCCATATATATCCCTCATAAAAAAACTGCACCGTGATCCATCCCAGGATCTTCCGGTGCAGTTTTTTATTTTTTATGAAATTACTTGAAATTATGAAATTCCTGTTATTTATGCCATCAGTTCATCCAGTTTTGTCTTTACAGCAAGGATAAACTCTTTGCTGTTCAATACCTGTACCTCTTTCAGGGAAGTGATCAGTGCAAGATCCTTGGTCATCTTTCCGCTTTCAATGGTATCCAGTGTTGCTTTTTCCAGTTTTCCTGCAAAATCAGCAAGTGCTTCATTTCCGTCCAGCTCGCCTCTCTTGCGGAGAGCTCCTGTCCATGCAAAGATCGTTGCAACAGAGTTTGTGGATGTTTCTTTTCCCTCAAGATGACGATAATAGTGTCTCTGAACTGTTCCGTGGGCAGCCTCATACTCAAAATATCCCTTCGGGGATACCAGTACAGAGGTCATCATGGCAAGAGAGCCAAATGCGGAAGATACCATGTCGCTCATAACATCTCCGTCATAGTTCTTGCATGCCCAGATAAAACCGCCTTCTGCCTTCATAACACGGGCTACGATATCATCGATCAGACTGTAAAAATAGGTCAGGCCGGCTTCCTCAAATTTATCCTTAAACTCTGCATCAAAGATCTGCTGGAAAATCTCTTTAAATCTTCCATCGTATGTTTTGGAAATGGTATCCTTGCTTCCGAACCATACATCCTGCTTTGTGTCCAGTGCATAATTAAAGCAGCTTCTCGCAAAGCTCTTTACGGAATCATCAAGATTATGCATGCCACGGAGAACACCTGCTCCATCAAAATGCTGGATCAGCTCCTTACGCTCTTCTCCGTCTTCGCCCTCAAATACAAGATATGCATCTCCCGGCTTGTCAATATAAAATTCTGTATTCTTATAGATATCTCCATATGCATGACGTGCAAGTGTGATCGGTTTCACCCAATTCTTTACACATGGCTCGATTCCCTTTACAACGATCGGCGCACGGAATACAGTTCCATCAAGAATAGCACGGATCGTTCCGTTTGGACTCTTGTACATTTTTTTCAGGTCATACTCTTCCATTCTGGCTGCGTTTGGCGTGATCGTGGCACATTTTACGGCTACTCCGTATTTCTTGGTTGCTTCTGCTGCATCAATGGTAACCTGATCATCTGTCTCATTTCTGTGCTCAAGACCAAGATCATAATATTCTGTATTCAGTTCCAGATACGGTGTGAGAAGTTCATCCTTGATGATCTGCCACAGGATACGTGTCATCTCGTCTCCATCCATCTCAACTAAAGGTGTCTGCATTTTGATTTTTTCCATATTATTTTCTCCTTTTGAGGTTTATTCTCCTGTTCGGATTCCAGGTACTCTTTCCTTTAGAATCTTTCTTCAGCACTTTTACTGTACATTGTACTCATATTTTCCGGTTCCGTCAACGCTTTTGTGCTTTACCACACTATGTTTATAAGAATTGTATAATAATTCAGCCTGCCAACAGTTTTTCACAGTTAAATTTCCCCCATCCCTGCTGATTTCTGGGAAGTCCCATATCTTCTGCATTTTCTCTTAACAACATCTTTACCTCTACATTAGAAAGCCGGGGATCTTTTTCCAGAAGGCAGGCGATCCCTCCTGACACCAGAGGCGTCGACATGGAGGTTCCGCTTTTGAGCCCATATGAGTACGGCAGTCCCGGTGCACAGGCAATGACCTGGCTTCCCGGCGCTACCAGATCCGGTTTGCACACACAGTCAAAAGTAGGGCCTCTTCCGGAAACTGCCTTTCTGCCATTCAGCATATCACTGGAGCCTACGGTAATGATCTTCCGGCTGCTTCCCGGTGCTGTTACCGTGCCGGCCCCCGGTCCCTGATTTCCTGCTGCAGCTACCACCACAAATCCCAGATCCCAAAGTTTTTCCACTCCTTCAAGAAGATCTGTCTGTTCCTTATGATCCCGGGATGTTGTTCCCACTGAAATATTAACGATACGGATATGATAAATGCTTCCAAACTCCATGATCCACCGAAATGCCCGCATCACATCCTCCCTGCTTCCGTTCCCGAAACGATCCAGAACCTTCAGAGCAGCGATACTGCAGCCAGGTGCAGCCCCTTTATATTTTCCACCTGATGCAGTTCCGTCCCCTGCAAGGATCCCGCTGACATGAGTCCCATGTCCGTTATCATCATATGGGCTGCGTCTGACTCCTGTAAAATCACGAAACACGGAAATACGGCTGCCAAAATCTATATGAGGAAAAATACCGGTGTCCAGAACCGCCACGCCTATCCCTTTTCCTGTATACATCCTTTTATACCTTTCCAAAGCTCTCCCGTCGGACAGCTGACCTTTCTTTAGCTTATTCTGCGGACATCTTTCCCGCTACTCGTTTTATATAAAAAGACCCCGGGATCTTACATCTGAATCCCCGGGATCTTTGCTGTATATTTTATTTAGTTTCCTCTTCCTGTACGGAAATTAACTGTTTTCTGGATCTGATTGTCCATTCCGTAGCTGTAGCTTCCATAAACACCGGTATGCCAGCCCTTAGCCTGTCCTTCCGGGTCATAATGAAGTCCGTTTATGATCACCCAGCTATGTCTTGTAAAGCCATCTCCGGCTCCATCTCTGGTTCCCGGAACACGACCACATACCACATATGGATCATATCCGATCTCTCTTGCCAGTGCGGCAAATGCACAGGCATAGCCATAACAATTTCCCTTTCCTGTAGCAAGCGTTCTCCACGCAGTCATTCTCCACCAGTCATTCTGATTTAAATCCGGATAATAGGCAGATGAATAATAGGTATTATTTATCACATAACTCCAGCACGCCTGCAGCTTCTGGCTTTTGGACATTCCACTTCTTGTAATATTTTGGACCACACCTATACAATGCAGCTTCAGGCTGCGCATATCATTTTTTACAGCCTGTCCCTTCCCGTTGAACCGGATTCCCTCCAGCGTACGGTTTTTGTAAAAACGTCCCCAGGAATCCGCATAGTAAAGATTTTTGTCCGGAAGACACAGCCAACCCTTTGAAGGATTTCCATACTTATTTACGTAATAGGAATATTTTCCTACATTTACGATACGTGACGTCTTTCCGTTCAAAAGGCGTCCTGCAGTATCAAACACATAGATCCTGGAACCGATCTTGTTATGGTAAGTTAACGCATAATATTTAGGCCCGAAATAATACCGTTTTCCCTTTACGGTCTTCCATTGGTTTCTGATCTTTCGGCCCTTGGTGTAGTAGTAATATTTTCCTTTTTCTCTGTAGAGACCGGTTTTCTTCTTTACAGTTGCCGTAGTAGTTGCTGCCTGCGTCTCACAGGTTACGGAAACCGTGCAGATCTGCACCGCAAAAAGCATGACCATCGCCATAAAAAACAATTTTAATCTTTTCATACATATCTTTCCTTATCGTTCATTCTGATCAATACTCTTCGTATCTCACACTTCCGTCAGAATAGGTGATCTCATAGTAGCCATGGCCACTTCCGTCACAGTCATCATAGGCCTGACGGCTAACCTCGGTAGGTTCTGATGCTGCTGCCTCTGCTGCTGCCTGTGCCTCTGCCGCTGCCTGTGCGTCCGCTGCTGCCTGCGCGTCTGCCGCTGCCTGTGCGTCCGCCGCTGCCTGCGCTTCTGCTGCCGCCTGTGCGTCTGATGCCGCTTTTGCCTCTGCCGCTTTTTTCTCTTCAGCTGCTTTCTGCTCTGCTACCAGCTTGTCGATCTCATCTTTATTGGAAGTGAAGTATGTATGTGCCGCATATCCCTTAACACCATCTCCTTCAACCTTCAGCCATCCAGGGCATACACCGGTTACCTTGAACTCGGTTCCAAGAGATGTTACTTTCAGGGATTTTGATTTTGTATCCGCTTTTTCACGGATATTTACATTGGATTTTGCATAGGTAGTGGCAGCTTCTTCCAGCTCAGTCTCCTTCGCATCTTCCAGCGCTTCCTGAGATTTTCCTTTTTCATCCGTGTAGGAAATATAAAGGATCTCATACTCATTATAAAAAACAGGTTCTTTCCAGTCATCCGGTGTCACATTCCGGAAGGTATGCTCTGTACCATCTTTCATGGTGATCACTAGATCCTGACCTGCCGCATCCTTGGAGTCTTTCTTTTTGCTGTCATCCTCTTTTGCATCCTGAAGCTCTGCGGATTTCACCTCAAGTCCGCTCTGATTTTTTACTGTAAGCTCTCCGATCTGAAAATCCTCTGCGGTCTCTTTTTCTTCTGCGGAATCTTTATCGCCAGTTTTCTCTGCGGTTTCCTCCTTTGTCGTTGTCTCGTCTGCAAAAGCAGCTGTCGGTGCCCCCAGACACATCGCTGCGATCAATGCTGCCCCTAAAAGCACCTGTACTGTTTTTTTTCTCATTTCTTATATCCTCCTTTATAGTGTCAGTCCGCCTATTATACGGGCTGAATCTTTGTTGCCTGTAAGAATTTCGATCTGATTTCCGTCTGCTGCAAGAAGTGAACGGTCCAGATATAAGCAAAAACCGCTGCTGTCCGTTTTTCCATCTTCTGTGGAAACATCCATCGGAAATGCTTCATAAATCTTATCATGGTTCAATCTTATATAAATCCTGCTGTCTGTATCCAGATATTTTTCTTCAATACAACCTGTGATCTTTTCCAGATTTCCCTGGATCTCGCACTGAACTGCTCCGGCACCGGCAGGAACCGTATCTTCTTCCGTAACATTCACCTGACACTCCGGTCCTTCCATGATCGGCGGTGACTGTGCCATTTCCGGGAGAAAACGCTCTGCCCGTTCCACGATCACAGTATCTGCATTCTTCTCATCCACTTCACTCATCTGGTAAGGTACTCCTCTGGAAAAATACGCACTGGAATAAGCATCTGCCATAAACGGAAGCAGTGCATTACCAAAAGAATCACGGAACATGACCAGACTTCCTTCCTTCACAGGATTTACCGTTGTGATCTTCGGATCAAAATTACTTCCCACTTCTCCCACATAGGCAAATGTTGTCTGTCTGTCATAATAAACTTCCTCTTCCGGTGTCGTTGCAAGAGGATACAGCATCTCATCCAGATCTCCTGTGAAATCTGTTTTTATAGTATAGGGTTCCTTCTTATAGGAAACATGCTCCTTTTTCAGAGAAGACAGCAATGTTTCCGCCGCAACTGCAGCACCCTTGTTGTTCCAGTGTGAATCTCTTTTGTGATAAAGAACTTCTTTCTCTTCTGAAAGAGTCTCATACAGATCTCCGTAAGAAACCTGTTCCTGTCTGAGATATTTCTGAAGATTAACAAGGTTTTTGTCCGATGATACCTTCAGGCTGTCATAGTACGGCATGTTCTCTCCATAGAGTGAGTTTTTATTAGGTGCCACAGTAAAAAGAAACTGCACGCCTTTTTCATTCAATGTCTCCTGCATCATGGCCAGTGTATGTGCAATATTAAAAAGGCTTCTCTCGGAAAGAAGCTCCTCTCCAAGATAATCCTCCAGCGAATCCTTATAATAAAGCCAGTTATCGGTTCCCTGGATCACACCATCTGCAGTAGATACTCCGAAAATCTTCCCGTTCAGAAGAGCATTTGCCGTTACCAGCTCATTTCGAAACGCAAAATGTTCCTGAAAATATTCGCCTGCTTCCGGCAGCCAACGGGTATTGATCTCGTTTTCTTTTTTCAGTTCAGGAAACTCAGCCAGTCTTCGGTTTTCAGACGATGCTTCCTGCTTTGTCACCGCCATCCCCAGAGATGGCACAAGACAAGCTGCAAAAAATGCAGTAATATAAAGCACCTGCAATTTTTTCATGTTTTCTGCCTCCTCTTAAAATCGAAAATAGATGAACGGATTATAGGTTCCGCCGGCAAGGCTCAATACACAAAGCGCAAAACCAGCCAGACTTAATACATAGGTAAAGCCTTCATACCATTTATACTTTTTCAGCATGCTGTTTACCGGAACTGCTGCGACCAGTGCCGCTGCCAGCGTTACAAGATATACCGGTGTCAGCTGCTGCAGTGTAAGGCTCATTGCGGAAGCCTTCCATCCAAAATCCGTAAACATTTCTCTGATCCAGAAGCATCCCTGCTTCATAGTGTCCGCACGGAAAAACACAAAGCCAACACAAACTACCAGAAGTGCATAGACATGCTGAAAAAAGCTCTTGAGTTTTCCGCCCTTTTTCCCGATAAATGGGATATACTCTTCCAGCATCAGGAAAAAGCCATGATAAATTCCCCAGAACAGAAAATTAAAGGAGGCACCATGCCAGATACCTGTACACACAAAAACGATCATTTTATTGACCACTGTACGGAATTTCCCTCTGCGGTTTCCCCCTAACGGAATATACAGATATTCCTTAAACCATCCTGAAAGAGACATATGCCATCTTCTCCAGAATTCACGGATACTGGCAGAAATATAAGGATAATCAAAATTCTCATGGAAATGAAATCCAAACATCATTCCGAGTCCCAGCGCCATATCACTGTAGCCGCTGAAATCAAAATAGATCTGCAGCATATAGGAAACTGCGCCCAGCCAAGCACCCGGACCGGTGATTCC
>UMDJ01020200.1_pt1 | contig 12921 bp, 10 predicted proteins | sample 1964471 | NCBI WGS metagenome assembly UMDJ01 (sample SAMEA4835992, study PRJEB28245) | human gut metagenome | biome: gut microbiome; material: fecal sample | place: Denmark | collected 2008
TCCCATAAAGGACACTGGAATGAAATATTTGGAAATGACCACCCGATCCGCATTGAAATCGGCATGGGCAAGGGACGCTTTATCATGGACTTAGCTGCCCGGAATCCGGATATCAACTATCTTGGCATGGAACGTTACGAAAGCGTATTGTACCGCGGACTCCAGAAATTGGAAGAAAATCCACTGCCAAACTTACGCCTTCTGTGTGAAGATGCGGCACTTCTGCCGGACTTTTTCGAAAAAGGCGAGTTAGACCGCATTTATCTTAATTTCTCCGACCCATGGCCAAAGGACCGCCATGCCAAAAGAAGACTGACCTCCCGCCAGTTCTTAGAGCGCTATGACAAAGTCTTAAAAGGTGACGGACAGATAGAGTTTAAGACCGATAACGTAGGACTTTTTGACTTCTCCTTAGAAGAAATCGATGCTGCAGGCTGGAATCTGGACGCATTTACAAGGGATTTACACCATGATACTGCCATGAACGAAGGCAATATCATGACCGAATACGAAGAGAAATTTTCTTCCAGGGGAAATCCTATCTGCAAGCTGATTACTTCCAGAAATATTCCTTTATGACCTTTCCGATAGTGACAGTGCATGGACACTGCCGGATGCATGACCCATGAGATGAACCATTTGCCTGCGCAGTCGAAGTTTGTTTATCAGTGAAATTTTTATAAATTTTTCTTTTTTTATTGTGGCTTATCTTCTGAGGGTTTATAATACATCATAGCATAAATCATTGATATAATGTAAGGAGATGTATACCATGTACGAATTTACAGAAGATTGTATGATTCATATTCCACAAATAGATGAGGAACACCGCAAATTATTCCAGATAATAAATGATGCTCTTTCCCTTGTTAAAACAACCGAAGATATTTCCGGAATTGCCCAGAGCCTGCTTCTTCATCTGAAGGATTATGCGAATACACATTTCGCCCATGAAGAGGCTTATATGGAACAGATTCATGACCCGGAGCTTCCTCTTCAGAAAAAGGAACATGCTGAATTTGCTGAGAAAATCAATTCCTTTATTTTAGATAAGTCTTCAAAAGAGGCTGCCAGAGCATCTTTCGAAGAACTACTTTCCTATCTGGTACGCTGGCTGTACCACCATATCTTAAGCAGTGATATGATGATTGGAAAAATGTCCGCAGTTGAAGGGACTTCCGAAGACCCATTTGCCTTTACGGACAAATACAAGACCGGCATTGACCTTGTGGATAAAGAGCACCGCCGTCTCTTTGAAATTATAAAAGAGACCAATGACCTGATTCAAAACGATCTGCTGCATGACAAATATGATGAAATTATGCGGCTTTTAGTGAAATTAAAGGATTATACACAATTTCATTTTGCTGATGAGGAAATGCTGATGGAAAAGATGCACTATCCGGAACTGGCTGCCCAGAAGCGTGCCCACACTGCTTTCGTTGAACGCCTGGTAGAAATTGACCTCTCAGAACTTGACGATATGGACAATAACCAGCAGACTTATCTTCTGGAACTGATTCAGTTTCTGCTGGGCTGGTTATCCAACCATATTATTGGTATGGATAAAAAAATTGCTGTCTATATGGACGAAATGAAAAAATAATAAACTACAGATTATACATCATAAAACCGGCTTCCTGATATTAGATTTTATTCTAAGTCAGGGAGCCGGTTTTCTTATATAAAGTGTCTTTCTGTGACACGCTCTCCTTTTTCAAGATGAACGAAATTACAATCCCATTTTCCCGATAAAAGCTTTCTTATAATATTGCAGTCGGATGGCTCCACCGCCAGCTTCTTATTTAGAAGTTCTGCAGGTCTTTTCAGTCCATCTTTGGTTTTCTTTATATCATAGCTTTGCGTATCTATTAAAGTAATCTTCTCATAACCGCCATAGATTGTATCTAAGACTTCCATCCCCCGTTCTCTGCCATAAGCAGCAAGAATGGTGCGGCACTGGCCTCCAATGGACTCCTTGTCAATTGTCCACGCTCTTGTTGCATAAAGAGAATTCTTATCCACATGATTCTCCAAAAGCTGGTGGATACAGTCGTGGAAACGTGGCATTACAAGCTCGGTATTCCAGCTTACAATCCCTTCCGTGCCCCGCCCGCACAATCCATAGGTGAGCAGGATTATATCCACATCCTGGTGCCTGTCAATCTCCTGCTGCAGCAGATTTCTTAATACAAACGGGTTTCTATGCAATCCACGTTGCAGATATACAACAGGATATGTTATATTTAATTGTTTTCTGTACTTTTCAATTTCATCCTGCTGCATTGCACAGGCAATCAGAATTTTCTTTTCCAAATGATTTCCTCTATATTTATATATTTTTCTATATCCTTTTGCATATAATATCTAAAAAAGGGTATGCCCTCATGAAATTCAAATCAAACTGCTTTTCCAGAAAGGCTTTGCTTTTTTCCTACCGTAAGCCTGCCCTGCACACTAAATTTACTACAATTCAAAGGTCTTTTAAAGAAGTAAAAAATATACTGAACAAATAAACGATATCTTCATCATTCCTTATTTACATCTACAGAACCTGCCACTGACAGCTTCTTACGGATTTTTTATAACAAAAAAAAGCACCAACCCCATGGCTCCACGTCCACAAAATCGGTACTTTACATGCGCCACCAGGGGTTCGAACCCTGGACACCCTGATTAAGAGTCAGGTGCTCTGCCAGCTGAGCTAGTGGCGCATTGCTTAACGCAAGGACTATTATATAATAGAATTTATCGAATTGCAAGTAATTTTTTATTTTTTTTAAAAATTTTGTAAATTACATATTAGCAAATAATGCCGCAATTTCTTCCGGTGTCATCATGTGATTCGGGTCAGAATTTGCCTCGATAACAGGCTCTGCTGCCGGTTCTTCCACAACCGGTTCTGACACAGGTTCCTCTTCCGTTATCGGCTCAGATTCTTCTGAAATAGCATCTTCTGTTACAACTGGTTCTTCTTCAGCTGCTGTATCAGCATTTGCAATCAAAGCAGCAATCTCTTCCGGTGTCATCATATGATTCGGGTCGGAATTCATTTCCATAACCGGTTCATCAATGGTATTTACCATTTCTTCTGTAAATGCAGGTTCTTCCGGTTCTTCATCTGCAAATCCAAGTGTATCATCAAAACCAACTGGTTCTTCTGGTTCCGGTTCATTGTTTTCTTCTGCTACTTCTTTTGTAGTCTCAGCTGCTTCGTCATTTCCGAATAAAGCATCTATATTTAATAAATCATCTTCTGCTAAATCCGGCATATCCTCTGCAGTTGTCTCCGGTTCTGTTGCCGGTTCTTCCGGCATCACTTCGTCGATTGGTGCTTCCGGTTCTTCCGGCATCACTTCGTTGATTGGTGCTTCCGGTTCTTCCGGCGTTACTTCCTCAACTGGTGCGGCTGATGATGGCTGTACCGGTGCTGCTGTATAAGCAACAGCTGGCGCACCATTTATTTTTCCAACTTCAGCTAATATGGTATTGTGGATGGATAATTCCATTTCTTTCACGGAAGCTGCCATTTCCTGCTGTTTTAGCAGAAGGTCTTTATTGGCATTCTCAACTATGATACGCTGCTGCTCTAACACGTTCTTCTCAAGATTATCCAGACGGTCGGAAAGATTAAATATCTGCTCTAATAATTTGTCGTTGGAATTCATCAATGCATCGGAATTTTCTTTGTTACGGCTTATGGTAACTTTGGCAATGGATTTCTGTGCATCTATGATGTCCTTTGTCGGTGAACCGGCTGCCTCTTCGATACGATCAAGCTGATCCGCAATATCTTCAAAGGATTTGCGGGTTACAAGATAAGAAGCTTTTTCTGACTTAAACAGATTATCATACTGTTCGTACTGGTCAATCTCTTTCTTATAATTTTTCTGGATTGCACTGGCAATCAGAATATAAATATCAGCCAGTGCTACAACTGTAAGTACAATCAATGCCACATAATTGGACGGATAGTTAATCATCACATATAATTCCCCTAAAACCAGCACTGTTAATACCAGTACAGCCGTCACAATTCTCAGATTGTAAGAATCCTTCTTTTGTTTGATGTTCTGCTTTGCTTCTTCCATTGTAAAAATCCTCCATGATTTTTTATTTTTCACTAAATAGCAGGAGCAAACCGTAAAAATCTGCCACTATACTGGCAGTTCCCTGGATATGTCCTGCAGCCGGGTACTTACTTTCCCTGTAAGTATAATTAATTTTATTCTATCACAGGTAGAATTTTCCTTCAAGAAGCCTTTTCCAAAATAGAAATGAAAATTAAGAAAGTTTGCTAGTTGATACCTTTACATATGAACTGATTTAAAAACTGATTTTTATCACATGGTCTGCCAAAAAGATAGCCCTGCAGATAATCAGCATGTATTTCTTTCAGCTTTTGATACCACTCTTCTTTTTCTACACCTTCTATACATATTTTGATATCTATACTATGTACCAGTTCAACTATTTTTTTTAACAGCTCAAAGTCCCTTGTTTGACTCATAGCTTTTGCTGTAAAATGATTATCCAGTTTCACATAATTAGGATTCATGTTTACAATACAATGTAGATTTGAAAAACCTGTGCCAAAATCATCCAGAATAAACTGTATTTTTTTCTCTTCGAATTTCTTCCGAAGCGTATAAAAATACGGTGTCATATCCGTATATCCGCTTTCTGTCAGTTCCGCACACAGGCTCTCCGGCGGAAGATTATATTGTTCTATAGACGAAAGTATGTCCTTCCAGATATCACTTTTCATCATCTGAATATAAGATATATTTACATTAACCTTAAATCCCGGTATATACTGCCGCATTTCATGGCACATTGCCGCAGCTTCATTTAATACAAATCTTCCAGCCGGAATAATAAGCCCGGTTTCTTCCAGTAATGGTATAAATTCCACAGGCGAGATACTTTCTTTTTTTCCACCTGAATACATGGAAAACCTCATAAGCGCTTCCGCACCAATTATATTTCCCGAGGAACAATCTATAATCGGCTGATAGTATACTTCAAATCCTTCAAATTCATTTGTCACGGCACCTCGAAGTGCACTTTTTATTTTCTCTTTTTTTAAAAATAACTTATAATCTTCTTTCTCAAAAAAATATACTCCGTTTCCTCCCATGGACTTTGCCTGTTTTAAAGAGAAAACCGCTATTTTACGATACTCGTCATAATATTTTAAGAGCTTCGTTGCATGGATAATTCCGGTAGATACTGTAAAAACCACCTTATATTTTTCAGAAATAATAAAATCTTCTATTTTTTTACATATTTCCTTCTGCAATAGCATAACATCATCTCTTGTATGACTTTCCAGATCAACAATCATATACTCATCTGCAACAAGATGGTACAGCTGCTGGTTATCAGAAAGACATTCCTTGATACCGTCAGCAACACTTTTCAACACATAATTTCCATAATCTACGCCTAATGTACCATTAATCGCATTAAATCCATCAATCCCTATATGTATTAAAAATACTGACGAGCTGTCTTTTATATGGGAAGAAACAAAGGAATGCATTTCTCTTTCACCCAAAAGTCCGCTGACATTATCTGCCCGCTGTATATTTCCAATTTCGTTTACACAGCCTATAAGATAATGAGGTTTTCCATCTTTATCATGGATTACCTTTCCACGGCAGTTAATCCATACCGGCATCCCATCTTTATCAAGCCATCTGTAATGCAGATTGTGATTTTTTTCGTTTCCATCCGCAATCCGCTGTAAATGTTCCCTAATCATCGGACGGTCTTCTTCATATACAAAATAGCGGACACTGTCGGCAGCATTATCAAATGAATTGCCCGGCATCTTAAAACGCTTCACCGCTTCCTGTGAAATGATAAGAGTATTTTTCTGGAAATCATTATCGTATTATACTGTTTTTTCTGATTCTGCCACTTTAAATTTACGAATCATTTCACGCAGATTTTCTGATTCGCTGCTCATCTCCTGGCTGGCAGCTGCACATTCCTCAGATGTTGCAGAATTGGTCTGTACAACATCATTAATTTGTTCAATTCCTTCATTAATCTGCCGGATTTCTGTTGTCTGTGTTTCTAACGTTTCCGCAATATTTGTAACTTCTTCTGTAATTATTTTAGAGTTCTCTGCAACATCTTCCAATTGCGCCGCAGTCTGTCCTGCAATCACCATACCCTTTTCTACTGCCTTCACAGAGGTTTCAATCAACATTGCAGATTCTTTCGCTGCCTGGGCACTCTGGTCCGCTAACGAATTTACCTGATTTGCTACAACTGCAAATCCTTTTCCGGCTTCTCCTGCCCTTGCTGCTTCGATAGAAGCATTCAATGCAAGTAGATTTGTCTGGGAAGCAATTTCATTAATTGTTGCAATAATTTTGTCAATTTCTTTTGATGCTTCATTAATTTCATGCATGGAATCAACCATCTCATGCATCTTACCATTACTTTCTAAAATGGCATTTCCAAGCTCATCCACCCTTCCACTAATTTCTTTTGCAGATTTTGAATTATTTTCTACCTGTTCAGATACACCTGCAACTGTTGCTGTCAGTTCCTCTACTACTGCCGCCTGATTTGTAGCTCCATCTGCAAGATCATTAGAACTTGATGCTACCTGGTCTGCTGCACTTGAAACTTCATTGGAAACATTTTGAATTCCTTTAATCGTTTCTCCTATACTTTTTTCAAATTGCATAAAAGAATTTAAAATTCCGACAAAATCTCCCCGCCACTCTACTTCCGGTTTAACATCAAAATTTCCTTCTGCAAACAATTTCATTGCACGGTCAATATCGTCTACATAGCTTCCCAGGATACGGATTGATTTACGCATACTGTGTGCCAGTCTTCCAATCTCATCTTCTGAACGATAATCCAGTGTACTGTGTAAATTTCCTTCTGTCAGTTCCTTTGCGACATCCTCAACTGCCCGTAAAGGTTCAAGAATTGTATCCAGGACTTTTTTACCTGTTTTCTTTGTCAGTATCCATGCCAAAAATAAACACACTATAATACATACAATTCCTGCTATAGCAAAAGTAAATGTAGTTCTGGCAGCCCTGCTGCTCTCCTGGTCTGTCACATCATCTAATCTTATTGCGATTTCCACCGCTTTATTTAATGCAGGTGTGCAATCATTCATGATTTCATCAACTGCTTTTTCCTTATCACCACTTTTAATTTTTTCTATAATAGAATAACCAATGTTTCCCCAATCCGAAAGGGCTGATGAATATTCCTCATAATCTGAGTCAGGAATAATTCCGGTTCCCTTTAAATTTTTCAGTTCAGAATCAACTTCTTTCAGCAGCTTTTCTACTGTTTTCTCATAACCGGCATATGAAGAAGTATCATCATCTAATGCCATTTCCCTGATATTTCTTGCTGCCGCATTCACATTAATTCTACATATTTTTACTGCCTGATCTGCTACAGTAACATTTTCTATATAATGTACCATATTAGCAAATAAAACACCTATGACCACTATAGAAAGCAAGCCTGAAATTAACATCATAATAATGACTTTTCTGTAGCCATAGTTTATCCTTTCCTGCAGATGCATGTTTTCTAATTTACTTTTCATTTTATCTTTTTGTGAAAACATTGATTCTTATTTCCTTTCTCTTTATTTTAATTTTTTCTAGACCTTGTTATATCAGAATTTTTTCAAAAGTCAACGACTTTTCAGCTTTAATTTTCAAATTCTATTTTTTTGATAAAATTTAACACTTCCTGCTTTGGTTTTTCGTCATTTTTAAAGACAGCTATTTACAGTATTTTTCTATAAAAACGGCTGCACCATCTTCTATAGCAGCAAAAGCCATCTTATCGTCTGGCCATGATTTTCTGAGTGCCACATAAGAAATCAGAAAATTTGCAAGCCAGCCAGCCGGTACAGCAAGCCAGACAAATGCAATGCCAAAACGCGGTGCGAGTATCAAAGCAACTGACAGACGAATTGCAAGATTTACCATATTTGCAATGAGAAATGGACGCATGATTCCAAGTCCCCGAAGAACTCCGTCTGTTGCCATCTTGATACCCATGAAAATGAAAAAGAAGCCGAGCCATCTCATATAATCTCCAGACACCTGATATGCCAGCGCTGTTCCATCTTTACCCAGAAATAATGAGGAAATCTGGGTATGCAGTGTTTCAATGACTATAAAAGCAAGGACTGCAAAACATAAATCTAACACCAGTGCAGCGTGGTATCCTTTTTTTAGACGCACGATTTTCTTTGCGCCAAGATTCTGGGAAACATACGGCGAGACTGCATTGCCTATGGACACAAATATCAGTGAAAAAACATTCTCTACCCTCATCGTTGCCGCATAACCTGCAAGAGCCTGTGTACCAAACGGATTTACAACCGCCTGTACAATCATCATACCAATTGACACTGTTGACTGCTGGAGAACCGACGGTACAGCAATGCGGAGCATGGAACGTAATTCCCTCCCGTCAAACCAGCGAGCCGGACTCTTATACTGGCGTATCCGGTATAAAAAGATTAAAAACGAAAATACTGCCGAAATGCCTTGTGCAATAAGCGTGGCTAGGGCTGCACCGAACACACCCAGACCAAGGCCTGCTACCATCCAAAGATCCATCATAATATTCAGAACAGAAGAAAAAATCAAAAGGCATAATGGAATCTTTGATTCACCGATTGAAGTAAACATCGTTGAAAGAATGTTGTACATAAACAGAAACGGAAATCCCACAAAATAAACACGAAGATATAGTACTGCTTCCTCCAGTATATCAGCGGGTGTCTGTAATAAGCCCATCATGGAACGTGAAAAACAAAAGCCAGTAACTCCCAGAAGTATGCTAAGAACCAGAAAACTAATCAATGATGTTGATACTATTGTTTTCATTTTACTATAATCTCTGGCACCAAAATAACGGCTCACAAGTACACCTGCACCTACACCTGCACCAAGTGCTATACAAATGAATACATTCGTAAGGGCAGCACAGGCACCAACAGCCGCAAGGGCAGAAGATCCAACAAACTGACCCACAATGATTGAATCAGCCATATTGTAGACCTGTTGAAAAAAGCTTCCGAAAATCATTGGCATTGCAAAAACAGTCAGTGCTTTAAGGGGAGCATCTGTAATTAAATATTCATCTTTTGACATGTTCTTCTTCCTCTGTAACTATTTTAAAGCACTATTACTGCGGCATCAAGTCCCTCAACTTTTCCGTCAAACAGTTCTCCTTCAAGCAAATTATATTTTCCCTCATACTCATTAAATCTCTTCTCACTGCTGCTGCAGTTAAAAATCAATGCCATGGTCTCTTCACTATTTTTTCTAATCAGAACAATGGTTTCTTCCTCATCCCTTGTGATTGCCTCAATCAATTCACCTTCTACGATACATTTATATTTTTTTCGAACCTGTAACAGCTGTTTATACCATTCAAACATCTCTTTATCCTGGTATTCTTCATCCCAGTACATGCCACGTCTGCAATCCGGATCGTTTGCTCCCGGCATCGCATACTCATCTCCATAATAAATCATCGGCATTCCCGGCAATAACAATTGAAAAGCTGCTGCCAAATGCTGCTTTTTCTTATTATTCTTACATAAATGTAAAAATCTTGCTGTATCATGGCTGTCTATCAGATTCCACATAAGAGGATAACATTTCTTATTTAAGCGTCCTTTCAAATATCCAAGATTCTGTATAAACTGGCTGACCGTAATCTTTTCATCTGCAAGCAGATCTATCATATTCAGATAAAACGGATAATTCATGACCGTATCCCATTCATCTCCTTCAAGAAAATCTCCTGCATAATGCCAGATTTCTCCAATTATCAGCATATCTTTCTTTACTGCCTTAACTGCTTTTCTAAAATTCTTCCAGAAAAAATGGCTGATTTCATCTCCTACATCCATTCTCCATCCGTCTATATCGCATTCCCTGATCCAATAGCATGCAACATCTGTAATAAATTTTTCAACTTCAGGATTTTTCAGATTTAATTTTGGCATTCCACCATAATAACCAAAGCATTTGAAGTTTGGAATCTCTCCCCTTTCACTTTTAAGTGGAAATTCATCAATAAAATACCAGTCCAGATATTTAGACTTATTTCCCTTTTCCAAAATATCTTCAAATGCAAAAAATTCATTTCCTGTATGGTTAAACACCGCATCCATAACCACTTTCATTCCATATTCATGCGCTTTTTGTACCAGCTCTTTAAGATCCTCTGCTGTTCCGAATGAGGGATCTATCTGATAATAATCAATGGTATCGTATTTATGGCTTGAATTTGATTTAAAGATTGGTGTCATATATAAAACATCAATTCCAAGACTATGGACATAATCCAGATGTTCTATAATTCCTCTGAGATCACCATGCAGATTATCCATAGACGTAACTGGTGCTTTATACCATACTTCCTTGTCTACCGGCTGTGATGATGCAAAACGGGACGGAAAAATCTGATATACGACCTTATTTTCTGCCCACTTTGGCACCACAAACATTTCTTCCTCCCGTAGATTCTGCGGGCAGTCAAACATTCTGTCTCTGTTTGTAATACATTCCTTACTAAACTCATAATTGCCGTAATATACTTTTTCCCCCTGCATATCCGTAAATTCAAAAAAATAACGGAGACATATCAGATGCATCTGGATCTGTGCTTCATAATAATCCTGAAACTGTGAGGTGGCAACCTTCTTCATTGGAATTGTCTTTCGCGTATCCTTCCATTCCATTGGTATATACTTATCCTCATAATGAAGAATTATTTCCTTTATATCATCTCGTTTTACCTGGATGCGTATCACAAATAAATCCTTATCTATTGCATAGCAGAATCTTTTGTCCATATCATGAATAATTGCAGAGTATTCCATTCATTTTCTCCTTTACATATTCTGTTTTCTTCTTTCGTATTACTTACTTTTTCTATATCTTAACGTGATAATCCTGGCTTGTCTATAGATAAATTTCTCTGCAGCTCACCGATTGACAAAAAATATCCGAATCTTTATCCGGATCTGACCTGGATTCCGATTCTATCATACACCGCTTCAAACCGGGTGTTGCATCAGTTGATTGAAATGGCCCAGATTGAAACTTGAAGTCATAACACAGACTTTTTTATCCTTTCATTTCTACGACCACATTTCCAGCATGGTCAACATCGCTCGCCGTGCGGATGGCTTGTTCCAATTCATTCAGTGGGAACTCATGAGTGATGATCCGCTCCAATTCCCACTTACCACTCGCCATGATCTCCTGCACGTCCCACACATCCTCCGGCATATAGCCACCGGAGCCGATGATGCTCTGCTGGGCATAGGTCATGTGGAGCAGATCAATGGTGCGGGGCTTGTTGTTGACTGCAACGGAGACAAAGCGGCTCTCGATTTTTCCAAACCGAAGGAAATCATCCAGAATACTCTCCGCACCGGCGGCATCCAACCAGCAGTCAATGCTGGCAACTGTGCCATTTAGGGAAGGAGCCGTGCCGAAATAGCTAACGGCTGATGTTTCAAAATTCTCTGACGCTGTATTGCAAACTGCAAAGCCTAACTGCTCTGCTAAACTTAGACGAAAATCCGAGCGGTCACAGATCATAACTTTCTCCATGCCGAAGTGCTTGAAGGCAACCGCAGCGGCAATGCCAATCGTTCCGCAGCCGAACACCACGGCATTCTGCCCGGCAACATACTGTTCCTTTCCACAAGGAATCATCCCCCGGCGGGCAGCACGGCAGCCAACCGTAAACGGCTCAATCAGACTTGCCAGCTTATCGGAGATACAATCATCCACAGCATAGAGGGAATGATTCCGTTTGGCATTAGGAATGAGAATATATTCCGAGAATCCGCCGATGGTTCCGGCTCGTTTTGTGTCCCCTTTGGCATAAAGAGGGTAAGGGTAGACCCGTTCGCCTACTGAAAAATCTGTGACATTCTTTCCAACCTTCACCACACGGGAAACAGTCTCATGACCAAACTCACCGCCGACAGTCACCTTGTGACCGGTGTTCGGACCGTGGGTAAAAACCGCAACATCTGTGCCGCAGATACTGGAATAGAGGTTCTGCACCAGCACATCATTGTCTCCGACTTCCGGCATCGGCAGCTCCCGAATTTCAACTTGTTCTTTTTTTAAATAAATACCAGCTTTCATATTTCCTCCTTGCGGCGTTTTACACACCGCTGAATCACATTTACAATATCCGCAATGGAATCGACGCAGTCGTTTTTGAGCCATTCCGAGATAATTGCCATTAATCCGTGAATATAAAACGCCATGAGATACGGTCTGTCCCATTCCGGTACGCCGTAGCGGTCGAGGATCGGCATGAACACATGGCGGAGCATCCGTTCATAGCTTTTATCCATTTCCAGCACGGCAGCATTTTCCGTTGCTGTGCGGAACAACCGCTTGTGCTGCTCAATGTAACCAAGGTAAGGCGTCAGATACTCCGGCGTAATGAGGTACAATTCATCCAGCGGACAATCCCGCATCTTTGTGACAAAGGCATTCGTGTCTTTTTTCATGTGGGTAAGAAACTGCTCGTTCATGTGACTGACGCTCTCCGAAAGTAAGTCTGCCATTGTTTCATAATGCAGATAAAAGGTGGAGCGATTAACGCCTGCCGCCTCACAGATTTCCTTGACTGTGATGTAGGCAAAATTCTTCTTGTCCAAAAGCGCCAAAAATGCTTCGTCCATTCTTGTCCAGCTTGCGAAGAGCTACCACCTTAGAGGTGTCCTTGAGAGCATATTCATTGGCGAGTTGTTCTGCATAAATCTTATCTGTGTTCATGGCTTGTTGCCTCCTTCATTTGATGGTTCTATGATACCAGCAAAGAACGAGCAACGGAACAACACTGATGGCAGTTTGTGTTGAGTTC
>UMDJ01011151.1_pt1 | contig 12729 bp, 6 predicted proteins | sample 1964471 | NCBI WGS metagenome assembly UMDJ01 (sample SAMEA4835992, study PRJEB28245) | human gut metagenome | biome: gut microbiome; material: fecal sample | place: Denmark | collected 2008
AGGTGGAGCATATCGGCCTGAGAACTTATTCGGACCGGATTTTAATGCAGATAATCTTTTAATCCTTATGAATGTCTTGGTAGCATGTGAAGAGAGTCAGGCCGTATGTCTGGCTTTCAGAAAACTGGGTCATAGCGCTTTCAGTTGTGACCTTCAGGATTGCAGCGGTGGTCATCCCGAGTATCATTTCAAGGGGAATATGTTTGATGTAATCGCCAATCGTGGTGGAACTTTGGAGAATGGAACCAAACACTTTCTTGATGGTAACTGGGATCTGGTCATAGCCCATCCTCCCTGTACTTTTCTTGCTGTCTCGGGTGCAAGATGGTATTATCACCCCGACGATAAAAGCCTTCCGATAGAACAGAGAAGACCACATCCGAAGTTCCCCGACAGAGCCAAAGACCGAGAAGAGGCAGTCCAGTTTTTTATGGATGTTTCAAGGGTTGGAGTGAGTAAACTGGCCATCGAGAATCCGGTAGGTATCATGAGTAGCCGATGGAGAAAGCCCGACCAGATAATAGAACCTTGGATGTTTGGTCATGAAGCTAGCAAGAAGACCTGTCTATGGTTGAAAAGCTTGCCTCTCCTGGTACCGACAAATGTGGTTGGGAAAGGTGAGGTTTATATAGCAAAGAGTGGTAATAAGTCCCCTAAATGGTTTACTGATATATTTTTCTCAGGTGTATCAGCGGAGGAGAGAAGAAACCTGAGAAGCAAGACCTTTCCCGGGATAGCAGATGCGATGGCTCTCCAGTGGGGAGGAAAAATGGCGGCATAATTACACTATAATGTATGGATCAAAACAAGAACAAATAACAAGATGGCACAATATTTCAGAATAGCGACAAAGGACTTCTGCAACACACTCAGACCCGGCTCTTTCACGGGAGATACTACAATGTGTCCTACAAGAAGTCAAATTGAATCGGCCGGGTTGCATATAAAGAAAGGCTACACCTATGCGGCCGACCAGCTTGTTCCCGAAGACCATATCGAGCGTCTTGACTGGGAATATACTTTCTCCGTGACTCCTGCGACAGCTACCATATCCGCGGCGGGAGGTTCACGGAAATTCACAGTGACCTCGTATAAGAGACAGTACAGTTACAGTAATGCGGGAAACCGTATCTATGTGGAGGGGTCACAAACAAACGTAGCTTATACCTCAGAAAATTCAGGTTCCGGAACATGGACCGCCGCGAGTGATACTGTCAGTTATGGAGCAAATACCGGATCGACACAGCCAAGCGGTACTATTACATGGACCCAATCCGAATCTTTCGGTTCTGATCCCAAGAAAACAGCTACCGCAACTCATAAACAAAATGCGGATTCTATCAAACCGGATGGAGATGGTTATGGCAATCCAAGAATCAGATCTTTCAGCTATCCTACGGTTATCCCGGCCGCCGGAGGTAGTTCATTACCCGGTTACTCCTACGAACAGACTGTATATTGGGTATCCGGGAAAACGACAACACTCACATCCGGCGGAACTCCGACATTCAATAAAATTTCTGGGACAGCAACCGTAAATTCCTCGAGTGGTTTGGCTGATATTGGATCTAAAGGTACAACTGTATCGAGTCAAACTACTGTGGCTACTGTCTCACTGACTATCACGATGAACGGTAAATCCAGTCCAGTATCAAACGCTGATGTCAGTCAGGCTGAGAATAGGATTGAAAAAACATCCTGGAACCCCTGGAACGTGTCTGTCAGCGCTGATAGAACAAATTTCCCCAGGGAGGGTGGTACTACAACAGTAAGGGCAAGTGCGACAAGAACCGGTACACATACTTGGAGTTCGGGTTCAACATCTTCAGCAAATGATACGGGAACTCCTTCACTGAGTTTGTCCGATACTTCCGGTTTCTCCTTATCATCCGGCTCTGGAACTTCTGTAACATTAACGGTATCAGTTAACAATGGTGCGGAAAGAAGCACCAGAATTACGGCATCTTATGGAGGAGCTATTGATTGGGTTGAAATTGATCAGGAAGCAGGTGTTCTTAGTCAAAGTGATACTCAGACAGTCTATAGCATTTCTACAACTCCTACATCATTAAATTGGGATTATGGCAGTACGTCCGGAAAGTCCTTCTCGGTAACGTCAAGAGCCCAGGATCAAATAAGATATAGATATTCATATGATGGAGGTAGTACCTGGGGAGATTGGGGAGACTGGCAGAATAATGGAAGTTCATATTCTGTATCCTATAATTCATCAATAACTTCAGGAAGCTCTTATTTCTCTATCTCAGGTAATACAGTGACTCCTGAAGGAAGTAACACAACATTCAGTGCAAATACCGGTACTGTTACAGTTTCCAATGCCGGAGATACAGCTTACGTCTCATTAAGTCAGGATGGTGCACCGGCTGATTATGATTACAGAATATCGATTTCTCCAAGTTCTCATAATTTCTCATCCAGTGCAGGTTCCCACGATTTTACTGTAAGTGTTGAACAAAGGTCCAAACCGGTAACATCTTCTTCTTGGGGTTCTTGGAGTACAATAGGAAATAATTACAGTTCTTCCATTAGTGGAGCAGGATTTTCCAGATCACAAAGTGGAGGTACAGTCACTGTCAATGTAACTTCCAATACAAGCACTACATCCGGAAGAAGCGGAACCCTAACGGTTACCTGTGATTATACTTCCAATCTTACCGGAATAAAACCATCCGCATCTGCCAGTCTGACTCAAGACAAGCATGTAACTACTGAATATTTCGGATATCAATATAAATTTTCAGTATCTCCTACATCATTAAGCTTTAGTGCAGACGGTGAAACAAAAACCTATTCCGTAACATCCGAAAGAAGACAGATATCTAAAAGAACGGATAGTAGTAGTTATAACGTTGGAAGTTGGACGACCTGGAATTCATATTCCACCTCTGTTTCCGGAGCAGGTTTTTCCGGAGGTTCCGGTAAGGTGACGGCTGGAGCAAACAGTAATACTTCCAGCAGGGAGGGTAATTTGGAATTGACACAGACACAAACATCTGATTATAGTGGTTCTACTAGTAGTTATAAGTCAGACTCTGCCAACATAAACGTCCCTTTGGAACAGATGGGTGCAGATATCAAGTCCGTCAACTTCATACATCTGAGTTACAGCTGGCAAAGCAAGGATGGTGCCTATGACATTTACAGCGTATATGCATCCGCCAGTTATAAAGTCACCTCCACTGTCATCGTGGAATGCAGGCTCAACTACGGTTCCTCCCTCGGGGCGGGTGCGGAGAACTACGCTTTCACGATATCCTCCGGAAGCACGACATCGTCAGCCCGGAAATGCTATACTTTCGCCGGGGACTATCCGGGTGTGGTATCCGGAACCGGCAGTGTCAGGCCTTCAGAGGATGAAACCTACCGCTACTCCTTCCTGGAGTAGACTCTGTAGGAATCCGGCAGTGATACTGTCTCCTTATGTCAGGTAATAGCGGATGCGATGGCCGATCAGTGGGGAGGAAAGATTATAGCAGCGTAAGGCAATAACGACAAACACAATGGGTAACTATGAAGAGCACAATATATACCACAATCGGAGCGTCCAACCACTCTGATACAACAAGGGAAGAACATGATTTTTATGCTACATACCCTGAAGCCATAGACAGATTATTCGAGGTTGAGAAGTTTCCTGATACAGTATGGGAGCCGGCCTGTGGAATGGGGCATTTGTCTAAAAGGATGATGGAACTTGGCAAGAAGGTTTATTCCACTGACCTGATAAACCGTGGTTATGGTACCGGTGGCGTTGATTTCCTGAAAGCCACTGGAAACCCTTATGGAGCTGTCATTACCAACCCTCCTTATAAGATAGCCCTGGAATTTATAGAGAAAGCCCTGGATATATCGGGAGAAGGAACAAAGATAGCCATGTTCCTGAAGCTGACATTCTTGGAGGGAAAAAGACGCAAACCGTTCTTTCAGACCAATCCCCCATTGAAAATCCACGTCTTTTCTTCCCGTGCCGTTGTTGCCAAAGGTGGAGATTTTACAGCAGCTCAGGCAAATGGGAATGCTATCGCTTATGCCTGGTTTGTTTGGGAAAAAGGTTATAAGGGAGATACTGTAGTGAATTGGATCAACTGAAATACGGCGTAGGGAAACGATACATTCCGGAAATGACAAATATAATGGTTATATGACGGAATGGTGTGTTCCCGCTGGATAATATAAATTTATTAATTCATTAAATAACAGAAAATTATGAAAAAGAAAAGTGTAAATACTACTCAACGATTGGGTAAGAAAATATTTATAGCAGGAAAGGTGTATGACCTGCAAGTGATGGACAAGGATGAGGTCGAGGCATCGGTGCAGGAGTATCTGGACAGTGCAATCGGCAAGGACAAGGTAAGGTTCGAGCTGTGCACAATCGGAAATATGACCGCCATGTCCTTCCACCGTGGATTTGACTACAATACCTATGATGCAGACCCGGTGAAGGATATAATGGATGCCGATGCTTTCATGATGACTGCCCACGAATATGGCGGTTTTGAGATGCCCCGACCTTTTCCTACACTTCCTGTTCCCGGTTTCGGCTATCCCTACCGGATAAAGCAGACCGATTTTCTGGATGCATACCAAAAAAGTGCTTATGCTATAGGGGCAAGCAAGATTAAAGATGCTTGGCTGGAGATAAGTCCTAGGTGCATAGCATTGAGGATACAAGTCCAATAAAGCTAAATAAATAAATAAATAAAAATTCGATAAGCCTAAATCAATCATTAGGATTTCTCTATGTAGTATGACAAAGAGAAATCCTTTATTTTTCTCATCTCAATCAGAAAGGCCTGCTTTATTAAGTGACCTTGTTAAATATAGAATATACCAGTTTTTTGTCTTCCTAAATATGACGATGTCAAAAAACAGTTCATCAGATCTGGTTGTTCTCAGAAACTTACTATTATCCCAATGTATATCGAGAAAACAATATAAAGTTGCGTATCATAATGATAAATTGTCACAAACTTCAATTGTCCAAAAGCTATTCTCTACATATACCAGACTCTCATAAAGAAGTTTTGAGTCTATTAAGGAAGCATATACGGCTTTCATAGCAGGTGGCGTCGGTCATGCACAGGTGCAGGTTCTCAAGGTAGGGCTTTCCATAGGAGACCAGAACTTTCTGAAGAGAATCGATGTCAAGAAAGGACGAGAGTTCATTGCAGATGGCACTGCCAATCTTGTAGTTGGTTACGGGACAGTCCGGGTCTATCATAATTCCACAAAACATCTGATAGTGGATGTTGCCGTTGAGATATTCCACCAGCAGCCGGTCGGAGAATCCGGTGTAGGCTTTCAGTACCATAAGGGCAATCTTTGCCGAAGGAGGAAAACTGCTCTTGCGCCCTAACCGGTACCATACTCTTCCGCTATGCGCTCAAACGGAAACACGGAATGGAGCCTGCCGAGCTCACTCTCATTGAAACTCTTGCAGTATTTTCTCAGAATAGCGAATTCCGTAAAGCCCAAAGTAAGGTGGATTTCTGAAATATTTCGTATCTCAGCCATGTCTTAGTATGTGGATTCCCCCGTTTTGGCCGTCAAACCTTATTTTCGTGGAAATATCCAAAGATACGCAAAAGCCAATCAATTCGCAATACCTTGAACATAAGCCAGTTGACTAACTTTATAATATTTACTGAATGTCCCTATTTATTGGATATCCCTTAAAAACTTATCGATCGATGAACAGCCAGCACCAAAAGGCTGTACCGCCCGTTCCGACGAACGGTACTGATCAAGCCCCCTTCAATAGCAAATTGGATTTCCCCCAAAAAAACTTCTCTTTTTTATTGTAACGTTTATTATTTCAAATTAAGCATGGAGGCTATTTTACTAAACGGAGCAGTTCTTCAAGATAAAAGTTATAAACATCTCTAGGCACACAACTATACTTTTTACAAAGGTAAGATGCTAAACCGACAACTTCACCCATCATGCCAGTGCATCGCTGTACTCTTACAGTTCCGAGCGCAATGTGACTGACACTAATGTTTCTCCCTGCCATAAAAAGATTTTCAACATTTCTTGAATATAAGCATCGATATGGAATGGTATAAATGTTTTTATTACGATTAGCATGTACTGCATAGCCAATAAACTCTTCTTTAGGGAAATAACTACTATTTTTCTTATCTGGATAATGCAAATCAATTCCCCAAGTTGTCGTTACTATGGCATCAGGATACACAATTTTTCTATCAATATCCTGCTGTTTCAGAAAGATGTCGCCAATAAGACGGTAAGATTCACGTTTACCAGTTACATAGGATATATCACCAAGTGTATAATAAGCGAACTTTTCGGGCTTATGTGTCTTGATATATGCCCAGTTTCCATAAATAGCACGCAGATTATGGTCTCTGATTTCTTCAGCTTGGTCTACAGTATGCATATTTCCAAAACCTGTTTCCCAATTGAAATATGAATGATATATTTCAAAGTTATAATCTGCATTGAATTGCAACATCCATTCTTCAATAGGGAAGTCACTCTTTTCATTCGTCTTTCGCGAATGCCATTGATTCGTACTACCCATCACTAGGTTGTCAGCTATATCAGGAGCCATATCTTCTCCTGTCTCATGTTTACTTTCCCGTCCATAAGCATGATCAGCGCCAGCAAGTAGTCCCAAAGTCGCATCACCTGTACAATCAGCGAAAATTTCACCACTGAAAGAATGCCTTTTCAACGATCCTAAATCCACTGCAATCACCTTGCATATACGTTTTTCATTCATTATAACTTCGTTAACATGCATACCTTCAAACAAACTTATATTAGGTTCGTTTGCAACAAGGTATTTCTTAATGGAATCAGCATATTGGCCAATTTTTTCTCCTCTGAAAACAATTTGATTATCTTTATCTTGATATTTACCAAATTTCGATGGATCAAAAAAAGTAAAATAATTATCCATCTCACGCACAATACGTCCCAGTTTCGGATATTTGTTATGATAAAGGTCTCCATCCATCGGCACGCCAATTTCCGAACTGCTGTTACCACCTAACATTCGTCGATTGTTAATGAGCGCAACCTTGAGATTCAATCGAGCAGCTTGTACTGCAGCAGCAATGCCTGCTACTCCTCCCCCTACAACCACCAAATCGTACTCACCTTCATCGACAAGTACTTGCGGCATAAATAGTTTACGAAACGCTTTTTCAGCAATAAGATTATCTGGCAACTTTACGTTTTTTTTTGAGAAAAATAATGCATCGCAACGCCCTTCAAATCCCGTTAAGTCCTTTAAGCGAATTTCAGTTTCTTTATTAACGATATTAATTTTTCCTCCCGAATACCATTTCCATCCTGGTTGTCCACTAGCACCAAAAACAGAATCAAGTAGGATTTGTCCAATTGAAAGTTGAAATTTGCCAGGTCCTTTCGGAAAAGGAGCCCAATCTTTAGTACGCACCCACAAATAGTATTCTCCTGTTTCAGGAAATGTGACGGTTGTATATGCGTCATCAACCTTTTTACCCATTCCATGTGCCAGTAGATAAGATGATCCCATCTGATCGAAAAATTGTGTATCAACAACCCACCCTCCCTTCTGCTCAAATAACTCCGTTTCTACAAGTAATGACTGAGAATATATTTTATCCGTAAATAATAAAAGGGAAATAACGCCCAATGCTTTTAGTATATGCGACATAAACAAGTAAAATTAGTATTCTAAGCAAAGAGGAGGAGGCATAAATAAACAAATGAAAGTCACTTCACCTCCTCCGCAATGCTAATTTTAATCAAATTAAGTGCCTGCTAGTCCATCCATTAATAATTTGGATTCTGCCCTAAGTTCTCATTAATGAGTACTTCTTTCGCAGGTATAGGCCACAGATATTGTCTTTTTGCATCAAACTTCCTCTGTACTAACAATTTAATAAGTCCATCTTGATGCATTTTACTGAAATCAGGTACACCATCTTCATCAATATCGGGAATTCCAGGGAAAAACCACAATCCTGCATCCACGACTTTGTTCTTTAGTTCTGCAGGATCCAGCATACCATAGATTCCCGTATTCAACACTTTCTCAGCCAACCGCCAACGAATAATATCCATATAACGAATACCTTCGTAGGCCAATTCCATTCGCCGTTCTATTCTTACCGTTCTGCGTAATTCAGCTTGATTAGTAGTACTCACAGCAGGATAAGCATTGGTCTCAGAAAGTTTCACTCCATAAGCCCTTGCTCTTACTTCGTTGATGGCATCGAGTACACTTTGGTCAATACTATTCATTTCTATCTTTGCTTCAGCATACATTAACAGCACATCTGCATATCGCATCAGGATATCATTCTTATCAGTGCTGAAAGAATTTTGTATCCAAGTATCATCTACAAATTTTTTCCAGAGCAAGCCATTGTATGACGCATATTGCCCCACCGATCTTGTGTCTTGATTCTTCACTTGTTTCCCTGTATTATAGTCCAACACCGTCAATGCATCGGGATGCGGATTATACTCATAGCCTAAAAAACGAGTACCGAATTCTACAATAGTAGCTGAACATCGTGGATCCCTATTCTTAAATGGTTCGCGTGGATCATAAAGGTCTGATTCATCAATGGGCTTTCCATCAACACATAAAAAAGCACAAAACAAATCCCATGAAGGATTATGTTGCGCGAAACCACCGGGATTACGAGAGCAATAGCCCCTAGTTCCATATTTAAAGCCTAACTCTATAGAGCGAGGAATCGTAAAAATAAACTCGGGGGATGTTTTTGTTTTACTCAAAAATAATTCCTCGAAATTACCATGCAATTTGTAAACGCCAAGATCTATGCATTTTTTGGCAGCCTCAGCAGCTATTTCATAGTCCCCATTATATAGTGCAGCTCTGGCTTTATAAGCATAAGCCATGCCTTTTGTAGCACGTAACTCACCAGAGATTGTAGTTGGAAGATTTTGAGCAGCTTTATCAAAATCTTCATAAACAGCTTTCATTACCGTTTCCTTATTTGTTCTACCTATTTTAAAGGCATCATCCAAATTAGTAATAGAGCCATTCGGAAAGACGACATCACCAAATTTAGAAACCAACCTAGCATATTGAGCAGCCCTTACAAAGTAGGATTCAGCTTCAATTTGTTTTAGGAAATTTTCGTTAATGCCCAACTTTCTTGCTTTTTCAAGATTTTCTAATAAATTATTTGCTCTAGCTATAGCTTCATACGAATATCCCCACATATCACTTACAGTACCGGATTGCCCGTTCAACGTTCCATTAGTAACCACTGAAAGATCTGCTCTACTTGTCCAATCATCTGTGTACGAATCAGAGTCAAGTCCCCAATATTTACTAGCATACATAAATCTAACAGACATAGTCAATTCTGTTTCTGTAGAATACCAATTATCACTTGAGCCCTCCGACAATGGATTTAAGTCCAAATCAAAACACGAGATAAGCAACATACCCGTACATAGTATCACTATCAATTCTTTTACTTTTTTCATTGTATTGTTTGTTTAAAAGTTAATGGATGCACCAAAAATGAAAGAGGTGGTTATTGGATATGCAAAGTTTGTCATTTCAGGATCCCATCCGTTAGGGAAATTACTAATTGAAAATAAATCATTTACCGCTGCATAAAACCTCAATCCACTTATTCCGATTTTATTGGTAAACGTTTTAGGGACAGTATACCCTAATGTAATATTCTTCATACGCAAATATGCTCCATTAAACAACCAGAAACTAGACATTGCATAGTTGTTGGCAGCATTAGTATTAGTGAGCCGTGGATATTCCGCAACCATATTTTGAGCATCAGAATTATAATGACTCCAATATTTCCCATCCAACAAACTTGGAATATTAGCCCAGTTATCACGTAAAGGACGGACCATATCTGCCGTCTTTCTTGAATTTATTTTTCCAACACCTTGCAGCGTTACTGAAAGGTCAAAATCTTTATAACTTACATAGAAGTTAGAGCCGTACATAAATCGGGGTAATGATCCGCCCAGCAATACGCGATCGTATTCAGGAGAAATTTTCCCATCAGGTATCCCATCAGGACCACTTATGTCTCGGTATTTAATATCTCCGGGTTTTACTGTAGCATTTAATACGGGAGAGTTATCAACTTCTTCCTGCGTTTGATATATACCCTCTGCAACATATCCATACCATTCATTAAATTCGCTACCTTTTTTCTTCACTTGATCACCTAGGAACTCGGTTCCACCCAAATCCCCCATTTTGGATTTAAAATCAGATAGATTTGCAGAGATAGAATAGCGCCAATCGCCGATTTTGTCATTCCATCCTACCTCCAACTCAAAGCCATTCGTGTGCATCTTTCCAGTATTTTTATCTGGATTTTTTTCATATCCTACGTAATCAGGTATTTCAAGTGCAAGTAGCATATCTTTGGTCGTTTTGTAAAAATAGTCAAAGCCAACTCGAAGTCTATTATCAAACAAATATGCATCAATACCAATATTCCATGACTCAGTAGTTTCCCACGAAATGTCCTTTATCGGAAATTTACTAGGCGTAGCAGCCTGTTGAGAAACGACTTTTCCACCACTGATAAATGGTATATTAGTGAATCGTATAGTCGATTGATATGGATAATCTCCGATTCTTTCGTTTCCAAGTGTCCCCCATGATACTCTGAGTTTAAGATAGGACAAGAAAGCAGTCTTCTTATAAAATGGCTCTTCGCTGATAACCCATCCGCCCGAAAATGAAGGGAATGTCCCCCAGCGATGATCTTTGTGAAACCTTGAAGAACCATCTATACGAACGTTAGCTTGCAATAAATATCTATTCATATAATTATACATAACTCTTCCAAACCACGAACGATAAGCATATTCGCTAGCTGTTCCCGAATTAGTTCTATAATCCAGCGGGCCAAGATCCAGATATGGGAACGAATCAAGAATATATTGAGATCTACCAGCCGAAAGGCTTTCATTAAATGATTTATAACCTTCGTATCCCACCATCACATTAATATTGTGGTCACCAAATGATTTAATATAATTTCCTACAAACTGTGCCAACAATTTATAAGAATCGTTTCTTATTTCGTTTAAGGAAGTAGCTTTTGCATCATATCCAGACATATATCCGACAAGTTTACTCGGGTCATCTGCATCGTAATATGGTATTGCTTTCTTAAAAGTTTTTCCCTTATAAAAATTAAAAGTAGGCGAGAATGATGCTGATAGTGTAAGACCGCTTAGCGGTTTAATGTCAACACCCAATTTGGCACTAATATGGTTGTGAATAGTTTTACTAAAACCACCTTCATTAACAATAGCGTGAATATTAGCGCCTTCACGCCCAGCGCCATATCTTCCATCACTCCACAAACCTGCAAAAATAGCTGGCGCATTATTTATTCCGCCTTGAAATGGATTTTCTATAGCATCGTTATTTGTACTACGTCTTGCACTAATATTTGCTATCGCCGAAATATATTTATTAATACTAAAATCATTATTAATACGAACAGTATAGCGGTTTGAACTTTTGTGCGCATAAAGACCATTTACTTGATCGTAACCAATACTTACTTTTGACTTAATCTTCTGTGTACCTCCTGAAAGATTGATTAAATGGCTTTGCCGCGGAGCGGTATTGTCAAGTACTAAATCATACCAATCTGTAATTGGATATTTATTGGGATTTTCAGCATGTAATGTATAATAATTAGAAATTAAATCTTTATCATACGTAGGGTATTTATTAGATCCATTACCTGCATCATTCCATCTTAACTCATTTTCCATTTCCATAAAACGGGTCGCATTTACGTATTTAGGTCTGGTGGCTAACTTTTCAAAACCATATTCAACTGTGTATCCAATAGTAAATTGTTTTTCTTTAGCCCTTTTGGTAGTAACCAAAATGACACCAGCAGCAGCCCGTGAACCATAGATAGAGGCTGATGCAGCATCTTTTAAAACGGTAATATTCTCCACATCATTTGCATTTACAAAATCGATATTATCAACAATTACCCCATCAACAATTATAAGTGGCGAACTATCACCTATAGTGGTAATTCCTCTGACCTTGAGTGTAGCCTCGCTGCCTGGTGAACCATTCGAACGAGTAACCATCAGACCTGGCATAACTCCTTGCATAGAGGTTGATAGTGACATATTTTTCCGCTCAGCGAGTTTATCTCCAGAAACAGTAGAAATGGCTCCTGATAAATCTTTCTTTTTAGCTACGCCATATCCAACGACTACTACCTCATCCAAAATTTCAACATCTTCATCCAATATTACATTGAATGTTTTTCGATTTCCTGTAACAAATTCTTGTGTCTTATATCCGATGTAAGAGACAACCAATACAGCATTGGGCAAAATTTCTAAAGTAAAATTACCATCAGCATCAGTAATCGTACCACTACCATCTATTCCTTTTATTTTAATTGTTGCGCCAATAATAGGTTCTTGCAAATTGTTAACCACTTTACCTGAAACTATTCTTAATTGTTGCTGAATAGGAGCTGTTCCATCATACATAAAAGATGAAAGTTTGTTTGCTGCTTCCACATTCATTTGTAGTAAACTACCCATGAGAAGTAATAAAGCAATTTTTACTTTTGTCGATGCATTTTTCATAAGCGTTCATTTTTTTACAATTTGTGACACATGTTCTAATTTTTAATTGTTATTCACTACTGTCCTGTAAAAGTGGATAAATAGTTC